>Ga0228702_1002603_pt1 | contig 10169 bp, 11 predicted proteins | sample McNCre217_Aug_MG_2_FD_178018 | JGI IMG/M metagenome (GOLD analysis project Ga0228702, IMG submission 178018) | Freshwater microbial communities from McNutts Creek, Athens, Georgia, United States - 20-17_Aug_MG | ecosystem: Environmental > Aquatic > Freshwater > Creek | place: USA: Georgia... | reverse complement strand
CGACTTGGTGTACCAAGGCGATTGGAAGAACGCGATTGACGTGCTGCACAGCACCAACAACTTCCCCGAGTTCACCGGCCGCATCTGCCCCGCACCTTGCGAAGCGGCTTGCGTGGTGAACGTCAATGGCGACGCGGTGGGCATCAAGTCCATCGAGCACGCCATCATTGACAAAGCATGGTCCGAAGGCTGGGTGGTGGCTAAGCCCGCCAAGCACAAGACTGGCAAGAAGGTCGCGGTTGTGGGCTCAGGCCCTGCCGGTATGGCGGCTGCACAGCAGTTGGCCCGCGTTGGTCACGACGTGACCTTGTTCGAAAAGAACGATCGCATCGGTGGTTTGTTGCGCTACGGCATTCCAGACTTCAAGATGGAAAAGTCGCACATCGACCGCCGCGCCAAACAGCTCGAAGCTGAAGGCGTGACCATTCGCACCAATGTGATGGTGGGCGAGTTGCCCAAGGGTTCTAAGGTCACCAACTGGGCCACAGAAACTATTAGCCCTGCACAACTGCAAAAAGACTTTGACGCTGTGTTGTTGACCGGTGGTTCTGAGCAGTCTCGCGACTTGCCAGCCCCTGGCCGCGACTTGGACGGCATCCACTTCGCGATGGAGTTCTTGCCACAGCAAAACAAGGTCAACGGCGGCGGCAAGGTCAAAGACCAATTGCGCGCTGACGGCAAACACGTGGTGGTCATCGGCGGTGGCGACACTGGCTCTGACTGCGTGGGCACCAGCACACGCCACGGCGCTGCTGCGGTGGTTCAGTTCGAAGTGATGCCAATGCCCCCCGAGCAAGAGAACAAGCCTTTGGTGTGGCCTTACTGGCCCCTGAAGTTGCGCACCAGCTCTAGCCACGACGAGAGCGCCGAAAAAGGTTTGCTCAAGCGCGAATTTGCCATCTCCACCAAAGAGTTCATTGGTGAAAAGGGCAAAGTGACCGGTGTCAAAACTGTGCGCGTCGAGTGGAAAGACGGCAAGATGGTCGAAGTGGCCGGCACGGAAGAAATCATCAAAGCCGACCTCGTCTTGTTGGCGATGGGCTTCGTCAACCCCGTGGCAACCATTTTGGAAGGCTTCGGCGTTGAGAAAGACGCACGCGGCAACGCCAAGGCAACCACCGAGTTCACAGGCGGCTACGCCACCAACGTGGCCAAAGTGTTTGCTGCAGGTGACATTCGCCGCGGTCAATCCTTGGTGGTGTGGGCCATTCGTGAAGGCCGCCAAGCGGCCCGCGCAGTGGATGAGTTCTTGATGGGTGCCAGCGATTTACCTCGCTAATTTCTCATCTTTACAAGTCTTTCAAGGCTTGCATTTAGAATGACAAAAGCTGGCTTGTTTCATCAATAGGCCAGCTTTTTGTTTCTATGAATAACACTTCCCCATTAAACACACACCCAGAGGCGTTGGTCGAGCTACGCGACATTCGCTTTGGCTATGGCGAGCGTGTCATCTTGGATGGCATCTCGCTGACCATTCCGCGTGGCAAAGTCACGGCGCTCATGGGCGCATCGGGTGGCGGCAAAACCACGGTGATGCGTTTGATTGGCGGTCAATACCGCGCCCAGTCAGGCAGCCTCACGTTTGATGGTCAAGAAGTCGCGTCACTCAACCCTAGCGATTTGTACGCCGTGCGTCGTCGCATGGGCATGTTGTTTCAGTTCGGTGCTTTGTTCACCGACTTGAGCGTGTTTGACAACGTGGCCTTCCCACTGCGCGAGCACACCGACCTGAGCGAATCCATGATTCGCGACATCGTGTTGATGAAGCTCGAAGCCGTGGGCTTGCGTGGTGCACGCGACTTGATGCCCAGCGAAGTCTCAGGTGGCATGGCCCGTCGTGTGGCTTTGGCGCGCGCCATGGCACTCGACCCAGAGTTGGTGATGTATGACGAACCGTTTGCAGGCTTGGACCCGATTTCTCTTGGCACAGCCGCACGTTTGATTCGCCAGCTCAACGATACGCTGGGTTTGACCAGCATCATCGTGTCGCACGATTTGGATGAAACCTTCCACATCGCTGACCAAGTGATTGTGTTGGCTAACGGCAAGATTGCCGCACAAGGCACTCCTGATGAAGTGCGCCACAGCACCGACCCGTTGGTGAAACAGTTTGTCACCGCAGCGCCTGATGGCCCCGTGCGTTTCCATTACCCAGGCCCCAGCGTGGCGCAAGACTTTGGTGTGGAGGGTGAGCAATGAAATGGATTGCAAACGTCGGTTTTGCAGTGCGCAGCTACTTGGCGGGTTTGGGTTTGGGTGCGCGTTTGTTCATTCGCCTCATCGGTTTATTCGGCAGCAATATGCGCCGCTTTGGCTTGGTACGTGACCAAGTGCACTTCTTGGGCAACTACTCGCTCGCCATCATTGCGGTGTCGGGATTGTTTGTGGGCTTTGTGTTGAGTTTGCAGGGCTACTACACCTTGCAGCGCTATGGCTCTGCTGAAGCGCTGGGCTTGTTGGTGGCCTTGAGTTTGGTGCGCGAACTCGGCCCCGTGGTGAGTGCCTTGTTGTTTGCAGGCCGCGCCGGCACATCGCTCACCGCTGAAATTGGTTTGATGAAAGCGGGCGAGCAACTCAGCGCCATGGACATGATGGCCGTCGACCCCGTGCGCCGCATCTTGGGTCCACGCTTTTGGGGCGGCATCATTGCCTTGCCTTTGCTCTCGGCTGTATTCAGTGCCGTGGGTATTTTGGGTGGCTGGATGGTCGGCGTGTTGATGATTGGCGTAGACGCCGGCTCGTTCTGGAGCCAGATGCAAGGCGGCGTTGACGTGTGGAAAGACGTGGGCAATGGCGTGGTCAAAAGCATCGTGTTCGGTGTGACCGTCACGTTTGTCGCGCTGCTGCAAGGCTATGAAGCACAGCCCACGCCCGAAGGTGTTTCGCGCGCCACGACTAAAACGGTCGTGGTCGCTTCGTTGGCAGTGTTGGGGTTGGACTTCATCCTCACCGCCATGATGTTCAGTATTTGATGAATCGAGGAAGCTATGCAACGCTCCAAAACTGATGTGTGGGTAGGCTTGTTCGTGCTCTTGGGCGCAGCAGCGATTTTGTTTTTGGCTCTGAAATCGGCCAACTTACTCACTTTGAATTTCCAGTCCACTTATACCGTCAGTGGTCGTTTTGACAACATCGGCGGCTTGAAGCGTCAAGCTGCGGTCAAAAGCGCAGGCGTGGTGGTGGGTCGTGTGGAAAGCGTCACGTTTGACGACAAAACATTCCAAGCCACGGTGACCATGAGCATAGAGAGCCGTTATCAGTTTCCGAAAGACAGCTCTTTGAAAATTCTCACCAGCGGTTTGTTGGGTGAGCAATACATTGGCATTGAAGCAGGCGCAGAGGCTGACAACTTGGCCAATGGCGACCGCATTCAAGCCACGCAGTCGGCGGTGGTGTTAGAGAACTTGATCAGTCAATTCTTGTACAACAAGGCCGCAGAGCCAACGCCTGAAAAGGGTGGCAAATGATGCGCATGGCATTTCAACGCACGGGCTTGACAGCGTTTGTCTTGGCCGTTGCCGTGTTGAGCACAGGTTGCGCCACGGGGCCCAATGCCAATCCGAAAGACCCTTTGGAGCCGATGAACCGCAGCATTTCGCGCTTCAACGATTCTCTGGACGAGAACGTGCTCAAGCCTGTTGCAACAGGCTACAAAGACGTCACCCCAGAACTGGTGCAAAAAGGGGTGCGCAATGTGTTCAATAACCTGTCTGACATTTGGTCGACGGTGAACAATGGTTTGCAACTCAAAGGCCGCGACACGGCAGAGTCGTTGATGCGCTCGGTGGTGAACACCGTGTTTGGCATCTACGGTATTTTTGATGTCGCCACGCCCATTGGCCTTGAGCGTCATCCAGAAGACTTCGGTCAGACCTTGGGTGCATGGGGTGTGCCTGACGGCCCTTATGTGGTGCTGCCGTTGTTTGGTCCGTCAACTTTGCGTGACACAGCGGGTATGCCCGTGGATACGTCGGTGGACTATGTGCGCAACCTCGATCACATTCCTACGCGTAACAGTGCCATGGCCTTGCGCGTAGTTGATAAGCGCACCAGCTTGTTAGGCACGAGCAATTTGTTGACAGAGGCTGCGATTGATAAGTACAGCTTCACACGTGATGCGTACTTGCAATACCGCCGTAATCAGGTGTTTGACGGCAATCCACCAGACGAAGAAGATTTGCCAGACCCGAGCGCTGAGCCGTCAGCCAAGTAAGACGGCTAAGCGTTAAAACAGAATTGAATATATTGGAATTGACATCATGAATCGCTTTTTATCTCGTCGTACCTTCTCTGCTTTGGCTTTGATGGCCGCTTGTGCCTTTGGCGTGACGGGTGCAGCCCATGCGGCTGAAGAGTCTGCTGACGCGTTCATCAAGCGCGTGTCCTCAGATATTTTGGATTCGATCAAAGCAGATAAATCCATCCATAACGGGGATGTGAACAAAATCATCACCTTGGTCGATCAGCGCGTCATGCCCAATGTCAACTTTTTGCGCATGACAGCTTCTGCCGTCGGGCCCACATGGCGACAAGCCACGCCTGAGCAGCAAAAGCGTTTGCAAGAAGAATTCAAAATTTTGTTGGTACGCACGTATTCAGGTGCTTTGGGTCAAGTCAGTGATCAAACCATCGTGGTCAAGCCTTTGCGCGCAGCTGCTGACGACAAAGAGGTCATGGTTAAAACAGAAGTGCGTGGCAAGGGTGACCCCATTCAGCTGGACTACCGTGTTGAAAAAGCCGCAGACGGTTCATGGAAGGTTTACAACATGAACGTCATGGGCATTTGGTTGGTTGAAAACTACAAAACCCAGTTTGCTCAAGAGATCAACACCAAAGGTGTCGATGGCTTGATCGCCAGCTTGGCGGACCGTAATAAGTCCAACGCACGCGCAGCTAAGTAAGTCATGACCGCTGCTTACACCTCGGTTGCTTTACCTGCTGTGCTGATGCAGGCGCAAGCGCAAGCGGTTACAGACGAGCTGGCGCCGTTGTTGAGCTCGTGCGTGTCTGAAGGCGGTGAGGCTGTGTTGGATGCCTCAGCGCTCACTCAGTTTGATTCCTCGGCATTGGCTGTCATCTTGGCCTGCCGTCGGGCTGTTTTAGCGCGTGGCGCACAGTTGCGCATCACAGGCCTGCCTGAGCGCGCCCAAGCCTTGGCCAAGGTCTATGGTTTGAGCGCTTTGCTCCACTAAAACGGGTTCTAGGCGCCTAAGTAGGCGCCGCTAAGTCAGGGCATCGCTAAAGCCTTAAAATCAGAGGCTACTCATGCCCGCTATTTCTTTTCAAGCCGTCTCCAAAACCTTCCAAACCGCCCGAGGTCCGTTTCAGGCGCTCGATGGCGTGCGTTTTGACGTTCAAAAAGGTGAGTTCTTCGGACTCTTAGGCCCCAACGGTGCGGGCAAAACCACCCTCATCAGCATCTTGGCCGGTTTGGGCAAAGCCACATCTGGCTCGGTGTTGGTGCACGGCGTGGATGTGGCCACCCAATCTGCCCAAGCCCGTCGCATGTTGGGCGTGGTGCCGCAAGAGCTGGTGTTTGACCCATTCTTCAATGTGCGCGAAGCCTTGAAGTTTCAGTCGGGCTACTTTGGCGTCAAACACAACGACGACTGGATTGATGAGCTGCTGCACAGCCTCGGCCTGACCGACAAAGCCAACAACAACATGCGTCAACTCTCGGGCGGCATGAAGCGCCGCATGTTGGTGGCGCAAGCCTTGGTGCACAAGCCCCCGGTTATCGTGCTCGATGAGCCCACCGCTGGCGTGGACGTGGAGTTGCGCCAAACCTTGTGGCAGTTCATTGCCAAGCTCAACCGCGAGGGCAGCACCGTGTTGCTGACCACGCATTACCTTGAAGAAGCCGAAGCTTTGTGCGGTCGCATTGCCATGTTGAAAAATGGCAAAGTGGTGGCGCTCGACAGCACCACCGAACTGCTCAAGGCGGCGTCTAGCAATGTGTTGCGCTTCAAGCTCGATGCCGAGTTGCCAGCCGCGTTGGCCGCCAAGGCGCGCGTGACGGGTCGCATTGTGCAGTTCCCTGCCAATGACGCGTTAGAGATTGAGCGCTACCTCGCGGCCGTGCGCGAGGCAGGTTTGCAAGCGCAAGACGTTGAAATTCGCAAAGCCGATTTGGAAGACGTCTTCCTCGATGTGATGCACAGCAGTGATGAGGTGGCACTATGAGCCCCCACGTTCGTCACTGCGTGTACTCACTGCCCCCCGAGGGGGCGTTGCCCTCCTTGGGGCGGCCCTGCGGAGGTCAATCATGATGACCGGCTGGACCATGCTGTTTTACAAAGAGGTGCTGCGCTTTTGGAAAGTCAGTTTCCAAACCGTCGCTGCGCCTGTGCTCACCGCGGTGATGTACCTGATGATTTTTGGTCACGTGCTGGAAGCGCACGTGCAGGTGTACGACGGCGTGAGCTACACAGCGTTTTTGATTCCAGGCCTCGTGATGATGAGCGTGTTGCAAAACGCGTTTGCCAACAGCTCCTCGTCCATGGTGCAAAGCAAGATCATGGGCAACTTGGTGTTCTTGTTGCTCACGCCACTCTCGCACTGGAGTTGGTTCTTTGCTTATGCGCTGTCAGCCATGGTGCGTGGTCTGATCGTCGGTGCAGGTGTCTTGCTGGCGGGCGTGTTGTTTGTGTGGCAATCGTCGGTGCTGAATTTTTCGCTCATGCCCACGCAGCCTTTGTGGGTCATCACCTTTGCGGTGTTGGGCGCGCTCATGCTTGGCTCGCTCGGTTTGATCGCGGGTTTGTGGGCCGATAAGTTTGACCAAATGGCCGCTTTCCAAAACTTCATCATCATGCCGATGACGTTTTTGAGTGGCGTGTTTTATTCCATCCACTCACTGCCCAGCTTTTGGCAAAGCGTGAGTCACCTCAACCCGTTCTTCTACATGATCGATGGTTTCCGTTTTGGTTTCTTTGGCCAAAGCGATGTGTCGCCTTGGTTGAGCTTGGGTGTGGTGGGTGTGTGCCTTGGCTTTGTGTCGGCCGTTGCGCTGCACTTGCTGCGCACGGGTTACAAGATTCGAGGATAACTATGACTGCCGAACAATTACAAGCCATCATCGCCGCAGGACTGCCCTGCGAGCATTTGCACGTCGAGGGCGATGGCCGTCATTGGTATGCCACTTTGGTGTCGGCTGAGTTTGAAGGCAAGCGCCTCATCCAACGCCACCAGCAGGTGTACGCCACCTTGGGCGAAAAAATCAAAACCGACGAAGTGCACGCTTTGTCCATGAAAACCTACACGCCTGCCGAGTGGCAAGCTGCTCCTAAAGCTTAAGAAACCCTATGGATAAATTACTCGTTCGCGGCGGCCGGACCCTCAATGGCGAAGTGCTGATTTCTGGCGCTAAAAACGCGGCCCTGCCCGAGCTGTGCGCAGCCTTGTTGACCGACCAGCCTGTCACGTTGCAAAACGTGCCGCAGTTACAAGACGTGGCCACCATGCTCAAGCTCATCCGCAACATGGGTGTGACAGCTGAGCGTGCAGACGACGGCACAGTGAGCATGGACGCTGGCGGTTTGAACAACCCAGAAGCGCCTTACGAGTTGGTGAAAACCATGCGCGCTTCGGTGCTGGCACTCGGCCCCTTGTTGGCGCGCTTTGGCCATGCCAAGGTGTCGTTGCCCGGTGGCTGCGCCATTGGTTCGCGCCCAGTGGATCAGCACATCAAAGGCTTGCAAGCCATGGGTGCAGAGATTGATGTGGATCACGGCTACATGGTTGCCAAGTTGGGTGGCGGTCGTAAGCGCCTCAAAGGCGCACGCATTGCCACCGACATGGTGACCGTCACTGGCACAGAAAACTTCCTCATGGCTGCTGCTTTGGCTGATGGCGAAACCGTGTTGGAAAACGCCGCGCAAGAGCCAGAGATTCCAGACTTGGCCGAAATGCTCATCGCCATGGGCGCGAAGATTGAAGGCCACGGCACAAGCCGCATTCACATCCAAGGTGTGGAGCGCTTGCACGGTTGCACCCGCAAAGTGGTGGCTGACCGCATTGAAGCTGGTACGTTCTTGTGCGCCGTGGCTGCCACGGGCGGCGATGTGTTCTTGCGCCACGCCCGTGCCGACCATTTGGACGCGGTCATCGACAAGCTGCGCGATGCTGGTGCAACAGTCACTGCCAACGCAGAGGGCATTCGCATTCAGGGCACGGCACCTGCGTATGAACACCTCAAGGCGCAAAACTTCCGCACCACCGAATACCCAGGTTTCCCCACCGACATGCAAGCGCAGTTCATGGTGTTGAACGCCATTGCCAAAGGTGCATCGAAGGTGACAGAAACGATTTTTGAAAACCGCTTCATGCACGTCAACGAGTTGGTGCGCTTGGGTGCACACATTCAAATCGACGGCAAAGTGGCGGTGCTTGAAGGCGTGCAAAAGCTCTCGGGTGCGACCGTCATGGCCACCGACTTGCGCGCTTCTGCCTCGCTGGTGATTGCTGGCTTGGTGGCCGATGGCGAAACCTTGGTGGATCGCATCTACCACTTGGACCGCGGCTACGACAAGATGGAAGCCAAGCTGCGCGCCATCGGTGCTGACATTGAAAGAGTGAAATGAACAACATGCTGACGCTGGCGCTCTCCAAGGGCCGCATCTTTGACGAAACCATGCCGCTGCTCAAAGCCGCAGGCATTGAGGTCCTCGAAGATCCAGAAAAATCTCGCAAGCTCATCTTGCCTACCAACCACGCCAATGTGCGCGTGGTGTTGGTGCGTGCGTCTGACGTGCCCACGTATGTGCAATACGGCGGCGCTGATTTGGGTGTGACGGGGCTCGACACATTGATTGAGCACGGCACGGATGGCTTGTACCAGCCGCTCGATTTGCAAATCGCCAAATGCCGCATGAGCGTGGCGGTTCGTTCCGACTTCGATTACGAGACAAAAGTCAAACAAGGCGCGCGTTTGAAAGTTGCCACCAAGTACACCACCATCGCGCGTGACTTCTTCGCCACCAAAGGCGTGCACGTGGATTTGGTCAAGCTCTATGGCTCCATGGAATTGGCCCCGCTCACTGGCTTGGCAGATGCCATCGTCGACTTGGTGTCGACCGGCAACACGCTCAAAGCCAACCACTTGGTCGAAGTTGAACGCATCATGGACATCAGCTCGCGCTTGGTGGTCAACCAAGCTGCGCTCAAGATGAAGCAGGCTGACATTCGCCGCATCATCGATGCGTTTTCTGCCGCGCTAGCCAAATAAACCTTTCACCACACACGTACACAAGATGGCCAAACCGCTTCGTCTCTCGACCACCAGCCCCACCTTTGAAGCCGATTTCAAAGCGCGTCTGCATTGGTCTGCCGATACCGATGCGGCCATTGAGCAACGCGTGGCCGACATTTTGGCCGACGTGCAAAAGCGTGGCGATGCCGCTGTGCTGGAGTACACCGAGCGCTTTGACGGCTTGAAGGTCGACAGCATGGCTGCGTTGGAGCTGACGCAAAAAGAACTCAAAGCCGCGTTCGATGGTTTGCCTGCCGAGCAACGCGACGCCTTGCAAGCCGCCGCCGCACGCGTGCGCAGCTACCACGAGGCGCAAAAGAAAGCCAGCGGCGAAAGCTGGACTTACCGCGATGCCGATGGCACGTTGCTGGGCCAAAAAGTCACGCCGCTCGACCGCGTGGGTATTTATGTGCCTGGTGGCAAAGCCGCGTATCCATCCAGCGTGTTGATGAACGCCATTCCTGCGCACGTCGCGGGTGTGCAAGACATCATCATGGTTGTGCCAACGCCCAAAGGCGAAAAGAACCCGCTCGTGTTGGCCGCTGCCTATGTGGCTGGCGTGAGCCGCGCTTTCACCATCGGTGGCGCACAAGCCGTGGCTGCCTTGGCCTACGGCACAGCCACTGTGCCAGCGGTCGACAAGATCACTGGCCCCGGCAACGCCTATGTGGCTGCTGCCAAGCGCCGCGTGTTTGGCACGGTGGGCATTGACATGATTGCAGGCCCCAGCGAAATCTTGGTGTTGGCCGATGGCTCCACGCCCGCCGATTGGGTGGCCATGGATTTGTTCAGTCAAGCCGAGCACGACGAGTTGGCGCAAAGCGTGTTGCTCTGCCCCGATGCTGCGTACATCGACCGCGTGCAAGCCGAGATCGAACGCTTGCTGCCGCAAATGCCGCGCAAAGACATCATCGAAAAA
>Ga0228702_1002602_pt1 | contig 10175 bp, 9 predicted proteins | sample McNCre217_Aug_MG_2_FD_178018 | JGI IMG/M metagenome (GOLD analysis project Ga0228702, IMG submission 178018) | Freshwater microbial communities from McNutts Creek, Athens, Georgia, United States - 20-17_Aug_MG | ecosystem: Environmental > Aquatic > Freshwater > Creek | place: USA: Georgia... | reverse complement strand
GATGTTGACCTTTGACCCGACCGGCTATTCGATGCGCTGGTACGACAGCTTGCTGACCCTTGGCGTAAACGCGCCGGATGATGCGGTGCGTGACAGCAGCTGGTGGGGCATGGTCTGGGAGCAGGCAACCTGGATCAAAGCGGCGAAAAACTCGCTTTGGATCGGGATGTGGGCGACGATTTTGGCCACCGTTCTTGGCACCACCGCCGCTTTGGGCCTGTCGCGTCCTGAAATGCCCTATCGCCGGTTGATCATGGCGATCCTGATTTCGCCGATGATTGTGCCGATCATCATCATCGGGACCGGGTTGTTCTTCTTCTATTCGTCGGCCTGTGTGTCGCCGGAGTCGTGGTTGGGAATGATCTTGTCGCCGTTCTTGTCGGCCAAGGGCTGCCTTGCCAATACCCATCTGGGCATCATCCTGGCCCACGCGACGCTGGGTATCCCGTTTGTGATCATCACCGTGACGGCAACGCTTTCGGGCTTTGACCAATCGCTGATCCGCGCGGCGGCAAGCCTTGGCGCAAATCCGCGCACCACCTTCTTCAAGGTGATCATGCCGCTGATCCTGCCGGGTGTGATTTCGGGCGCGCTGTTTGCCTTTGTGACCTCGTTCGACGAAGTTGTGGCTGTGTTGTTCATTGCCGGGCCGGAGCAACAGACCATTCCGCGCCAGATGTGGAACGGTATTCGCGAGGCAATCTCTCCGGCGATCCTTGCTGTGGCAACCATTCTGGTGATCGTGTCGATTACCTTGCTTGCCACGGTTGAATTGCTGCGCCGCCGGTCGGAACGGCTGCGGGGCGTAACGCCGCACTAACCAATAACAGGGGCTGCTATGTCAGAGCACAGCTATGAAAAGGGGCGGTTGAACCTGCCCTTCGTCGGGATCTCGACCTTTGGCAAGCGGCCCTATGTAGACGATTGGGCCAAGATTGATGCGGATGTGGCCGTGATGGGCGCACCGTTCGACTTTGGGACCCAATTTCGGGCAGGTGCGCGGTTTGGGCCGCGCGCCGTGCGCGAAGCTTCGACTCTGTTCAGCTTTGGCCACGCGGGTGCCTATGATCACGAGGACGATTGCACCTATCTGCCGCAGGCGGTGCGCATTGTTGATATTGGCGACGCCGACATCATTCATACCGACACCACCCGCAGCCACGCCAATATTCGCACCGGTGTCGAGGCGATGCTGGCAGCAGGCGCGCTGCCGGTGGTGATTGGCGGCGACCATTCGGTGAATATTCCCTGCATCGAGGCGTTCGAAGGCCGGGGCGATATTCATATTCTGCAAATTGACGCGCATTTGGACTTTGTCGACGAACGTCATGGCGTGAAGGTCGGGCATGGGTCGCCGATGCGGCGGGCGGCGGAAAAGCCGTGGGTCAAGGGGCTGACGCAGGTTGGCATTCGCAACGTGTCATCCACGGCACGCGACGGCTATGAAGCTGCGCGGGCGATGGGGTCTGACATTCTGTCGGTGCGGCAGGCGCGGGCTTTGGGCGCCAAGGCGCTGATTGACCGGATTCCGGCAGGCGCGCGGGTTTATGTGACGCTGGATATTGACGGTTTCTGCCCGTCGATCGCGCCGGGGACGGGCACGCCCAGCCACGGCGGGTTCTTGTATTACGAAGTGCTGGAAATGCTGCAAGAAGTGGCCAAGCGCCATGAAGTTGTGGGTATGGATCTGGTGGAAGTGGCACCCGATTATGACCACAGCCAGTCGACCAGCATTCTGGCGGCGCAGATATTGCTGAACTTCCTTGGCTTCATCTTTCACGCGCGGGGCGTGCGTTAAGGCAAGATGTGCAGCCAACCCCAGGTGGTAAACAGCGACAGTGCCGTTGCCACCAGCACCGCTGAGGCATTGACGCGTTTGCCCACGCCATACATGTGGGCAAACATATAAGCGTTAACGCCGGGAGCCATTGCGGCGGTAATGGTGACAGAGCGCAGACCGTTCACATCCAACCCGAAGCCAAAGCGGGCAAGGGCGTAGGACAGGCTGGGGTGCAGCACCAGCGAACAGAAACACACCAGCGCAATCAGTGTCTTGTCGCCTTCGGGATGATAGCGCCACAGAACGCCGCCAAGCCCGAACAGGGCGGCTGGTAGCGCCGAGCGCGCCATCATTTCCAGTGCCGCGGTGAAGAAACCCGGTTGCGGCAGGCCCGACAGGTTAACCACAAAGCCGCAGAGCAGCCCAACCACCAACGGTTGGGTAAACACGCCGCGCAGCACTTGGCGCGCCAGATCTGCATGGCTGCTGCCGGGGGTGCTGCGGCTGCGCGCCCATTCCATCATGATGATGCCAAAGGTGTAGATCAGCGGCGCATGGATCGAGATGATCGCGAAGTTGCCAGCCAATGCCTCGGCGCCATAAGCGCGTTCGGTGATCGGCACGCCCAAGAGCAGCGAGTTTGAAAAGGTGCAGGCGAAGGCAATCGCGACAGAGTCGGTCAGCGGCCGCTTGGCGACGAAATGTGCGACGCAAAAGCCAAAGGCAAAGCCGGAAAACGCGCCGATGTAGAACGAAAGCAACATGCCGGGGGCAAAAGCGGTGCCTAGGTCAAGCGTGGCGACGTTTTTGAACAGCAGCACCGGCAGCGCAAAGCTTTGGGCATAGCGCATGACGCCATCGACGGCGCTGTCGGTAAACAGGCCGCGCCGCGCGACGATGTAGCCAAAGCCGATGACCAGAAAGACCGGAAGAATAACGTCAAGCAGCGCGCTCATGCGACGTTGTCAAAGCTTAGCACCAGGCCGTCGAAGGCGGGTTGCACGCCCTTTGGCAATTCATCGACCAAAGTGGCGTAATCCATATCAAGATGCATGTTGGTAATCACCGCCTGCGCGGGCTTGGCGCGGGCGATCCAATCCAGCGACAGGGCCAGATGCGCGTGGGTGGGATGCGGTTTGCGGCGCAATGCGTCGATCACAAAGCAATCAAGGCCCTGCAGGTGCGGCCACGCGGCTTCGGGGATGGTGACGACATCGGGCACATAGGCCAGCCCGCCGATGCGAAAGCCCAACGCCTCCATCGAGCCGTGATCGACCACGAAGGGGGTGAAGGTGATGGCACCGGCAGGGCCGTCTACTTCAAACGGCGCATGATGGATTGAACGCATGTCAAGGATCGGCGGATAGGGAGAGTCGGCGGGCTGCACAAAGGCATAGGCAAAGCGCGACAGCAGGTCTTGCTGAGTGGGGGCGTCGGCCCAGACGGTCAGGCGGCGGCGCATGTTGAACACGATCTGGCGCAGATCGTCGATGCCGTGGGTGTGGTCGGCATGGGGATGGGTGTAGACCACGCCATCCAGCGTGCCAACGCCTGCATCTAGCAACTGATCGCGCATGTCGGGCGAAGTGTCGATCAGCACGCGGGTCACCGCATCGCCCGCGAAGCGTTCCACCAGCATCGAGCAGCGACGGCGGCGGTTTTTCGGGTTGCCGGGGTCGCAATCACCCCAATCGCCGCCAAGACGGGGAACGCCGCCCGACGAGCCGCAGCCAAGGATGGTGAAGCGAAGCGTTGCCATTATGCGGCCTTCAAGCTGGCTTTGGTGAACAAACGGTCAAAATTGGCGGTGGTGGCGGCGGCGAATTCGGCCTCGGTCACGCCAAACACAGCGGCACCGGCTTTGGCGGTAAAGGCGGTATAGGCCGGTTCGTTGCGGCGGCCCCGGTAGGGCGGCGGTGCCAAATAGGGGCTGTCGGTTTCCAACAGGATGCGATCAAGCGGGGCTTTGGCAAAGATGTCGCGCAAGTCCTGACTTTTGGGGAAGGCGGCGATGCCGGACATCGACAGGTAAAACCCCATTTCAAGCGCCGCCAACCCCAGCGCTTCGGACGAGGAAAAGCAGTGCATCACGCAAGAATAGGGGCGCTGCGCCATGCCTTCGGCCAAGATCTTCGCCATGTCGTCATCGGCGGCACGGGCGTGGATGATCAGTGGCAGGCCCGTTTCTTGCGCGGCTTCGATGTGGATGCGCAGTGAGGCTTTTTGCAGTTCGGCGCTGTCGGCGGAATAGTGGTAGTCAAGCCCGGTTTCGCCAATGCCAACAAATTTCGGATGCTTGGCATAGGCGACCAGTTGATCAACCGTCACCGGGGCGTGGTCGGCCACGCTCATCGGGTGGACACCTGCGGCGTAGAACACCCCCGGATTGGCTTCGGCAATCGAGCGGACGTTGGGTTCATTGGGCAATTTGGTGCAAATGGTGACCATGCGCGACACGCCTGCAGCATGGGCGCGCGCGATCACTTCGGGCAGTTCAGACTGGAAGTCGGGAAAGTCGAGATGACAGTGGCTGTCGACGATTTCAAAGCTCATGGCGCCCTTCAGGCGAGCTGTCCCGCCGTCTCGTTTATGTGCAGAACCATATCCATGAGAAGGGCGGCAGGGTCAAGGTTCACTGCCTTGCCGCGACGGGCGCGCAGGCCAAGCTGTTGCGCCACATCGGCCCAATGGCGGGCATGTGCCGGGCTGGGCGACAGCCGCGAGATCAGCGCGTGTTCGCCTTTGGCGGCTTCGGGCGGCAGTTGGCCCAAGGTTCCGGCGCGGGCCAGCCGGGCAAGGAAAAGATCAAGCAAGGTGACGATCAGGTCAAACTGCGAGGCGTTGCCTTTTGCGGCCCCTGCTTCGGCCAAGGCCAGCGCGCGCGGGCGGTCCAGCCGGGGCAGGGTGGAAAACAGGGTGATCAGCGATTGGTAAAGCTGCAGCCCGTCAAGATTGGTCATGCGAAACGCCTCGCCCACCGAACCACCGGCAAGTTCGGCCAAAGCCACGCGGTCTTCGGGGGCAACTTCGCCGCCGGCTTGGGTCAGCGCGTCGGACAGGTTTTCGGGCGACAGCGCGCCGAGCCGCAATTCGCGCACGCGGCTGCGGATGGTGGGCAGCAGACCGGCGGGCTGATGCGAGATCATCAGCAGGGTCACGCGGGCCGGGGGTTCTTCCAGCAGTTTCAGCAAGGCGTTGGCGGCCGAGGTGTTCATTTCGTCAATGCTGTCGATGATGGCAACGCGACGGCCCCCATCGGCGGCCGAGAGCGCAAAGAACGACTTCATCTTGCGGACTTCATCCACCGTGATGTCTTGCTTCAACCGGGCAGCTTTTTCATCATAGGGGCGGCGCAGCAGAAACAGGCGCGGGTCTGACAGGGCGGCAAGGCGGCGGGCCACCGGATGGCTGTCGGCAATATCAAGGCTGGTGGGCGGCGGCGGGGCAAACATGCCGCCATCGTCATCTGGTGTGGCCAGCAAGAACCGCGCAATTTTCCACGCCAGCGTGGCTTTGCCAACGCCGCGCGGGCCGGTTATCAGCCAACCATGGTGCAGGCGGATGCCGTTGAAAGCTTGCAGAAAGCTGGCTTCGGCCTGCGGCTGGCCGATCAGATGCGCGGTATGGCGCGGATGCGGCGCACCTTCGATGCAGTCGGGTTCAGGGATATCGCTGCTCATGCGGTGCCCAGATGGGCAAGCACGGTTTGCAGCACCTGCGTGGCGATCTGTTCCGGCGTGCCTTTGCCGGAAATCACCCGAAAGCGGTCAGGGTGCGCCTTGGCCAGTGCCAGAAACCCGTCGCGGGCCTTTTCTTGCACAGAAAGCCCCATGTCTTCAAAACGCATTTCCTTGCCCGAACGGGCGACCGCGCGGGACAGGCCTTCGGCGGGGTCGATATCGATCAGCAGCGTCAGATCGGGTTCGACGCCGATCATCAGCGCGTGCAGACGGTCGACGGTGTCGCGCATGTCGCCACGGGTCAGGCCCTGATAAATGCGCGAGCTGTCCGCGAAACGGTCGGTGATCACCACTTCGTCGCGGGCAAGCGCCGGGCGGATGGTTTTTTCCAGATGGTCGCGGCGGGCGGCGGTGAACAGCAAAAGTTCGGTTTCTGTGGACCAGCGATCTGCGTCGCCTTCCAACACTAGGCGGCGAATTTCTTCGGCGCCCTTGCTGCCGCCCGGTTCGCGGGTCAGGCAGACGGTCAGGCCAAGGGCGCGCAAGGCATCGGCAAGCAGACGGGCCTGGGTGGATTTACCCGAGCCGTCGATGCCTTCAAAGCTGAGGAACCCGCCCGCCATTCAGCTGGCCGGGGCCTTGTTGCCAAAGTATTGCGCCTGTAGCGCCATCGCGGCGGTGGTCAGGCGTTTCATGAAGCCACCCTTGGCGACATCGGTTGCGGCAACCAACGGGATGCGGTGTTCGGGCAGGCCCGGCACGTCGATGACCAATTGCGCAACCTCTGTTCCCTTGGCGATTGGGGCCGACAGCGGTCCGGTATAGACCGCTTCGGCCTTCAGCCCGTCTTGTGCCAGGGCTGGGATCAACAGGCGTACGTCTTGCGCGGGCACCAAGGCAACGGTGTCGGCTTCGCCCATGAACACATCGGCGCGCGCCACTTCGACATCGGCTTTGGCGACGGTTTTCAGCGCAAACTGGCGAAAGGCCCACGTTGCGATACGTTCGGCCTCTTCGGCGCGCTCTTTGTCGGTGGCCAGACCCGAGATGGCAAACACGATCCGCCGGTCGCCCTGTTTGACAGAGCCGACCATGCCGTACCCTGCCTCTTCGGTGTGGCCGGTTTTCAGGCCGTCTGCGCCGATACCCAGCGACAACAGCGGGTTGCGGTTATGGGCATTGGCCGGGGCGCGGTCTTTGTAGTTGAATTCGGTTTGCGAAAACACCGGATACAGGTCTGGAAACACTTCGATCAGGCGCACGGCAAGCAGGCCCAGATCTTTCATGCTCATCCGCTGGCCGGGGTCTGGCCAGCCCGAGGCGTTGGCGAAATGCGAATTTTCAAGGCCCAATGCGGCGGCGCGTTCGGTCATTTGCGCGGCAAAGGCGTCCTCGGTGCCCGCCAGACCTTCGGCCACCACCACGCAGGCATCGTTGCCCGAATTGATGATCATGCCGTGGATCAGTTCTTGCACCGTCGGGCGGTCGCCTTCTTGCAGATACATTGTCGAGCCGCCGGCGGCGGTCATTTTGGTGGCGCGTTCCGACACGCCAAAGGTGGTGTCCATCGTGACGCGGCCATCTTTCAACGCTTCGAACAGCATGTTCACTGACATCAGCTTTGACATCGACGCGGGCGGCACGGACTCTTCGCCGTTCTTGTCCATCAGCACGGTGTGGGTCGTGACATCATAAACCCAGGCCGCGCGCGCCAAGGTTTCAAACGCCTGCGCGGGAAGGCAGGCGATAAACAAAAGCGCGACTGCTGCGGAAAGGATACGGGAAATCATTTGCTTAGCCTTTCAAAAAATAGGCGTCCTTGAAGCCAGCCTGCTTGATCTTGGCCAAAACGGCCTTGTCACCGCGGGTTGTCACGCTCCAGAAATTTTTGCCCTGTGCCTTTCCAGGATGGGTGTCGGTGGCGATGCCTGCGGCTTTCAGCGTGTCGGCGGCGCGCTTGGCGTTGGCTTCGACCGAGAAGATGCCAATTTGAATGACGCTGCCCGTGGCGGCGGTGGCAGGGGCGGCAGCTGGTTTCTTGGGGGCTTTAGCTGGTGCGGCGGCAGGGGTAGCTGCAGCGGCTTTGCCGGGCTTTTCGCTGGCGCGGTCAATCGCGGCGGCGGCGCCGGGGATCGGTTCTAGTGTTTCGGTCGCCACGGTTTCGGGCGCATCCAAAATCGGCTTCGTGGCGTCGGGCGCGGTTTGCGCCGCCTCTTCCCGGCGCAGCGCGGTGACGCTGACGCTTCCGGGCTGTCCCGCCAACAGCCCAAGGGCGGCGGCGGCATCGGATGAAATCTGCAGTTTCGGGCCGGGGTTATCCATTTCACGCCGGAACAGCGCGCCGATCACAAAGCTGCCATTGGCCGGGTTGCGCATGATCACCCGTTCGGGGTCTTTGGCATCGGGCGAGGCAACCCAGACGCCGCCCAAGGACGGACGGCCATCCCAAAGTGCGACATCGGTGGTCTGAAAAATCCCGGGCGCTTCGACATCGCGGTCGACAAGCTTGACAGACTTTGCCCCGGCAACTGGTGCTGCGGCCGCGCTTGCTTCGGGAGCGTTCGGCTTGGGCTTGCCGCCCAGCAGGCCGGAGCCTTCCTGACACCCCGTCAAAACCGCCGCCGCGGACACCGCCAACATCAGACGCCGGAATGCCAAACCTGTCATGCTCTGCTCCTTTTACGCGCTTCTTTGAGCGCGCTACCGCCTTTTTGGCGGTTTTGCCTCTGCCTCACGGCCATCGTGACCCATTCTGGTGGCATGATACAGGTAGCAACCTTGACAGGGAAGGGTTTGCGTGGGGCTGCGCGGAAAACACCGTGTGAACGGCGGTGCGGTTTGGATCAGGCGAAAACCGTGCGGGCCTGCGCCTTTAACCGCGCGTGCTGAAACGCGATCAGATCGGCGGGCGGCTGTTGCTGGTTTGATATTTCAAGGAAGGGGTCGATGACCGGGCTGCGCTGTTGCAGCAGTTCTTCAACCACGGCCAAGCCACAGAACGGCACATAGATATCAGAATATCCGCCTTCATGCGCGACCACGATTTTGCCGCCGCAAAGGTCCGCGGCCAGATCGTAAAGCTGACGCGTCAGCGCGCGGAAGGTGTCAGAGGTGGCCATCATCCGCGCCAATGGGTCAACGCAAGAGGCGTCAAAGCCAGAGGCGATCACGATCAGATCGGGCTTGAAGGTGCGCAGGGCGGGAAGGACCAATAGTTCGAAAGCGTCAAGATATGCCTGATGTCCGCAGCCGCCAAGCAGCGGAATGTTGAGATTTGTGCCATACCCAGCCCCATCGCCCCGGTCATTGGCGCCGCCGTATCCGGGCGGGAAGCAGTTTTCCTGATGCAGCGAAATTGTCAGGGTGTCGGCGCGGTTGTAGAAAATCGTCTGGGTGCCGTTGCCATGATGCACATCCCAATCGACCACGGCGATGCGCAGTGGCCCAAGCTTGGCGCGCACGGATTCCAGCGCCACCGGAATATTGGCCAGCAGGCAAAACCCCATCGACGCATCTGGCAAGCAATGGTGCCCAGGTGGGCGCGACAGGGCATAGGCGTTTTGGGCCGCCCCCGTCGCGACATCTTCCACCGCTTGGCGAACCAACCCTGCCGAAAGCGCGGCGATTTCATAACTGCCCGCGCCAAAGGGCGCAAAGTGGGGCGCGATATTGCCGCCGCCCGCGTCTGACATCGCCTTGAGCTTATCAATGTAGGCCGCAGTGTGGACCCGCAGCAAATCGGCACGGCTGGCGGGGGCGGCGGACCGCACCGTCAGCTTTGGCCATAGGCCAGACACCTCTAGCAGGTTTTTGAAGCGGCGTTTGGTTTCGGGGTTTTCGGCAAAGCCGGTGGCAGAGGGGGGCTGCACATAGCCGCCTGCGGGCACAAACAGCGCCTGTTCGCCGCCGGAATGCCACAGGCACCGTTCGTCATGGTAAAACACCGTCGCCATGGCTTTCCCTGCTTTTGGTAAAGAATAGTTAAGATTAAGAGTATGTTTTCCATCTTTCTGCCATAGTGCAATGCACCATTAGGGCGATGCGCTTGGCGCGACGGATTTTATTTTTCGATTTGCGGGCTTTGCCTGCGGCATTGTTTGGCGTTTTGCCGGGATTGAGGGCGGGTATGTTCAGATTTTCAAACGCGGTGCTTGCATTGGCACTTTGTGTCGCCGTTCCCGCTTTGGCCGAAGACCGCGTGACGTTGGGTTGGGGCCGGATGTTCAGCAATGACGCCTTGGGCGATGCCAAGGATCGCTGGCGCACGGGTGGCTATCAGGTCAGTCGGGTGCGCGGTTATGACTGGCATGGGGCTTTGCCGCAGACCCCCGGCGAATTGCTGGAGTTTCGCGCCGCAGCGCAGATTGTGGCACCCGAAGATCTGGTGTCGCCGCCGCTGACCGATCGGCGCTATGCCACGCTGCTGTCGTTCGGGATGCACACGCAGTTTGACTGGAGGGGCAATGATGTCAGCCTTGGTGCCGATGTGGTGGTCACTGGGCCGCAGACCGGCATCAGCAATTTTCAAGCTTGGGTGCATAACATGCTGAATCTGCCGAAGCCGCGGGTGGTCGACACCCAGATCGGCGATGGCGTTTATCCGACGCTGGTGGCCGAGCTTGGGCGGCGGCTGCCGCTGGGCGACCGGGTGACGCTGCGCCCGTTTGTCGAAGCGCAGGTCGGGGTGGAAACCTTGGTGCGGATCGGCGGCGATG
>Ga0228702_1002600_pt1 | contig 10183 bp, 8 predicted proteins | sample McNCre217_Aug_MG_2_FD_178018 | JGI IMG/M metagenome (GOLD analysis project Ga0228702, IMG submission 178018) | Freshwater microbial communities from McNutts Creek, Athens, Georgia, United States - 20-17_Aug_MG | ecosystem: Environmental > Aquatic > Freshwater > Creek | place: USA: Georgia... | reverse complement strand
TGGCGATGGCGACTCGATGCGTTACTACCCGGCCTATGACGTGCCGGCCCTTCGTGAACTTCCACCGCAGGACCCAATTGCCGCCGGTGCCAAGATGCAGCTACTCATGGTTCAGCGCACCGATGGAACACTCACTATCGGCGACACCCATGAGTATGAAGAGCCGTTCGACATCTTCCTGCGCGAGCCAGAGTACGACTATCTGATTGACGTAGCCTCCGACATCCTTGGCCGTCCGCTGCCAAAGGTGGCCCGCCGCTGGGACGGCATCTATTCCCAGCGCACCGATGGCGCAATCTGCGAGCGCACCCACATCTCCAAGCAAATCGTCGTTGTCACCGGTCCGGGCGGCCGTGGTAACTCGCTTGCCCCAGCCATTGCCGAAAACACCATGAGGATTCTAGGTTTCTAATGTTCGAGATGATTGCATTTGACGTAGCCGGCACCACCGTTCGCGATGAGGGCTTGGTAATCCGAGCCTTCGAGAAGGCTTTCGCCTTCGCGGTGCCTGTGCAGTGGGAAGAGCGCCAGGCCGAGTTCACCCAGTACGCCAAGGACACCATGGGTCAATCCAAGATTGAGGTATTCACCGCGATGCTCGGTCGCGCCGACCTGGCCGAGAAGGCTAACGTTGCCTTCGAGGGCGCCTACCTTGATCTGGTTCTGACCGAAGGGGTGGAGGAGATTCCGGGTGCCACCCAGGTGCTCAACGAACTCAAGGCTCGTGGAATTCCCACTGCACTCACCACTGGTTTCAGCCGAATGACCCTAAACGCCATTCTGAATCAGCTGGAGTGGAACGGAATTGTGAACGAGACCGTTGTGCCGGGAGAAGTGGGTGCCGGACGCCCGAGCCCCAAGATGCTCCAGTTGGCAGCCACCAAACTTGATGTCATGAATCCGGAGAATTGCGTTGTCCTTGGCGACACCGTCAGCGATATGGAGGCCGCTCTGGCATTCGGCGCCGGCGTCAGGGTTGGAGTGCTCTCCGGCAGTCACGGCCAGGATGCCCTGCTGGCCGCGGGCGCAACCGCTGTCATCGCATCGGTGGCGGACCTGCCACACCTGTTGTTCAACTAGCGTTTATAACGGTTTTATAAACGCTTTGTTATTGGTTAAGCGTTCGCTTGGTTTGTGTTTCCATAAGTTTTTTCTACTTGTCTCGAGCGGTTATTAACCGACTTAACTCAAACAAGGAGATTAAATGAACCTCAAGCGCGTTGTCGCCATCGCCGCTGCATCTGCAGTTGCCCTGAGCGCTACCGTTTCGATCAGCACCGCTGCGCAGGCTGCATCGGTGAACTACTGCAAGGTCACCAACCTGAAGACCGCCGGCGGCATGGACGCCCTGGTTAAGGCCGCCAAGAAGGAAGGCGCACTCAACGTAATCACCCTTCCACGCGACTGGGCTAACTACGGCGAGGCAATGGACCTGTTCTCGAAGGCTTTCGGCATCAAGATCACCGATGACAACCCAGACGGTTCGTCGGCATACGAGATCCAGACCATCAAGACCGCCCCAGCTGCCAAGCAGCCAGACGTTGTTGACATTGGTGTTTCGGCTCTGAACGGCGTTATCGGCGCTGGCCAGGACAAGCTGTTCGCAAACTACAAGGTTGCAAACTTCGCTGCTATCCCAAGCAAGTGGAAGGACGCCAACGGCGCTTGGTACGGCGACTACAACGGCATCATCGGAATTGCCTACGATGCTAGCGTTTCGCCAGCACCTACCAAGATTGCTGACCTGACCAACCCTGCCTACAAGGGTCTGGTTGCACTGACCGGAGACCCAACCGCTGGCCAGGAGCCTTTCATGTCGGTTTACGCCGCAGCTCTCGCTAACGGTGGCTCGCTGGACAACATCCAGCCAGGTCTGGACTTCTTCAAGAAGCTCAAGGCATCGGGTAACTTCTCGGCAACCAAGGCAACCCCAGAGAACTACATTGCTGGTGCCTACAAGATCTCGCTGACCTGGAACTTCAACGCTCCAGGTAACATCGCTGGCGCCAAGGCTGCCGGTAAGAACCTCAAGTTCGTCATCCCTTCGGACGCCGTAGTTGCAGGTACCCCTTACATCCAGGCAATCAACGCCAAGGCACCTCACTGTGCAGCTGCTCGTCTGTGGGAAGAGTTCCTCTACTCGGAGAACAAGGGCAAGTACACCGCTGACCTGACCGCTAAGGACCTCAAGCTCTCGGGCTCGAAGCTGTTCAACACCATCATGGGTGGCCAGAACATCTGGGTATCCGGTGGCGCAGCTCCAATCCTGCAGGCCGACATGACCGCCAAGAAGACCATCATCAGTGGTCCAGACGGCTTCAACGTGCCTAAGGGTGCCAAGGTTTACCAGCCTTCGCCAGACCAGCAGGTCACCGGCAAGACTCTGGTAGCCGCTCAGTGGCCAACCCTCTAGTCGCATGACTCAAACCGAGGCTCGCCTCAACCGTAAGGGTGTCCCAGCATGGGGCACCCTTACGGGTCGGTGGGCGGCAATCGCGGTGGCACTTTTGCCACTCCTAGTTTTCATGTGCGTGTTTTTCTTCGCACCCCTGCTCGATGTCTTTGTTTCATCATTCCAAGACAACAATGGCGCGTTCAGTCTGTTGAACTACGCCGATGTGTTCAAAGAGCCAATCCTCACAGCGATGCGAACCAGCCTAGGTCTGGCGTTCTGCTCAGCCCTGGTTTCCGCTGTCCCCGGCGCCATTCTGGCGTTTCTCATTGAGTCCCGTGGCTCCGAGCGCCTCCGCCAGATCATCGCCTCAATCTCGGGCGTGCTTGCCAACACCGGCGGTGTCCCACTGGCCTTTATGTTCGTTGCAGCTCTCGGTCTAGAGGGCTCGGCAACCGGATTCCTGAAGCTGATCGGCATCGACATCTACGGCGCAGGCTTCTCGCTCTACACCTTCTGGGGCCTGGTTGTGGTCTACGCCTACTTCCAGATTCCACTCATGGTCATCGTATTCTCGCCGGCAATTCATGGCCTTCGCAGGGAGTGGAACGAGGCCGCCAAGACCCTCGGTGCAAATGGTGCGCAGTTCTGGCGGTACATCGGTGTGCCACTGCTGTTCCCAAGTTTCCTTTCGGCGTTCCTGCTGCTGTTCGCAAGCGCATTCTCCGCTTACGCAACCGCACGTGCCATGACCAACGGAACCATCGCGCTGGTTCCACTTATGATTGGCAACCTTTTGGACGGAAACGTCATTTTTGACGAGGTGAACCTGGCCAAAGCGCTGGCCGTTGCCATGGTGGTTGTGACCCTTGTGGCCATGATTCCCTACCTCATCATTCAGCGCCGAGCAGAGAGGTGGCAGCGATGAAGTTTCTGTCTCCACGTCAACTTCCGTTGACTATTGGCCTTCTGGTTGCAGCAATCTTTGTGTTCTTCCCATTAATCTCCGCTGGAGAATTCTCCCTCCGCGAGCCACTGAAGCAGACTCACGGTTTTGACAATTACGTCTGGTTCTTCACCGCTCCAGACTTTGGCAAGTACCTGGGCATTTCTTTTGGCCTAGCTGTGCTCTCCGCCCTAATCCTGTTGGTGATTCTCGTGCCAACCGTGATATGGCTAAACCTCGGCGGAGCCAGGTTCCGCGGTTTCGTCGAGTTCATCTCGCTGCTTCCGCTGGTGATTCCAGTGGTGGCGCTGGCCATCGGTGCTCAGACTGCGCTGCCTGACTTTGCTCAGACCAACGAGGTCATTTTGGCGTTTATGTTTGCGGTTCTGGCCATGCCTTACGCCTACCGAACCTTAGACACCGGCCTCCGATCCATCCCGCTGAAGACCATTGTTGAGGCGGCTCGAGGTCTGGGCGCCAGTTGGTTCCACACCATCGTTCGCGTGGTCATCCCGGTGGTTAGGTCCACCGTCACGAGTGCGTTGTTCATGACTCTGGCACTTTCGCTCGGTGAATTCACGCTCACCTCACTGCTGCACTGGGACACCTTCACCACCTGGGTTACCACCATGTCGCAGTCCAACATTCTGGGTGCCATTTCGCTCTCGGTGTTCTCGCTGGTTGCAGTCTTTGTGTTGCTTCTAGCCATCAGCATTTTCATTCGTCCAACCAGCAACACAGTTGCTCAAGAGGAAAACTAATGTCCAGTACCACTCTCAGCCTGCGTGGCGTTACTCGCCGCTTCAAGGACACCATTGCCCTGAACTCGCTAGACCTAGACGTTGCCCAGGGCGAGCTCGTTGCTCTGCTCGGCCCGTCGGGTTGCGGTAAGACCACCGCGCTTCGCATCATCGCGGGCCTCGACCGACCAGACGAGGGTGCGGTTCTGGTTGGCGGACAGGATGTTTCTCACCTGCCACCAAACAAGCGCAACATGGGAATGGTCTTCCAGAGCTACTCGCTCTTCCCAAACCTGACTGCGGCCGAGAACGTTGCGTTTGGTCTGACCATGCGCAACGAAAACAAACGCTCTCGCCTCAACCGCGCCCAGGAACTGCTTGAGATGGTTGGCCTGCCTAAGCACTCCAAGCGATTCCCTCACCAGCTCTCCGGCGGCCAGCAGCAGCGTGTTGCGCTCGCTCGCGCCTTGGCGTTTGAGCCAGACGTTCTGCTTCTCGACGAGCCGCTTTCGGCTCTGGATGCTCAGGTGCGTGCCAACCTCCGCGATGAGATTCGTGCACTGCAGCTCAAGACCGGAACCACCACCATCTTTGTGACTCACGACCAAGAAGAAGCCATGGCCATGAGCGACCGCGTGGCCGTCATGAACCAGGGAAAAATCGCCCAGATTGCCCGCCCCGACGAGCTCTACCACAACCCATCCGACGAGTTTGTGGCTGGTTTCGTGGGTCAGATGAACCGCATCCCGGTTTCAATCGAGGGGCACCTCGCCAATCTGCTAGGTCAGCAGATCAGCTACCGTTCCGATTGGGCCGGGGCCTCGGCTAACCCGCTCGCTCTGGTTCGTCCGGAAGACCTCACGGTTTCCACCGTGGAATCGGCAGAGCACGGCAACGCTCGCGTGCTGGCTCGTGCGTTCCTCGGGCCACTTTCCAAGGTTTCACTGGAGCTAGTGAACGGCATCGAGATTTCCGCTCTGATGACGTCTGCTCACAGCCAGGGTTTCCAGCCTGGAGACTCGGTTGCGGTAACCGCCGCGAAGCGCGAGTATCTGGTGGTGGCCGGTTAAATGCAGCACCTGAGCACCAATCGCCGTCTCGTATTCGAGCGCAGTAACGCTGAAAACGGCTTCACCCGAACCTCACTGCGCAGGGATGCGGGCGAACCAATCATCGGTGAGGCACCAACCGGCGTGACTCCGCTGGCCAGCTTCATACACCTCAGCGACCTTCACGTGTGTGACGCGAAATCCCCGGCTCGTGTGGAGTTCCTCGACCGCTACGCCGACCCCGACTACCCAACCCGTGCTCAGTTTGAATACGTTGGCACCTACCGCCCGCAGGAGTTTTTGACTCTGCAGGTGGTTGAGGCCATGGTTCAGGCGGCAAACGAGATTGAGGCCGGCCCACTACTAGGCGCTCCAATCGCTGGCGTGCTGATTACCGGTGATGTGATCGACAACGGCCAGGCCAACGAGCTTGACTGGTACAAGAAGTTAATGGACGGTGGACGGGTATCTTCCGGCTCGGGAGATAACGAAGTTGTGGAGGCCGCTCACGGCAATCACCCCAACTTCACCGATGACCACTACTACAAGCCCGACTACTCGGAAACCGAACGCGCGGGGGAGAAGTGGGGAATGCCGCAGGTGGTAGGCCTAGCTCAAGTGGCTCAGGAGGATTTCTTCGCCACCGGACTTGCCCACCCTTGGTTTGCAATTCACGGAAACCACGATGCCCTACTGCAAGGCACGGTTCGCCCGAATGACGAACTCCAAGAATTTGTGGTGGGCGACCAAAAGCTAAACGGCATCAAAGAGAATGCCGACCTCGCAGTTGTTTTCGAGCCTTTCCAAGAGGTTGGCCCAGCCGGCTACCCGGACCCCACACTCATGACCACCGTCACCGTGACTCCAGACGAGTCGCGTCGCTTCGTGGAGATGTCCGACTGGGTTGGCATCCACCAGGATTGCGGTCACGACCACGGGCTCGCAGCGGGCGCTTCGGTGGCTTATTGGACGCGAGACTTCGGCGACGTTCGTGTCATTGCACTAGACACCGTGAACGAGTGGGGTGGCTGGCAGGGATGCCTCGACCGAACCCAGTTTGTCTGGCTGCGAGAGCTGCTCAAGAACTCGGTTGACAAGTATGTTTTGCTGACCTCGCACCACCCGATGCAGGATCTTTTCAACGGATACCGTCCGGACGGTGTGGCCGAACCGGCCCTCACCGCCGAGGTTACCGCCCTCCTAGCGGAGCACCGCAACATCATCGCCTGGGTGAGTGGACACGTGCACGATCACAACATCTCCTTTGCCAAGTCGGCCAAGGGCGATTGGGGTTTTTGGCAGATTCGCACCGGTAGCCACATGGACTGGCCGCAGCAGAGCCGAGTTGTTGAAATTGGTCGCACCGATGACGGGCGCATCGTGATTGGCACCCAGGTCTTCGACCACGCCGGGTCTGAACTCCTGACCCTAGCCGAGGCCGGCGCCACCACCGATGAACAACTCACCGATCTCCTGCACCTGGCCGGCATCTCTCGAATCATTGCCGCCAATGACTGGCAGCGATTTGAGGGAGCAAACAGCCTGGAAGCCCTCGAAGGAACCCCGGCCGACCGCAACGCCTGGCTCTGGTTGGTTGACCCGCTGAAGTAGGTTCGAATAACAAAAAACGGGGACCGTTGCCGGTCCCCGTTTTCGTGCAGCTTGAGCCTTTTGCTAGGCCTGAACCCAAGCGGTCGCGTTGGCCGGAAGCTTGCCATCAACCAGCGGCAGGGAGCTTAGCAGCACTCGGCCCTTTGGCAGCTTCACGGCCTTGGCTCCGAAGTTGGTGATGCTGTGCCAGCCGTTCGGGCGCTTGAAGTGCAGGATGGTCTTGCTAAACCAGTGCTTGATCCAGGTGAGCTCCTCCACGGTCTCCAGACCCTTGCGCAAGGCGATTGCCTTTCGGTACAGGTTTAGGGTGGAGTGTGGGTCGGCTTCCTCCACGTCAACCGCGTAGTTCTTGTACCACTCTGGCTGTGGCAGGTGCGAGCCGCCCTCGCCGAAGCCAAACCACTTGTGGTTGGCAACCCAAGGAAGTGGCACTCGACAACCGTCACGGCTCAGGCCCAGGTCAGGGTTGCGGAAGAACTGTGGGTCCTGCATCAGTTCATCAGGAATCTCCATGGCCTCCTGGAGGCCCAGTTCCTCACCCTGGTATAGATAGGTGGATCCGGGGAGGGCAAGCAGCAGGGCGGTCATCGCGGTTGCGCGTTCGAGACCCTGCTTCACGTTGACCTTCGGGTTGAAACGGTTGGCCTTGAACCACTTGCCAGCGTCGAACTGTCCGTCAACACCAAAGCGGGTGGCGTGACGAATGATGTCGTGGTTGCTCAGCACCCAGGTGTTGGAGCTGCCGTTTTCCTTGGCGCGCTGAAGTGCGTTTGCCGCCAGCTCGTGAACGCGTTTGGCGTCCCAACCGGCTCCCAGCATGTCGAACGAGAAGCTCTGACCAAGCCCCTTCTCCGATGCGTAGGCAGGCAGGCGGTTGGAGTGTACCCAGGCTTCGGCAACTGCCATGCGAGGTGGGTTGTACTGGTTGAAGATTTCGCGCCACGAGGCGTAGATTTTGTGAACCTCGTCGCGGTCGAACAGGTCGTCGGTGCCGTCATTTTTCATCACCGAAACGTCGTAGCTCTGACGCTCCGGAAGGTGGCCGTTGGCCAGGTCCTTGACCAGCGCGTGAGCAACATCCACACGGAAACCGTCAACACCGCGGTCGCACCAGAACTTGATGGTCTTGCGGAAGTCCTCGCGAACCTCTTCGTTGTCCCAGTTCCAGTCAGGCTGCTCCGATGCAAACAGGTGCATGTACCACTGACCCGGGGTGCCATCTGGCTCGGTAATGCGAGTCCAGGCGGTTGGACCGAAGTGGCTGGCGAGCTCAGATGGACGAATCTCACCGTTCTCGCCCTTGCCGTCGCGGAAGATGTAGCGGTCGCGCTCAGGAGAGCCAGGGGCGGCCTTCAGGGCCTCCTGGAACCACTTGTGGCCGGAGCCGGAGTGGTTGGGCACGATGTCGGCAATTAGGCGCATGCCGTTCGCGTGGAGCGCGTCAATGAGCTCGTCGAACTCGGCCAGGGTGCCAATGCGTGGGTCGATGTCGCGGTAGTCGTCAACGTCGTATCCACCGTCGGCCAGGGCCGAAGGGTAGAACGGGCTCATCCAGACCGCGTCAATTCCAAGTGACTTTAGGTATGGAACGCGGGAAATAATGCCTCGCAGGTCGCCGATGCCATCTCCGTTTGCGTCGGCAAAGCTACGCGGGTAGATCTGGTAGATGACTGCCTGACGCCACCAATGGGCATCTCCGGCAAGGAAGGTGAATTCACTCACAATGACCTGCTTCTTTTTTGGTTCTGGAACAGGTTAAAGCACGCAATCGCTTTCAGGGAAATTGACCACTCGGGACCCTTCTCGGTTACCCTTAAAACGATGATGAAATCCAAGTCTGTCTTTGCGGCGGCTGCCGTGAGCGCGCTCTGTCTGGCCTTGTTGCCAGCTGCTGGCTCGGCTACTGCCGCGCCGGCTCGCGCCTCTGGTAGCAGTGTCTCTGCACTGAAAGTTATGGACTGGGTTGGCAAGCTCTACGTTCCTCGCTACGGAAAAAACTACGTTCGCATCATCGAAGAGGGAACCACCCCGTCAGTTCTAAACGGTGCCGGTCTTGGTCACTACCAGGGAACTCAGATGCCGGGTGAGCAGGGAAACTTTGCCATCGCTGGACACCGCGCTGCCAACGGTGGACCAATGCTCAAGATCGACAAACTCCGCGCCGGTGATCGCGCCTACGTGAAATCTAAGACCGGCTGGTTTACATATGAGTGGGTGGCCACCAAGGTGGTAAAGCCCACCGATGTATCGGTGATCTACCCGGTACCGGTTGGTATGCCAGGAGCCGAAGACGGCGGCAGCTACCTAACCTTCACAAGCTGCACCCCGGTGCACGTGAACACCTTCAGGATTGTGGCCTGGTTCAAGCTTGTGGGGGAGCAGCCTCTCACCGATGGCCCACCAGCCGAGCTTCACCTGCCCTAGGTCTTTTCAGAATCAAACTTAAAAAGAAGAATCCCGGTGATTGCCCACCGGGATTCTTTACTTTGATTCCGATTTATCGGCGGGCGATGCGTCGGCGTACCGCAAGCATCAGGGCAATGCCCGAAGCCAGCAGCATGAACAACGAGCCGTCTTCAACCACGTTGTCTAGGTCGCCGGTGAAGGCTAGGACCTTGAGCTTAGGGTTGCTGAGAGCTGCGCCACCAAGGGTCACGGTACCGCCGTTTGGCTCACCGTTGAACTTGCCTCGCATACCGGCAATCTTGATGAAGGTGATCACACCGTTCGACTTGACCTCAACCGAGCTTGGATCGGTGGTGCCACCGACACCAGCAGTTCCAGTTCCGCCAGCTGCGTTCGACGATGCGGTTGCATTCTCAGCGGAGGTCGCGGTTGCAATGTTTACAACCTTTCCGGCTAGAACGTCCTTATCGGTTAGCGCGTGCTTGGCCGAACAGGTGATGGTCTCACCCATGTTCAGGACCGGAGCAGGGTTTGCCATGGTGCAGTCGGTGATGGTTGCATTGTCGTCCACAATCTGAACGTTGTGCAGGTTCACGTTTCCGGTGTTGGTAACGGCGATGGTGTAGTGAATGAATCCACCCAGCTTGGTAGGCAAGCCACCAACCTGCTGCTTCACAACCGCAATCTGCGGAGCGAATACCAGCGGCACGGTTACCAGGTTGCTGTTGACGGTCACGTTTCCATTGTTGGAAGTGAAAGTGCCCGATGCAGCTGCAACGTTGTCAACCTTGCCGGCTGCGAAGTCGGCATCGGTGGCTACGTGGGTTGCAGAACAAGTGATGCTTGCACCGATGCCCAGCGCTGCAGGTACTACCGGGGCGCAGGTGCCAACGGTTGCGTTTGCATCGGTGATGGTCACACCAGTCAGGCTCACGTTTCCGCTGTTGGTAACAGTGATGGAGTAGGTGATTACGTCACCGGTCTTGGAAGGTGCGGAACCAACCAGGCCCTTGACGACGGTGAGTGCAGGGTTTGCGCT
>Ga0228702_1002588_pt1 | contig 10204 bp, 10 predicted proteins | sample McNCre217_Aug_MG_2_FD_178018 | JGI IMG/M metagenome (GOLD analysis project Ga0228702, IMG submission 178018) | Freshwater microbial communities from McNutts Creek, Athens, Georgia, United States - 20-17_Aug_MG | ecosystem: Environmental > Aquatic > Freshwater > Creek | place: USA: Georgia... | reverse complement strand
AGATTTCCGGGGCTGATGTTGAGTTCAGACGAGATCAGTGTGGTCGACACATTGGGCTCGCCAAAGCGATTGAAGAGGTCGAGCGTGACCTCCAAAATCCGCTCTGCGGTACGGCGTGGCGCTTTCTTTGCCATGATGCTTAATTGTTAATCGGGGGCAGAACCCAATTATTTCTTGGTTGCCTTCTTGGCTGGCGCTTTCTTCGCGGCAGTTTTGGCCGCAGGCTTCGCAACAGTCTTGGTCTTTGCTGCCGCTTTAGGCTTTGCGCCCAGCTGAGCCTCAAGCGCCGCCACGCGTGCATGAAGCGCCCTCATTTCAGCGGCAGATGGCAAGCCCAAGCTGTGCAGCGCTTTGGCTACACGCTCTTCAAAAATCCCTTCCAGCTTGCCCCATTGCCCCGTGGCGCGCTCGCTCAGCGTGTGCGCCGCTTGCGTGGCTTTGTGCGTGGCCTCTGCCAGCTTTTCTTCGGCGGTGGTGTGCACCTTGCGCTGCATGGTGATGCCGTCGCTCACCAGTTTTTCAAATGCTTTGGTGCCGTCCTCTTGCGCCTTGGCAAACGCGCCCAGGCCAGCCAGCCAAATTTGCTGGGCTTGCTCTTTCACGTTGTCAGACATCGCAGCAGGGTCGAATGGGTTTTTGGTAGACATGGCAGAACGCTTTCAAACAAAACATAAAACTGCACTTTAACGCCGAGTACAGCCAAACACCCTACGAATTTTAGTTAGACTTCTTCAACAATGAGTAGCGAAAAACCCGAGACAAACCACCAAGCTTGGTACGTGGTCCACACCAAGCCCCGCCAAGAAGCCCGTGCCCTTGAGAACCTGCAAAACCAAGGCTTCAACTGCTTTTTGCCCACCATGCAAGTGCAAAAGCTGCGCAACCAAAAAGTGCAGACCATCACCGAGCCCATGTTCAGTCGCTACCTGTTCATTCAGCTCGACGACCAAAACCAAAACTGGGGGCCCATCAGCTCAACCTTGGGTGTGAGCAAACTGGTCAGCTTTGGGCCGCAGCCCGCCAAAGTGCCACCTGAGTTTGTCGCCTTTTTGCAAGAGGCTCCGCAAACTACGCTGGAGCGCATGTTCGCCCTTGGCGACAGTGTGCAAATTGCCAATGGGCCACTACAAGGGCTCGAAGGCCAATACATTGCCCGCGATGGAGAGGCGCGTGCCTTTGTGTTGGTTGACTTGCTCGGCCAGCCGCAAAAAGTTTGTATGACGCTAGAAAGTTTGCGCGTCGTTTCGTGATTGTTAAAGTGCTCCTCGATTGCATCGCAAATGATTAATTTACGACAACTTGCATACAGAATTGATGAATATTTGACTGATAATCTCATCTTTGCTTATGAGCGAAAGGGCGGTAGCGTGCCCAAACTACAAGTTTCACCTCAATTTAGTGCCTGTTAATAATTCTTTAGCTGTCCCTCAACACATTGCCATCATCATGGATGGCAATGGTCGTTGGGCGCAAAAGCGCCACATGCCTCGTACGGTGGGGCATGCCAAGGGGGCTGCGGGTGTAAAAGCCTTGGTCGAGCAATGTGCCCAGCTAGGCATTCAGTACCTCACCCTGTTTGCCTTTAGTACCGAGAACTGGAAGCGCCCAGCCGACGAGGTGTCTACCCTCATGGGCTTGTTTGTGCAGTACCTTGAAAAAGAAATGGGCGCATTGGCCGCAGCTGGCGTGCGCCTTAAGGTGGTGGGCGATGTGGCTGGCTTCCCTGCTGAGTTGCAAACCCGCATCCATGCAGCTGAGGCCGCTACACAACACAACCAAGCCATCACACTCACAGTGGCTGCCAACTATGGTGGCCAGTGGGATGTGGTGCAAGCCGTTAAAAACTGGCAAGCTGCCAATCCCGGCGACTCGGTGGCCAGCCTCACGCAAGCACAGTTGGCCCAGCACCTCAGCACGGCGGGCATGCCCGACCCAGACCTGCTCATTCGCACGGGGGGCGAGCAGCGCATTAGCAACTTCTTGCTCTGGCAATCGGCCTATGCCGAGTTGTATTTCACCGATGCCCTGTGGCCTGAGTTTGACCAAGCTGAACTCAACAAAGCCCTGCACTGGTACGCCACCCGCGAGCGCCGTTTTGGCAAAGTAACCCAACCCCACATCAAAGAAACCGCATGACAGAACAAGCCTTTGAGCGCGACGACGAAATAAGCCTTCTAGATATTTTGGTCACCCTGGCCGAATCTTGGAAGCTCTTGGTGTTTGGCCCGTTGGTGGCTGGTGTGTTGGCTGGGGGCTTGAGCTTTTTGTGGCCCAAAACGTTTGAATCCGTCGCTATTGTTCGGTTGAGCGAGGCAGAGTTGGCCCTTATCAATTCTGCCCCTGTGCTTGACCCCATCATTGAAAAATTCGGCCTACTGCCCGAGTTTGATGGCATTCAAGAAGACGCCCGTTTGTATTTGTCCAAAAAAATCGTGGGCAAGCTTGACAAAAAAACTGGCCTGGCCACCATCACCGCAGCCGCCACCACGCCAGAGCGTGCGCAAGAGCTAGGCCGAGCAACGATGGATGCCTTGCTCAAAGAGTTGCTACCCAAAGGTAAAAACAAAGACCAGATGGAGCAGGAAATTTTGTCAAACGAAGGAATCATCGCTAGCTCTACCGATGCCATTGAGTTGCTGCAAAAGCAAATTGGCAAAGCTGGCCAAGGCGATGCGGGGCTAGAGGTGGTGATGAAGCATTACGCCTCGCTAAGTGCTGATGTGGCTAAAAAAGAGCTTGAGAACATTGAGCTTAAAAAGAGCTTGGCTGTTAAGGGTGATGAGGTGTATGTGCAGCAGGCTAGCTTGCCGCAGCGCAAGGCTTCGCCAAAGCAAAGCTGGGTGGTGTTGATGGCAGTGTTGGCATCTGGCTTTGTGTTGTTGATGTTTGTATTTATACGTAAGGCTTGGCAAAACGCATCGAAGGATGTAGCCGCTTTAGAAAAAATAGCTTTTATTAAAAAGAGCTTAGGTATTCGTGCTTGATTTTTTGTATTCTCGGCTAGTGGGTCCCATTTATGGGGTATTCGCTTTGCCAGCTCATGCCGCTGCCGTGTGGGGCTTTGCTGCTAGTTTTGCGTTAGGCATGCTGCTGGTGGTCACCAAGCGCTGGCATGGCCCCTTGACCATGGACCACATGGAGGGGGTGCAAAAGTTTCATACAACGCCCACACCTCGTATAGGTGGTGTACCAATTGTCGTCGGCTTGATGGTTGCATGGGGCGAGTCGTCCGAAGATGTAAAGGCTGTTATCACCCCCATTCTTTTTGCTGGCCTTCCTGCATTTATTTTTGGACTACTTGAAGACATCACCAAGCGCATTGGTGTTAGCCAACGTTTGCTGGCTACCATGGCGTCAGGTTTGTTGGGGTGGTGGATTACAGGCTACTCGGTCACGCGTGTGGATATCTGGGGCGTCGATTGGCTGCTTAGTTTTACCACTGTGTCGGCTCTATTTACAGCATTTGCTGTAGGGGGTGTGGCTAACAGCATCAACATCATTGATGGTTTTAATGGTCTTGCAAGCACCATGGCCACTCTGGCTTTTATTGGCTTTGCCATGATTGCATGGCAAGTGGGGGATGTAACCCTCGCAGGCACTGCCATCGTGTTGGCTGCTTGTGTCTGGGGATTTTTCTGGGTCAATTGGCCGTTTGGTAAGCTGTTTTTAGGTGATGGTGGTTCTTACTTTGTTGGCTTTGCGGTGGCTTGGGTTGCTGTCTTGTTGATTGAGCGCAACCCAGGTGTGTCTGCCTTTGCCGCCCTTATTGTGTGTGTGCATCCCGTGACCGAAGTACTGTTTAGTATGTACCGTCGTCACTTTAAAGCCCAACACCCCGGAAATCCAGACCGGTTGCATTTTCATAGTTTGGTGAACCAGCGGTATGTCAGACGATGGTTGGGTGGGTACAGTAGTCGTGTGCGTAACTCAGTTACTGGCGCGTTAGTCGCATGCATGAACATCGCAGCGGTCGTCGTTTCTAATTTGGTGTACCTCGATCACGCTTGGTCGATTCTTGCGTTGCTTTTTTTTGTATTTGGTTACGTTGCCATATACATACGCATGTTACGGCACAGCTGGTTGCGCTCAGTCTAGTCTCTCTCTCTTCTCAAATAATTGACAGAAATGAAATTTCAAAACAACAAAACCATAGCAGTGATTGGTTTGGGTTATGTGGGCCTTCCACTGGCGGTTGAATTTGGCAAAATCAGATCTGTCATTGGTTTTGATATTAATGCGAGTCGAGTAACAGATCTGCAGGGCAGGCAAGATCGCACCCTCGAATGCAGCCCTGATGAGCTGGCTCAGGCTCCTCACCTGCGCTATAGCTGTAATGTGCAAGATCTTAAGAAGGCTTGCATTTTCATCGTCACTGTGCCTACGCCAGTAGACCAGGCCAACCGCCCAGACATGGCCCCGCTCGTCAAAGCTAGCGAGACAGTAGGTAAAGTGTTAAAGGTGGGGGATATTGTGATTTACGAATCTACCGTCTACCCCGGTGCAACCGAAGAGGTGTGTGTGCCCGTATTGGAAAAGTTCAGTGGTTTAACGTTCAACCAAGACTTTTTCTGTGGATACAGCCCGGAGCGCATCAACCCCGGTGACAAAGAACACCGCTTGCCTACGATCAAAAAGGTGACAAGCGGAAGCACTCCAGATGTAGCTGAAGCTGTGGACCAGCTGTACAGGCAAATCATTACAGCGGGCACGCATAAAGCCAGTAGCATTAAAGTGGCAGAAGCTGCTAAGGTTATCGAAAACACGCAGCGCGATGTCAATATTGCGCTCATGAATGAGCTAAGCCTCATCTTCCACAGACTGGGCATTGACACACTAGATGTGTTGCAAGCTGCAGGCACCAAATGGAACTTTTTGCCCTTCAGGCCCGGCCTAGTCGGCGGGCACTGCATTGGTGTGGATCCGTACTATCTGACGCACAAAGCTCAAGAGGTAGGATACCACCCTGAGGTCATTCTAGCTGGTCGCCGAATCAACGACAGCATGGCCAACTATGTGGCTGACGAAACCGTCAAACTCATGCTGCGCAAAGGCCATTCTGTGCTGGGCAGCAAAGTGCTGGTACTTGGCCTCACGTTCAAAGAAAATTGCCCCGATGTGCGCAACTCAAAAGTGGTGGACATCGTCAAAGCACTGCGTGGCTACAACACATATGTGGACGTGTACGACCCTTGGATCGACGTCAAAGAGGCCGAGCACGAATACGGTCTACAGTGCTTGAGGCAAGCCCCTGGTGCGAGCCAATACGCCGCCATTGTGCTGGCTGTGGGCCACAGTCAGTTTATTGAACTCGGTGAGCAGGGCGTCAAGGCCTGGGGCCAGCACAATGCAGTGGTGTTTGATGTGAAAAGCATATTGCCGATGGGCGCTGCAGACGGGAGGCTTTGAGCATGACTCGCTATGAACAACTGCAGGCTGAACTGCGCCAAATCTCTAAAACCTGGCTCGTCACCGGCGTGGCAGGGTTCATTGGTAGTAACCTGCTCGAAACCCTGCTCAAGCTGAACCAGTGTGTGGTCGGGCTGGATAACTTTGCAACTGGCTACCAACGTAACCTAGACGAAGTCCAAAGCTTGGTAAGTCCCGAGCAATGGGCCAACTTTCGATTCATCAATGGCGACATTCGCAAACTGCAAGACTGCCAGCAAGCTTGCGTCGGCGTGGACCATGTATTGCATCAGGCCGCCTTAGGCAGCGTCCCCCGAAGCCTGGCCGATCCAATCACCACCAATGACACGAATATCGGCGGATTTCTGAACATGTTGTTGGCTGCGCGCGACGCCAAAGTGCAAAGCTTTACCTATGCTGCCAGCAGCAGTACCTATGGTGACCACCCGGCGCTGCCCAAGATAGAAGAAAACATTGGCAAACCGCTTAGTCCGTATGCCGTAACCAAGTATGTTAACGAGCTGTATGCCAGCGTGTTTGCCTGCAGCTACGGGTTCAAGGCCATTGGCCTTCGTTATTTCAACGTCTTTGGCCCTAGGCAAAATCCTAGTGGCGCGTATGCTGCAGTCATACCTAAATGGACGGATGCCCTGCTTAACGCTGAAACAGTGTTCATTAACGGCGACGGCGAAACCAGTCGTGATTTCTGTTTTGTGGCAAATGCTGTGCAAGCTAACCTGCTCGCCGCGTGCTCGTCAGAAAGTGCTCGCGACCAAGTCTATAACGTGGCCGTAGGTGATCGCACCACGCTCAACCAACTCTTTACAGTATTGCGCGATGCGCTAAAAGCCGATGGTGTCAATCCCACTGCACGACCTAGCTACCGCGACTTCCGACCAGGTGATGTACGCCATAGCCAGGCCGACATTGGCAAGGCTCAGCGTCTGCTGGGCTACGCGCCCACGCACCGCATTCAGAATGGCATCGGTGTTGCCGTGCCGTGGTACGTAGCCAATCATCTATCTGCGCGCTAATGGTTAACGTAGTACCTGTTGTCCTTTGCGGGGGCTCCGGAACCCGACTTTGGCCATTGTCGCGCACGGGTTTTCCCAAGCAGTTTCTGTGCTTAACCGGCAACGAAAGCTTGTTCCAGCAAGCTGCGCAGCGCCTAGCCAATCTGGGAAATGCCAATATCCAAGTCGCCAACCCCGTCATTGTTAGTGGCGAGGATCACCGCTTCTTGGCCTCTGAACAGTTGCGAGAGTCTGGTATCGAACTGGGTTTCGCACTGTTGGAGCCTGTGGGCCGAAACACCGCCCCGGCACTGACCTTGGCAGCACTCGCAGCATTAGAGCAGGGCGAGGACCCAGTGTTAGTCATTACACCTGCAGACCAAACCGTGACCAACCCGACAGCCTTTGCAACCGCCATGCAGAATGCTGTACTAGAGGCCGCCACCGGCACTATCGTCATACTAGGAGTCAAACCCACCCATCCAGAAACAGGTTACGGCTATATTCAATGTGGGCGTGACAACTCGACAGCGCGTAATCTCATCGCGTCACCCCAACCAGTTCACCGTTTTGTAGAAAAACCAAACGCTGAAACAGCGCAGCAGTACCTAGCCGAAGGCAGTTACTTCTGGAATGCTGGCATGTTCGTGCTTAAAGTCTCGGTTTGGTTAAAGACGCTCAAACAATTCCGCCCCGACATCCTTCAAGCTACCCAAATAGCTTGGGATAAGCGTAGTTCTGATGGTAAGTTTGTCCGACCCGGAAAAACAGAATTTGCAGCCATCCCTTCGGAGTCTGTTGACTACGCCGTCATGGAGCACTGTCCCGGTAGTTGCTTTCCCATCAAAATGGTTCCACTCGACGCCGGTTGGAACGATCTTGGTGCATGGGACGCCGTCTGGAACGCGTTGCCGAAAGATGACAAAGGTAATGCCCACATAGGCGATGTCCTGACAGCCAATAGCAATAACACCTTGGTGTTTACTACCAGTCGACTCGTTAGTTTGGTAGGCGTAGAAAATCTGATCGTGGTTGAAACACCTGACGCAATCTTGGTTGCCGACAAGGACCGCAGCCAGGACGTCAAGGACATCGTCACTCAACTTCAAAAAACACAGCGTGAAGAGCACACACTCCACAGGAAAGTTCATCGCCCCTGGGGGTGGTACGACAGCATTGATGAGGGCGGTCGCTTTAAGGTCAAACGCATCCAAGTTAATCCCAAAGCCAGCCTGAGTCTCCAGAAACACCACCACCGGGCCGAGCACTGGATCGTGGTAAAGGGTACCGCAGAAATCACCAATGGCGACAAAGTCCTGACACTGACTGAAAACCAGTCAACCTACATTCCACTGGGCGAAGTGCACCGCCTTGCCAACCCCGGCACGATTCCGCTCGAAATCATTGAGGTGCAATCTGGCAGTTACCTGGGCGAGGACGACATCGTGCGGTTTGAAGACACCTACGGTCGACAATAGCTAACAGATTTTCAAAATAATTTCCAGTATCCAAAGGTTAACGATGAAAAAGGCATTTATTACAGGCGTGACGGGTCAGGACGGCTCTTACTTGGCGGAGCTGTTACTAGAGAAAAATTACGAAGTTCACGCCATAACAAGAAGAAGTTCTGTCTTTACGACACAACGGATTGACCACTTACTAACCCACCCCAATTTCAAAACCTATCATGGCGACCTGAGTGACTCATCCAATCTGCACTCACTACTTTCAAAGATAGTGCCGGATGAAATTTACAATTTGGGCGCACAATCCCACGTTGCGGTCTCCTTTGAAGTGCCTGAATACACCGCAGAAGTAGACGCGGTAGGTACAATTCGGTTGCTAGATGCAATTAAGGACTTGGGGCAAAAGCCGCGCTTCTATCAAGCCTCAACCTCTGAATTGTTTGGCGGCCTGCCTGAAACAGCCCCCCAGTCAGAGAAGACCCCCTTCTACCCAAAATCACCGTATGGTGCCGCAAAGCTCTATTCTTATTGGGTCACCGTGAACTACCGCGAGGCTTATGGCCTCTATGCATGCAACGGCATTCTTTTTAACCACGAATCTCCTCGCCGTGGAGAAACATTCGTAACCAAGAAAATTACCAAAGCAGTTGCGCGCATATCTCAAGGCAAGCAGGATCTGCTGACATTAGGCAATCTCGACGCAAAACGCGACTGGGGCTATGCCAAGGATTACGTGGAATGTATGTGGCTGATGCTGCAACAGGAAAAACCGGATGACTACGTGATTGCTTCCGGTGAAACCTATACGGTACGACAATTTGCAGATTGGGCATTTGAAGCAGTTGGCATCCAGTTGCGCTGGGAAGGTGAGGGTGTAAATGAAAAAGGTATCGACACCACCACCGAGAAAGTGCGCGTCCAGGTTGATCCCCGTTATTTCCGTCCTGCAGAAGTAGAACTCCTATGGGGTGACCCGTCCAAGGCTCGCGAAAAATTAGGATGGAAGCCCAAGACTAGCATTAGGGAGTTGGTCAACATGATGGTTAAGTATGACTTGCAATACGACAACTACGGCGGGAGCGACGCATGATCTTGGTGACAGGATGCACAGGTTTTCTTGGCAAGAGGGTCTGCCGCCAACTTGAATCCAAAGGTATTCCTTACCTGGGCACATCACGACAGACCGGTCTGGATCTGCGTGACCGACAGGCAACGCTGGCCTTTTTTGCGGATAAACAGCCAACACAAGTGCTCAATTGCGCAGCCTTCGTTGGTGGCATCCAATTTGGCTACAAACACCCGGCAGAACTATTTCACAACAACCTGCAGATGACGCTCAACTTGCTTGAGGCCGCACACACGAACCAGGTACAGCGCATAGTTAACCCCATCTCCAATTGCGCCTACCCTGGCGCTGCAACCTTCTTTAAAGAGGATGAATTTTGGGATGGCCCGTTGCATGAGTCGGTCATGGTTTATGGATTTGCTCGAAAAGCCTCATGGGTTGGCTCATGGGCCTACGCCAAGCAGTACGGTTTGGATGTCATCAATCTGATCCTGTCTAACATGTACGGACCCGAAGATCACTTCGAAGAAGAGCGATCCCACGCATTGGGTGCCTTGATCATGAAGATGGTTAGGGCAAAACAGACTGGGCAGAAGCAAGTCATCGTCTGGGGAAGCGGTAAGCCTGTAAGGGAGTGGCTGCACGTAGATGATGGCGCGGAAGCCATGGTGCGCGCGCTCGAAGTGGCACCGACTTTAGAGCCAATCAATATTGGTGTTGGGAAGGGGATTTCCATTTATGAAATGGCAACCCTGATCAAAGAATTGGTCGGATATGAGGGTGAACTTGTCTTGGACTCATCCAAGCCCGATGGAGCCCCATACAAAACGGTTGATGGCAGCCGTGGGGCCAAGCACTTTGGCTGGTCACCAGAACGTGATTTCAAGCAAGGGGTATCAGATGCGATTCAGTGGTATGTCGAACAAGGAGTAAAACATGTCTGAAGTGATAGAAATCAAAGAAGGGGATCTGGTTCTTGCAAGACATATTCCCGCAGATGTAGCGTGGCAAGACGGATTGAACTTTTATTCGCAAGATAACGACTTCATTCAAGTTGGAATTTGGGGCTATGGCGCAGGCAAGGAACTCAAAGCACATATTCACAATGAAGTGAAACGCGAGGTTCTGTGGACACAAGAAATCCTATTTGTCAGAAAAGGGAAGATTAGAGCAAATATATTTGATACCGCCGAAAATAAAATATCTGAAATTGAAGTGAATGCTGGTGACGTCATTATTTTACTTCGAGGTGG
>Ga0228702_1002587_pt1 | contig 10205 bp, 9 predicted proteins | sample McNCre217_Aug_MG_2_FD_178018 | JGI IMG/M metagenome (GOLD analysis project Ga0228702, IMG submission 178018) | Freshwater microbial communities from McNutts Creek, Athens, Georgia, United States - 20-17_Aug_MG | ecosystem: Environmental > Aquatic > Freshwater > Creek | place: USA: Georgia... | reverse complement strand
CACTGGCAGCTCATCGGCATCCGGTGGCCGCCAGGGAGCGTTCCCTTACTTGGTTCAGTACGCGATTGCTGCGCAGGGCACCAACTTCAGCAACTTGAGCGGCGCAACCTATACAACCGATGCCTTCAAGCAGGCACTTTCGGCTGCGCTGGCGAAGTTCTAAGGGGTACAGATGCCAAGAAAAGTTCGTAACACCGTAGCCCAGTCGGCAATTGTCCTCGCGACCCTTGTGGGTGGCGTCACCCTGACCCAGCACTTCTCGGCAGGTACCGGCGCATTCGCATCGGCGGCACCAAGTTCGGGCACAACAGCCGGCTCGAGCACCGCTCCTGCCCCAACTGGCAAGCCGGACAAGACCGTAACCAGCGCCAACATCTCGTACCCATTCGGTACCGTTCAACTTTCGGTGACTCGCACCGCGGGCAAGATCGCCAAGATCGACATCGGCAGTTCGACCGCCACTAACGGGCGTTATCAGGCATTCCCATCGCTGGTTCAGGCCGCTATTTCGGCTCAGGGGACCAACTTTGGCAACCTGAGTGGCGCGACCTATACCACCGATGCATTCAAGCAAGCCTTGAGCTCGGCAATCACAAAGCTTGGCTAAACTCGCCGCATGACCGAAACCAGTTTCTCGAGCGAGCCAAGACCTGGGAGCCGTTTCTCGTTCCGCGACGGTCTGTTTTTGTACACCGAAGAATGCATGGGCACGGTATTCGCGTTCAAGGGATTTAGCTCACTCGAACCGGCTTTGCTCGGCCATCACCTAGAGCGTGCCGGCGATATTTTGCACGAAGCCGACCGCACCTTCAGCACCTATAAGCCGGAGTCTCCGATCAGCCGCTTGGCCGCTGGACAAACCACCTTGGCCGAATGCCCACCCGTTGTTTCAGAAATCTGGGACAGCTGCGAGGACTGGGAGAAGACCACCGATGGCTGGTTCAGCGCGTTCACCCCGCAAAACACTTTCGACCCATCTGGTCTCGTGAAGACCTGGGCCGCCAAGGCCGCCTTCAACTACTTGCTCGAAAACGGCGTGACCAACATCACTCTGAATGCGGGTGGCGACATCCTCATCGGTGACGAGACCAGCGACGAAGTGAGTTGGCGCGTTGCCATTCACAAACCCGTTTCTGTTGCAAGCGAGGATGCCGGCCTACTCACAGTGCTAGACCTTCGAGGCACCGACTACCGCGCGGTATGCACGAGCGGTTCGGCAGAGCGCGGAAGCCACATCTGGGACCCAAAGGCACCGGGCAAGGAAGCCGCTGGCAGCCTATTGCAGGCCACCGTGGTCGCCCGCGACTTAGTTGCCGCAGACGTTTGGGCAACTGCAGTTTTCGCGATGGGGCCGCGCGCGATCGACGAACTTAGCAAGTACAACAGCGCTAATCCAGATTCGGCAGTAGAGGCCCTGATTGTGCTTCCAGATGGTGGTTTGAACGCCACCGAGGGATTCATCGGGCTATTCGCAAAGCCCGAATAAACGTTTAGCGCGCCCCTAGCTCCAAGTTGATGGTGCCGGCTGTCGCCCCTTTGGCAGTGCGGTATCCGCAGCCCACTTGATGACCCAATCCGGCAACTGGCGGTCATCGGTTGGTTTTCCAAACTCGGCAAAAATCATGTCCGGGGTGACGATGCCTCGAGGCCTTGCCAAGAAGCGCAGGCGAACCCAAGCCTCGGCGTAGATTTCGCCGTCGACCACAAAACGCTGCAAGGCATAGAACGCCTCGGAGTCATGGCCTTCGATGCGGCTCTCCATCTGGAACTTCTGCCAAGGCGCGAGCGACTTGCGGAAGGTGATGGTTTCGGCCACCACAACCGGGTACCAGCCGAGCTTGCGCAGGCGCTTCCAGATGCCCGAGCGCAGCAGAACGTCGAATCTCGAAAGGTCCATCAGGCTGCCGTACTTGCCATTATTCATGTGATTGAAAATGTCGAGATCGGTCGGCCAGGTACGGAAGCTTCGACGCCCCATATCCCATATGCCAAGCGGGCCGCGCGAGCGCCAGCTAGCCAGCGCCCAAAGCAGTCTGAGCCAAAGATTCACGGTCTACCAGATAACTACGCGCTCGGCCTTTGGCAGGTGCATGGTATCCGCCTCGGTCACGCCGAATGCGTCGTGGAACGCATCGATGTTCTTCAAAATCTGGTTTACGCGGAACTCGGCCGGCGAGTGCGGGTCGGTGGCCAAACGCTGAATCATGATCTCGTCGCGACCCTTGGTGCGCCATACCTGAGCCCAGCTCGCGAAGAAGCGCTGGTCACCGTTTAGGCCATCGATGATTTCATCAGGCTGCCCCGCGGTTGCCAACTTATAGGCCTTGTATGCAATTCCCAGACCACCAAGGTCGCCAATGTTTTCACCGATGGTGAGCTCACCGTTTACCTTGTGCGAGTCGTCAAGCTGAGCCGGGCTCAACTGGTTGAACTGGTCGATGAGCTGCTTGGTGCGCGCCTCGAAAGCCTCGCGGTCGGCGTCGGTCCACCACGACTGCAGTGCGCCATCGCCGTCGTACTTGCTGCCCTGGTCGTCAAAACCGTGGCCAATCTCGTGACCGATAACCGCTCCGATACCGCCGAAGTTGACCGCTGCATCCGACTCAAGCGAGTAGAACGGCCACTGCAAAATGGCAGCAGGGAAGACGATCTCGTTGAAGCCCGGGTTGTAGTAGGCGTTCACGGTCTGAGGGTTCATGAACCACTCGTCGCGGTCTAGCGGCGAACCAATCTTCTTGAGCTCGCGGTCTAGGTTCCAAGCTGAAATGCGGCGGATGTTGCCGAACAGGTCTTCGCGCGAAATCTCGATCGCCGAGTAGTCCTTGAACTTGGCCGGGTAGCCAATCTTCGGGGTGAACTTGCTGAGCTTGACCAGCGCCTTCTGCTTGGTCTCCTCGGTCATCCAGTCGAGCGCGAGGATGCTCTGGCGGTAGGCCTCAACGAGCCACTCCACTAGCTTGTCCATGTTCTGCTTTGCGGCTGGTGGGAAGTGCTTCGAGACGTAAATCTCTCCGACTGCATCACCGAGCGAACCCTCAACTAGCGAAACAGCGCGCTTCCAACGGGCACGGTTTTCCGGTGCGCCGGTCAGCTTGCGGCCGTAGAAGTCGAAGCGCTCGTTGACGAAGTCGCTGCTCAGGTAAGGAGCCGCCGAGCGGATCACCTGCCAGCTCAACCATGCCTTGAGGTGCTCGAGGTGCTGGTCGTTGTATAGCTCGGCGAGTGAACCGAAGAACGATGGCATCATCACCGAGGTCTCGGCCAAGACGATGTCTGGGATGTGACCGCCCGACTTGTATAGCGACCAGTCGAAGGTTGGGGTTAGCGCCTGCAAGTCTTCAAACTTGGTCAGGTTGTAGGTCTTCTCGGCATCTCGGGTCTGAACGTTGTCCCAGTGGAACTTCGCCAGCGCTGTTTCGAACGCGAAAACCAGGTTTGCAGCAGCGGATGCATCCGTGGCCGACCATCCCGCGTATTCAAACATCTGGGCGATGTGCGGCACGTATGCCTCACGAATTTCGGCGTGCTTATCCTCACGGTAGTAAGCCTCATCAGGTAGCCCCAGACCGCCCTGGTAAAGGTTGAGCAGGTAGCGCTCCGGGTTGCCCGGGTCGTTGTCCACGTAGGCGCCAAAGATGCCGGAGATGCCGGTGCGCTCGAACTCACCAAGAAGCTTGGTGACATCGTCGATGCCGCGGATGGTTTTGATGAGCTTTAGCTCGGCAGCGATTGGGGCGGCACCGAATTCGTTGGCGCGCTCCTCGTTGAGGAAGGAAGCGTAAAGGTCCCCAATCTGCTGGCTAACGCCCGGAGTCGGGTTTGCAGCGGCTTCCTCGAGGATCGCCTGAACCGCGGCTTCAGCACCATCGGCGAGGATTGAAAACGCGCCATAGATGGACTTATCTGCCGGGATTTCGGTGTCTTTCAACCAGGTTCCGTTGACGTGGCGGAAGAAATCTTCCTGAGCTCGAACTGATAAATCTGCTGCGGTGGCGTCGATGCCATATTGGGCTGTCATACAAACAGTCTAAAGCGGTAAAATTACCACGTGGAACTACAGAAAATCATTCTTTATTACGGCTTTACTTCGCTCGAAGACCCTGAGGCCGTGAAGCTCTGGCAGAAGACTCTGTGCGAGAGCCTAGGCCTCAAGGGCCGCATCCTCGTGAGCAAGCACGGCATCAACGGAACTCTTGGCGGAGACATGAGCGCGCTCAAGAGGTACATCCGTGCTACCAAGGAATACCCTGGCTTCCGCAAGATCGACTTCAAGTGGAGCGAGGGAACCGGCAACGACTTCCCACGCCTGTCGGTCAAGAACCGCAAGGAAATCGTGGCCTTCGGCGCACCAGACGAGCTGATCGTCGACGCCAAGGGTGTAGTCGGTGGCGGTAAACACCTCAAGCCTGAAGAAGTGAACAAGCTTGTTGCCGAGCGCGGAGACGATGTCGTCTTCTTCGATGGCCGCAACGCATTCGAGGCACGCATCGGTAAGTTCAAGAACGCGATTGTTCCGAACACCGAAACCACCCGCGACTTCATCGCCGACCTAGAGAGCGGTCGCTACGACCACCTCAAGGACAAGCCAATCGTCACCTACTGCACCGGCGGAATCCGCTGCGAGATTCTCTCCCCGATCATGATCAACCGCGGTTTCAAGGAGATCTACCAGATCGAGGGCGGCATCGTTCGCTACGGCGAGAAGTTCCCAGACACCGAGGACAGCCTCTGGGAGGGTTCGCTCTACGTATTCGACAAGCGCATGAACGTCGACTTCTCGGATAAGGCAAAGACCATCGGTCAGTGCGAAAAGTGTTCGGCACCAACCAGCAAGTTCTACAACTGCGCTAACTTGGCCTGCCGCGACCTCGTTCTACTTTGCGAGGACTGCTCGCACGACGACGCAAACCGCGCCTGCACCCACGAGCACACTCGCGGTCGCAATCTCGACATCGCCGGCTAACCGGTTTCGTCACACCTCACACAGATTCCGAGCCTGCACATGTTGCTTTACCTCATCGTCGATGCCGCTGCCTGCGGTGAACGCGGTGTGGTGCAGACGGCTCGCGAGGCTGCAAACAACGGCGTCTCGCTCATTCAGCTGCGCGACTTCACCAGCCACGATTCCGAATACTGCGAGACCGCTTCGGCAATCATGGAAGCCATCAAGGGCACCGATGCCAAGTTCATCGTTGGTGAGCGCCCTCACCTGGTTCAGCGCCTCGGCGCGCACGGCGTTCACATCGGCGAGAAGTACCGCGACATTCGCACCGCTCGCGAAGAGATCGGTCGCCACGCGCTGCTGGGAGTTTCGGGCTTCACCCCGGAACAGGTTGTGGCTGATGTGGGTGCCGATTTCGATGTGGATTATTTGAGCGTTGGCCCTGTCTGGGAGACGGTGAGCAAGCCTGATGCAGGCGCGGCCATTGGCGTGGAAGAGACCGCGGCACGCGCTTCGGTCAGCCCGTTTGCCTCGATGCTAATCGGCGGCATTACCTACAAAAACATTGGCGAACTCAAGCACATCCCGGCCTCAGGTGCCGTGGTGCTCGGCGAGATTTGCCGCGCCAAAAACGTGGGTTTCGCAACCCGAAACCTACTCTGGGCGCTCAACAAGGGCTAGTTCGAGCCCAGCACAACCGCCGCCACAGTGGCCCCCGCAGCGGCGACCCAAGCCGCGACATCCAGCCAGGTGATTTGCGCCGGCACGGCCCAGGTCCGCTTGATTCGGCGGCCACTTTCATCGGTGGCGGAAAACCCTCGAACTTCCATTGAAATTGCGGTCTGTGTGGCGCCGCGGGTGGCGCTAACCAGCAGGCCAAAGGTCATTTCCTTGGCCTCACCGATGCGAGCCCTCGGGGACCCCGTCTTGGCTATTCCGCGAACCTTTCGCACCTGCGCCAGCTGCGCCCAGGTTTGGTTGAGGTGCTGAAGTTTTGTGAACGCGACCATCGCGGCGACCACCGGACGGGCCGGTAACCGAAGTATCTGACCGAACTGGTCCCCCATCTCAGCCGGGTCGATTAGTCGCGCAAGCAGGTAGGCCGGGATCGCGAAGAAGGCGATTCGCGCCGCGGTGGTTGCCGCGTGCAGAGCATCATGGGAGTCGCTCAGGAACCAGTTTGTGAACCAGATTGAGGCGATGCCAAACAGAACTAGGCCTAAGCCGCGCAGCTTTGGTTTGGCCTTTTTGTTGAGCGCGGCCGCAACCGCACCAACAGCGAGTAGAACCGCAATGATGGAGACTCCTGCGAATACCTGACCGGGGCTGCGCAGCCAGAATGAACCGAGCAAGAGCAGCAAGCTGGAACCGATTGCGCCGAGCGGAGTAAGGGTGGTGCGTCCTGCCGAGGGGTCGTCCGAAGCCGCTGCCGCAGCCACCTGAGCCTCCGCGACAATCTCGATTACCTGATCGGCGTGGGCCAAGAGTTGGGCATCGTGAGTTGCCACAAAAACTGTGATTCCACGCGCGCGAGCGGAAACCAGCTCGTGCACTATCCGCGCCCAATTGAAGGTGTCCTGCCCCACGGTTGGTTCATCGAGGATGAGCGTCTGAGGGTCTGCAAGTAGGGCGCTGGCCAACGCTAGCCTGCGCTGCTCGCCACCTGAAAGCTGATGCGGGTCCTGACTCACGTGGCCGCCCAGACCCAAGCGCTCCAAGGCGGCAATCGCCTCTGCATCGGTTGCGCAAGTACCTGCCTTGGCGCTCTCAAGAACCGTTCCGCCCGCGATGGTGAGAGCGGCATTTTGCGGGAGCCAGCCGATGCGAGGGCCGCCATCCAAGGACGCGGCAGAATGCAGTTCGCCGAGTTTCTTGTTTAGCCAGGTTGTCTTGCCCGACCCGCTCGGACCAACCAGCGCGACGATTGAACCCGAACCGCTAACTGCCTCTGCGAAACGCACCTCTGGTGCAGAAGCACCCGGAAGCCACAAGCCGAAAGACTCGAGTTCGGCCCGGTGGCTGCGAAGCACTTCGGCATTCGGGCCGTCGGCAATGAGCCTACCCGCAGCGTCCAAAACCAGCACTCGGCCTACCAACGGCAGCCATGGTTCAAAGATGTGCTCGGCAACAATGAGAGTCGCTGAGGATTGCTCGAGGTAGGAGGCAACGGCATCGCGAACCTCGGCTGCCGATTCCGAGTCAAGCATCGATGTCGGCTCATCCAGGAGCAAAAGGGACGGAGAAAGAGTGAGTAAACCGGCGAGGATTGCGCGCTGCAGCTGACCGCCCGAAAGCGTCGCCATGGTTCGCTTTATCGGCAGGTTCAGACCGGTTTGTGAAAGCGCCGAAGTCACCAATTCGCTGATCTTCGCGGTCTGGATTCCCGCGCTCTCGGCGCCGAAGGCAACATCGCGGAACAGGGTTTCACCCACACTCGCATCGATAGCATTTTGCAACAGCAGACCAGATGCCGGCGCCTCAATCACGCCATCAAAGGAGTGCGACTCAAGGGTTTGAAGTGCCCCGCTCAGCGACAGCAGCAGGGTCGACTTACCGGCACCGCTCGGACCCAAAAGCAGCACGCGCTCGCCAGGCGAAACTTTAAACGAAACGTCGTCGAGCACCGGCGTGGTGGCCCCGAAAGGCACAACGCTCAGATGCTCGACGATCACGTACATTCGATAGACCTCGGCACTTGGCCGATTGGTTACTTGCTCTCGCGGCCGGCTGCGAACGCCGAAAGCGCGCCGGTCTTAGCCAAACCGCGGACGATTGCCCAGCCGCCAAATCCGGAGATTACGGCACCCGAAATCACGCCGCAAAGCATGTACACGAGCTTGTTCGTGAAGCTGTAGTCGGGCACCCAAGCGTAGTACTCGTAGAACACCTCGAACACTGCGGAGAACGCGCCGCCGAGGGCCGCCCATCGGATGGAGAAGCGCTTATAGCGAAGCAGTGCGAACATGATTTCAACGCCGGCAGCCTGAGCAAGACCCGAAACTAGAACGGTGATGCCCCAGGTGTTGCCCAAAAGCAGTTCGATGTTTGCGGCGATGAGCTCGGCGAAGATTGCGGCTCCCGGCTTGCGAATCAAAAGCATGCCCACCACAGCCGGCAGGATCCAAACGCCAAGCTGTAGTTCACCGATTGGCGGGTAGAAGGCGGTGACTGCGCCGACGGCAGGATAGATGAGTGAGTCGTAACCCCAGAAGGCTACGCCGAGTGCCGCTGCGATGATGGCTGCGGTGACTAGGTCTACGGTTCGCCAAGCGTATGCAGACTTTGGTGCGTTCTTGTTGATTGTTGTCATTTTGCTTCCTTGATCAGTTACCTCAAAGAAGAGCGACGCATATGCGTCGACTGAGATACTCGACTTCCTACGCCGGTACTAACCGGTTCAGGTTCGAGGGTCTGTGGATCACCACACTCTCAGCGCCTAAGGCGCTCCCCTGTCGTACCCTTCGATGGTATCTCAATAATCCGGATAAAGGTAAACCCCGATCGCCGAAACGACCGGGGTTCCCTGCGGCACTGATGCCGCCACTTCACACAGGGATTAGTTGAAGCTGACCGAGATTGCAGCCGAGGCCGCAACGGTTGCGGTGCCATCTGCTGCGGTGGTTACGGTTAGCAGCACTGGGGTGCCGGTCTTGGCCGCAACATTGTTTGCAGAGTCTGCAACAACGGTTGGGTAGACGGCAAACTTCTCAACGCCAGCGGTGCGTCCCGCAGGAACGCTGATGGTGCCGGTCAGGGTGCCGTTGCTTAGAACCAGGTTGGTGATCTGCGGGCCGTGACCGAAACCAGGACCGCGTACCTTACCGCCGTGACCGAAGCCTACGCCTGGTCCATCGCCGTCGTTGTCGCCTGCGCCGAAGCTAGGTGCGCCTGCGGCAGGAGTGCCGGTGGTTGGAGCTGCGCTAGTCGAAGGTGCTGGTGCAGCGGTCGATCCAGCAGCAGGTGCCCAAGCAGCTTCGCCGGCCTGACCGTTTGGACCGTGGCCCTTGCCGCCGTGTCCCTTGCCGTGGGCGAAGCCAGCGCCAGGTCCATCGCCGTCGTTATCGCCACCGAAGCTAGGCGCGCCGGTAGGCGCTCCCGCAGGTGCACCCTTGCCGAATGGTGGCACCGGTGGGGTGGCTGGTGCGCTGGTTGCATCTGCTGCTAGCGGTACAACCTTGAATACGAGGTGCTTAGCTGCGGTAGCGGCGTCGGTGTAAGCGGCTGGAACACCGGTGACGGTGAAGTTCACGGTTGCAAACTTAGGTGCCGCCGCAGTTGGAGCAGGAGTTGCAGTGCCGGTGGTGGTTGCCGTCTTCACGCTGCTCGAGCTGAATGAGCTGCCCGAAGTGCTGTGCGACTTTGCCATTGCTGGAGCTACCGAGCTAATGGTTAGCAGGGTGGCAACGCCAAGGCTTACAGCGGTTGTAGTAACTGCGATGTGCTTCTTCATGGAATCCTCTTTCGTTAGGGGGAAGTTTCCTACGAGATTGAGGTTAGAAGCCCCGGGCAGCCGAAAACGCGAAACTCAGGGTACTCTTTGGACTCTTTCAGGGGTTTCTATGAGGTGTCACAAAAACCTCCCAGACTTCGGGTTACTGGTTGCTGAAAGCGGCGTCGAACGAGGCGCTTGGCAGATCCCAAAGCAGCGAACGGATGTAGCCGACGGCCTCCTTGGCACCGTGCAAACGGTCCATTCCGGCGTCTTCCCATTCGATGCTGATTGGACCCTTGTAACCGATTGCCTCGAGCGCACGGAAGGAATCTTCCCAAGGCACATCACCGTGACCGGTCGAGACGAAGTCCCATCCGCGACGAGGGTCACCCCATGGAAGGTGCGAACCCATCACGCCTGCGCGACCGTTGCGAGGACGCATGCGAGTGTCCTTGCAGTCGACGTGGTAGATGCGGTCCTTGAAGTCGACGATGAAACCAACCGGGTCGATGTTCTGCCACATCATGTGACTCGGGTCCCAGTTGAAACCGAAGGCCTCGCGGTGGTTGATTGCCTCGAGGGTTCGCACGCTCGACCAGTAGTCGTAGGCAATCTCGCCAGGGTGAACCTCGTGCGCGAACCTCACTCCCTCGGCGTCGAAGACATCGAGGATCGGGTTCCAACGGTTTGCAAAGTCTTCGAAACCCTGCTCGATTCGCGACGCAGGCACAGGTGGGAACATCGCAACATATGGCCAGATGTTCGAACCGGTGAAGCCGACGACAACGTCAACACCGAGCTTGCGGGCGACTCGCGCCGAACGCTTCATGT
>Ga0228702_1002581_pt1 | contig 10230 bp, 8 predicted proteins | sample McNCre217_Aug_MG_2_FD_178018 | JGI IMG/M metagenome (GOLD analysis project Ga0228702, IMG submission 178018) | Freshwater microbial communities from McNutts Creek, Athens, Georgia, United States - 20-17_Aug_MG | ecosystem: Environmental > Aquatic > Freshwater > Creek | place: USA: Georgia... | reverse complement strand
TCCGAGGTCGGCCTCGCGAGCTTCACCAGGACCATTGACCACGCAGCCCATCACCGCAACACGAAGTGGGACTGTCATCTTTTCGAGTCCGGCGGTCACCTGGTTGGCAAGTGTGTAAACATCCACCTGAGCACGACCACAAGATGGGCAGCTGACGATTTCAAGTTTGCGCGGACGAAGGTTAAGGCTTTCAAGAATCTGCGAACCAACTTTGATTTCTTCAACCGGTGGAGCAGAAAGTGAAACACGAATGGTGTCGCCGATGCCCTTTGAAAGCAATGCACCGAATGCAACCGAAGACTTAATAGTGCCCTGGAAAGCCGGACCGGCCTCGGTAACTCCAAGGTGAAGTGGCCAGTCGCCACGCTCAGACAAAAGTTCGTAGGCGCGAACCATCACCACTGGATCGTTGTGCTTTACCGAAATCTTGAAATCGTGGAAGTCGTGCTCCTCAAACAAAGACGCTTCCCAAACCGCTGACTCAACCAAAGCTTCGGGAGTTGCCTTGCCATACTTCTCGAGCAAACGCGGATCAAGCGAACCGGCGTTGACTCCGATGCGAATAGAAACTCCGGCATCCTTAGCAGCCTTGGCGATTTCGCCAACCTTGTCGTCAAACTGACGGATGTTGCCTGGATTAACACGCACTGCACCGCAGCCGGCATCGATGGCAGCGAAAACATATTTCGGTTGGAAATGAATGTCGGCAATCACCGGAATCTGAGACTTGCGTGCGATTAGCGGAAGTCGATCTGCGTCGTCTTGGGATGGCACGGCTACACGAACAATGTCGCAGCCAGATGCAGTTAGCTCAGCGATCTGCTGCAAAGTGGCATTGACGTCGGTGGTTGGAGTAGTGCACATCGACTGCACTGATATAGGAGCATCGCCACCAACGGCAACCTTGCCGACCATAATCTGCCTGGTCTTGCGACGAGGAGTTAGAACTGGCGGTTTGATTTTGCCTAAATTGATTGCGACCATTTGCTCTCTACTCTAATTACTTCAAGACCACCGGGTTGACCAGGTCAATCACTACAAGTAGCAAACTCAAGGCAATCAACAGCAAGGTGACCACGTAAGTTATCGGCATCAGCTTTGCGGTGTCTGCCGGACCGGGATCGCCCTTGCGGAATAGGCGCCAGCCGGCACGCTTGATTGCCTCGTAAATACCGCCGGCAATGTGCCCGCCATCGAGCGGCAGTAGCGGAATCATGTTGAACGCAAAAAGCGCAAAGTTCAAAGAAGCGAGCATCATGATTCCCGAACTCAGTTTGTCGAGCAAAGTTGCTTGCTGATTGGCAGCCAGTTCTCCAGCCACCTGACCAATGCCAACTAACGAGATTGGTCCGTTAGCATCGCGCGCTCCCCCGGTAAACAAATTGTTGACCATTTTGTAAACCTGCACCGGCAAAGTTGCAATCATCTGAAAAGTGGAACCGATCGCATTCCCTGAATATGAAATGGCTGTGGCAAAGCTTTGCGACTGACGTTCCGGTTTTAGAACTACCCCAAAAAATGGAACTGACTTGGTAACCGAACTGCCGTCAGATTGTAATACCGGACGGTTGACCAGCACCGGGGTCAAACCAATAGAAATAGTTTTTCCGTTTCGCAAAACCGACAATTGCAATGAGCCAGGATTTGCAATTGCATATTCATTTACCTGATCCCAGTTTGAAACTTGCTTGCCATCAACCGCGATAACCCGGTCGCCAGCTAACAGACCTGCTTCCTTCGCTGGTGCAATTAGGTCGCCCGCTGCACAGTCAACCTTCTCCGTGAAACTACTTGGCACACACTGAGAAATTTCTTGAACCTCTGCGCTGCGCACGTAAGTGCCAATACCCATTAGCGCAACCATAGTGAGCACTACACCCAGGAACAGATTCATGAACGGACCGCCGAACATGATGACGATCCGCTTGAACACCGGCAATTGATAAAACATGCGGTTTTTGTCTGCGTCGGTAACAAATTCGGAGTGCGCCTCGCGCGCTGCCTTTACCGAATCAGCGAAGAAACCCTTCGCATCCTTGCGCTTCCCCTTGGGCAAATACATTCCGATCATGGTGATGTAGCCGCCGAGCGGTATGGCCTTCAGGCCGTATTCGGTTTCGCCGCGTTTGCGGGAGAACAGAGTTGGACCGAAGCCAATCATGTATTTTGGCACTTTCACGCCGAACCACTTTGCCGGCAAGAGGTGCCCTAGCTCGTGCCAGCCAATCGAGAAGCCGATACCAAGCAGGATGAAGACGATACCCCCGACATACCAAAGAAATTCGCTCATGCCACAAACCTAAGAACACCGGCTGACAATTTGCTTAGCAAGCCGTCACCATTTGAGCCACCGCGCGATCGCGGGCCCACTTCTCGGCGGCAAGCACAGATTCCAGAGTCAATTCCCCCTGCGGTTCGTGTGCATTTACAGTTCGCTCGATTACATCGACGATCTGATTGAAACCAATCTTGTTGCGGTGGAATGCTTCAACCGCTTCTTCGTTAGCGGCGTTGTAAACCGCCGGATAAGTTAATCCGGCCTTGGCAACCTGTCGAGCCAAACGCACAGCACCAAAAACCATTTCGTTTAGCGGTTCGAACGTCCACTGCTGTGCCTTAGTGAAATCCAAAGCCGGTGCAACATTAGGCACTCGCTGCGGCCAAGACATTCCCAGCGCAATTGGCAACTTCATATTCGGCGGCGAACACTGTGCCATGGTTGAACCATCGACGAACTCAACCATCGAGTGCACGATTGACTGCGGATGCACGGTGACGTCGATGCGGTCAATTGGAATATCAAAAAGCAAATGCGCCTCGATTAGTTCGAGACCCTTGTTAACCAATGTCGCCGAATTGGTGGTTACCACTTTGCCCATAACCCAGGTTGGATGCGCCAGCGCTTGCTGCGGAGTAACCAGCGTGAGCTGCTCGCGGGTATAACCGCGGAATGGTCCGCCGGAAGCAGTCAAAATCAACTTGCGAACTTCACGATCTTCGCCGGCAAGCAAGCACTGCGCCAACGCCGAGTGTTCGCTATCTACCGGAACGATCTGACCTGGAGCGGCAGCCTCGGTGACCAAACGCCCACCAACAATTAGTGATTCCTTGTTCGCCAAAGCCAGAGTCTTACCCGAGCGCAGGGTTGCCAGAGTCGGCTTCAATCCAATCGAACCCGTGATGCCGTTGACCACCACATCTGCGTCGATGTCTTCAATCAATTTCGTTGCGGCATCCGCACCGAGACCAATTTCGCCGACTCCAAATTCTCTAGCCTGCTCAACCAACAATTCTTGGTTCTTGCCAGCCGCGAGCGCGACCACTTCGAAGCGATCCGGGTTGGCCTTGATTACCTCGAGCGCCTGGGTTCCGATTGACCCGGTGGACCCAACAATAATTACTCGACGCATTCTTCAATCTTGCCAGCCCAGCGAACTTTCTGAGGCTTAGGATGGACTTATGAGCGAGCTTCAGGTGGCGCAAGAGCGCAAAATCGTAACTTCTATCCCTGGTCCAATTTCTCAAAAATTGCAGGCAAAACGCCTTCAAGAGGTATCACACGGAGTAGGTGCACTACTTCCTATCTACATCGACCGCGCTCACGGTGCAATCTTGGTTGACGTAGATGGCAACCAGTTCATCGACCTCGGATCAGGTATTGGTGTAACCACCATCGGCCACACCAACGACGACGTCGTGAAGGCCGTGCAGGAACAGGTAGCCAAGCTCACCCACACACTCTTTACCCTCACCCCTTACGTGCCTTACGTGCAGGTTTGTGAAATCATGAACCGAAACGCGCCTGGTTCATTCGAAAAGCGCAGTGCCCTATTCAATTCGGGCTCAGAGGCAGTAGAGAATGCCGTGAAGATTGCCCGCAAGTACACCGGACGCGGCGAGATCGCAGTATTCGACCATGGCTACCACGGCCGCACCAACTTGACCATGGCCATGAACTTCAAATCGATGCCATACGCAAGCGGCATGGGTCCATTCGCTCCTGGCGTTACCCACGTGCCAATGTCTTACCCATTCCGCGACGGTGGAATCTCAGGCGAAGACGCAGCCAAGCGTGCCATCACCTACATGGACAAGCGCATCGGTGGAGGAAACCTAGCCGCCATCGTTATCGAGCCAATCCAGGGCGAGGGTGGCTTCATGGTTCCTGCCCCTGGCTTCCTACAGGCAATTGCCAAGTGGGCCAAGGAAAACGGCATCGTCATGATTGCTGACGAGGTTCAGTCGGGTATCGCCCGCACCGGTAAGTTCTTTGCGAGCCACTGGGAAGAAGGCTTCGAGCCAGATCTAATCACCTTTGCCAAGGGCATTGCCGGCGGTATGCCAATCTCTGGTGTAGTTGGCCGCTCAGAAATTATGGATTCGGTTCACTCTGGCGGGCTCGGTGGCACCTTCGGTGGTAACCCGGTTTCGGCAGCAGCTGCGGTTGCAGTGCTCAACCAGATCGAAGCGGGTGGAGTGCTCGAGCGTGCTCAGCAAATCGGAGCAATCTTTGAATCACGTCTCGGCGGTATGAAGGCCAAGTACCCGGTGGTCGGTGATGTTCGCGGACGCGGCGCAATGATGGCTATCGAATTCGTTGAAGCCGGCACCATGAACCCGAACGCTCCAGCAGTCGACAGCGTAGTTAAGCACTGTCACCTAAACGGAGTATTGGTCTTGAACGCGGGAACCTTCGGAAACGTAATTCGCTTCCTCCCGCCTCTTGCCATCACCGATGCACAGTTGCACGAGGCACTAGACATCCTCGAAGAAGGCATTGCCAAGCTGTAATGCTCAAATCTGGGGGATTTTGGCATCGCGTAATAACCGCCCTAGTTTCGGCAACAATTGCATTCACGCCTTTCTATATTTGGTCCCTTGGCGTTGCAAGCACGAGCCTGTTCAATCACGAAATATTCTGGGTAACGTTCATAAATAGCCTGGACACATTTGCAATTTGCGAAGCAGTCATTCTCGTTGCAATTTTTGTAATCGCATATCCTGTCGAACGTTTTCTAGTAAAGCCAGGGCAGCGCGCCCTCAAAGCGGCTGGAACCTATGCACTAATTGGCGTAATCATTAGTGCAGGCTTTCTTCTGGCCACGCGCTCGCTGATTGATAGCAGTAACTATGGATTAGCCATAGGTTTTTTCGTCGCTATCTTTGGCACGGCAACCGCATTTATCGGACGACTTATTTACTCGGTATTTTTCCGACTCAAAGGAACAGTACTAACCCTTACCGCCATAATCGCCTTGTTAGTGGCAATCGGAATTCTGGTTCAGCCAATCCAAGCCAGCTCCCCACAAGCAGATGACTTCTACCCTGAAACTTTTCCCCAAGAAGTTGTACGTGCTACCAATGACGTGGATGAGAATACGGGTGCTAGCGGAACCAACATAACTTTAGGCTCTGGAGTTTACGACCCAAATCTTGATTACACCGTTACATTCCGCTGTAAAGAGGCCAACAAAGCACAATACAACGTGTTAATTCGCGAACAAGAGAACTTAACTACTTTGAGTTCGACCAAAATCACCTGCAGCTCAACAAATATCGACTCATCGCCTATCGACCTGGGTAAGAACCCCCTAAAGGTCACAATGATTTTGGAACCACTTGGAACATCCGGAAACTTGAACGGCGTTAGTTCGTATCCGGATACTTGGGCGGTACTTGCCCCGACATTCGCTAATTAGTTTTTGCTAATTTACGACGCTTTACTGCGCCGGCAATCTGCACCACGAGCACAATCAAAATCGCGAGTATGAATACCGCTGATGCAATTACGTTTGCCTCAGCTGGCACACCGCGTGATGCTGCTACGTAGACAAACTTCGGGAAGGTAGTCACCGAACCGGAGTTGAAGTAGGTGATGATGAAGTCGTCGAAGCTGAGTGCAAACGACAGCAGCGCTGCCGAAATAATTCCAGGCAGCAGCAGTGGGAAGGTTATCTTCCAGAACACCTGGTTTGGGTTGGCATAAAGATCGCGGCCGGCTTCTTCGAGCACTGGATCTAGTGTTTGCACTCGCGCCTTCACAGTTACCACCACGAAGCTTAGGCAGAACATCACGTGAGCGATGATGGTGGTCAACATGCCAGATGGGAATCCGGCGTTGAAGAAGAAAGCGGCTAGTCCGGCACCCAGGACTACCTCAGGGGTTGCCATCGGTAGGAACAGACCAAGATTCACTGCGGCACGGAACTTGAAGGTATAGCGCACCAGCGCGATAGCCAAGGCGGTACCCAGGACGGTAGCGATCAGCGTGCTGACGGCTCCAATAAGCAGAGAGTTGCCGAGAGCTTCACAGATTGCCCCCTTGTCGCAGACGTTTAGCCAGTGGCCCAGCGTAAAGCCCTCCCAGACAGTGTTGCTGCGAGTTGAGTCGTTGAAGGAAAAGAAAATTGTGTATGCGATTGGAATCAGCATAAAGACTAGCGCTAGAAAGCTGTAAATCGGAAGACCGAGCTTGGTGAACTTTCTCACAGTAGGTCCTCCGTTCCACTCTTCTTTACGTAGACCGAAACGATTACCAGAATCACTGCCATCAATAGCACACTGAGTGCCGAGGCCGTTGGGTAACGCAGGTTCTGGAGGAAGTCTGCCTCAACCATGTTTCCGATCATCGAAGTCTTTGATGAACCGAGGAAGTCGCGGCTGGCGTTTACATAGTCACCGGTGATTGGAATAAAGGTAAGCAGTGTTCCAGAAATAACGCCTGGCATCGATATTGGAAGTGTGATCTTGCGGAATACCTTGGCCGGTGATGCATAGAGATCGCTACCGGCTTCGATTAGGCGAACATCGAATCGTTCAAGTGTGGTGTAAAGCGGAAGGGTCATGAACGGAATGAAGTTGTAAGTCAAACCGAAGATAACTGCAGCCGGCGTTCCGATGAAGTACTGGTCTGGGCTAAGCAAACCAACCGAGTGTACCCACTGCATGATTGGTCCACCTTCGGAAAGAATCTGCTTCCAGGCGATGGTGCGAAGTAGGAATGAAATAAAGAATGGTGCAATCACAAGCGTGACGAGCAGTCGCTGCAACATCGGACGAGCACGCATCTTTACACCGATAAAGTACGCCAAAGGGTAGCTAATCAGTAACGCAAAGAATGTTGCCAGCAAGGCATAAAAGAATGAACGGAAAATCTGAGGTAGGTAATCGGTCATTACCGACCAGTAATTTCCGATTTCGAAACCGTACTGGTAGACACCGATGGCGCCCGAAGCATCTGGGGTTTCCAGCGAGGTGATGATTAGCGAGAACAGCGGAGTTAGGAAGAACAGCCCAAGGTAAATCAGGCCAGGTAGCAATAGGGCAAGGACGATTTTGCCGCCCTTACGATTTGCTGCCCCAGCAACGGCCGGGGCGCTTCCGCCAAACGCTGCGAATGCCATTACTTCTCGCTTGAAGTTGGTAGATCCGCGAGGCCGAATGCGTGGTCAACCTTCCAGCTGACCCAAACCTTGGCACCAAGTTCTGTGACCGGAGACTTACCGATGTTCTGAGCAAACACGGTTACCTGGCCGAGGTTCGGAATCTCGATTAGGTACTGGTTGCTCACACCGGTGAAACGGATGTCAATAATTTCACCAGGGCCGATCACGTTGAGATCGCTGCTTGCCGTAGGTGCGCCATCCTCGTGGAAGTTGGCTTTCTCCGGGCGAACACCGATGGCAATCTTGCCGCTGTGCTTTTCTGCTCGAGCCTTTGGCACCGTTAACTTGTGACCATTGACGTCGATGCTCACCGAGTTTGAGTTCTCTTCGACAACGGCGCCAACAAAAAGATTGCTCTGACCGAGGAACTTAGAAACGAATGCGGTCTTTGGTCGATCGTAAAGTGCCTCAGGAGCACCCATCTGTTCGATGCGTCCCTTATTCATAACCGCGACGGTGTCGGCCATGTCCATCGCTTCTTCTTGATCGTGAGTTACGTGTAAGAAAGTCAATCCAACTTCGATCTGAATCGCCTTGAGTTCAATCTGCATCTGTCGACGAAGCTTGAGGTCTAGTGCACCAAGAGGTTCGTCGAGCAACAATAGCGAAGGTCGGTTGACCAATGCGCGCGCCAGTGCAACTCGCTGCTGCTGTCCACCGGAAAGTTGCTGCGGACGACGCTGTGCGAGATGACCTAGCTCAACAAGATTGAGAGCGTCCTGCGCCAATTTCAGCGGGTCTGCAATTTTGCGCTGACGCAAACCAAAGGCAACGTTGTCGAGCACTGTCATGTGCGGGAATAGCGCATATGACTGGAACACTGTGTTTACTGCACGCTCGTGCGGTTTGGTGGCGGTGATGTCTTTGCCACCGAGAGAAACAGTTCCGACTGTTGGTGAATCTAAGCCGGCAACGATGCGCAGGGTTGTGGTTTTACCGCAACCAGATGGACCGAGCAGTGCAAAAAATTGACCGGCAGGAATGTGCAGGTCGAGTTCTTCGATTGCGGTGAAACCAGGAAATTCTTTTCGAATTCCGCGCAGATCTAGGTCTGCTCCAGAGCTAGTAGCTTGCGCCACTAGACCACACCGTTAGCTGCGTCTGACCATAGCTTCGAGAAGTCGTTGTCTTCCTTGGCGGTCAACGGGCGGAATACGTGGAACTTGGTCGCGTAATCCTCTTCAGTTGGGAACATCAGCGGGTTGTTACCCACCTTCGGATCCTGCTTGACCGCAGCCTCCTTGGCGCCATTTACCGGTGAAACGTAGTTTACGCCGGCAACCGCGAGCGCGGCAGCCACCTCAGGCTGGAAGTAGTAGTCGATTAGTGCGTGTGCATTCTTTGCGTGGGTTGCGCCCATTGGGATCTGGTAGTTGTCGCAGGCAAAAGTCGAACCAGACTCAAGCAAGACCACACCTAGCTCGTCGTTACCTAGTTCCGCGTTGGCACCGATGATGTCTCCGGTCCAAACGATTCCAGCAACCGCATCGCCGCTCTTGTAGTCGTCGATGTATGAGTTGCCCTTGATGCCACGAATCCAACCGTCTGAAACCTTCTTAGTGAAGTAATCGACTGCGTTCTGGAAATCATCGGCGGTGAAGTTAGAAATGTCCACTCCCTTGGCAAGCATGATCACACCAAGTGTGTCGCGCATCTCAGAGAGAACCTCAACCTTGCCCTTTAGTGCTGGGTTTTCAAGAATGTCCTCTAGAGAAGTTGGTGCGTCTTTACCGGTTAGCTTTTTGTAGTTTGCCTTGTGGTAACCGATACCGGCAACGATTCCCTTCCAGGTAATCGAATACTTGCGTCCCGGGTCGAATGCGCCGAGTGTGGTCTTGAATGCATTGTTGTAATTAGCAGTCACGTTTGGCATCAACGAGTAGTCGAGTTCCTGCACGTAACCTGCAGTAAGCAAACGTGCTGCCATCCAGTCGGTGAGACACATTGTGTCTGCGCCGGTGTCGGTACCTGATGCCAACTGGTTCTTCACTCGCGCGAAGTAAGTGTTGTTGTCGTCGATGTTGATGTTGTAAGTGACCTTGATGCCACTCTGCTTTTCAAAACCGGTGATGGTTGGTGAGTGTGGGTCGTCATTGCCATCCATGTAGTAAGGCCAGTTGTCCCAGATGACTACCTTTTCGGTGTCTGAAAGATCTTTTGCGGCGGTGAGCTTCTTCGCTCCTCCACCTGGAGCGCAGGCTGCGAGCAATAATGCCGATGCGGTTGCTCCGGCACCGGCGAGTGCGGTGCGACGAGTGATTTGTGAACGCTTTGCTTGCGCAAGCAATTCCTTGAACATTGGGTCATTTGAAATAGTCATGACGGCTCCTAGAAGCTAATGAGCCTTATGGCTCGACCAACACCAGCAACGCCAAAGCGTTCGTAAAAATACTGCCACATAAAACCCACCCCCAAGCCCAAAAATAGGAATTCAAACTAAGGGGTATCGTGAACTTGGAGCTGGCATTGGAGCCGGCTCGAGGGAGCATCATGAAGGTCGCAGTACCTGCAGAAATCAAGAACAACGAATTCCGCGTAGCCATTACCCCAGCCGGAGTCCACGAACTCGTGGCAGCCGGTCACCAGGTTTATGTTCAGGCCGGCGCCGGCGTTGGTTCAGCCATCAACGACGAAGAGTACGTAGCTCAGGGTGCCACCATTTGCCCAGACGCAGCCTCTACCTGGGCCGCCGGCGACATGGTACTCAAGGTCAAAGAGCCAATCGCAAGCGAGTATCAGTACCTTCGCCCAGACCTCATTCTCTTCACCTACCTGCACCTAGCCG
>Ga0228702_1002575_pt1 | contig 10246 bp, 10 predicted proteins | sample McNCre217_Aug_MG_2_FD_178018 | JGI IMG/M metagenome (GOLD analysis project Ga0228702, IMG submission 178018) | Freshwater microbial communities from McNutts Creek, Athens, Georgia, United States - 20-17_Aug_MG | ecosystem: Environmental > Aquatic > Freshwater > Creek | place: USA: Georgia... | reverse complement strand
TGCCGAGGTAAGTGCAGACGATACGGTTGGTATTGGTCAAGCCTGGAACTGCAACCACACGGACGTTAGTACCTGGGTACACGATGTCGCCATCGGCAAGACCCTGCAAATCCACTTGGTTGTACATCACACCAGTTTGCGACTTCATCGCTCCAATCAAGGTGCGGAAGTTGTTCCAACCGCAGAAGATAACGAGGTCGGTTTTGGTGAGGATAGCCTGTGGGATGTCGTTGTACACCTTGTCGAAGATGCTGATGACATTGGAAGTAGTGATACCAACGGAGGCCGATACTGGGTTCCAAGTAGTGCTGGAAGCATTGGCAAGAACCACGCTACCAGAAGCGGCATTCAACAGTTGGTTCACACCGCTGAAGTAGGCGTTACCTTGCCAGATAGCAGTTTCCAAAGCCTCGGCAATGCGGAGAGCCTTTTGCTCGGAGAACGCCTGCTCAAATGGAACACCATCGTAAGACGAACCAGCAGTCAACTGCGATTGCATCCAGTACTGTTCCAAGGAGCGAGGGCAGAGTTCTTCTTGAATCTTCATGCGACCAACGGTGATGTTACGCTGGGTGAAGGTGGTTGTTCCTGAAGAAGTCCATCCGCAAGAATCACCGCTTGCAATAGCAGCATCGGTGTCCATCAAGTTGAGGGCGGCAGCCGACTTGATACCAACTTGCTTGGTGAACAAGGAAGCAGAACGAGCGGCGAAGACCGCTTTGGTGATGAGGGGGAGGCGCTGCTGCTCGGTATAAGTAGTCAGCGGGGCAACGAATGAATAAGCCATGGCTTTTTGTTTTGGGGGTTAAGGGTTAATTGGATTTTTTGAGGGTCTGTATTGCTTGTGCGAGTGCGTTGAAGTTCTGCATGGATGCGGCCTTGCGTTGCTCCACGATAGCGGAGGCGGTAGGCTTTGGGGCTTCGCTTGGGAGTTCGGCAACCTTCTCGACGATGTCGGTCATTGTTTCCATTTGGCTTGCAAAGGCGGCCATCTTCTCCTTCATGCTTCCGAGTTCCATCGCCATTGCGGATTTCAATTCTTCGACAATAGCGGCAAGGTGCTTGGCAACGATTTCCTGCACGGCTTCGGGGGATAACCCTGCGCCTGCTGGTGCTTCGGGTGCTTCGCCTTCGGGGCTTACTTCGATTTCCACTTCTTGGGCCGCAACCTCTGCAGGTGCTGGGGCTTCTGCGACAACCACTTCGGTGATTTTGCCGCCTTCGGTTTTGACTACGCCAACGCCTTCAACTTGGTGTTCGCCATCAGGAGCGGGCAAGGTTTCATCCTCGGTCAGGACGTACACTGGTGTTCCAGCAACGAGGTCGCCATCCACACGGATGACCGTACCATCGGCCAACTTGTAGTCGGCAAAGGCTTGCTTTTGGGTTGTGAACTTCCGCAGTTCGGTGCGGAGTGTTTCAATGGCTGATTTCAGGTTCATAGATTATAGGGATTTGTAGGTGGGGTTGATATGTTGCAAAAAAGCGGTTAAGTCATCTGCAAGGCCAGCAAGAGCGACCTCAAGTTCGGTTCCCGTGTTCTTCATGCCGAATAGCCCCTCCACCGAGAAACCTTTGAAGGCATGGCGGTTATCCCAAACCTCATCGTTCTCTACTTTGAAGCTTCCGAACCAAGACCCATCGGGGGTGTCCTCGTAACCCTTGGGAGGCATCACACCACGGTCGGCATCGGTGATGTAGGATTCAAACATGAACACGCCATCGAGTTCGGCGTTGTGGTAGGCGTTGACGTTGTGCTGGTTGCCCTGCTTGAAATACTTCTGCACGATTTTCCTGATGGTAGCCTTGTCAAACACCACATAGTATTCGCCATACGTGTCATCCTTGCGGAAGATTGGCGTGTCGGCAAGCATCAGCGGCCCTGTCAGCACCCTGCGTTCACCTGTTTCGGCAAAGCGCTGCGGGGTCTTGGCGAAGGCTTGGAAGGGTTTTTCGATGGCAGGCATATCAACGAGGGCCACGAATTGCACTCCTTCGTCCACCTCATCCACAGTCATCCGATATACGGGTAGTTCCATGGGGGTAGATGTAGGGGTTAGCCTAATGTTGCAAATTCGGACAAGCGCCGCACCCTGCTCGTGGTCTGCTGAATATCCCTCTCCACGACATAGGCTCGCATGGGTTGGCCTGCCTGCGGTTGCGGGATAGGTTCGCCCTGATTGCCCAGCATGGTGGTGTTAGGATTGCTGAACGCCGCCGCAGGGGTAGCCGTTGACGCTCCCCCCGATGGTGCAGCGGTGTTGCTTGGATTACTGCCGCCTCCTTGGAATTGCGTTGCTTTGATTTTGGCCACGTTGGCAAGACCTGCGGCAAGGGTCAATGCCGCTTGCACAAATCTTTGCCCAGGAAAAATCTCTTTCGTCAACGCCAATGCCGAGGTAACGCCAAGGTAAGTGTTCACGATGGCCTGCGCTATGCTTGCCGCCTTGGACACGTTGAACGCCTTGCGCTGGGCTTCTTCGCTCTTGCCTGCCGTTGCCGTGATGATGTCGCCAATGATGCTGAACGATTGGTCAGCCATCTGCTGCTGGGCTTGCCGCAAGTCGGATTCCCTTTGCAGTTCTCCGTCTTTTGTGGCTTTATCTCTCGCAAGTGCGCCCTGCGTTGCCTTTAAGCGAATGGCCGCCTCCCGTTGCATTGCCGCCTCCAATGCCCTCTCCTTGCGGGCCTGCGCATCCAATTCCTCCTCATATAGCAAGAGGTTGGTTTGCTCCATGAAGTCGATGAACGCCTTGTTCTCATCCCTCAACTTCTGCAAGCGCTGGCGTTCTGCTTCGGATGCTTTTTTCCTTGCTTCCTCCCGCTTTTTGTCCGCAGCGATGAGTTTGTCGGTGTGTTCCTCGTAGGCATTGCGATAGCGATTCAGCTGCACCTCTTGGTCTTGCAGGGCTTGTGCTTGCTTGGCCGCTTCCTCCTTCGGGTCGGGTAGGTCGAGGTATCTGCGCACGGCTGCAGTGAGGTCATCCCACTTGGCGATGAGCAACCCGATGGCTGCAACCGCTGCACCAATACCCGTTGCAAGCAGGGCGATCCGGAACGCCCGCATTGCGCCTGTTGCCGTACCCACGGCCAAGGTGTACAGGTTGGTTGCCGCTGTGTTGATTCCCATCATCACCGCCGATTCTTTCTGCAAGAGGTTGGCAACCTGCTGCACTCCGTTAGCCAATGCCATCGCACCCTGCACCTTCAGCATCGCCTTCTGCAAGTCCTCGTTCTCATCGCCGAACAACGCCGCCGCTCCCTGTGCGATTTGAAACCCTGCCGCAATGCCCTGCACCGCTCCGACAAAAGCGTCAATGCGCTTGGTGTCCGAGGCAAGGTTTTTGACCCGTTGGTTTACGTCTGCAATCTCGTCTTTCAGCGACCCCGCCTGTTGTTCCAATCGCTTGAACGCATCGGTTCCCTGTTGGCCTGCTTCGGCCATGGCAATCAATTCCTTCTGCATTTCACGCAGGCGTTGCTTTGCGCTTTGCGTGCCTGCGCTGGTGCTATCCTTTAGGGATACTTCTAATGCAATCTCTTTAGTTACGTCTGCCATTATTCGCCGGGTTCGGGGTTTACAGGATTGGTTGGTGCTTCGTAATTCGGGTCGGTCGGGTCGCTCGTTATTGGCCCGTTGTAGAGGAACGCAGGGTCATTCGCAATTGGTACGTCGGTAACAGGCACGAAGTCAGCAAGGTTCAGGATGCGGCGTAGCGTTACACGGCACGGCTTCATCTGCCCAACGAGGTAGTCGCGAATCTCCAGCAATCGCCAACGGATGCCACCGTAATAGATGGGCTTGCGGAAGTCGAGTTGGTAGATGTCCACGCTGGAGAGCATCATCGTGAGTTCCAACTGCAACGCCTCCTTGCTCACGGTTTCGTTGACGTAGTTCTTCCAATACTTGTTGAAGAGGTTGTTGTTCGTGTAGGTGATGGTGCTGCCGCTTGCATTCACGGCGTTATAGTACACCAACCGAGGAATCTCAAAGGCAAGGTCGAAGGTCGGAGCGTAGGGGTTGTCGATGTGGCTGATGAACGGCAGGTTGGTTTGGGAAACGATAAGCGCAGAGCCATCGCTGTTGTCAATGCCGTACCAATAAAGCCAAGGCGTTTGATTTGCGATGAGGTTGTACTGCGCCAATCGGTAGCCTGTTTGCAACGGCTTGATTGTTCCGCTTTGTTGAGTTCCTTCCAAATCCCAAGTTCGGCCCAAGATTTTATCCGATGCAAAGGATGCTGGTATCAAAGTGCCGCAGGCGGTTTCCACCACCTTGTCACCTTTTCCGTAGAAATTTTGCGTTGGAAATAGTTTACCGCCGTAGCCTTCCCTCGCAAGCGGATAGCACTGCTTGTACGTCTTGGACAAGTAATCGCCCATGTCCTTGTACTTGAAGATGAGGTTGGTGCTTGCGTTTGGGTCGCCATTGGTCAGGATTTGCTCCTCATTCTCGTCCGCTTTCTGCGACCAATCCACTGCACCGCTTGCGTAGAAGTCCACCCACGGTTCGATGTATAGCAACTTCGGGTCTTGCGAATCCGCCATGATGTGCAAGTTGAACATCTTCTGCAGGTCTTGCAGCAGGTCGCTTTGCTTCACGTCAGCAGGCAACGCCGTCCGCATATCCAGCACTCCGATGCTGGTGGGGTTTTGTAGGCAAGTCCATTGAACAGTTGAGCCTGACAGCATTGCAAATGCACTTGGGCCAAATCCTCCAATAATCGTTGGTCTTGTCCGTAACTGAACCGATGAACCAGCAGGGATAGTGACATTGCTAAACTGCAAACCAATCGTTGTATTCGGCGCACTTCTTACCCCCGTTGTTCCTCCAAGGCTTGCCAACACGGTCGATGTCGAAGTGTCGTATAATTCAAAGTTTGCCGCTAAAATTGAATAACCCGAAACGCTTCCAATCTTGACGGAAAGATTTACATTCCATAGCGTAGGCAGTGCTGTAGGCGCAACAAATGTGCTGGACGATGCAACCCAATATCCCGCACGGTCATAGAATGGCGCAGGGGTGTCTTTTTGGAATTGCATTGTCGTGTTGGTTCCGCTTAGTGCGGTTATCGTTCCTGTGGCTTGAGCAAAGACGTTACTCCCTGATAGGTTGACGGGCATGGTTCCTGCGGCATATGGCATCACCAACTTGCCGAAGGTTGCCGAGTTGAAGAAGTTACTAGAGTACCTGTACCCTGCCTCCGTGAATATCAGGTCAATCATTTTCTTGACGTAGATACTTGGCCCTAATTGCCACCAACCTGCGATGACTTGGCCTTGGGTTAGGTCGCTGAACCCTGCCGCATCTACCACCCCATAGACGTAGCCACTCGATGCAGACCCCGATGCCGTCCATGTTCCGCTGACGTGGCCGCTCGTTGGCGTGTGGTTCATCCCTGTAACCCCTGCGGTGTTGACGAGCAGATTCCCCTCGATGGCTTGGTATAATCCCACGTCATCCGTGAACAATCCGACCTCATACGTTACCTTGCCCCTCGTCTTGGCCATCGATAGCAGTTGCAGCACGCCCGAAAAGACCTGCACGCCATCCTCCCACATTGCGGCACGAATCTTCTTGTTCGGCGTGAAGCCACCCACGAAGGATTGGATGTTGTAAGCAAAGCCAAAGCATCGCTCGTTGGTCGGAGTGTTCGGCAGGGTGATGGTCTTGCTGAACGACCCCCTGCGCTTGGTTACGTCCTCGATGTCGCTGATGGAATAGGTGATGGCAACGTCCGTGCCGCCCATGGTATCCAAGACATACGGAACCTCGGTGTTGCTGTCGTTGAGCGGGTAAGCGATTAGGGTGACGCTCATAGGATGTTGTTCTTGTATGCGATGGCAACTTCCAACTGCAACTGCTGGAGCTGGTCGTTCCTGCGAGTGACGAACTGGTAACTATTGGCGTTGACCACAGCTTCCACAAGTTGACCGTCAAGTTCGAGCCATACCTGCCCCGAGCGAACCAACTCGATGAGCCATTCCGATTCTGCATCGGTCAGCCAATCGGAGTTGAGGGCATAGACGTAATCGAATGACCCTGCCCACACTTTGTCATAGGTGAGCGTGCCGTAAACGTCCGTATTATACCCAAAGGTATCCCGCTGCACATTGGCTCGCTTGCGGTTCTTGAGCGTGAAGGTGTAGGAATCAATGCCTCCGTATTTGTTGACGAAGTGAACAGGCTGGGAGTTGAATCGCTGGCAAGGGCCGATGGTGTAGGTGTAGTAAACCGAGAAATTGCCTGCAAACGAATCCTCAAAGGCGATGGTGTACGATGACCCATCTGCCGTTGGGAATCCCACCGAACCCGCTTGGCTATCCGAGCATTGCCCTGATGTGAGTGCCTTAAGATTCATTGGCCCTGCACCAAAGCGAGCGATGGACCCGCTTACCGATGCAGGCAAAGCAACGGTAAAGGTTCTCGTTGGATAAGTTACCTGAACTCTATCCCAAGGCTGACCCGATAGACCCATGCAGAGGAATCCGTAATCCGTGCCATATACCGTGCGAGTTGTGGGGGTCGTAAGTGCCTTGCTTACGCCATCCGTTATAAAGTCAGGGAAATACACCCCTCCACTCCAATCCGCCAATTCCAACTGCTCCAAGTTGCCTGCAAAGGCAACATTTCCCGTCACGTTGGTAGTCGTTCCCGTCTGCACCACAGGCGTTGAGCCGTATTCCTCCATGAAGGTTAGGCGATACCCCGAATAGAATCCAGCGTGGTCGGCAAAGCCTGCCTGCGTCAGCGTGGGAACGGTAGGAGCCATCAGCGTTTCCACAACCCTGCTCACGTCAAAGAATCCGTAGTTGGTGGTCGGCAACTTGTCGCACTTCAACCGTGCCAGCGTGGTCGTGCCTGCTGCATTCTTCACATCGCAGACGTAGCGGTAATTGGCCCCACTGGTCAGCGAGCCGCTGACTTTGAAGAGCATTTTGTTGTAAACGGGTGTCGCTGCTTGGGGCGACCCGGAAAGGACGGTTGTTGCCATAGGTTAACGGGAGGTTGCTACGCTGATGGATTTGCCGAGGACTTCGGCGATGTTTTCGGTAAGGACGGCGACCATGTCTTCGGTTACAGCATTGGACATGAAGTTGGTGGCCCTCAATCCCTGCCTGCGGATTTTGTTGGCGATGTTGATGGCAAAGGAACGGTTTGCCGCCTTCTTGTCACGGCCTTCCATGGGAATCGCTTTTAATGCAATCCACCCTTGGATGGGTCGGATAGGTGGCCGCTTGTCCCTGTATTGAAATGGGCTATTTGGCGCACGACTGCTGCTGACTGCACCCTTGACACCGAGGTCAACAAACTTCCAGTAATGGTTGGCCACAATAGCAACCACGAAGGAGGTGTCGGTTAGGGTTATTGGTTCAAACCTAATGCTCTGCGAAAGGTCGTTGCTGGCAATGGCATCGGAATTGGCGAGGTTCTGCTTGGCTAACTTAATAACACCATCAAGCCACTTTGTTACAATTGCATAGGATTTATTATCAATCGCCCCTTCCTCAAGGTTAATCCCAAATTCGGGTAATGCTTGCCTCTGCAAGTCGGTCAGCTTCTTGCCTGACCCTCCGACAAATACATCGAACTCCATGCTGGTAAATGTAACCAGCCTCCCAAAGTGTCCTACCGCCTCCGCATCCGCTCCGCCTCCATCCGTTCCGCCTCCAAAATATCGTGGATCAGCATCGCATAGTTCAGGAACTCCACAGCCTTCATCGCAAAGATGGCATCGAATTTCAGCACGTCCTTGTTGGCCATTCTCCAAACCACCATGAGCCAACCGTACCCGGCAAGGGGATTGGTTACAGGCCCTGCGCCGTCTTCGTCAGGTGCTTGGAATAGTCGCTCAAAATTTTCAAGTAGCTTTCGGAACTTAGCAAAAAAAAACTGACCACCCCCCAGACATCGCCAATCTTAGCGTTGGCTTTGAGCAGTTCGGCCCTATCAGCATGGCCTGCCCCATCGTATTTTTTCGGGAACCATCCCATGAACCCTGCTTCCCTGCACAGCGTTGCCATGATGCGGTGTAGGTTCTGCACCAGTTGGCGCTCGTCCGTGGTGTTCATGTCCATCAGGTCGATGAGCTGCCCTGCCGTGAGTTCGTCCGTGAACACCGTTGGAATCCACCACTTGCCCCCTGCCTTGAACTTGCGTTTGTAGGCGAGTGCTGGCAGTTCGTTCCATTCCTTCACGATAGCCTTGTACCGCTTCGTGAGCGCCGTGGCAGGCATATCTCTGACAATGGCTACCTCCACACCCTCCACAATCGCAACCACACCAACTCGCTTGTCAGCATCGTTAAGCGCAGGGCTGAACTCCAACGCAGCTATCCGTTGGAATTGGTCGATGGTGAGGTCTTGGAGTTTCATAGCGCGTAGTTTACATAATAGCCGTATATCGCATCACCGACAATCAGGTTCAATTCGGGATACCTTGCGGCAACGATTTCAGGGGTCAGGTCGGGTTGGTAGTGCGTTTCGTGAACATTGCCCTCCCATATTCCTTGCTCGTAAAGGTACGGAACGGCAATCATCGCTCTCTTGCTTCCGATTCGGTTCAGTAAATCCCTTGCATCCTTGAGGGTTAGATGCTCAAAGACATCGCCAAGAATCAGGTAGGTGTAAGGCGTGATATCAAAATCCCGAATGTCTGCAATAAAGAGTTCCTTGTATTTGGCACGAAGGTCAAAGCGTTGGACATACGGCTCGTAAATCTCCACGCCATCCATAGGGATTTCAGGAAGCAGTTGAGCGTATGTTCCGCATCCCACACCCACGTCAAGGACACGGTCATCTGGGCGTAGGACTGAACGAATATGCTCGGCGATTCGGTTTTTGTAGAATGGATGCGAAAACGGCATGGTCAAAATACGTTGAGGCCATCCGCAATCTTCTTGGCGGTGCTGGCGTGGTTGGCTTTGTCGAGGTACTGCCTGAACTCCCAGTCAGCGTTCATGTCCTCCTTGGTGATGTAGTACGGCAAGTGCCTGACCTCGTAAGGTGCGACCATCCTTGCACCGCTGATGCAGACCCGTTGGTAATGCTCGTGATGGTAGAAGGCGAAGGTTGTGTCCACGGGTGCAAGTTGCAGGCCGTTCCAAATTGGTTGCTTCTTGTATCGCAGTTCCGCTTGCTGGAAAAACAGGGCATCGGAAGGAACGTCATCCGTGCGAATACCAAGGCCAATCTTATCCCTAACCGTGAACTTGACCCCATTGAACGGGTCGCCTTCCTCCTGCTCGTACATATACGTCTTGACAGGCAGGTCGTACCAAGCCTCACGCATCCGCAGAAGCGTGTCATCGGGCAGAGCGGAAAGGTCAAGGTCGGGGTCGGTAACGATGTAGTCAGGGTAACCCATTTGAAATAACTGCATCGGGATTTGAGCCTGCCATGCAACAAGGTGGCCGTAATTGCCTCCCGTGTGAATTACGCCAACGTCATTTGCTTCAAGTTTCAGTTGCTCGTACCATTCCAGCGTAGGAGCGTAGGTTGAGCCGTTGTCCATGATGAGAATCGGCCCGACATCCTGCATCCGCTTCAAGTGCTTGACCATTGCCTTTGGCCAAGAGTAAAGATTGAAGTTGGTGATGATGACGGGTATCTTGGCCATGGCTAAAACGTAATGATAAACTTATCGGGTGCAGGCCATCCCTTGCAGGAATTGTACACGGTCATGCCCTCGGCCTTGCCTATCCAATGCTCTGCCTGCCAGCGGTGTTCACGAATCGGCTCACCGAGTTTGCGGATGTGGCTCGACTTGGCCCACCAAAACGTGCCAGCGAAGTAGGGGTATCCGTCGGGGTTGTTGTGGTCTGCAATTTGGGGGAACTCCTCCTTGGTCAGCCAATAGGCTCCAACCGCATCCACGTTCTCCAGTTCTGCAAGACACCGCTCCCAAGCGACGACATTGAAGAAAATCATCGACCTGCACCAAAGTTGGTTGATGAGGGATGGGTCGGAACTGCCCTTGGTGTGGGCATACAGGTAAGCGGCATCCTCGTCTTGGCTTGCCCGGTACATCTCGGTGAGGGTTGCCTGCTCCCAAGCGTTGGTGCGAGTGACGACAACCTTTACCTTGTCTTTTATCAGGGAATTGTCAAGTATTTCCTTGACCGCCTTACGCTGTTCAGGCGGCCCAACGATGCCGACACGAATCTCGTCCAACTGCTCGATGAGGCCGTAGTTGCACAGGGCCATCATATGTTGATTGAGGATGAGCTGCCATTGGCCTCCCCCT
>Ga0228702_1002573_pt1 | contig 10249 bp, 8 predicted proteins | sample McNCre217_Aug_MG_2_FD_178018 | JGI IMG/M metagenome (GOLD analysis project Ga0228702, IMG submission 178018) | Freshwater microbial communities from McNutts Creek, Athens, Georgia, United States - 20-17_Aug_MG | ecosystem: Environmental > Aquatic > Freshwater > Creek | place: USA: Georgia... | reverse complement strand
ATGTCTGACCAGGCCGCGACCTGGCACCTTGGCTCGGATGGAGCCTGGACTCGCCACCAGTATGACGAAAACGGCAAGCCACTGATCGACGTCCAGGACAAGACCATGGCCGATGTCTATGCCAAACGAAACTCTCGCCAGGCATGACGATTTATGCAGCAGGAGCAGTTCTCTGGCGCGAGGTTTCGGGTCAACTTCTAGTAGCGGTTATTCATCGCGCGCGCTATGACGACTGGAGCTTCCCGAAGGGCAAGCAAGACCCGGGCGAATGCCTGCCAGAGACGGCGGTTCGTGAGATTCGTGAAGAAACAGGCCTCAAGATCAAGCTTGGTGTGCGCCTGAAGGTCGTGCGCTACACGGTTGGCGATAATCTGCCAAAGGAAGTGCACTATTGGGCTGCTCGCGTTAGCGACAGCGTCTTGGCTAAGTCGAAGTTTGAGCCGAGCGAAGAGGTCGCCGAGGTCACCTGGAAGACTCCTGAGGATGCCAGAAGAGTTCTGACCTATGAATTCGACCAGCAAATCTTGGATGAAGTGATGGCACTTTATGTTCAGAAGTCACTTCGCACCAAACCGGTGATTATTCTGCGTCACGCCAAGGCAACTCCGCGCTCTGACTGGAAAGGCGGCAAGGGCCTGGATGATGGTCACCGCCCGCTGTTACCAGCCGGCTCGCTGCAAGCAAATGCACTTGTTCCACTTATTGGCGCGTTCGCCCCGCAGCGTCTGGTGACCAGCACTTGGGTGCGCTGCAAGACCACGCTCGCGCCCTATGCCAAGCGTCGCAAGATCAAACTCATCGAACGTTCTCAACTGAGCGAACTCGGAAACGCCAACGGCCCGCAGCGAACCGAAAAAGTGGTCCACGACCTGGTTGAAGATGGGCGATCGGTAGTGCTTTGCACCCACCGACCGGCGCTGCCAACTATCGTTGACGCGATCGCTGGTTACGGCAACGCGGCTCAGGCAGCCACCCTGCAAGCAACGCTAGCCCTGGCTCCTGGCGACATGACGGTAATCCACATGACCCGAGAAAAGGCTGGCATAAAGCGTCGAATCGTTTCAGTGGAGACTTACACACCCGGTCCGCCTGCCAACTAGTTTGGGAACAATATTGGCCTCACGGTTCTTGAAGAACACATGAGCGATTTGCTGAGTGTGGGTCTTCCGGTTCTGAAGTCGCGAGCCGGAATCCCAGCCCTCTGCCTGGTGACCGGAGCCACTGGGTACATCGGCGGCCGTCTGGTCGTCGAACTCCTAAACCACGGCTATCGCGTTCGCGTTTTGGCTCGCAATCCCGAGCGCCTCAAAGATCATCCATGGATCAATAAAGTGGCAGTCGCCGAGGGTGACGCCAACGATGAATACGCCCTAACTCAAGCCATGCAGGGCGTTGATGTCGCCTACTATTTGCTGCACGCCTTGATGTCGAAGAATGATTTCGAAACTAAAGAACGCCAACTGGCCGAACACTTTGTCAAATGCGCCAAGGCTGCCGGGGTAGGTCGAATCGTTTATCTGGGCGGAATCATCGCGCCGAGCGAAGAACTTTCTCCACACATGCAATCGCGCGCGGACACCGGCGAAATCCTGCGAGCCTCTGGCATTCCAACTATTGAACTCCGTGCGGCCGTAGTTATCGGTTCCGGTTCGGCATCCTTTGAAATGCTGCGTTACCTTACCGAGCGTCTGCCGATCATGACCGTGCCTAAATGGGTTCAGGTTCGCATACAGCCGATCGCAGTTCGAGACGTTCTGCGCTATCTGGTTGGCGCGGCCGCCATCGACCCGAGCATCACCGGCGCTTTTGATATCGGCGGCCCAGAAATTTACACCTATAAGCAAATGATGGAGAAATACGCCGAGGCTGCCGGGCTTCGGAAACGCATCATCATCCCGGTGCCGGTGCTAACCCCGCGACTTTCAAGCGGATGGGTGGGGCTGGTCACACCGGTGCCTTATACGCTGGCGCGTCGCTTGGTTGCCAGCCTGAAGAACGAGGTTGTCGTCGGCGATGACGCGATTCGACGCCTGATTCCTGACCCACCGGGCGGGTTAACCCCATTCACTAAGGCAGTTCAACTAGCTCTGACGAAAATCAAGGATGCTCGGGTTGAGACCAGATGGTCTAACGCTTCGTTCCCGGGCTCACCCTCGGAACCGCTACCAACTGACCCAAACTGGGCTGGTGGAACGCTTTATGAAGACGTTCGAGTGGTCGAGTCAAGCGATTCTGCCGAGACCGTTTGGGCGCGCATTGAAGCCATCGGTGGCGACAACGGCTACTCGACCGCGACCTGGGCCTGGCGACTTCGCGGTTTGGCGGACAAGCTGGTCGGCGGAGCCGGTCTGCGCCGTGGCAGACGTGACCCAAACACTTTGCTTGTTGGCGACGCGCTTGATTTCTGGCGAGTTGAAGCGCTTGAACGGCCAACACTGCTTCGCCTAAGAGCCGAGATGCGAATGCCCGGCCTTGCCTGGCTCGAGTTCAAGGTCACTCCAAAGCCAGATGGCGGCTGCACGGTAACTCAGCGAGCAATTTACGCACCAAAAGGCCTCCTTGGCCACGCATACTGGTGGTCAGTTTGGCCGATGCACGGCCTGGTCTTTCCATCCATGGCTAAGTCGGTCGCGACCGGCAAACGCTAGGCAAGCGACCACGAACTGCCGAAGGCTCTCGCTGGTTAGACTGGCGGGATGAAACGCAACTATTGGGCCGCGATTGCCCTGCTCTCGGTGGCGGTAGTTTGGGGTGCCGCCTTCGTCCTGATGAAGGACGCAATCGAGCGTCAACCGCTTTATGACTTCTTGGCCGTCCGTTTCACCATTGCGACTTTGATCATGATTGCCGCACGTCCGCAGGTGTTGAAGGCCCTCGATCGCGAGCTCTTGAAGAAGGGCATCATTCTTGGGCTTTTGCTCAGCGGCGGTTACATCACTCAGACCATCGGCCTATCGATGACCACAGCTGCAATCACCGGCTTCATTACCGGCCTTTATGTGGTGCTCACTCCGATTCTCGGCTGGCTAATCCTCGGCCAAAAGGCCGGTGCCAAAGTTGTTTGGGGCGTAGCCTTGGCCACCGTTGGCTTGGCCTTAATCTCGATCACCGGCGTAACCATCGAAGTTGGTCAACTCTGGGTCATGCTTTGCGCACTTCTATTCGCAGCACACATCGTCGGCCTCGGCGCCTGGAGCAAGGGCCTCAACACCTATGCCCTGACGGTTGTTCAACTCGGCGTCACCTCTGTAGTTAGCTGGGTAGGTGCGGTTGGCGATGGCGTTCAAATGCCAGGTGACTTCGACGGCTGGTTCGCGATTCTCTTCACCGCCGTCTTCTCGACCGCCGTGGCCTTCTTTGTTCAAACCTGGGCACAGAGCCACATGGATGCTTCGCGCGTGGCAATCATTCTCACCAGTGAAGTAGTTTTTGCAGCCGCGATTTCGGTTGCGGTCGGTCAAGAAGTTTTGCAGTTTAGGACCATCCTTGGCGGTCTCATCATGATTGCCGCGATGCTGTTGGTTGAATGGCCGAGCCGAAAAGTGCGCACTGCCGATATAATCGAGTAATGACCAAGAGAACTCGCCCATGGGGATATTCAGATTCAGCCGAAGCACAGCTGCCAGATTGGGATCTGCACACTGACACGGTTGCCGTTCGCGGTGGCCTAGCTCGCAGCGGTTTCGGCGAGACCGGCGAAGCGCTTTATCTAAACTCAGGTTTCACCTATGACTCTGCCGAACAGGCCGAATCGTCATTCAAGGAAGAAACTGAACACCACCTATACAGCCGTTTCTCAAACCCAACCGTTGCTATGTTCGAAGACCGCCTGGCTGCCATCGAAGGCGCCGAGGCTTGCTTCGCAACCAGCTCTGGAATGTCGGCAATGTTCGCTTCGGTTGCCTGCCTAGTGAAGCAGGGCGACCACGTCGTTGCCTCTGCATCGATGTTCAGCTCTTGCTATGTTGTGCTCACCGAAATTCTGCCTTCTTGGGGCGTCACCTTCGAGCTTGTCGAGGGCACCGAAGAGAAGGACTGGGCTGCCGCACTGAGCAAGCCGACTCAGGTGGTCTTTATCGAGTCACCATCTAACCCACTGATGGAAATCGTCGACATTGCCATGGTCAGCAAGCTCGCACACAAGGTTGGCGCGACCGTTATCGTCGACAACGTGATGGCCTCACCAGTCATGCAGAAGCCGCTTGAGTTGGGGGCCGACGTCGTCATGTACTCGGCTACCAAGCACATCGATGGCCAGGGCCGTGTTCTCGGCGGAGCCATCCTTGGTTCTCGTGAATACATCAAGACCAAGGTCATGCCATTCGCGCGCCACACCGGCCCGTCGATGAGCGCATTCAACGCCTGGGTCCTCTTGAAGTCACTCGAGACCATGACCATGCGTGTTGAGCGTATGAACGAGAGCGCCCTGAAGGTTGCCGAATTCTTGGCCAAGCAAAAGGGCATCAAGTTGGTTTCATACCCGCTGCTGAAGTCACACAAGGGCTATGCCCTTGCCAAGAAGCAGATGGGTGGCGGCGGCTCGACCGTAGCCTTCGCTATCGATGGCGACAAGGCAGCTACTTTCAAGTTCATGAATGCACTAAAGGTCATCGACATTTCGAACAACCTTGGTGACAGCAAGTCTTTGATCACTCACCCTGCTTCGACCACCCACCGTCGCCTTGCCCCAGAGGTGCAGGCGGCCATGGGCATCACCGAGAACCTAATGCGTCTCTCAGTTGGTCTGGAACACGCGGATGACTTGATTCACGACCTCAAGCAAGCTCTCGAGGCTTAGTTTTTTCAAGACAGCGACGAAAAAGCCCACCGATTAGATTCGGTGGGCTTTTTCGTTAAATCAGAGATTATTTGCGTGCAGCCTTGGCAGCCTGATTGGCGATCTTGTCGATTGCGGCTCGGATGCTCGCCGGGCGGCAGGCGAAGTTGATTCGCACGAACTGACCATAAGCATCTCCGTGATCATCGCCTGGCACGAATGAAACCTTTTCCTTGGTCAGAAGCAACGCTGCCGGCTTGTCGCCTAGGTTCAACGAGCTTAGGTCTAGCCAAGCCAAGTAGCCGTTCTCAGGCAGGTGGAAATCGACGGTCGGCAACTTCGCTGCAATCTCGGCGGCGAGAAGCTTGCGAGAATCAGCCAGAGTCATCATGGTGCCCTTGAGCCAGGCATCGCCGTTTTCGTAGGCTTCGGCCATGGCGAATGCGCCGATTAGCGATGAACGCCAGTGCAGCGCCTCTGGCAGCTTGGCAAGCTTCGCGCGAACCTCGTCACTCTGAGTGACGATAATCGAGGCCTTGAGACCAGCAAGGTTGAAGGTCTTGCTAGCCGCAGTCACGGTGACACCGGTCTGCTTGGCTTCGTCAGAAACGCCCAAGTATGGGGTGAAGGTCTCGCCCGGGTAAGCCATCGGCGCGTGAATTTCATCGCTGATTACAAGCACGTCATACTTGGCGGCTAGTTCGGCCACCGCACGCAACTCTTCGCGGGTGTGCATGCGACCAACCGGGTTCTGCGGGTTACACATCAAGAAGAACTTGGCCCCGGCCTTGAAGGCCTTCTCGATAGCGGCTAGGTCAAGACGCCATAGGGTTACCGGCTTTTCGAAGGTGTCTGGGTCTTCTTCGGTCGGTCCGCCAACTTTTTCACGGATGAGTGGTGCGTCGACCGCGGTCATGCCGACCTCGGCGATCCAGTCGAAGAACGCGTGGTAGACCGGAGTGTTGATGACTACCTTGTCGCCAGCGGCACCGACAGCGCGCAAAATCTCGACCGAGCCGACGCCTACGTCGGTGGCAAGGCGAACATCGGTTGGCTCGACAGTCCAGTTCCAGTGGCGCTTTGCGAAGCCCGCGAAGGCCTCGCCAAGTTCAGGAATCGGGCCTAGGTAACCGAGGTCAGAGCGGGTGGTGAAGTCAATGATCAACGACTTGATGCCGGGCGCGACCTCGTAATCCATCTCGGCGACGTGCATAGGCAAAACATCGCGGTTGAAACGGCGCCACTTCGAGCTGTGACGCTCGCGCAACTCTTCGATCGGGCGGAGCTCGGTAGGCAGATTAGGCATTCTTCGATTATGCCAGCCCAAACTCGGTCAGGATTCCCTGAAGAGTTTGGTTACGTTCGATTTCTGCCTCGCTTCGAACCAGCGCAATTGGCGTTCTGCGGCGCAGAAGGTCGCGCGCCGTCACCACGTGCTCGCTGCGGGCGATGTGTCGCAACTCTCCGGCGGTGAAGCCGAGGCCTTCAAACACCTCGGCAACATCCGAGCCTGTCCAGCCCAGAATGATGTCGTTTGCCTTCGAGCCGTGGCGCCTCCATAGACCCTCCGCGATCCTGGCGCGAACCTCCGGGTCCTTGACCTTGGCCTCGAGAAGTTTGCCAACTTGAATTGCCCCGACTCGGTGGTCTTCACCAAACCACAGCTCGTTCTTTAGTTTGAAACCCAGATCTGCCATCTCACGACGCATTTCTTCGCCAACATTGAGGCAATCGGTGAGTTTTCCACCAAAAATTGTGACGACCTTGCGCGCCCTGTCAGCTTCGATTGCATGTTTGCGAGAGAGCTTGTGCCAATCAATTTCGGCACTCTTTTTGCTCTGTCTCGGATTGCTAATCACTAGCGGCCGAACTCCACAGCGTTCAGCGATGATGTCATCCGTGGTGAGCGGTTTGGCCAGCTTCATCGAACGATTGATCTGACGCAAGACAAAATCTCGATCTTCGGCGGTAACCTCGGTCTCCGGCTGACCAACTCGAGTGTCGGTGGTGCCGATCACGCTTCGATCGTGCATCGGAATCACATAGAACAGGCGCTCTTCTTCATCCCAGAAGGCTAGAACGCGGTCATCCTTGGTCAATTTGCGAACTACTAGGTGGATGCCCTTTGAAAAAGCTAGGTGCGATTCGGTGCGGTTACCAATCAGCTCGTTCAAACCGTCGGCATAGGGACCCGCTGCATTCACCACGGCCGTGGCGGTGACCGTAGCAGTCTCCCCCGAGCTTTGGTCAGCCAGAGTCATTGACCACCGGTCACCCTCGTGACTAGCCATGGCGAGTTTTGTGTAGTTTCGAACGGTTGCACCCGTAGCCTCGGCTCGCTGAATGAAATCCCAGACGAAACGTGCATCGTTGTCGAACAGCAAACCATCGAAGTATTGCACTGCGGCTGAGGCATCGGTTCCGGCCAGAGATGGCTCGTACTTAGCGGCTTGAAGCTTATTGAATAAACGCGGAGCCGGAGTCGTGAATTTGCCGATGAACCAATAGGCCAGCGCACCGAGAAAAGTCAGCGCCTCATCGGCAGGAGAGTTTGGACCAATGGCGGCGAAGAATCCGATTGACCTAATGCGGGTCGGATAATTTTTCATCAATCGCGCACGTGAGACGCATAACTTATAAACCAACTCGAATTCGAGACTCTGAAGGTACTTGATGCCGCCCCAAACCATATTGCTGGACTCTTGGCTGGTGAACCCTGCGAAGTCGCCTTTATCGACCAAAAGGACTCGCAGACCCGCTGCCGAAAGCGATGCTGCGGTCACCGCACCGTTGATTCCGCCACCAATAATCGCCACATCAAAATGCTGCGAAGAGAGGTCTTTCACTGGGGTGCGCATGATTATCCAAACCGGTTGATAGTGCCACTCTATTCCTTTTGATAGCCTCAGCGTGTGACCATTCTTGCCATTGATGCTGGGACAACCGGCGTGACCTGTTTGCTTGTCGATGACCGCGGCAATTTAATCGCCAAGGGTTATCAAGAGTTCGAACAATATTTCCCAAATCCTGGATGGGTCGAACACGAACCAGAGCAGATTTGGCAAGCGGTCTTGGCTTCAGCGACGAAGGCTATTGAGGCCTCGCCCACCGCCGAGATTCGCGCAATTGGCATAACAAATCAACGCGAAACCGTGGCTCTCTGGAATCGGGAGACCCTCGAATCCCCGCGCCGAGCGATCGTCTGGCAGGATCGACGAACTGCAGAGCTAGTTAGCGCTCTGCGACAACAGGGACTCGAAGAGCTGGTCCGCGAAAAAACCGGTCTTGGTTTGGACCCGTATTTCTCGTCAAGCAAGTTGCTCTGGATTTCGCAGAACGAACCGGAGATTTGGGCACAAATCGTTGCCGGCAAACTTGCCATCGGCACGATCGATTCTTACTTGGTTGCCCGCCTCTCGGGCGGCGCAAGTCACATCACGGATGCATCGAACGCTTCGCGTACGCAGTTGATGAACATCAACAATGGCGAATGGGACTCGGAACTCCTCGAGATATTCGATGTCCCGGCATCGGCGCTACCAACGATTGTTCCAAATTATGGCAAACTCGCCGAAACGTCAGCCTTGCACTTCCTCGGGATCAAGGCGCCAATTACCGGTATGGCTGGTGATCAGCAGGCGGCACTATTTGGGCAGGCCGGCTTTGAAGTTGGTGACAATAAGTGCACGTATGGCACCGGCGCATTCATCTTGCAGAACACCGGCTCAAAGCGAGTGGCAAGCACCCATGGTCTGCTCACCACGATCGCGTGGCAGACGCCCGATGGCGCTTTGACCTATGCACTAGAAGGTTCTGTCTTCGTGGCTGGCTCGGCCGTCCAGTGGCTGCGTGATGGTCTTCAGGTGATAGATAGCTCACCAGAAATCAACCCGCTTGCGGAATCTGTTGAAGATTCAGGTGGCGTGGTTTTTGTGCCCTCACTAACCGGTCTTGGTGCGCCACAGTGGGACCCAGAGGCCCGCGGAACTATTTTCGGCCTTACGCGAGGCACCACAAAGGCTCACCTCGCACGTGCGACCCTCGAGGCTCTCGCCTTCCAGGTCCGCGGGGTAGTCGACGCAATCGTGAAGGACGCCGGCCAGGGCCTGAGGTCTCTGCGCGTTGACGGCGGTGCCGCTGCCAGCAATCTCCTATTGCAAACTCAAGCCGATTGCCTAGGCATCCCGGTGCTCCGTGGCGAGAACTTGGCGGCCACTGGCATGGGCGCAGCTATGCTCGCCGGACTCGGTGCTGGCATTTGGATAGATTTCGATGCCTTGCGCGACGTGTTAAGCCTTGATCGAGAATTCACGCCCGCGCCGTTTGATGAAACTCGCTACTCGCGTTTCAACAAAGCAATCGAATTAACCCGACTCTTCAAATAGTCGCCGTCAGCAAAGCTAAACTAGAGTTTCGTGCTTTTGCACGTATGGGCCTCTAGCTCAGTTGGTTAGAGCAACGGACTTTTAATCCGTGGGTCGTCGGTTCGATCCCGACGGGGCCTACCAAAAATGAAACCTCACTCGAAGAGTGGGGTTTTGTTTTTGGTTGTCGTCTTGTGGAGAACCGTCTGGGACCCTGTTCACGAAGTGAATAGGGCGTCGTCCCGACGGGGCCTACTTGAAATGAAAAACACCCTTCGGGGTGTTTTTTATTTTAAGTTCGCGTTGTGGATCGAACCGACCGGGCCCCTGCCTGAACGAAGTGAAGCAGGGCGTCGATCCCGACGGGGCCTACTTGAAATGAAAAACTCCCCACTCATCGAGTGGGGAGTTTTCTAAATTATTGCGATGAGAGCGTAAAGATCTGGGCAGTGAAGTCGGCGGTGACTATGGCGTCACCGAGACCTCCCGCCTTTGGAACAACTATTCGGGTTACCAAGACATAGCGGGGTCCGGCACTCAAATCATCCAAAGCATGCACAATGTCAACCATTTTGCCTTGAAGCGAGAATGAAAGATTTGAAACGAACAGCTCATTGGCGCCAATTTCGCTAATCGCCCGAGTGTAGGTCGGGTTTGCCTTGATCGGAGCCGGAGGCAAGAACGCCTGAGGGCGAGTTGTGCTGTATTTCTCGACTGAAACATTTCGACGATCCGCGATTGTCTTCAACTCATCCATGAATTCAACATTCGACAATCTGGTAGGCACAAGCTGTCGCTTCTTGTCGAGTGCAACCATTAGCGCCGATTTATCCGCAGCCTTCAACTTCAAGTCAGCTAGATAAGAAAGTTTCAAGAGGTTATCTTCGCGGGCCTGAACCCGAGTGGATTCGAGAACACCAACTTGAGCTAGGTTGGGCAGCACGCCTAGACCAACAGTTCCCCCAGCGATAGCAAACATTAGAACGAAAGCGCCTGCGGTCCAGATCTGTTTAGCTTTCATCGGACTGCCTTGTCGTTTAGAACGTCACTGTGCTTTGCTTCTTCAATTAGGGCTTCCAACCCAAGGTGAACATCGAGAGTTGCCACA
>Ga0228702_1002572_pt1 | contig 10255 bp, 8 predicted proteins | sample McNCre217_Aug_MG_2_FD_178018 | JGI IMG/M metagenome (GOLD analysis project Ga0228702, IMG submission 178018) | Freshwater microbial communities from McNutts Creek, Athens, Georgia, United States - 20-17_Aug_MG | ecosystem: Environmental > Aquatic > Freshwater > Creek | place: USA: Georgia... | reverse complement strand
CGGTACGACAACTAAGATGATGTGTCGGGGCGTTTCGCCCCAAATCCTGCGCAACACTCGCGTCTCGCCGCAAAAGACAACGCATAAATCGGCGAAGCAGTTCCCTCCCAGCCTTGCCGTTACCGTCGTCCACATTGCCCTCCCCCTTGGGCAATTTAACAGTAGAACAAAGATTTCACCGGTGTCTACAAAAGGCTGAGACGACAAATATTGACCGATGCGCCTGACCGTACTTAAGCCATTAATTACAGAAGATTTTCATAAACCTCTTATTGCAACGCCTCAAAGACCTATACCGATGAGAATACAGAACCTCGAAGCCAAATGCTTTCTGTGAAAATCTTGCCAATCATCTTGCAAAAATCCCGGGCACAGAGAATTGATATATTGACGAACTTTATTACATCAGCTTAAGGCCACACATTATACCCAGTGCCGTCACATATTGTTGAGCCCATCTGAATTCGCTTGCCTCTTGGACGACCATTTGCGCAACCGACGTCAATTACCGCGCAAAAGCTGCGCATTGGAGAGCATGATGAACTTGCACGACCTATCCCTACCAGAGCTGAAGAAGCTTCTGAAGGACGTGACAGCCGCAATTACCGGCTTCGAAGCCCGCAAAAAAGTAGAGGCCCGCGCCAAGCTGGAAGAAGCAGCTCGGGAACTGGGCTTCAACCTGCATGAATTGCTCGGGAGTGAAGTTGCGACCAAACGCACCCGTGCCCCTGTGGACGCAAAGTATCGCAACCCGCAGAACCATGATGAAACTTGGAGTGGCCGCGGTCGTAGACCTGCGTGGTTCCTTGCTGCTGTCGCGGCAGGTACCGCGCCCGAAGATCTCGCGATCTGATCGCTCACTAACATCACCGGCTGCGCATCGCGTTGTGCGCAGCCACACAGCGCCAAGCTGCCCGAGACGAAAACACCAATCTCAAACCATTGCTATATTTGATAACTATATGATTTCAAATATTTTCACCGCACTGCCAACATTCAGGATGGCACGCGAAGATCTTCAGGATCTGAAGTTGTTTAGCTGAATGCGGCACGCGACGGCGAATTTGAAAGAAAGGCCTTCGAACTGGGCAAGGGGTTTTGGGCGCGCTTTTCGCGGTAATCGCTCTTGGCGTGACTTTCAGTTCTGCTTAAAGGCATCCAGCAAACGCGTGACCTCCGGCACTATTGCGGTGTACAAGTCTGCCTTAGCGGAGTCCGGTAGTCTTGCAGCTTCAACGGCAGTCACGATGCAGGCAGCAAGATCTGAAGCGCTCAGTCCGCATTGAGACACCGCAAGCAGGTATTCCCTATTAAGCGACGTTGCGAATAAGGCTGGATCATCGGTGTTTATCGTAAAGCGGCACCCTGCATCGCGCAGTTGCGTTAGTTTTAACGCGGCGTAGTCCGGCCTGACACCAAGCTGCACATTGCTGCTGGGACAGATATCCAAAATAATACGTTCTTTCGACAGCCTATCAAGCAACGCGGTATCCTCTGTTGCCCTGATGCCGTGGGCAATTCGATCCGGCTGCAAATGATTCAGCGTTTCGGTTATGCTGGAAGGTCCCACTGTTTCACCGGCATGTGGATTTGCGCCAATCCCTATTGCCCGCGCCTTGGCAAAAATCTCCTTGAATGGCGCGGCCGGGTGCCCCCCCTCTTGTCCGCCGAGCCCAAGCGCCACGACGCCTGCGGCCTTTACTTCGGGTCGGGACGCCCACTCTGCAATCTTGAAAGCATCGCCTGGATAGTTTCGCACCAGATCAACGATCCAGCGCAATTCGATACCATATTTTACTCTCACGATATCGCGTCCATGATTAAGAGCGGCAAGCACCTTGTCGAGGGGAATATTCCGATTTAGGTAAAGTTGCGGCGTCCACATCACTTCGGCGAAGCGCACATTCGATTTGCTCAGAAACGCGCCAAGCGCCAAGACGGAATCACTAAAATCGCGTTCAGTCCTTAGGCAATGGGCATTAAACAAAAACCGATTGGCAAATGCCCTGAAATTTGGAAACGAGGATTCCAGAAGGAATGCTTGAAGATTGGCCGAAGGAAACGCAATCTTATTACGGCGCGCAAGTTCAACTATGAACTGCGGCGGCAATGCGCCTTCGAGATGCAGGTGAAGTTCCACCTTGGGCAAACTGGCGATAAACTTCTCTAGGCGACCGTCAATCGGCTTATCTTCCATAACGTACGAAGTCTGATTGGGAGAGTAAATAATCACTGGTGGCTTGGGCTTCGAATAGAAGTTAGCGATGGACGAGTCAGCAAAAGATAACCGCAATTCAGTCTGCGTATCCGCCGCTTGTTCAATGGCTTTGATGAATCGTTCTGGAATTTGGGCACAGAGACGCGCCTCAATCCAAGCGCTTGCTTGTTGAGGCGAACATGTGTGCATTATCCTGAAAGCTTGCTGGCCACGCGCTTCGACATCTCCGGCTTCGCGTATCCATCTCTCCAAGGCATACTGATGCCTAAGCTTCAGAGATTTTTCTTCATCTGGAATCGTAATTTTCGATTTTACTCGATGGATATAGTGTTTTTGCGAAATGCATGGATAGTGGAATATTGCTGATTTTGAAATGGGAGGATGAAATCTTATAACTTCAAAACTCATATCAGCGTGATATGCTCCATGACCGCCTTGGATGATATTCTTTCTGTTCCTGACTATCGATTTCCCGTGATAGTACTCTGCAAGACCGTTCCCGAAGAAGGCCGCTATGGGGCCGTAGTGTTCGCGTTGCTTTTCTTTGTCGGTATTAGGAAGTCGCAAGATCCCCGTGTGCCAGTTTAGATCACCGTGCACCATAACGCGCTCACCATTTGCAATGTGTATTTCGCAAACGTCGGCGGCCATAGAGTCGATCAGGCTGTCAACTCCTTGTGGAATGTAAGGGAATTCGTCGATGTCGATGTGAAAAAACCATTCAGCGGCAATTGTTTTGCGCGCAAATGCAACGTTTTTTAACTGCCGCAAAGGCACCTTTTTGGGACGCCCCGCACGTTCCATCCAATAAGCCGCATCACATTTTATAATCGTGGCCAGTGCCGAAAGACCTGCAAGGTCGTCTTCCGAATAAGCATCGGGTTGGTCAAGAAAATATATTATGTCCCGGGCACCCATCTGTCGCATATAGTTTGCATGCAGCCTGATGAGCCAAACAGGCGCATGAACAGTGGTGACCGAAACCCATTTCAGTGTCATTCTGACGTCTTTCCGAAGGACAGCAGGAGGTGACCGATACAGGATGTCGCAATTTGGTTGACCAGCGTATCACCGCTTCCTTCAGCAATGATGGTGGGCACGGGCTCCGGCAAAGCCTGCCGAGCGGCGACGCAGGCCTGACTGGTGCCATCTACGATCACGCACGCAGGGTTCAACCATGCCGCGCTGAGGGTCAACGCGGTCAGATCGTTGGCAGTATTGCCCTCTTTACTAGAGCCACCGGCTAGAACCAGTATATCAATTCGGTCAATTGGCCAGCCCTGACTAATATCGGCAATACTGGAACACGACAGCACAAGTGCCTGCGTCTTGGGATCGTGCAGCAAGCTGCGGCAGCCTTGAAAAAATGCCCCTCCCTTTGGCGCGATCTGTTGCTCGGCTATTATAGCCCCCGCTTCGTCCAACCGGGCCGTATTTGGCCAAAACGCCCGCATTTTCTGGTGAACGCCGACGCAAACGGAGTGTTGCGGTGTGTCCGACAGAACTAGAACAATCGGAATTCGCCCATTTCCCCCACCCAGCAAGCTTTCCATCATCGGGCGATGCATGGTGCTAAACATCTGCGGTTGAGCATTTACTTCGCAAATTGCAGCACCAGTTTTAAGCCAACTCTCGCCGATATTTGGTATCAGCAAGTCCACGCCGGCAACGTCAAGCCGCAAGATACGGGCCGCTCGAAGAGCAAGCTCAAGATTATCCGGATGTATTTTTTCAATTGAAATGGCACGCGGGATCCCGCCACTGGCAACATTGGCGGCGCCACGAAGTCGGATGACCTGCCCCACAGCAGGAACGGAGTCCCACGTCAGCCTCGCCGCTTTCAGCAGTGACGCCGCTTCATCATCTGGCTTAATGGCATGCAAATAGCGCCGCTCATCGGTGGCGGTCGCGCGTTCACTATTTTGATCTGCGACCAGCTGACTGATCGAACTGACACCGTCGCCTGTTACGCCAGCAGGTTCACGTTCCAGAACACCTTGCACTTGGCCATCAACCACTTGGATGCGGTAATCGACCCCAAAGAAGTGTTTCTCTACCAATATATTGGCCGAATGTGCCCGGGCGCGGTCGAAAGCTTGCCCAACCGCCTCGGCGCCATAAAGAAGTGCAGTGACACCGATACCGCCATCAAGGTCGGCCGGCTTAACAACGGCTGGATAACCCAACTGCTCGGCGATCTGAACAGCCTGTTCTCGCGAAGTGGCGATCTTATGTGGCTGAATTGGCAGGCCTGCGTCCCACATGATCTTTGCCGCCAGTTGCTTGCTTCGCGCGATAGCTGTCGAAATTTGCGGGGTGCGATCCGTAAAAGAACTGCTGAGTAGCCGTGCGGACGCGCCGTGGCCAAACTGAAAGATATTGCCGCCAAGATTACTCCAAGGCACGCCAATCTCATTTGCAGCGTTTAGGAAGTGAATTTTATTGAAGCCTATCAAGCCGCCATGCTTCAGCGGGGCCGCAAAATGCTCTGAAATACGATTGAGCTTTGCGCCCAATTCGCCAATCCCATCAATTTCAGATCTGGCTCCAGCCATGTTAAGCAGGCTGACGGCGAGGTCAATTGCGGCTATGCCGGCTTGGACGCTGCCGCAAGGCTGGGCAATACTCCATTCGCGTGGGGCATGGTCCAACGCTTGCCACAACTTCGCATCTTCAAGAATAGCATGGTCGTTTTTTTTCAGTATAATCTGCGCCCACATCAAAACATGTTCGATCGCTACGGGGACACCGCTGTAGGGAGACGGGTTTTGGATACTACCACTGTAACGCTGGCGCACAAAGGTATCGACAACGGACAAAACCCGTGCTGACGGCTCCGTTCCCGCTTTTAAACGAAAGATAAAGGACGGTTGGCGCAGCCCACGAATATAGCCTCTAACTTCAGATACCGAGCGGGATCGACTTATAACCGCTTCAGTTGCTGCCTTCTTGATGACATTCATTTATATTTCTATCAGCTTACGTTAGGAGGACATTGGCATGATGTTCATTTTTAGATTGGGCAGCAAGTGCCTTCTTGGAGGGTTGTATAGACCAATCGCATAATTTGCGCGATGGTGCATGTCGTCGGGCGAACTTGAATAAGCGACCTGATTTTGAAGCGGAGTGGGCGTGCTCGTCGAATTTAGGCCCCGCTGTTTGGCGCTGATGGTTCAAGCGATGCTATTGGATAGTCCAATTGAATAGATCGGGTGGCCGCCGTCCCGCCCCTATCCGCAGGTTGGCCCAATGTCATGCTGTTCTCGCAAAACATTCATTGGAGGACGGTCCATGACGGATATAGTCATTTGCGTGAACTTGGCTAAGCGCATTATTCAGATGCATGGCGCGTCCCCTTACCGCTGACGTTGTCTAATGGAACAAGCTCAGCCAAGAGCAGTTTCGCACATTCTTGTCGAGCTTACCTGCCAGTCTCGTAGTCTTTGATGGCAGTGGGAGCGCCAATTATTGGTCTCGTGAAGCTCAGTCTTTTGTCATGAGCACAGGCTTCATTGCACCGCAGTATGTTCGTACCTTTGTCAAAAGGCAGAAGTCTGAGCGTGCCGCCTTGGACAACCGCGCATACCTTGCCGTCATCGCTGGCGATGTATGCCGAACGGGCTTCGAAAGTCTGCGTAGGCATCCTGCCGCGTGACACCTGAAAATCTGCAGCTCACAGGGAACACACGCCAGGGGTGAGCGGCGCAGATATATTTCGCTACGTCCAAATACCAACAATGCCGACGCCCGCCTACAAGATTATTCAATATACTGATTTATAACAATATTATTATATTTTACAGGGCGCCAAACTTAAAGGCCCGCTTATATTTCTCTTTTTGCGCCCCCCCTGCTTTTGGGCTAATTTCCAAATGATCCTGTAGGGCAATCATTTGATTATACTCTAAAAAACACTCTGGTGTTTTTAGAGCCGCATACGGTTGTCCTGTGGGTTCGGGGGTAAACGCAAAGCTAAGGAATTCACATGATGAAGACTGTTAAGTTGAAAAGCGCATTGGGTCTGGCAACGGTTTCGACGATTGCCTTGCTTGGTGGCATCGCATGGGCTGCAGGTGGTGCGGGTCTGCTTGACGTAACCTTTGGGGCTGGCGAAGACGATGGCACCCAGGCTGGCGTGGTCTCGACTTCGCTGGGCGATGGCAATGATATGGCCGAAGATCTAAGCGTTGCCGCTGATGGCACCGTTGTTGTTGTCGGCAATCGTGACAACGGCAAAAGCAACGACATCGTGCTGGTACGCTATACCACCGATGGCTCTTTTGACGCGGGCTTCGGTGCAGGCGAAGATGATGGCACCAGCGCTGGCGTTGTGAACATCTCGCTTGGCGAAGGCAATGATTTCGGCACCGCAGTTGCTGCGCAAGCCGACGGCAAGCTGGTGGTCGCAGGCTATCACGAAGACGGCGCTTCGACCAACATGGTCGTTCTTCGCGTCAACACTGATGGCACCTTGGACCAGACCTTCGGCACCACCAACGATGGCACCGAAAACGGCATCGTCAACATCTCACTGGGCGAAGGCAACGACATCGCGCGCGACATCGCGGTGCAGGCCGATGGCAAGATTGTCATCGCTGGTGACAGCGTTGTGGCCGACGGTTCGTCCAACATCATCGTCGCCCGCCTGAACGCGGATGGCAGTGTTGACGAAAGCTTCGGTCAGTCGGAAGACGGTACTCCGAACGGCTTCGTTGCCACTTCGCTTGGCAACGGTGATGACAAAGCCAATGCTTTGGTCTTGCAAGCTGATGGCAAAATCGTTGTCGCTGGGAACCGCGTTGCAGAAGATGGCTCGTCCAACATTCTGGTCGCGCGCTATGATGCCGCTGGCATCCCCGATGCAAGCTTCGGCGCGGCTGGCGACGATGGCACCCCGGAGGGCTTCGTGAACCTGTCGCTGGGCGATGGCAATGACGTGGCGCGCGACGTTGCCCTGCAAGCAGACGGCAAAATCGCAGTTGTGGGTGACAGCGCAGCGGCTGACGGCTCCAACAACTTCGTCTTGGCCCGCTTGAATGCTGACGGCACGCCGGACGAGGCATTCGGCGTGTCCGAAGACGGCACCCCGAACGGCTTCGTTTCGACCTCGTTGGGCGAAGGCAATGATTTTGCCACCGGTCTGGCCGTGCAAGCCGACGGCAAGCTGGTTGTTGCGGGCTATCACCAGGAAGGCGAAAGCACCAACATCGCGGTCGCACGCTACACCGCAACGGGTGAGCTTGATCAAAGCTTTGGCCAGGCAGATGACGGCACCGAAAATGGTATCGTGAATATCTCGTTGGGCGATGGCGACGATGTGGCAAACGCTGTGGCCCTTCAGGGCGACAAGCTGATTGTTGTGGCGGGCACCACCGCCGCCGCAGATGCAAGCAAGAACATCGCGGTTCTGCGCCTGACGGCCGAATAATCAAGACCCAAGAAGGCGCCTTCGGGCGCCTTCTTTCTTTTCCGGTAAAATCACCAACCTAAAGATGATCATGGCCACGCCGATAAATCTTGGGCTTTTGCTGATGATCTGGCGCAAAGAAAACCACGTCTCGCTTGCGCGCGTCGCGTCTTTCCTTGCCGTCGCACCAAAAACCGTCGCACGCTGGGAAGCCGGGCTTGCAGAACCATCGCGCGGGCTTCGCCTGCGCCTGACCGAAATGATGTGTCACAATAGCGAGCAATTCGATCTGCAAAAGCTTTTGGTCCAGCAATATTCAAGCTTCGTCGCATTGATTGACTTTGATGACCTGCGCTTGGTCGCCGTATCGCGGGGGTTGCAATCGCTCTGGCCACAGTTCTGCGCCCTGATCGGGCAACCAATCTTGTCGTATTTGACAACCGAAGCGGGGACTTTGCTAGCCGATCGCACCTTTGTGCGGCGCGTCAAGCAGGGGGACATCGTTCACGTGGCGGGCACTTCTGAAAGGTTTGACGCAGCGGCGGCAAACCCGATCACGCGGCACCGTTGGTCCACAAGCTATAAAACCTTTGCCACCCGCCTGATTGCAGAGGTCTGGTACGACCCGCTTCCTGATCTCCAGCCGCTTGGTGTTCATGAAATTATATCATTTCAACAAGCTGTTGTTTATCAAGGCGCTCAAACATCGGTGCTTTGACCCAAACACCAACAACACCTGTACCAATGAGAGCGCGCAAGCAACCTTGGTTTACGATACCTTGATATCGAACAATTTGAGACTGATGTTGCTGGCCCAAACTGAAATCGCAAAACTGTTGGTGTCGTGGCGCAAGGCCACTGGCGTAAAACAAGCAAGTTTGGCGCATATGCTCGGCGTGACGCAAAGCGCAATTTCAAATTGGGAAACCGGAAAAGACGTTCCAAGCCGCAGATTCATGTCGCGCTTGGCAGACGTAATGTCCTCGTCCTATGAAGAACGACTACGCCGCGATCAGCTTAACATCATGGGACAGACAGCAATACGGGCCTGCTTCGATCTTGACGGTGTTAAGTTGAAAATGGCCTCTCAAGGGCTGATGAAGGCTTGGCCGAGTTTTTCCAAACTGCAAGGCGTCCGATTGGTCGAACATCTGGTCAATGAATCGGCATATTTCTTGCACGATGAAGGCTTCATCCGCCTGGCGCGGCAAGGTGAGGTCGCGATGATTTCGGCAGTAAGCGATCGCCATGTGCAGATAGATGTCGACGATATATTCAGGCATCGCTGGACAGCGATATTTCGCAGTTACGGCCCTAAAATCCTGGTCGATATGACTTACGACACCTGCGACGCTAACAGCGATTTGGGCGTTGAAAACGTGTTTTACTACGACGATTTGGCAGCGTGACCGGTAATCGTTAGGCCGTTTGCACTCGATGACCGTGCTATCATGGCATCCCGCTAGGTCCGAATTGGCTTAGGTGCGATTAAACAGCCTAGCCCGCCCTGCCTCAATTAATTCCAGCATAAACTCAGTTAAAGCCGTTCTTGCGTAAAAGAACTCTCGTTTGCGACTAACCGCAATCATCAGAGAGTCTTGATCACTCATCCGTTTTACGCACATAGCTGGAAAATCTCAACCAGATGAGCTGATATAATGTCCCTACTCCGCTATATACTATCTGCCGCCCTGTTCTCGCTCTGCTTATATGTATCGACATCAGTCGATCAGGCAAATGCACAAAACAGTGAAACCCCTGCAGGCCCGGCTGAAGTTCAAGTCGGCGCTTACATTTTGCGCCTCAACAACGTCTCGCAAAAAGATGGCACTTTTGAAGTAGACATGTGGCTTTGGTTTCGCTGGAAAGATTCCAATCTCCGCCCCTATGAAAGCTTTGAAATTTCAAACGGCCGTATTGAAAATCGGTCTGAAGCCGTTGTTACGCAAGATGCCGGAATGAACTACACTTCTGTAAGGGTTCAGGCAATTGTCTTTCATGACTATGACGTCAAACACTTTCCGATGGATAGCCATGTCTTGAACATTGATATCGAAGATCAAAATCTTGATAAAACTGGCCTCGTATATGTTGTCGATAAAAGTACAGCAATCGATCCGGATCTAAAAGTTCCAGGATGGTCCGTTAAACTTGGCCCTGAAACGGTTGAAAGCCATGAATACCCCACAAATTATGGCTTGGTAGAAAGCGGTGCAACGTCTGCAACATATTCACGCCTCGTTTTTGAGGTTGACCTGCTGCGCGAAGGCTTCGGTCCGCTATTCAAGCAATTTTGGATGTCTGGACTATCAGTATTGCTTGGTTTGCTTGCGTTCAGAGTAAAGGCAACTGACCTTGATGCACGATTTGGCCTTGGAGTAGGCTCAATCTTCGCGGCAAGCGCCAACGCATTCGTAGTAGCCGACAGTTTGCCGCAAAGCACCGCCGTGACCCTCGCCGAGCAAATTAACTTCCTTGCAATCGGAACGATATTTCTTTGCGTATCAATAAGCATCTGGTCACTGCGAATTTGCTACCAAGGCAAAGATGCGACGTCTGAACGTCTTGACGCGTGGGCGATGACAGTTATCGCAAGCCTTTATATCTGCGCGAATATAGCGGCCGTGTTA
>Ga0228702_1002568_pt1 | contig 10262 bp, 10 predicted proteins | sample McNCre217_Aug_MG_2_FD_178018 | JGI IMG/M metagenome (GOLD analysis project Ga0228702, IMG submission 178018) | Freshwater microbial communities from McNutts Creek, Athens, Georgia, United States - 20-17_Aug_MG | ecosystem: Environmental > Aquatic > Freshwater > Creek | place: USA: Georgia... | reverse complement strand
CCAGACAACGCCACTGAGGGCGACATGCGCAAGTGATCGACACGCAACTCTTGCAACAGCGACGTCAAACGTTTTTCAATGTCGTCGTGTTGCAGCGGCTTGCCATCTTCGTCGCGCTGCAACTCCAACACGGCACGCACGTTGTCTTCCACATTGAGCTTGCGAAAGATCGACGCTTCTTGCGGCAAATAACTCAAGCCCAAACGCGAGCGACGATGAATAGGCAAATGCGCCACCGGCTGACCGTCGATGGTGATGCTACCGCCATCGGCACGCACCAAACCCACGATCATGTAAAACGACGTTGTTTTACCGGCGCCGTTCGGGCCCAACAAACCAACGACCTCGCCCTTTTTGACAGAGATGGACACATCGTGCACCACCTTGCGGCTGCCATACGATTTTTGCAAATGGCGCGCCTCTAAGCGACTCTCGGTCACATCGACAGGGTGCGTGGGTGAAAGCGTTTCGATCACGGTTTATCCAATGTTTTGCTACGCGGCGCCAAGATGGCTTTCACACGACCACTGCTGGGTTTGCCACCTTCTTGGGTGCGCTGACCATCGATGCTAAAAACGTCGGTGAGGTTTTCATAAATGATGAGCTTGCCCGTCATCGTGTCATTCAACACGGCGCCACGGTAACGACGCACTTCCGCCGCATCCATCAACTTGACGCGATCGGCCTTGCCATCAAACTCAATGCGTGCGGCTTCGCCTTCCATGAACTCGTCATTGCCCTCGCGCTTTTGACGAAAAAAGGCTCGCTTGTTGGGGCCAGGAAAAATGGTTCCGAATTGATAGCCATCGACATCTTCACGCATTTCAATGCGCTCACCACGCATGACCATGGTGCCACGCGTTAACACGGCATGCCCTGTAAAGATGCTGACTTGCTTTAGCTCATCGTGCACCAAGTTATCGGCTTCGATGTTGGTGGGTTTGTCACGGTCTGCTTTTTCCGCCGACGCCGCTACCGGCACGATGGCCAGCAAAAGCATGAGCGAGAAAGAAGCGACTGAAGTCAAGGCACGAATATTGCTCGTTAAGTTGATGGCATTCTAACCACCTAGCAATAGCAATTTTCGTGCGGACTTCGTGCGTTTGACGCACGTTGCGTCTAGGGCTTAACGACCGCGACGAACTTCGCCAATCAGGTATTCAGCGACTTGCAGCGAACGGTCCATGGTTTGGGTCAGCGAACCATCGGTGTAGAACCGCCCAGCAATGCCCAAAGCCGGCACACCCTGCACCTTGAAGGCTTCTTGCAACTGAGTGGCTCGGCGTGCTTTGCTCGCCACACCAAAGCTGTTGAATGTCTCGATGAATTTTTGCTCAGGCAAACCGTTCTTACCTGCCCATGCCGCCAGAGCTTGCGCGCTGTTGAGCTGTTGGCGCTCGGTGTGAATGGCATGGAACAACTTGCCATGCATGGCATCCACCATATTGAGCGACTCGAACACGTAGTACGCGCGCTGCTGTGGCTCAAAGTCGTCGCGGAAGCGCACAGGCACGCGTTGCACCACCACATCTTTAGGGGCTGCTTTTTTCCACGCGGCAAACTGTGGCTCAAACGCATTGCAGTGCGGGCAGCTGTACCAGAAGAACTCGATCACCTCAATCTTGCCCGCCCCCACATCCGTGGGCACGCGCTTGTCGAGCGCCAAATAGTCTGTGCCCTCGATGGGCTTCTTCGCGGCAGCAGGGCCTTGGGCTTGCGCGTGCAGAGGCAAGCCTGTCACAGCCGCTGCGCTGACAGCCGCCAAAGAAAAATCACGACGTTTCATAGAGGACCTCTTGGTGTTTAACGTTGCACCCGCACCATGGCGGAATCAATGTGTGCGGCATCCAGCTTGGCGCGTACGCGTTCGGCCTCGGCCTTGTCCAGCGGACCCACACGCACACGGTAGACCGTACGACCGCCTTGGTCGCGTTCGCTGATTTTGGTATCCAAGCCCAACAAGGCGGTCTTCGCGCGTTGCGCTTGCGCCTCTTCGGTGGTGCGATACGCACCCGCTTGCACAAAATAAATAAATGGGTCGGCGCTTGCAGGCTTGGCCTCGGCCACAGGCTCAGTCACTTTAGGCTCCGCGGCTTTGGCTTCAACGGGCTTGGCTTCTGGCGCCTTCACGTCGGCCTTCGTTTCAGCTTTCGATTTGGCTTCTGCCTTAGGCTCAGCCGCCTTCACTTTGGCCAAATCACCCAAAGGGTCTGCGCTCTTAGGGTCGACCTTGGTCGCTGCGTCGGGTTTGCCGTCTTCCGCCTTATCGGCAGACTTAGATCCCTTCTTACCGTACAACGGGGCGTTAGGGTCCCAATCTTTGTTTTTCTCCACCTCAGCAGCTTCTTGCTCAGCTGTGCGTGCTTGGCCTTTGCTCATGAAAGGAATAGGCACCTTGGTCACGTAAATGGCCACACCCAAAGCCACCGCGAGGCCCACCAACAACCCGATGATGAACCCCACAAAAGTGTTGCCGCGTTGCTGATTCATGCGCAAAGTCTCCCTCTTAATTACATGCTGGCTGGGGCCGACACGCCCAACACCGCCAAGCCATTGTGCAACACCTGCGCGGTGGCAGCCACCAACGCCAAGCGGGCTTTTTTCACCGCCTCGTCGTCCACCAAAATGCGCTCGGCATCGTAGTAGCTGTGGTAGCTGGCGGCGAGGTCGCGCAAGTAGAAGGTCACGTCGTGCGGCGCAAAGTCAGCTGATGCTGCTGTCAACATCGCGGGGTACTTGGCCAGTTGCAACATGAGGGCTTGGGCTTGTGGGCTTTCAAGTGCAGACAAGTCCACGTCTTTGAGCTCAGCCACATCGCCGCCGTCTTTGTCGGCCCATGCACGCAGCACCGAGCAGATGCGGGCGTGTGCGTATTGCACGTAATACACGGGGTTGTCGTTGTTCTTTTGCACGGCCAAGTCCACGTCGAAGGTGTACTCGGTGTCGGGCTTGCGGCTCAGCAAGAAGAAGCGCACGGCGTCTTTGCTGGTCCACTCGATCAAGTCGCGCAGGGTCACGTAGCTGCCAGCGCGCTTGGAAATTTTCACTTCTTCGCCACCGCGCATCACGCGCACCATCGTGTGCAACACGTAGTCGGGGTAGCCCTCGGGAATGCCCACATTCGCAGCTTGCAAGCCTGCGCGCACGCGGGCTATCGTGCCGTGGTGGTCCGTGCCTTGGATGTTCACCACCTTGGTGAAGCCGCGCTCCCACTTGGTGATGTGGTACGCCACGTCCGGCACGAAATATGTGTACGTGCCGTCTGTCTTTTTCATCACACGGTCTTTGTCGTCGCCGTAGTCGGTGGACTTGAGCCACAACGCGCCGTCTTGCTCGTAGGTCTTGCCAGCCGCTTGCAAGCGGCTCACCGCGTCGGCCACTTTGCCGCTGGTGTAGAGGCTGCTTTCCAAGTAGTAGTTGTCGAACTTGACGTCAAAGGCTTTCAAGTCGAGGTCTTGCTCGTGACGCAGGTAGGCCACGGCAAATTCGCGCATGCCGTCCACATCGTTCACATCGCCGCTGGCAGTGAACTCGCGGTCGTCCGACTTGACGGTTTTGCCCGCCAAGAAATCGGTGGCGATGTCTTGGATGTAGTCACCGTTGTAAAACGCTTTGCTCTCTGGATTCTCAGAGTCAGTCGGCCAGCAATCGTCTCCGGGCTTGAAGCCTTGGGCGCGGAAATGCGTACTCTTGGCCAAGGTGTTGATTTGTACGCCCGCGTCGTTGTAATAAAACTCGCGGTAGACGTTGAAACCTTGCGTGGCAAACAAATTGCAAATCGCATCGCCCAGCGCCGCTTGGCGGCCATGGCCCACATGCAAAGGGCCGGTGGGGTTGGCTGACACGAACTCGACCAACACGCGTTGGCCGTTGTCGGCTTGAAAGCCAAACTGTTCTTTGGCGGCCAACACTTCGCGCACGATTTGTTGTTTGGCCGCAGGCTTCAAACGGATGTTGATGAAACCAGGGCCTGCAATTTCAATGTCTTGCACCCACTGTTGGTAAGCGGGTGCGGCCAGCAAAGCGTCGCGCAACTGTTCGCCGAGTTGACGGGGGTTGAGCTTGAGCGGTTTGGCCAGCTGCATGGCCGCTGTCACGGCATAGTCGCCATGGGCAGCGACCTTGGGGGATTCAAACGCGGCCTTGTTGCCAGAACCGGGCAACAAACTGTCGAGGGCTTGGCCCAGGGCGGCCAGCAATTCTTGTTTAACTTGGAGCATGGCCGTGATTTTACGGGGGCGGCCCTGAATTTCAGGAGCCCCCCGTTTTTTTGGCATGATCTACCCATGCGCGACGCCCACGACCTCACCCCCATCGATCGTTTTCAATACAGCCCCACCTTGTCATGCGTCATGCCGGCGTACAACGAAGGCAAGAACCTCGGCACCTTGGTGCCACAGGTGCTGCACACATTGCAGGCCTTGGGGTCACAAGTGGAAATCGTGCTCATCAACGATGGCAGCCGCGATGACACCGCACAAGTGATTCAAACGTTGTGCGAGACATACCGCGAAGTCGTCGGCATCAACTTGTCACGCAACTTTGGCAAAGAAGCTGCGCTGACAGCAGGCATTGATGCGGCACGCGGCGAAGTCGTGGTGCTGATGGACTCCGATGGTCAACACCCCGTCTCGCTCGTGGCCGACATGCTCAAGCGCTGGCGCGAGGGCTCGGACGTGGTGTACGCCATTCGACGCACGCGCGACGACCAATCGGCGCTACACGCAGGTCTCACAGGCATGTTTTACAAGCTCATCAATGCGGGCAACCGCGTGAAGATTCCGGCGCACGCTGGCGACTTCCGTCTGATGGATCGCCGCGTGGTGGAAGCACTGAAGCAACTGCCAGAGCGCAACCGATTCATGAAGGGCCTGTATGCGTGGGTCGGCTTTGCCAGCACGGCCATTGACTACGAACCGCTGCCACGCGCCGCCGGTGAAAGCAGTTTTGGTTTGCGTGGTTCGTTTGCCTTGGCGCTCACAGGCGTGCTGGCTTTTTCAATTGCGCCGTTACGCGCGTTAACCATCACGGGCTTGATGCTGGCCATGCTGGCTTTGGGCTACGGCGCATGGGTGGTGGCTGAATATTTCATGTGGGGCATTGATGTGCCGGGCTATGCCACCTTGGTGGTGGGCATGATGTTTTTCAGCGGAATTCAACTGCTCTCGATTGGCGTGTTGGCCGAATACGTGGGGCGCATTTACGAAGAAGTCAAACAGCGTCCGATGTACTTGGTGAGCCAACGCTGGGGCGCTGGCTTGTCACTCGCGCCGGCGAAAGCGCTGATCGCAGAGGTGATCGACAACGACCCGCCCACCCCCATCTAAATCATGCGCACAGGGTTTTGGTTTTTGGTGGTGGGAGCCACCGCCGCAGCGGTACACATGGCTGTGTTTTTATTTGCAACCCCATTCATGTGGCCCGAAGTGGCCAATGCAGCGGGCTTTGGCGTTGCATTTGTGGTGAGCTTTGCAGGTCACCGTTTTTTAAGCTTCAGCGATGCCGACACATCCTTGTGGCAAAGCTTTCGCCGTTTTGCCGCCACGGCGCTGGCAGGCTTTGCAGCCAATGAATTGATGTTCATTGCGCTGCTACGCGGCTTGAATTTGCCAGACTGGCTGGCCTTATTTTTGGCGCTGCTCTTCGCATCCGCGCAGACCTTTTTGCTCAGCCGATTCTGGGCCTTTCGCCGCGCCCGCTGAGGGTGATGCGGCCTTCACCCCGCGGTACAAAATCCACGAATCGTCTTTGTAGGCTTCAACAAAACCGGCATAGGTTTCGGTGCGAAATGCTTTTTGCCAACGCGGGGCCAACACCCACGCCTGTGGGTTGGTGCGCAGCTCTGCCAAACGTGACATCGGCTGCAACACCGCACCCGCAGGGGGATCGAAATCCACACCGTCCATCAACTCGCGACGCCAATCGTCACCCGCCTCTTGCTGTTCGCGTGCCCAATCTTGAATGACCTCGATGGGGCGTTGACGCTGCGCATAAAACATCACGTCATAAGGAAAATCATCCACCACCGCCAACACATCCTCAGGCCCGACGTGGCACACCACGGCCTTGGCCACCTCGCGCGTGCTGCGTTCAAGCGTGAAGACGCCGGCATAGTGATTGGCAAAGCTTGCAACCCCGACGCCCACCAAAGACAGAAGGCCAAACAACCAAGCACCCCAAGTCTTTTGAGCCCACTGGCGTTGCCACCACAATGCCGCAAGCACCGCCAAAGGAGGCATGACAGGCAAGGCGTAGCCAATGAGTTTGGAGTTCGGGATTGAGAAAAATCCCAAGATCGCCAACACCCAAATCCAGCACAAGGCCACCCATGCGCCGTTGTCATCCGAGGCACGCTGCGCGATGCGCTCGCGCACACGCTGCACACCATCGGCAAGCGCAAAAAAGATCCACGGAAACAACAGCACCATCACGGCCATGCCGTAAAACCACCAAGGACGTGCGTTGTTAAACGTGGTGGCGGTATAGCGGCCAAACTGGTGCTTGCCAAACATATAGGCCAGCATGTCTGGGTGTTCGCGTGCGGCCAACACAAACCAAGGCAACGCCAACGCAGCGAACAGCAGCAAACCGCTCACCCAAGGGAGCTGCAAAATTTTTCGCCACTGCCAGGTGTAGGCAATCCAAATAAACAACACGAAGCCCGGCAGAAGCAAACCGATCAATCCTTTGCTCAACACACCCAAGGCACAGGCCACGAAGCCTGCACGCGCCCAATTGGCATGCACCCCCGTCTCGTGCATGAACGCACGGGCAAAGCACCAAATGGCCACGCCCATCCAAGTGGCCACCATCATGTCGGTGTTCACGTATTGACCCGCCACCAAAAACGTCATGCTGGTGCCAAGCACCCAAGCTGAACGGCGGGCCATCTCGGCGCCCGCGAAATGGCGCACGCAGGCCGCCATCAATCCCAACATCAAACAAGCGTGCAAGGCAATGACGCTGCGCGCCACCCATGGCGTAGCACCCAGCACCGTCATGGCAGCCGCTTCCAACCAATACAGCAACGGCGGCTTGTGAAAAAACGGAATGCCATCGATGCGAGGCGTGAGCCAATCGCCGCTGATCAACATCCAACGCCCCACCTCGGCATAACGTCCCTCATCCGGAATGGACAAGGGGCGCACACCCGCGAGCACGAGCAACAAAACCGGCAAGAGCCACAGGCCCCAAGTACGCCAACGCTGAGATGCAAAAAAAGAAGGAATCATCAAAGCCTCAAGCTTCTATTGGTTTACCGCTGCCGCGCACCAAGCGCACACCGGCATCAAACATGTGTTGCACAAAATCATGGCCAGCCAGATAGGCAAACTCACGTTTGCGCGCGGGGCCAATGGCGTCATCGGCTTGTGCCGACACGGCGGGGTGGCACATCACCACGGCGGGTTTTTCTGCTGGCACATGCGCCAACCAACCTTGCATGTGTGCGGCATAGTCGTCCATGTTGCCGTCAAATCCATACGCCCCCAGCAAGGGGCTGACGGTCGGCCACTCGTGCTGTGACGCCCAAACTTGCAAGGCCTGGGCACCCATCGCTGTAATAGCTTTCGCTTTCAATCCGGGCTGGGCCACGTGGGACACACGCAGCCAAGGTTTGGCTGCTGTGCTGCCATAACGGCGCAACAACACCTCGGCCAACGCATGGCGAAACACAGCAAACTGCTGCACATGTTGATGACCATCGATGTGGTCTGGCGGTGCTTGCCAATGCTGCTCAAAGGCGTCGAGCTGTCGCTCTATCTCGCCTTCAATCGCGGCTTGCTTGTACAGGTGAAGTGCGGCACGGGCCATCACCAAAGCCAAGCCATCGCCATGCCCAGCCGCCACAGCAAAACTGCTGGTCCAGTCGAGATGCAAGCCCACATCCATGCGCTCGCGCACATCGCGCAAAGCCATCACATCTTCGGCCCAACGGGGCGACAAGCTCATCACACTGGTGGCACTCAAGCGCCCCAGCACAGCCAAGGCCACGATGCCCTGCGACACCGGTGCGTTGAGTGCGTAATCATCAGCACACAACACCACGTCTTTCACTTGATGTTGCGTCATGCAGCGGCACTCCAATAATTGGCATGACCGTAGTGGTCTTTCAAGAAATCAATCCACAGACGCAACCGCAACGGTAAATGTTTGCGTTGCGAAAACACGGCGTAGATGCCATTGGGCGGCGCGGCAAAGTCTTCCAACACGGGCACCAACAGTCCGCGCTTGATTTCAGACTCGACTTCCCACGTGCTGCGCCACGCAATGCCGTGGCCCGCCAAACACCAGTCGTGCAAGACTTGACCGTCTGAACAATCCATCGGCCCACTGGGGCGCAGATGGATCACTTCATGGGAATGCCCCTCGCTCACTTTGCCCGTGACGGGCACACGAAACGCCCAACCCCGCGTTTGCGAGGCATCACTGGACAGGGTCAAGCACCGAAAACGCATCAACTCGCTCGGCACTTTCGGCGTGCCGTACCGTTTTAAAAATTCAGGCGTCGCCACGCACAAACGACGGTTGTCGGCCATGCGCACGCTCACCAACGATGAGTCGGGCAAATCACCCACACGCACCGCACAGTCAAAACCTTCGGCGGCCAAGTCCACCACGCGGTCACTCAAGTTGAGCGACACGGTAACGTCTGGATGCAGGCTGTGAAACTTGGGCACCAGCGGGGCCACGTGACGGCGACCAAAACCCGCCGGTGCGGTGATGCGCAAATGCCCACTGGCCTTTAAGCCACCCGCACTCACGCTCGCCTCGGCATTGGCCACTTCTGCCAACAAGCGTTGACAGTCTTCAAGAAATGCGGTGCCTTCGTGTGTGAGTGTGATGCGTCGCGTGGTGCGCACCAAGAGCTTGACGCCCAGATGCGCTTCTAAGCTGTCTAAGCGACGTCCCATGATGGCCGGCGCCACCCCCTCGGCTTTGGCCGCAGCTGTCAAGCTGCCCTTCGAGGCCACCGATACAAAAGACTCAAAGGCTTTGAGTTTGTCCATGATCGGATTATCCACGGGCGTGCCAACACACCGGCCACCTAAAATTAAGACATGAATACACAAGCGCAGACACATCGCCCCCATCGCATCACCCGCGCGATTGCGCTTTTAGAGTACTTGGCGCCTGCATGGTTTGCCATGGTGATGGGATGGTGTGGCTTATCGCAAGCGTGGTTACGAGCCACCGATATTTTTGGCGACAGCGCCTTAGGTCTCGGATTGGTTGCCGCCATCTTTGCGCAAACGATTTTTGTGTTGCTCGGCCTCGCCTGCATCGTGCGCTTGCAAGCACACCCCAATGCCGTCGCGGCTGACATGCGTCACCCCGTACGCCACGCGTTCATGGCGACCTTGCCGATTTCAATTTTGTTGCTGGCCAGTTTGGGCATCAATTTGTTTTGGGGCACGGATCGTGCCCTCGATACGGCTCTCACATTTCTGTGGTGTGTCGGCGCCATTCTCGAAATCGCGGCCACCGTCTGGGTGGTCAGTCGTTGGCTCAAAAGCGCTGAACAAGGCGGCCTTCAATGGGCCACCTTCACGCCCGTGTTTTTCATTCCCGTGGTGGGCAATGTGCTTGCACCTTTGGGTGGTGTGAGCGTGGGCCTAGAGACCTGGGCAATCGCACAGTTCGGCGTCGGTGTGTTTTTATGGGTTGTGTTGCAAACCTTGATGTTTGTGCGCATGGCACAAGCGGGGCCAGTGCCCGCACGCATGGCCCCCACGTGGTTCATCACCATGGTGCCCCCATCGCTCATCGGTTTAAGTCTGCTGCAACTCGACGCCCCATTGACTTTGGTTTGGATGGCGTGGGGCGTCGGCGCCTTCTTTTTAATGCTGTCGACCACACAAATCGCCACCATTCGTGAACAACCCTTCAGCATGGCCCATTGGGGCATGAGTTTTCCGTTGGGCGCATTCACCTCACTCACCTTGCGCATGACCCACGCCCCAGGCGGAGCTTGGCTGCAAACACCGGCCACCCTCTTGTTGGCGATCACATCGCTACTCATTCTGGGCCTGACCCTCAACACATGGCGTGGCTTGCGCCATGGCCACTTGTTGGTGCCAGAGAAATAAAACGCCCCCGCCCAGCCGATTACCTACCTATTTGTCACGACAGCCCCAAAGCTGGCGATGCAATCCACCCAGCGCAATCCAATAAGATTCGTCCTGATTTCCCCTTTTTGATTTATCCAGAGAGACCTCACCATGAGCCAAGACACCACGAAACGCACGCAAGTACGCAGCTTG
>Ga0228702_1002567_pt1 | contig 10263 bp, 13 predicted proteins | sample McNCre217_Aug_MG_2_FD_178018 | JGI IMG/M metagenome (GOLD analysis project Ga0228702, IMG submission 178018) | Freshwater microbial communities from McNutts Creek, Athens, Georgia, United States - 20-17_Aug_MG | ecosystem: Environmental > Aquatic > Freshwater > Creek | place: USA: Georgia... | reverse complement strand
AATTAAATAAAATAATGACATAGGAATTCTGATGGATTGTGGCGCTTAATTAATTTTTGATTTTATTAAGTACACCAATATCAATACTTTGAATATTGCGGTAAATCATCACGATAATGGCTAGGCCTACAGCTACTTCTGCAGCAGCAACCGCCATGATGAAGAATACGAAAATCTGTCCAGCTGGATCAGCATAATACGAGGAAAAGGCAGCTAACAACAAGTTGACAGCATTTAACATAAGCTCAATGGCCATAAACACGATAATCGCATTGCGACGTGTCAAAACCCCTAAAATTCCGATACAAAAAAGTGCAGAACTAAATAAAATGTAGTGCGTGAGCGGAATCGTACGTAATACTTCTGGAATCGATTGCATAGTTATAAGTTGGAATGCATTTATGCGAGGCAAAAATACGAATTAAACTGAATTTTTAAGCCCCTAGCGTTGAAAACCTTGTAATTTAATTTCGGTCAATTTTCGTTTTGTGTCCATCGGAAAATCGCCTTTCATCATCCAGTCATAGTAGGAGGGGTCAGATTTTAGTACCTCTAAAATTGGCCGACCGATATGCTTTCCAAAGTTAAACACCGCAACTTGATCTTTGTTATAAACCATGCGATTTGCAAAATCGATCGAGTTAGATGCGCTCAGTTCATGTAACTTATTAACATCATTCTGGATCGGAAAATATTCTTTGCCTTCTGCATCCTTCATAGCAGTTGTAGCATAGCGTTTAACTTGTGCATTCAGTACTTCAAGCGTTGCTAAAACATCAGCTTCAGCACCATGGGCTCCCACTAATTCTTTGTCACAGTAAAAACGATAGGCTGCCGTTAAATTACGCGGCTCCATCATGTGGAAAATACGTTGGGCATCCACTAGTTTTCGGTTTTTCATGTCAAAATCAACTTCCGCACGCAAAAACTCCTCCACGAGCATCGGCACATCAAAGCGATTTGAATTAAATCCTGCTAGATCACATCCATCTAAAAATCCGGCTAGCGACTTGGCTACTTGTTTGAAATTGGGCTCCTCTGCCACATCAGCATCATATATTCCGTGCACCAAAGAGGCCTCTAATGGAATTGGAATGCCTGGATTTACCCGACGCGTCTTAATATCTACTGAGCCGTCAATGTTGGCTTTCGCAATCGATATTTCAACAATACGATCTTTATTGACTTGTATGCCTGTCGTTTCTAAATCGAAAAACGCTAACGGTTTTTTTAATTGTAATTGATGCTCCATAGCTTATCAGAAATTAATAGCGACAAAGGTAGCTTATTATTACCTTTGTTCGATGAAATTTAAACCAAAAGCCATATTTTTTGATTGGGACCATACACTTTGGGACCACGACCGAAATGCATCCGAAGTTATCCAAGAATTATTCGGTGAATTTGAGCTTTTAGGTTCCATTTCGCATAGTCAAGAGCTTATTTGGCAAGAATTCACGCGTATCAATGATGCATTGTGGGACGACTATCAGCATGGACGTATCGATCAAAAAACCTTACGTGAAACTCGCTTTGAGCTTTTTTTTGAGGCATTAGGGATTCAAGGCAATGCCACTTTATTTTCAGATAGCTACCTCGAACGAACCCCGAGGAAAACGCATCTTATCCCTGACGCCTTCCAGGTCATAGAAGCTCTTGCCTCGAAATACCCAATTTATGTGTTAACCAATGGTTTCGACGACATTCAACATGTTAAAATTGCGGGGGTCGGTATGACGCATTTTTTTGAGCGAGTCATCTCCTCAGAGCTGGCTGGGTGTAAAAAACCGGCTGCAGCGTTTTTTGAATTTGCTTTAAAACAGGCGAATTGCCTGCCTTCTGAAGTGGTCATGATTGGCGATCACCCGATCATCGATGTACAAGCGGCTGAGGCTATGGGAATTCCAGCCATTCATTTGAACTTTCGCGCCGAAGATGTTTCGGCTAACATTCAAATTAGTCAATTAAAGGAATTACTTGATTTATTCGAATAAGGATAATTGATTATCATTCGATTTACGATCAAAGATCTTTTTGTCACGAATGAATTTCTTGTTCTCTTCTAAAAAGGCTTGAAATTGTTCGATTTGGGTATATAATGGGCTGAAATCGTATTGATTTAAATAATACGTTTCCTTGTAAACCGCTTTAAAATCCGTAATCACATAGTCCAATTGCTCAATGCCCAGTTTTTGTAATCCCAATAAGTATAGGTTCTGGTGATTTTTAGCGAATCGACCGGGTTCGTAATAGGAGGTGCTTTTCAAATCAAAGGCTACTTGATCTCCCACGCCATCCACATAGCCATAAATCAACGCATTTTTGTAGCGCGATTCAACATAATACTGCGTTTTGTATTTTTCAGGAATCATTTGGCGAGCTTGATCAATAATGCCTTCCGCAAACAATTCTTCATCTTCTCCCAAAATTACCGCACGCTCAAAATCCATCCCTTTTTGTTGGGCTTTGGTCGTTGGCTTTTTTACCCGATTAATTCGTTCGATCATTTCGATTTCATCTACAATGACTTTGCCTGCAGCATCGCGGGATTGTTGAAGATAAAGTGAAAAAGAATTCAGAAGGGTAGGGTATAAACGGTATTGCATGCGTTAGGTATTATCCGATTTGTAGGCGTGTAACAATTTCGCCTTCAATTAAATGTTTTTGGGTGAGTTCTTGTACATCTTCCATTTGCACATTACCATAGAAAACACCTTCTGGGTAGACAACCATGCTTGGGCCTTTACCACAAAAATCTAGGCAGCCCGCGCGTTGGATGCGAATTTTGGCAGGGCTTCCCGCTTCCGCGTAGGCAGCCTTAAATGCCTCTACTAATTGCATGCCATGGCCAGAACCACAACATTTTTTGGGTGCATCTTTATCATTGGCACAAATAAAAATATGTTTTTCGAAATGCATCTTAAGCGGGATTTAGTTCAAGTACAATAGGACAGTGGTCTGAATGCATCGCATCAGGTAATATGTAGGCATTTGCAATACGCGGCTTTAATGCTTCGCTTGCCATGTGGTAATCGATACGCCAACCAAGGTTTTTTCCACGAGCTCCGGCACGATAACTCCACCAAGAATAGGCATGCGCTTGATCGGGATTGATGTGTCGGAACGTATCTACGAAGCCACTTTGTACAAAATATTCCATCCATTCGCGCTCCTCCGGTAAGAAACCCGAGCTGTTCGCGTTGCCTTTTGGATTATGAATATCGATTGCGCGATGGCAAATGTTGTAATCCCCGGAAATGACTAAATGGGGTATTTCTTGGCGCAATGCCTGAATATAGGCATGAAAATCACTTAGCCATTCCATTTTGAATGCTTGTCGTTCATCTCCGCTTGAACCCGAGGGCATGTATACGCTCATGACAGAGAAGTTGTCAAAATCCAAACGAATCACTCTTCCTTCAAAGTCATATTTTTCGATGCCACAGCCAATTTCAATATGCTGAGGCTTTAATTTACTGAAAATGGCAACTCCCGAATAGCCTTTTTTCTGTGCGGAATGCCAATGAACTGAATATCCTAATTGCTCGATTTCTTTCGTATCTACTTGTTCGAATTCTGCTTTTAATTCTTGAATGCAGATAACATCAGCTTGCTGTTCAGCGAGCCACTGGGTAAAACCCTTTTGAATGGCAGCGCGAATTCCGTTGACATTATAACTGATGATTTTGATCATGGCTTAAAATACTTCTGTTTCGAAATAGTGGATAATATGGGCTTTCAAGAGAATATCTTGTTCTTTCAAGTTAAGCGAAGGAACGGGTGTTATCAAATTCCAATGCGGCCATCCTGCTTCATCGAGTCCTTCTAGTTCATAAAAGCCACTAAAGCTTAATACCTTACAAGTAGCAATGTGCATCAGGTCTTGTTTTTCTTCTTTGGTAAAAATGCGATGACCAATCCCCAATTCTTGAACACCAATTAAAAAGAGTATCGATTCTAAATCACTCGGGCGTTTGTTGAATTGTTTTTCGAAAAAATCTAGAACATTTTCCCAGGCGGCTTGAACCAAGCCCGGTTCGAATTCGATCATGTCCATTAAGGTTGTAAGTTTACTTTAAATTTTCCAGCACCCAAAATGGCTTGTTGACCCGCAGGATTATTTCCTATCAAGACCAAATCTCCTACAATCGCTTCATGCGAGTAGTAAGTGATGTTTACCCGACCCACTCCGTTGGAAATGCCTGAGGAATTGGGTCGCGTAGCTTCGTAGAAGTTGTTTTTGTTTTGGTAATCTTGAATATCTTTGATTAGGTTACCTACGTTAGAAGAAGAACCATCGCCAGGAATAAAATAGGTACCTACTCCTTTGAAATTCTTGATTTGTGTGTAGACGGTTTCTGAGTCGTTTTGACTAGTGGCTGTAATTTCTAATATTTGTTCATCCCCTAAATGGGTTATGGAAGCTTTGATTTTAGTTGTGTTAATAGCGTACGCGGCTTGCTTGTCAAATTCAACGGATCCGCTAAAATAGCCGGACTGTTTCGGAGCGTCGCTAAACGAATGCTCTACATTAATGAGCACTGCAAAAATGAATAAACCTAGATAGAGGAAGCTGATTGGATTTCGAAATAACGAAACCAACCCATTGCCTACGGGATTTGATAAAACAGAACGCCAAAACCGAAACTTGCCAATAGAAGACTTGCTCATTTTTCGTGTTGAGTTGTTGATTTCGTTGAAAATTCAAATGTAAAATTAACATAAACAATCCATTCCTTCACAACTTCTACCTAAATCAATTATTTAATGGTAATTGCGTGCATCATGCTAGTTTCCAATTCGAGTTTTGTATTTTTGAAAACACTTTAGCCTTTTTGGCGTTAATAAGTTGATTTTTGTTGTCTAAATCATTCAAATGAAGTCTTTCTCCATCCCAAGTTTATTTAGTAGTTCTTTAATTGGAGCCATTAAAGAACAAAGACGCCTACATGATAAATTAAAGAAAGACTATCGGCCTTCCCATTTTAATTTTGGCCCTGTCGAGGTCTATTTGTCACGTCATTTTGGCTTTTGTTATGGCGTTGAAAATGCTGTTGAAACTGCTTACAAGATTATCGAGGAGAATCCAGGAAAGAGAATTTATTTGTTATCTGAAATGATTCATAATCCCGCTGTAAACTCAGATTTGCTGGATCGAGGAGTCTCTTTTATTCAAGATACAAGGGGTGTACAAATTGTGCCTTGGGATGATTTGCAGGCATCTGACATTGTCATTGTTCCTGCTTTCGGGACAACCCTGGAGATTCAAGCTAAATTAACCGACATCGGGATTGATACCTATGCCTATGATACTACTTGTCCCTTTGTAGAGAAGGTGTGGAATCGCGCCAGCGCTATCGGCCAAAAATCTTATTCTGTGATTGTTCACGGGAAACCAAGTCACGAGGAGACAAAAGCCACCTTTTCTCACTCACAAGCTGTAACGCCTACATTGGTGATTAAAGATCTCCAACAAGCTCGGCAATTAGCTCATTACATTCGCAAAGAAAAGTCGGCTGACGAATTTTACGACGAATTCGAAGGGCAGTTTTCCAAAGGCTTTAATCCGGAAACTGATTTGGAACGTATTGGGGTTGTGAATCAAACAACGATGCTAGCAACCGATACGCAAGAAATTGTGGATTATTTACGTGAAGAAATTATTCAATTTTACCAATTGCGGGCCGACCAAATAACGGAACATTTTGCAGATACACGTGATACGCTTTGTTACGCAACGAATGATAATCAAAGTGCTACTTATGGATTACTAAAAGAAGAGGCGGATTTTGCCATCGTGGCAGGAGGTTATAATTCGTCCAATACAGCGCATTTGGTCGATTTGTGTGCGGAAAAATTACCCACTTATTTCATTAAATCTGCGGATAAACTTGTGAGTCCGACGGAAATATGGCATTATAATAACCGTCGCAAAGAGGAAATTCAGACACTGAATTTCATTCCCAGTAAGCAGCCGGTGAAAATTTTGTTGACTTGTGGTGCTTCATGTCCTGACGCGGTTATGGAAGAGATTTTGAGAAAAATCGTAGCTTTTTTTCCAGGTTCGTCAAACCCGGATACCGTGGTTAAAAAATGGATTGCAGAACGCAATTAATAGCTAGCTAAGATTTTGCTAACGGCTGGTAAATAACCTTCGCCAAACAAATTCACGTGCACCATCAAGGGATACAGGTTGTATAGCGGAATACGCTGGTGAAAATCTTTTTCAATCGGGAAAGTACGATGGTATGCCTCATAAAACTCCTTTGGAAATCCACCAAACATCGTGGTGAAGGCCAATTCAGCCTCGCGAAGTCCATAATAACAACAAGGATCTACCAGCGTTACCTCTCCCTGGGCATTGACCATGGCGTTGCCCGACCATAAATCACCGTGCAATAATGCGGATGATTCATTCGGAATCAATTGTGGTAATTTCCCGTACAAAGTATTGAATTTTTCTTCCATTTCTGCCGAAATTTTTCGGTGATAAATGGCCGTGTCCACTTGTTTTTTTAAGCGATTTTGAATGAAAAATTCTACCCCATCAGCTTGCCAAGCATTTTCTTGTTTTGCCGCACCTAAAAAATTATCATAATCAAGTCCATGGCCCTTGATGGCATGTTGTTGATGTAAATGGGCGAGTTTTCCTCCGAAATCCGACCAATAATCAGCTGATTTTTCGGCGGATTGAATGCAGTCCATCATCAAATATTCTTTCTCGTCCAAGGTTCCCACGCCAAGTACGCTAGGCACGTCAATCGCACCGGTTTTTTGAATCAGTTGCAGATTTTTGGCTTCCGCCTCAAAGAGACCTTTGTGTTCACCTTGCGTCCACTTGATGAAATATTCAGCTGATTCTGTTTTTACGCGGACTGCAAGATTGAAATTACCTCCATAAAAAAACTGAAGGTCATCTATGTTTGTACCGGCACCAATATGCTGCGTTAATATCGCAGAAATGAATTGATATTGTTCTTGAGATTGTTGGGACATACGGTTCGGCGAAAGCGCAAATTTACGAAATACGATGGATTATTTTGCTTTTTTATAAATGGGTACCGTGCTACAAGGTTCCCCAAAAAAAAGGCTTCTTGCCCGTGGACGCAAGCGATTGGTTAGGCTAACATAAGCGTCCAAAGGGACAGATTCTTTGGAGCAACCTTTGATAACAATCTTCGCATCATCAAAAGGAGCTAAATCCATGTCTTGAATCACTTGTTCGAATAAATGTTTTTCTAAATCTGCTAAACTTCCATAAACAATGGTCGCAGCCTTTCCACTTAATTGGGAGCTAATGAGCATGTAAGCCCATGTGGGAATGATCGCATCTGCCGAACATGCAATTGCTATGTGTTTCCCTTGGTATTGTGACCAGTCATGTGTTTGAATAAACATGCGAAAATCTTTTTCACGAAGCGCCAAACCCATAAAAAGCTGTGGTGCTATATCAATAAAAACGCGGTCGCCCTTTGGTCGCAAATCTTCCAAGTCGATTTGAATGAGCCCACTTTGCTTGACTTTATTGACGATCTCTTCCATGGTTACAGTGATTTGATTTTAGGCTTAGTGCCCATGAATTCTTTTAAATAGGCTGGCTCAGCTAGCACCAATGATGCAAATCTCTGGTCAGCAAAATCCTTCGCCGCATCTGATCCCATAAATTGAGCATGTGGAAAGGTATGTTCTTCTGAAAAGGAAATTTGCGAATTTCCGCAAGCATCTTTCCATTTTGATGCACCACTCCCAAAAGCGATTGTGGGTTGATTAATTGATTCAAATGAGTTTGATTCTAAAACAATGGGATGCGTTTCTATGATGGGAACTTTACTTTGTCCATTAAAAACAGCTGCATAGACTTCCATGCGGCGTGCGTCCAACATAGGTAATAACAAGGTGTTTTCAGGCAATCCTGTCCAAGCATTTGCCATTACCTGTAAGGTATTTATCGTAATTAAGGGGATATCCAAGCCAAAGCATAAGCCTTTAGCCGTTGCCAAACCTATACGTAAACCTGTGTAAGAACCAGGGCCATTGGATACCGCTATGGCAGCTAGTTGGTTCATCGAAATTCCAGCAGCTTCACAAACCGATTCAATCAAACGGGTTAGTTTTTTCCCATGGCCACCTTCCTCTTGTATTTCCTGTGTAGCAATTAATTCCCCCGCACGATGAAGGGCAACGGAACACAAGGGTGTGGAAGTTTCGATACTTAAAATCAAACTCATGGTTTCTCTCGTCTACTTAAAATAGATGCAAATTTAGTCGGTTTGCTTAATAAATCGACAGCGGCTAATATACTCGGATCTTTTCGTGTTGACCAGGTATTTAATCCCTTTTGTAAGTAATAATGCATGATCATTTCCTGTTCAAGTAAGGGCGTGATTTCCTGAGCATGAAGCTTAAGTTCACGCTCCAAATTTGTTCTCCATTGTGCCGCTTGTTTTTGAAGTAGCTCACTTAGTTCAGTATATTCCGCTTGTTCGCGCGTTGATTCCAATACTTTTTTTACTTGGGTTTCCACAGGTGCTTCGTAATTGAAATTCGATTTGCCTAACCAAGTGTTAAATTTTGCCAAAATATCTGCGTCTACAGCAAAGCTTTCCGCCGGAGCTATTTTGCTCTGCGATCCACGATAATCACTGGCAAACAAAAAGAGCATATCTTTTGTTAATAAGGCCTGCGAAAAGGCAGATAAGGTTTTTTTGTCGGTCAATTGGTCTGGGACAATTCCTCCACCATCGACCACTTTCCGACCATTTTGTGTATAGAAAATTTTGACACTCGAATCTTGAAATGCCTTGGCAGAACCATCCGCATTTTTATGTTTGTAGTCCAAGGCTTGGATGCAACGGCCACTTGGGATGTAATATTTGGCTGTGGTAATTTTCATTTTGGTTCGATACGGCAAGTCGCGTGTTACTTGGACTAGCCCTTTACCAAAACTCTTTTGTCCCATTATCACAGCCCGATCATAGTCCTGCAACACACCTGCTACAATTTCCGCCGCTGAGGCACTTCGGTTATTAATCAAAACTATAATGGGAGTTTCGGTGTCTACCGCCTGATTGAGCGCCTGATAACTTTTGTTCCATTCTTCGACTTTCCCACGAGTTTCTACAATTTTTGCTCCTTTGGGGATAAACAAATTGCAAATATCAATCGCTTGCGTTAACAGACCGCCTGGGTTATTGCGTAAGTCCAAAATCAATTTCTGCATTCCTTGTTTTTTCAACTCAAGCAAGGCCGTTTTCACTTCCTTCGCTGCGGAGGCATTGAAATCTTCGAGTAAAATATAACCCACGCCTGGCCGAATGATGGATGCGTTGACCACGTTTTTAATCTGTACTGTTTCGCGTTTGATCGAAAAGGTTTGTGGGGTGCTTTTCCCAACTTGCAAGACTTCGATATTGACAATGGAACCGGCGCTTCCTTTCATGAGTACCGCGGGGTCTGTTTCGGGTGTTTCCCCTAATTTCGTCCCATTAATGCTTATTATTTGATCGCCTATTCCTAAGCCAGCTTTGTTTGCAGGACTATTTTCTTCAATAAAACTAATGCGATGACTTTGGTTGATATCGGATAGGATAATCCCAATTCCCTGGTATTTTCCTGTGGTCATTTGAAGAAATTCGTCAATCTCACTTTCTGGATAATAGACGGTATATGGGTCAAAACTTTTCAGTAAAGCTTCAATGGATGTTTCAATGGACTTTTTCGGGTCAACTTCGTCTACGTAATAGGTATTAAGCTCTTTGAAGACGGTTGCATAGATGTCTAGGTTTTTCGCAATTTCAAAAAAACGATCACCCGGATTATTGAAGGCAAGGAATAAGCCTGAAACGAGGATTAATCCCAGGAAAGATTGTTTAAATGAACGGGGGTTTATTCGCATGGCTGAGGCGTGCTGAGTTCTTTTAAAATGCCAATAACTCTTTTTTCAATCTTAGCATAGGGTTCAATCACAGAACCAATATAGACAAAACCCAAGTAATCCGGTAATTTCTGGAATTCAGGTCCGATAAAGTGGGGTTTATTCAAGCGGTATGCCTCCCGAATTCGTCTCTTCAAAAGATTTCGGTCTACCGCTTTTTTGAATTTACGCTTAGGAACTGAAATGATTATTTGGGGTGCTAGCAGATTTGCAGCCGAATTGGTCTTATACAAAACTCGAAAAGGATAGACAAAACGTTGTGAAACGCTTGTGCTATCCTTTTGGAATAACGAATCGATTACCTTGATTTGAGTTAATCGTTCGGATTT
>Ga0228702_1002566_pt1 | contig 10269 bp, 6 predicted proteins | sample McNCre217_Aug_MG_2_FD_178018 | JGI IMG/M metagenome (GOLD analysis project Ga0228702, IMG submission 178018) | Freshwater microbial communities from McNutts Creek, Athens, Georgia, United States - 20-17_Aug_MG | ecosystem: Environmental > Aquatic > Freshwater > Creek | place: USA: Georgia... | reverse complement strand
GGTTCGGACAGGCGATATTTAGATTCTCCACGGTTTGGTAGACAATCGATAATTCCGCCTGAAGGTTTTTCGGTTTAACAATTTCAGCAATTTTATCCGAGATTTCTTGGTCGGTAAATGGCGCATATATCGCCTTCACAAAGTTTTCTTGAGATGCTGTTCCGTTTTCAAGGGCCAACAAACATTTCAAGTTGACTTCATCCAAGATATGCTCCAAATTGCGCTCCTTTAATAAGGCCAAAGCGGCGCGGAAAGCAACAAATTCCTTCATTTTGGACATGTCGATACCATAGCAATCCGGGTAACGAATCTGTGGTGCAGAAGAAACGATTACGATTTTCTTCGGAGATAATTTATCCAAAAGACTTAAAATACTCTTTTCCAAGGTCGTGCCACGCACAATGGAATCGTCAATTAAAACGACAGAATCTACGTTCTTCTCGATTACCTCGTAAGTCGTATCATACACGTGAGAAACCATATCATCCCGCATCGCATCGCTCGCAATGAACGTACGAACTTTGACATCCTTGGATATCAATTTCTCTACACGCGGTCGGAAAGTAAGCAATTCTTCCAGTTGGTCTTCAAACAGAATCCCTTCCATGATCGCTTGCTTGCGTTCTTTGGCTAAATGATCTTCTAAACCATCAATCATGCCTAAAAAGGCACTTTCAGCGGTGTTTGGAATGTATGAGAAAACGGTGTGTTTTAAGTCCTGTTGAACCTCATTTAGAATTTGGGGGATCAATAATCGGCCTAATTTTTTACGCTCACGGTAGATATCCGGATCAGATCCGCGCGAGAAATAAATACGTTCAAACGAACAGGATTTTTGTTCAATGCGGTCGATAAATGGAACTTCTTGTACCGATCCGTCCATCGCAATAATCAATGCGTGACCCGGTGTAATTTCTTGAATTTGATCGTATGCACAATTGAATGAAGTTTTAATCGCTTGCTTTTCGGAAGCCACCACAACGACTTCTTCATCCATGTAATAATAGGCTGGGCGAATTCCCGCTGGGTCACGCGCCACAAAAGAAGCCCCGTATCCGGTCATTCCCACCATGGCATAGCCGCCATCAAAATCTTTGCAAGAGCGCTCTAAAACACGCTTTAGGTCTATGTTGGCAGCTAAAACATCCGATAATTCTGGATTTTCGTATTGGTCTTTAAACTTTCCAAATTGGCGTTGATTTTCTTCATCCAAGAAGTGACCAATTTTTTCCATCACGGTTACCGTATCCACCTTTTCTTTTGGATGCTGGCCTAAGGAAACCAATTTGTCGAACAAATCGTCCACATTGGTCATGTTGAAATTACCCGCCATCACCAAGTTTCTACTGCGCCAGTTGTTTTGGCGTAGCATCGGATGGCAGTTTTCGATTTCGTTTTGACCATGCGTTCCATAACGCAAATGGCCTAATAATACTTCTCCTGTGAAAGCCACATTGTCTTGCCACCACGCCGCGTCATGCACGGCATCAATGCCCGTTTCACGCTTCGTGTCTTTCGCCAGTTTTTGTGCTTTTCTGAATTTCTTGTTGATTTTTCCGAAGATGTCTGCCACAGCTTGAGGTTCTACGGAACGGTAGCGGCTGATATAGCGACTTCCCGGTTTGACGTTTATCTTGATATTAGCGACCCCTGCTCCATCTTGTCCCCGGTTTACTTGCTTTTCCATCATGAGGTAAAGCTTGTTTAAGCCATACATCGGCGTATTGTACTTGTCCAAGTAATGCTGAAAAGGTTTTCGCAATCGGATCAGTGCAATTCCGCATTCGTGTTTGATGGATTCAGACATTGGGGGTGTGGGTTTTGGCTAAAAATCAGCCCAAAATTAGCTAAATATTATGAGCTACAAATGTTATTTTTTGTTTTTTTAATCTAGACCTTCCAAATGCTGTAAATAAGCGTTGGAAATAGCATACACGCAATAATTCCACCTCCCAATAACAAATAAATCCAGTTGTTTTTGAAGATGTCTGCCGGATGAATTGCTTCCCCTTTTTTAAAGTACATGAAGTAAGGAATGCGCAAATAATAATAGATGGAAACGGCCGTCATTAAAATGGCGATAATCAATAAGGCTAGGATGGGATTGCTTTGTGTCATTTGGTACTTTTCCCATAATTGACTGAAATAGTTGACCTTAGCTAGAAAGGTGCCTGCTGGCGGCAAACCAATCAAAGCAATGAATCCTATAAATAATGCCAAAGCGCGTACGGGATAGGCTTGTCCAAAGCCCGCCCAATTACTCATGTCATCGATTTGGTATTGCGTTGTTTCTAGCTCATCTAAAATGTAGAATACTAAAATTGTACTCGCGCTATAAACCAAACTGTAAAACAATAAATTATCGACACCTTGTTCAGCAGGCATCAACCAGGCCATGGCCAAGAATCCGCCGTGTGCAATGCTGGAATAGGCAACCAAACGTTTGGCATTTGTTTGACTTAATGCTCCTAAATTCCCAACTAACAGTGTCAAAATTGCTAAAACGGCAATGACAACCTGCATGGAAACGGGTACAAAATGTACCAATCGAATGCCCAACCAAGCCACAGCGATTTTAGGTGCTGTGGAAATCCAACTCATCCAGCCCGCGGACAAACTTTCCATGACATCTGGACTCCATGGATGAAAGGGTACCCAAGACATTTTAAATAAAATTCCAGTTCCCACCATTGCTAAGGCCATGCCGGCAAAATAGGGATCGGCCGTAGCCAAGCCTCTGCTGAATGCCGAGTCCAAAATTAACATCGTTCCCGTTAGGCCATAAATCAGCGAAAGTCCATACAATAACATGGCCGATGTTCCCATGCCGAACAACATGTAAGGCAATGAAGCCCGTACGCCTTCTTTGTCTTTTCGCAAACCAACCAATAGATAGGTCCCCAAGGACATGAGTTCGATGCTTAAGAAAATACTCAGAAAATGAATGCTTAAACTGGTAAGCAGAGAACCCAATAAAATCGAGAAAAAGCCGATTTTTTCTTCAAATGAGAAGGATTTTTGTTGGTATTGGTTCATACCTATAATGACGAAACCGATCGCCAAAATCAAGCAATTAATGGCATTCGCACCCGGATTCACCCACAACATGCGAAAGGCAACAAAGCCCTCTGTTCCGTGCTTCATCCGTTGGTAAGCAAGTAATAATGCCAAAATAAGTCCCCCTTGTGCAATCAAATAGCGCCATGAACGCGCGCTTTTTTCATTTCCCCCAACCAAAAATAAATCGCCCACGATGCTCACTAGAATCCAAGCGGCAATCACTAATTCGGGTAGGATATGCTCATACCCTTGCAAAATTCTTTGCAATTGGTTGGGTAATGCCTGCATAAGTCCGTCTGCAATCATGGAATTACATTTTTTGTTTTAAATAGTGGGCCGTCGGGTTATTGTCTTTCAATGCACACATTGCCTCGGGTGTTCCTTCGAAACTTAAATTTCCGCCATTTTCGCCGCCTTCTGGACCTAGGTCAATGATGTGGTCGGCACATTTTACGACCTCCATATTATGTTCGATGATGATAACGGTGTCGCCTTGCTCCACCAAATCATTCATCGCTTTCAATAATTTTTTGATGTCATGAAAGTGCAATCCTGTGGTAGGTTCATCAAAGATAAAAAGCGTTTTGCCTTTGTTTCCATTTCCTTTGCCTAAAAAGCTGGCCAATTTAACGCGTTGGGCCTCTCCACCCGAAAGTGAATTTGACGATTGACCTAGTTTGATATAGCCTAATCCCACTTGAAAGAGCGGGTCTATTTTCTCAGCAATCTTGGGTGCTTTTTCTTGGAAATAGGGGATGCTTTCCTCTACTGTCATGTCCAAAATATCCGCGATGTGTTTGTCTTGGAATTTGATGTCCAAGATTTCTTGCTTAAATCGTTGGCCGTTACATGACTCGCAGGTCAATTTAATATCAGCCATGAATTGCATCTCAATGGTGATTTCTCCTTCGCCTTGGCAAGTTTCGCACCGACCGCCTTCCACATTAAATGAAAAATGAGCCGGTTTGTATCCACGGGTTTTGGACAATGGTAATTCCGAAAACAAGGCGCGAATCGCGTCATAAGCCTTGATGTAGGTAATCGGATTAGAACGCGAAGATTTTCCGATGGGCTGCTGGTCCACCATTTCAATGCTCGCAATTTTATTCGTACTGCCGCCTAATTCGCGGAATCGTCCCGTTTCCTCAGTGCCTAATTGTAAATTTCTTAACAATGCCGGGTATAAGATTTTACGAATCAGGGTCGATTTGCCTGAACCGGAAACGCCCGTCACCGCCGTCATGATGCCCAAAGGAATCTTGACGTCGATGTTCTTTAAGTTATTTTCACTCGCTCCATTGATTTCAATATGGGCCAAAGGCTTTCTACGGAAACTTGGAACTTGTATCGTGTCTTGGCCTTGTAAAAACCGCAAGGTGTGGCTGTCGGTCGTCGTATCCAATAACGCTTCGGCCAAATTTCCCTGAAAACTTAGATTGCCTCCATGCCGACCAGCCTCGGGACCGATGTCAATTATCTGATCTGCCGCACGCATGATGTCTTCTTCATGTTCGACGACGATGACCGTGTTGCCCATGGATTTGAGCATTTCTAATACTGAAATGAGTCTTTCCGTGTCGCGCGGATGCAAACCGATACTCGGCTCATCCAGGATGTACATCGAGCCGACCAAGGCGCTTCCTAAAGAAGTTGCTAATTTGATGCGTTGGAATTCGCCGCCCGACAAAGTAGACGTCAAACGGTTCAAAGTCAAATAACCCAATCCTACGCGATTCATGTAATCCAAACGATTTTTGATCTCGATGAGAATGCGTTTTGCAACGGCTGTATCGTTTTCGCTCAAGGTTAATTTGTCGAAGAAATCTTTGACTTTTGAAATGGGCCAAAGCACCATGTCGATGATGGACGCGCCATCAATTTTTACATAACCAGCATCACCGCGTAAACGGGAACCTTGACATTCCGGGCAATTGGTTTTGCCACGGTAACGTGAAAGTAGAACGCGGTATTGAATTTTATAAGTTTCTTTTTCGAGGTGATCGAAAAACTGGGTTAAACCCGCAAAGTATTTATTCCCTTTCCATAGCAATTGCTTCTCCTTTTCCGTTAAATCCTTGTAAGGGCGGTGAATCGGGAAGTCGAAATGTATGCCATTTCGCAACAAAGGATGTAGCCAATCACTCATGCGCTCGCTTCGCCAAGGGGCAATAGCGCCTTCATAAACGGATAAATCGTGATCTGGAATGACTAAATCGGGATCTAGGCCTAATACTTTTCCGTAGCCTTCGCAGTTCCGACAAGCCCCGTAAGGATTGTTGAACGAGAATAAATTCAGACTAGGCTCTTCAAAGGCCATGCCATCTAATTCGAATTTATTGGAAAAGCTTTTGCGTTTTTGGTCTTGGATTTCGACCCAACAAACGCCATCACCCTCGAAATAGGCCGTTTGAACCGAATCGCCTAGTCGGAAAATGGTCTCTTCTTCGTTGTTGGCAATCAAGCGATCAATAAGAATGGCGATTTCGTTTCGTTTTTTTGTTAGCTTCTTTAAGCTTGCCTCATCTTCCACGAGCTCCTCCAAATCCAAAATTTCAGATTCGAATTTCAGTCGGGTATAGCCCTTCTGAATAAGCAATTGGCATTCTTCGAGTAAGGATCTTTCTGGGTGATTTAGTAAAGGGGCTAAAATCAGAACCTTTTTTTGATCATGCGAAACGATCCAATCTACGATTGTCGATACAGAATCCTTTTTTACTTCCTGGCCAGAAACGGGTGAAATTGTTTTCCCAATGCGGGCGAAGAGTAATTTGAGGTAGTCGTAAATTTCGGTCGTAGTCCCTACGGTTGACCGGGGATTTTTGGTATTGACTTTTTGTTCAATTGCAATCGCAGGTGCGACCCCTCGAATGTAATCCACGGCTGGCTTTTCCATACGACCTAAGAATTGGCGCGCATAGGAATTTAGACTTTCGACATACATTCGTTGGCCTTCTGCAAAAAGTGTATCAAAGGCAAGTGATGATTTTCCTGAACCCGATAGGCCCGTCACGACGACCAATTTATTTCTCGGAATGGCAACGTCCACATTTTTTAAATTGTGTACGCGGGCACCTTTGATAATGATGTGTGATTTGGGGTCTAAATTTGCAAAATCTTGGGGTGCGGGAGAACTCATATCTCAAAATTATCCTTTAATTTTGACAAACCCAACCCCTAGCTTTGGCAATCCTTGAAGGTTTGCCAAAGCTAAGGTCGGGGAAAGTTTTTTTTGAATGCCACAACAACTTGATAATATGAAATCGACTTACTTATTTTTTGCTATTTTATTTTGCTCATTGAGTTTTAATTGTCTTGCGCAAGACCCGGTTGTCATTGCAGAAGAAGGCGCGAAAGGCGATCTAGATGTGGAGCCAGATGTAAGTGAATTAAGTTTTCGGGAGCGATTGCATTTTGGAGGGGGAATTTCGGGTCTAAGTTTTGGAAATCCGACGAGCGTTGGGCTTTCACCCATGGCTGGCTACATGGCTACGAATACAACGATTATAGGGGTGGGGATGACCTATCAGTATTTTGCTTATCGCGGTTACGCGGCATCTAATTTAATCGGGGAGCGGATATTTGTTCGTCAATATGTACCCGCCTTGTCGGCACTTTTAGGACAAAGTTTTCTTACGGCGCAAGTGGAAAATTTCAGTGATATGACTAACCCTACCTATGCATATTCTAATCCGGTTTTGGTGGGAATCGGGATTGGATCCAAGATTGGAATCAATTTAAATGTGATGTATGATTTGAATTATTCTGCTACAAAAGCGTCTCCATATGGCTCTGCCTTGGTTGTCCAAGTAGGTGGATTTTTCTTTTAAATTTTTTAAAACAATTTGGCCTAAAATATTGTCTTAGTATTCGACGATTATCAACAAGAAATTCTTAATTTCGAATTCATTTATTATTCACATGTCAAAAGAACTTTTATCTGAACCTCTTTTAGTTGAGGACCCAAATCGTTTCGTTTTATTCCCGATCAAGCACGATGATATCTGGAGGTTTTACAAGCAATCGCAAGCATCATTTTGGACTGCTGAAGAGATTGATTTGCAACAAGATTTGTCGGATTGGAAGAAATTGAATGATGGTGAACGTCATTTTATTTCACACGTTTTAGCCTTTTTTGCAGCCTCTGATGGGATTGTAAATGAGAATTTGGCGAATAACTTTTTGAAAGAAGTTCAATATGCGGAAGCGAAATGTTTCTATGGTTTCCAAATCATGATGGAAAACATTCACTCGGAGACGTATTCACTTTTGATTGATACGTACATTCAAGAGCCTAAGGAAAAAGATCGTTTATTACGTGCCATTGAGACGATTGATTGTGTGAAGAAAAAAGCGGATTGGGCATTGAAATGGATTGAGAGCGATAGCTTCGTTGAGCGTTTGATTTCTTTCGCTGCGGTAGAAGGTATTTTCTTCTCAGGTTCATTCTGTTCGATTTTCTGGTTGAAGAAACGTGGTTTGATGCCAGGCTTATCATTCTCAAACGAGTTGATTTCGCGTGATGAAGGATTACACTGTGATTTTGCATGTTTGTTATATGCAGATCACATCAAAAATAAAATTTCCCAAGAGCGTATTTACGAGATTATCTTAAATGCGGTGGAGATTGAGAAAGAATTCGTAACTGTTGCTTTGCCGGTTTCTTTAATTGGTATGAACGCGGAATTGATGTGTCAATACATTGAATTCGTTGCTGACCGTTTATTGGTTTCTTTAGGTTGCCAAAAGAATTACAATGCAACGAATCCGTTTGATTTCATGGAGATGATCTCCTTACAAGGAAAGACCAATTTCTTCGAAAAGCGTGTGGCTGAATATCAAAAATCAGGTGTTATGGCTGATAAAGATTCGATGTCATTTTCGATGGACGAAGATTTCTAGTTGATATATTATTTTTAAAAAAGCCCAGCAGCGATGTTGGGCTTTTTTTATGGCATACGCTCAATCAACATGGGCAATACTAAGCCTATGGTAATTCCAGAGATAACATAAACCATATGGATTCGTTTGAAACGTGTGAAACTCATCAGAGCTGTTGTGAAGATAAGAATCGCTGCAACCACGATTATTTGACCACATTCCAAGCCTATGTTAAATGCCAAAAGGGGGCTGAATATCGATGTTTCCTTTCCCAATAGGCTTTGCAGGTAATTTGAAAAGCCTAATCCATGAATGAGGCCAAAAAATAAAACCGTGAGATAAGGTAGTTTGGAAGAATTTTGTCGAGCGGAATCTTTGAAATTTAAATTACGAAGGGCTGAAATTAAAATTGTGCATGGAATTAAGAACTCAATCCAAATAGGATTCACCGCAATCCAACCGATGGTAGCCAAGGCCAAAGTCATCGAATGTCCCAATGTGAAGGCTGTCACCAACCACAAGACATGCTTCATGTCTGTCCATGTGAAAATGCAGGTTATTGAGAGAATAAATAATAAATGATCGACGGCTTGCCAATTTAATATGTGTTGAAAGCCCAACAACAAGTAAGTCCAGAAATAGGTCATCATGCCAATTTTGTGTGTTAAATGTAGGAAATTTTCAGGATTATTTTGGATGTAAATTGAGTAGAAATCAATCTGCTACGCTTTTATTGAAAAAAATACCAGCTATGAAAAACGTACTTTTCTGCTTGTTGGCCTTGCTGACATTTCAAATTTTTGCTCAAAAACCCACTGTGGAATCACTTAAAGATGCTGAATTAGGGCGTTTTAAGGTGATGATTGCCAAAGACCGTGCTGGGCTTGAAGCGGTCTTGCACAACGATTTGGTTTATTTTCATTCAGGTGGAAATGCCGACAACAAAGAATCTTACATCGCTTCCATTTTCTCGGGTAAGTCGAGCTACGTTTCCATTCAAGCTGCTGAAATGCAAACGCGTGTTTATGGCAAAACGGGAATTAATACCGGGATAATTAATTTGGTAAACTTATCTGCCGATGGGAAAGAGACACCGGTGAAATTACGTTTTACAGATGTTTTCGTTTTTGAGTCGGGGAGATGGCAAATGGTCTCGTGGCAATCCACGAAATTAGCCAACTAATTCCGCTACAAAATTTTCGATTTCCGAATAAATCAAGTTAAGCTCTTCATTGCTAATGCAGTAGGGAGCTAGTATGTATAAGGTATTACCGAGGGGTCTCATGAGGACCCCTTTTTTGATGAAATACTGATAAGCACGATCCCGGATGGAATGCATATATCCATTGGATTCTCCTACCGCAAGTTCAAAAGCGATGATTGTTCCTTGGATGCGAATATGTTGAATAACGGAATGGCCTTCCTGGGTTAATTTCCAAGCGCGGTGACTCGCCTCAATTCGAGCAATATTTTCCCAGGTTTCCGATTGCTCCATTAAATCCATGCTGGCCAACGCTGCTGCACAAGCCATGGGATTCGCCGTAAAAGAATGGCTATGGAAAAGTGTTTTCTTCCTGTCGTCGGACAAAAAGGTATCAAATAATTCGTTCGAACAAGTCGTGATTCCCATCGCCATCATACCACCAGTGAGGCCTTTGGAGAAACATGCAATATCTGGTTTATGGGTCAAGTAATCCATGGCGAACCATTTTCCCGTCCGACCGAAACCCGTCATGATTTCATCGGCAATGCAGAGTATTTGGTTTTCATGCGCCATCGAAATCAATGCATCCAATGTTTCGGGCGCATACATTTTCATGCCGCCTGCCCCTTGAATTAAGGGTTCAAAAATGAAAGCTGCATATTCATCCGCGTGATTCATTTTCTCGCGCATCGCGGCGATGCAAGCTTCCGCGGCACAAGGGCTCGGTAGAAATTCGACCTCAAACAACATGTCCTGAAAAGGTGCATTAAAGGCACTGGGAGACCCCAAACTCATGGCACCAAATGTATCTCCATGGTAGGCATCTTCGAAGGCAATGATTTTGCGCTTTTGTGTTTGGCCTTGATTATGGAAAAATTGCAAGGCCATTTTGATCCCAACTTCCACAGCTGTACTTCCATTGTCTGAGAAAAAAACCTTTTGGAAATTGTCAGGTAAATGCCCCAATAATCGTTCGGATAATTGAATTGCTGGTTCGTGCGTGAAGCCTGCAAAAATCACCTGCTCTAATTTGAGCGCCTGTTCGTATATTTTTTGTGCCAAATACGGATGTCCATGGCCATGAATATTCACCCACCAGGACGAAATCGCATCGATGTATTTTTTTC
>Ga0228702_1002561_pt1 | contig 10284 bp, 7 predicted proteins | sample McNCre217_Aug_MG_2_FD_178018 | JGI IMG/M metagenome (GOLD analysis project Ga0228702, IMG submission 178018) | Freshwater microbial communities from McNutts Creek, Athens, Georgia, United States - 20-17_Aug_MG | ecosystem: Environmental > Aquatic > Freshwater > Creek | place: USA: Georgia... | reverse complement strand
CGCCAGATGCGCCTGCGCGACCTGGGTGGCCTGATCGTGATCGACTTCATCGACATGGAGGAGAGCAAGAACCGCCGCGAAGTGGAAAACCGCCTGCGCGACGCCTTGCGCCAGGACCGTGCCCGCGTGCAGTTCGGCTCCATCAGCAAATTCGGCCTGATGGAAATGAGCCGCCAGCGCCTCAAGCCAGCCTTGTCCGAAGGTGCGTCCATCCCATGCCCACGTTGCGGCGGCGCTGGCCACATCCGCGACACCGAAAGCTCGGCGCTGCAAATCTTGCGCATCATCCAGGAAGAGTCCATGAAGGACAACACCGCCGCCGTGCACGCCCAAGTGCCCGTTGAAGTGGCCGCCTTCCTGCTCAATGAAAAACGCCCCGAGATCGCCAAGATCGAATTGCAGCAACGCATCAGCGTACTGCTGGTGCCCAACAAGTCGCTGGAAACGCCGCACTACAAGCTCGAACGCTTAAAGCATGACGACCCACGTCTGGACCGCATCGAAGCCAGCTACAAGATGGCTGAAGAGATCGAAGACGCCACCACCGTGACCCGTCGTTCGCAGGAACCCACCAACAAGCAGACCCCGGTCATCAAGGGCGTGCTGCCCGATGCACCCGCCCCCGTGGCACCGGTCAAGGCCGAAGCACCAGCCACAGCAGCCCAACCTGCCAAGGCCGCCTCACCCGTCAAGCCTGCTACCACCAGCGGTGGTTTGCTTGGCTGGATCAAGGGCCTGTTCGGTGACAACACCAAAGAAGCCCAGCCCGCCGTGGCCGACAAGAAAGACGGCAAAGCCCGTGAAGGCCGCCCTGGTGACCGCCGTGAAGGTGGCCGTGATGGCCGTCGCGATGGTCGCCGTGATGGCCGCCGTGGCGAGCGCACAGAACGTGCCGAAGGCGTGCAAGGCGAAGGCCGCGCACCACGTGAAGGCGGTCGCCGCGGCGAAGGCCGCAACGAAGTGCGCGATGGCGAAGGCCGTCCAGCACGCACCGAGCGTCCAGCCGGTGAGCGCCAGCCCCGCGAAGGCCGCCGCGAACGCGGTGACACCCCCCGCAACGAGGCACCAGCCGAGTTGGCCGCTGACGGCACCACCGAGATCCGCACAGAACGCGCCCCCCGCGCCGAGCGTGGCGAACGTGGTGAAGGCCGTCGTGAACGCGGTGAAGGTCGCCGTGAACGTGGTGAACGTCGCAACAACGACAAAGCCCCAGGCGAGTTGAACACGGCGGAAAGCGCACTGCTTGCAGAAGGTCAGGAAGCCCTTGCCATCGACAACGCAGCACCGGCCGAGAACAATGGCGAGCGCCGCGAACGCCGCTCACGCGACCGCTATGGCCGTGACCGCCGCGAGCGCCAGGGCGAACCACGCCAGGACAGCGACGCCACCGTGACCGATGCAGCACCCGCTGCAGAAGCCGTTGGCGAGGACCGCCCTGCACAACGCTCATACTTCGAGCGTGCGCAACACGCGGCTGCGCCTGTCGAAACGGCACAGGCAGAAGTGGCACAAGCTGAGCCAACGCCCGTCACAGCACCTGCAGTGACTCCTGCCGAAGTGGCCGCCCCGGTGATCACACACGTCACGGCTGCACCCACATCTGCACCAAGCGCAGCTGCCCAGCCGGTGCAAAGCTTGCCCAAAGTGACCCGCTACGTCCTGCCCCTGGACAGCCTGCAGCAAGTGGCACAAACCTCTGGCCTGGTTTGGGTGAACTCCGATGCAGACAAGATCGCTGCCGTCCAGGCCGCCATCGCTGCCGAACCCAAGCCGGTGCATGTACCGCGCGAGCGCCCTCCTGCGGTGGTCATCGACGAAGGTCCTCTGGTTCTGGTGGAAACACGCAAAGACCTGAAAGACATGAACTTGCCGTTCTGATCGCGATGCGCGGGTTGCAACCCGGCGCACCCAGCAAAAAGCCGAACCCATGGGTTCGGCTTTTTTGTACCTGCATCCCCAACGTCAAACCGTACAGGGGTCAGCAACACAGGACTTGTTCTGACCGCCCCATGCCCGCTTGGTTATCCGGCAACCGCCTCAACCGCCCAGAGGAAACTGCCTCAATTGTTCACCAAAGCCGCACGCTTCCAGGCCTGCACCGCAGCCACGGCATCTTCACGTTGCTCGGCCAATTCGGCCAGCGCTCGCCAGGTGCCACGTTGAAGTTCGGGGTCCTTTAAACCTTGTGCGGCTTGTGACAGCAAGGCCTGCGCTTTGCCCCACAAACGCTGACGCAAGCACACCATACCGGCCAAATATTGCAAACGTGGATCACGAGGCTGCGCTTGCTGCAAGCCTTCCACGCGCGCCAGGCCCTGACGAGCGTCGGGCGCTTGCGGCTCGGCCTGACTGCGCTCCAGCGCTTGAACAACGCGCAGCATTTGCAAAGGCGACCACTGTGCCGAGGCGCCAGTCTGCAAAGGGCCCCACAACGGCTCAAGCCACAAACGTGCCGTGGCGGCAGCACCACCCAAAGCCATGTAACGCAAAGCCGCTTCGGCGGCCACATCGGGCATCTTGCGCTGGGCAGGGCTGAGTTTTTGCCAAAGCTTTTGCACACCATCGGCATCACGCACCTGCATGAGCCACTCCAGAATCAGGCCGCGCACCAGACTCTCGGCAGCCATGGGTGTGAAAGCCCGATGCTTGGCCAGCAACACGGCCGTGTCCAGTGCCTGAGCGGTTTGTCCGGCCAGGCGTGAGGCTTTGAGCAGCAAACGCATGGCCACCATGCGGCGCCCCACCGCTGGCGGCAACTCTTTGAGCCGCTCCAGACTGGACTCGGCATCGCGGTCATCCAGCAACCAGCGCGCCGCGCGCAGCTGCACCCCCTCGGTCAAGGCCTGACGTTCGGCGACCGGGGCCATCTGGGCTTGCGCAGCCGCTTGCGCCAAATGGTGCTGACGCAGCGTCTTGTCTTGCAAGGCATGCGCAGATTCAGCCACCATGACATGGGCCACCGTGCGCAAAGACACGGCGTGGTCCAGCGTCAAACCCGACGCTTGCATCAGGTCTTCTTTTTCCAATGCCGTTTGTGCCGACTTGCGGGCGCGCAAGAAACGGCCCGCCATGAAGTGGCTGATGGCATCCAGCAATGCCGCATGGGCAGCCCGCTCTTTTTGTTGCAAACGCCAGCGTTGCGCCTGTTTGGGCAAGGCAAACAATGCGGCCAAGGCCTGCTGCGCCACCACCACCAGCAGCACCACCGAAACCAGGATCAAAACCACCAGATTGAGCGACAGGTCGATCCGGTAAGGCGACAGGAACAAAGTCACCGTACCCTGGTTGTTACCCGCCAACCACGCGCCAGCCGCAGCCAGCGCAAACAAACTGAGGAGCCACAAAGCTGCACGCATGAGGTCTTACCTTCCTGCCGCAGCAGTGGACAAAGCGCTCAAAGACGCCTCCAGGCGAGGCATCTCACTGGCTTTCATTTGCAAACCCGCTTGCTCCAGCAATTGCAGGATCTGCGTGGTTTTGCGCGAAGACGGATCGGTGTAACGGCGCACCATGACCGCCGCCGAGCCCAGGTCGTTGCGAGCGGCGTCTTTTTGTCGGGCCAGCAAGCCCAAACGGGCATTGAGCAATTTGAGTTTGAGGTTTTCACGCAGGAAAAAGCCTTGCTCCGGCGACAGCAAGGCGGCCTCTGGCGAATCGATGCGGCTCACGCGCACCAGGCCACGCAGCTGCTCGCCAAAGCGGTTCAAACCGGCCAGCCACCAAGACGATGTGGGCAGCGCCCCTTCGGCACTGACAGGCGCGGAGGCCACCCCATTGGCGGTCAGGCTCTGGTTGGCCAACACCAAGCCATCCACCAGCGCCACGCCTTCGTCGAGCTTGATGAGCAAACCGGGCAAGTCGAAGACCGGTGCGGCATTCAAGCGTTCAAGATCTTTCTCGAGTGCACGCTGCACAGGCGCCAGGCGGGGCTGGGCCGCACGCTGCACACGCTGCTGCGCAGATTTGAGTGCTGCCAGCAAAGGCTCCACGCTGCCCGTCAGCTGGGCTTGTTGCTGGGCCATGCGCAAAGCAGCCTCGATGTCCACCACCAGGTTTTCATCGCGCGAGCGCGACAGGCTTTGCATCAGCTCTTCAAGCTGGCTGCGCTGCAGGGCCACTTCGCCCAAGCGGGCCTCGACCAGACCCAAACGTGCCGCGCTGTCCTTGACCGTGTCTTGTGCCTGCTTGGCCCAGGCTTTGGCCTCCAGCGACTGCTGCCCGGCATCGGCACTTTGGCGGGCCAATTGTTCCTGAATGCGCGACAGTTTTTGCCACAGCGCTACCGACACCAGCAAAGCCACAGCAGCCACACCCAGCGCCAGCCAGATCTTCCAGGGCCGCAACGCCGGGGCCATGGATGTGGCGGATTCAGAGGTGGGGGCGTTTTCGGGCATGGAGGTCATGAAAGTGATTTTATAGACACCGCCTGCGCATTCAGTGCTGCAGGCACCAGTTCAACATGCCCCCAACCGGCTTGGCGCAAGCGCTCGGCAATGCGTGGATGGGTGGCCAAGGCCCGCGCGCGGGACAAGTCCATCTGCGGGCATGCTTGCCTCAGGTGCTGCGCGGCTTCGGAACTGCTGAACAACCACAGGCTGCCATCGCGCAGAGCCTGCTCGGCACGGGCTTGCTGCGCGGGCGAGAGCACGGGCGCACGGCGCGCATAGGCCACCGCCTGCGCCACCTGCAAACCGGCTTCTTCGAGTTGCTGCGCCAGCCAATCGCGCCCGGCCATCTGGCCTTGGGCATCCGCACCACGCACGATCAACACCGTGGCCGGGCTTTGCGCCCGCGCTGCAAGCGCAGGCTCAGACACCACCGCCCACAAGGCTTCAGAATCGAACTGCAGCGAATCGGCCGCAGGTGCATCGATTTGCCCTGCAGGCCAACCCGCCGCCAGCAAAGCCGCTTGCGTGCCCGGCCCGGTGGCCCAGGCTCGGCAAGTCTGCACGTTCACGCCCGCAGGCTGGGCTGCCATGAAAAAACGCACCGCATTGGCACTGACAAACATCACCGCCAGACACGAAGGCACTTGATGCCAGGCGGTCTGCACCGCCGATGCATCCGGCAGCGCGGCAATCTCGATCAAAGGAAAAGCTTCGGCGCGCACGCCTTCGACTTGCAAGGCTTGCACCCAGGGCCCGGCTTCGCGCTCGGGCCGGGTGACCAGGACGGCGGGCTGGGCCACCATGTGCGCCTTAATGCGCCCCGCCCTGCTGCAGCGCTTGCGCCACGCGCAGCCCCAAAGCCTCAGCGGCGCTCAAGTCGGTGGCTGCGATGTCCGAGGCCGCGGTCACCAAAGTGGTGTCGCCTTGCGGGTCACCCCAAGCGGCTTGCAGCTTGAGCGTGCCGCCGTCCATCACCGCATGCGCCGCCAAAGGCATGGAGCAGCTGCCGCCCATGGCACGGCTCACGGCCCGCTCGGCGGCCACACGTTGCCAGGTCACGCTGTCGGCCAGAGGCGCCAGCAAAGTGCGTAAATCGGCACGGTCGCTGCGGATCTCGATGCCCAAAGCGCCCTGGCCTGCAGCGGGCAACATCTCGGTGGTTTCAAAAATATGGCGAATGCGGTCGGTCAAACCCAGGCGCTTGAGACCCGCAGCGGCCAGCACAATGCCCGCGTACTGGCCTTCGTCCAGCTTGCGCAGGCGGGTGTCAAGATTGCCGCGCAGAGGCTCAATCTTCAAATCGGGGCGCAAGGCACGCAGCAACACCGTGCGGCGCAGGCTCGAAGTGCCCACCACCGCGCCTTGCGGCAGGTCTTCCAGACGGGCGTAGCCAGCGGACACCCAGGCATCACGCGGGTCTTCGCGTTCCATCACGCAGGCCAGCTCAAAGCCTTCGGGCATGTCCATGGGCACGTCCTTGAGCGAATGCACCGCAATGTCAGCGCGGCCTTCGTGCAAAGCCACTTCGAGCTCTTTGACAAACAAGCCCTTGCCACCGACCTTGGACAGGCTGCGGTCCAGGATCTGGTCGCCCTGCGTGGTCATGCCCAGCAATTGCACGGTGCAGCCCAGGCCTTCGAGCAGGGCTTTGACGTACTCGGCCTGCCACAACGCCAAACGGCTTTCACGGGTGGCGATGACGATGCGGGGGGAGGTGTTCGCAGGCACAGGGAATTTCTCGGCAAAACGGGCCTCATCAAGATGAAACCCATTGGTAATTTAGAGGGGCTGGCCGATGCTAGCATGAGGCACAGCGCCACAAGCGCTGCCCACACGCTTGCCAAACCACCCTTCACCGCACACCTCCCGATGAAACAGGCCTCCAAAGACATCACCGCAGCCCCCACCGTCCGCGCCAGCAAATCCGACAAGCGCGACAGCGAACGCCCCCTGGTCGAAGACATCCGCTTGCTGGGCCGCATCCTGGGCGATGTGATCCGGGTGCAAGAAGGCCCCGAAGCCTTCGAGCTGGTCGAGCAAATCCGCAAGCTGTCGGTGGCGTTTCGCCGCGATGCCGACCACGAGGCCGACAAGGCCCTGAAAAAGCTGCTCAAAGGCCTGCCGGGCGACCGCGCTGTGAGCGTGATCCGCGCCTTCACTTATTTCAGCCACCTGGCCAACCTGGCCGAAGACCGCCACCACATCCGCCGCCGCGCCATCCACGAGCGTGCGGGCCATACGCAAGAAGGCAGCATCGACGTGGCGCTGCACCGCCTGCGCTGGGCAGGCATCACGCCCAAAAGCATCTCGGACATGCTGGCCACCAGCTACGTCTCGCCCGTGCTCACCGCCCACCCGACCGAAGTGCAGCGCAAAAGCATTCTGGCCGCCGAGCGCGACATCGCCCACCTGCTGACCGAGCGCGACGCAATCAAGGCCCGCGCCGCAGCAGTCAACGCCGCCAAAGACGCCCTGACCCCCAAAGAACTGGCCGCCAACGAGCAGCAAATCCGCGCCCGCGTGATGCAACTGTGGCAAACACGCCTGCTGCGCTTCACCAAACTCACCGTGGCCGACGAGATTGAAAACGCGCTGAGCTATTACGAAGCCACCTTTTTGCGTGAAATCCCCAAGCTCTATGCCGAGCTGGAAGAAGCCCTGCCCGGCCAGCCCATTGCCAGCTTTTTGCGCATGGGCCAATGGATCGGCGGCGACCGCGATGGCAACCCCAACGTGACAGCCCCCACGCTGGAACACGCCCTGACCCGCCAAAGCGATGTGGCCCTGCGCCACTACCTGACCGAAGTGCATTTCTTGGGCAGCGAGTTGTCGCTGTCGGCCATGCTGGTGCCCTTTGGCCGCGAAATGCAGGCCCTGGCCGCGCAGTCGCCCGACACCAACGAACACCGCCAGGACGAACCTTATCGCCGGGCGCTGACCGGCATCTACGCCCGACTGGCCGCCACCTTGAAAAAGCTGACCGGAGGGGAAGCCGCCCGCCACGCCGTGGCCCCGCAAAACCCCTATGCCAGCGCTGAAGAATTTCTGGCCGACCTGCGCGTGATCGAAACGTCCTTGTGCAGCCACCATGGCGAAGCCGTGGCCGCGCAGCGCCTGCACCCGCTGATCCGCGCCGTCGAGGTATTTGGCTTTCATTTGGCCACGGTGGACCTGCGCCAAAGCTCGGACAAACACGAAGAAGTGGTGGCCGAGCTGCTGACCACCGCCCGTGTAGAAAAAAACTACAGCCAACTCGACGAACACGCCAAACAGGCCCTGCTGATTGGCCTGCTCAATGACGCCCGCCCGCTGCGCGTGCCTGGCGCGGCCTACAGCGAACACGTCCAGTCGGAACTGGCCATCTTCGAGACGGCCAAGCGCATGCTCGCCACATTCGGCCAGCAAGCCATCCGCCACTACATCATCAGCCACACCGAAACCGTGAGCGATTTGCTGGAGGTGCTGCTGCTGCAAAAAGAGGTTGGGCTGCTGCGCGGCACACTGGACAGTGAAGCCATCAACGACCTGATCGTGGTGCCGCTGTTCGAGACCATCGAAGACCTGCGCAACGCCGCGCCCATCATGCGCGACTTTTATGCCCTGCCGGGGGTGGCCGCGTTGTTGCAGCGCTCTGGTGGCGAACAAGACATCATGCTGGGCTATTCGGACAGCAACAAGGACGGCGGCATCTTCACCAGCAACTGGGAGCTGTACCGCGCCGAGATCGCACTGGTCGAGCTGTTTGAAAAACTCGAACGCAGCCACGGCATCACCTTGCGCATGTTCCACGGCCGAGGCGGCACCGTGGGCCGAGGCGGTGGTCCCAGCTACCAGGCCATTCTGGCGCAGCCCCCGGGCACGGTGCGCGGCCAGATCCGCCTGACCGAACAAGGCGAAGTGATCGGTGCGAAATTCGCCAACCCCGAGATCGGCCGCCGCAACCTGGAAACCCTGGTCGCCGCCACGCTCGAAGCCACGCTGCTGCAACCCACCAAACCCGCCACACGGGCGTTTCTGGACGCGGCCGCTGAGCTGTCCGAAGCCAGCATGGACGCCTACCGGGGGCTGGTGTACGACACCCCCGGCTTCACCGACTATTTCTTTGGCGCCACCCCCCTGAAGGAGCTGGCACAACTGAACATCGGCTCGCGCCCCGCTTCGCGCAAAGCCCTGCAAAAGATCGAAGACCTGCGGGCCATTCCCTGGGGCTTCAGCTGGGGCCAATGCCGCCTGACGCTGCCTGGCTGGCTGGGCTTTGGCTCGGCCGTGGAGGCTTTCCTGAACAAACCCGACGCGGCCGAGCGCAAAGCCGCCCTGGCCTTGCTGCAAAAGATGTACCGCCAATGGCCGTTCTTCCGCACTCTGCTGTCCAACATGGACATGGTGCTGGCCAAGAGCGACCTGGCCCTGGCCTCTCGCTACGCCGAACTGGTGGGCGACAGCCGCCTGCGCAAAAAGATCTTTGCCGCCATCGAGGCCGAGTGGCACCGCACCGCCGATGCACTGGCCCAGATCACCGGCGAGAAAAACCGGCTTGAAAGCAACCCGGCCCTGGCCCGCTCGATCCGCCACCGCTTCCCCTACATCGACCCGCTGCACCACCTGCAGGTCGAGCTGATCCGCCGCTACCGCGAGGGCAAAGCCGATGAACGGGTGCAACGCGGCATCCACATCTCGATCAACGGGATCGCTGCAGGGCTGCGCAACACGGGTTGAAAAGCGCCTTTCAAGGTGCTAGAGTAAGCACCTTTAAAAGCACTCGTAAAAGCTCATGACCCACCAAATCCTGTCCGAAACGGCTGCCAGCATCTCGGAGCTCAAGCGCAACCCCATGGGCACGGTGGCCGCCGGGGATGGCTTCCCAGTGGCCATCCTCAACCGCAACGAACCAGCCTTTTATTGCGTGCCCGCCTCATGGTTTGAAAGCATGATGGCGCAGCTGGAGGACATGGAGCTCAACGCCATCGCCGACGCCCGCAAAGGTCAAAAAATGGTGAAGGTCAAGCTCGATGAGCTTTGAGCTGGCTTTTCTGGAAGAGGCGCTGGCCGAATGGCAGCGGTTGGACGGCGCCATTCGTACACAGCTGAAAAAGAAACTGGCTGAACGCCTGCAGGTGCCCCGCGTTCCCGCATCCCAACTCAGTGGCCACCCTGACCGCTACAAAATCAAACTGCGCAGCGTGGGCTACCGCCTGGTCTACGAGGTGCGCGACCAGCAAGTTCTGGTGCTGGTGATCGCCGTGGGCAAGCGCGATCGAAATGCGGTCTATCGCGCTGCAGCACAACGCTGACCCCCACGAACCCATGACACGCCCTTTGTTCACCCTCATCCGCCAAATCAAAGCCCGCATCCGGCTGGTCAGTGCTGCGCTGTTTGGCGTGGCCTTGCATCTGGCGCTGCCGCCTGAATGGCCCGCCCTGACCACCACCCGGGTTTTGCTGTGCTGGAACGCCGCTGTGGCGCTGTACCTGCTGATGGCGCTGTGGGTCATCAGCACCTCCACCCACGACAACATGCGCCAGCGGGCCAACCGACAGGACGAGGGGCAAAAAACCATCCTGCTGCTGACCATCGGGGCGGTGCTGGCCAGCCTGGTGGCCATCGTGGCCGAGCTGTCGGCCATCAAGTCGCTCAGCGGCGACGACAAGCTGCTGCACATCGGTCTGACTGCGGCCACCGTGGCCAGTTCCTGGGTGTTCATGCACCTGATGTTTGCCATGCACTATGCCCACGACTACTACCTGAGCGGGCGCCACGGGCGCGAACCTGGCCTGGCCTTTCCGCAGGAGCCCATGCCGGACTACTGGGACTTTCTGTACTTTTCGGCCGTGATCGGCACCTCGGGCCAGACGGCCGATGTGTCTTTCACCTCCAAGGCCATGCGCCGCACGGGGC
>Ga0228702_1002559_pt1 | contig 10293 bp, 9 predicted proteins | sample McNCre217_Aug_MG_2_FD_178018 | JGI IMG/M metagenome (GOLD analysis project Ga0228702, IMG submission 178018) | Freshwater microbial communities from McNutts Creek, Athens, Georgia, United States - 20-17_Aug_MG | ecosystem: Environmental > Aquatic > Freshwater > Creek | place: USA: Georgia... | reverse complement strand
GTGGGCTCGATCACGTCGCAGATCAGCACCAGGGTGACTTCTTCAAAGAAGGGGTCAATGATCGCGCTGCTTGGATCGGGGATCAACAGCATGTCGGAGGCTTCGATGCCCTTCCAGCCAGCGATCGAAGAACCGTCAAAGGCTTGACCGTCTTCAAACTTGCTTTCGTCAAACTGCGACACGGGCGCAGTAATGTGCTGCCATTTGCCACGGGTATCGGTGAAACGGAAGTCAACGAATTTGACTTCGTTCTCTTTCACCATCTTCATCACGTCTGCGACGGTCTTGGCCATCAGATTCTCCTGGTTGGAAAGGGTTGGTTGAACGTACTGTCAGGTCTTGCAGTTTCTGTGCCAACCTGACCCAGCTGCCCGACCTTGAACAACCCGTGATTGTGCCTTCGTCATGGGCCCGTCGGACAACCCTTGTGCAAAAAAGTGCGACAGACCCGCAGCCCATTTTTCTGGCACACGACCTGTCAACCAGGCTGTTGGGCGGCCACAGCCACCGAGCACACGAATATGCACCACTTTTGCATCTTAATGCACCATTTTGGTGAATTAATTTTCAACGCACCACTTCGGTGCCATACTGCAAGCCAAACGGCAACAAGCCGTCGCGCAAGTCGCGGTAAGCAGCATCGACCTGCTCGGGTGCGCCCTTGACGCCCAATTCAATGTGGCGGCCCCACTGCGGATGATCCACACTGGGCAAGCTGAACACCTTGACGCCCGGATGCCCGGCTTCAATCGCCTCCATCAACGGGGTCAGGGTCGCCTCCATCGAGCCGAACACGATCACCGATTTCTCAAGCCAGGCGTTTTGCCGAAAATGGCGGGCATGGTGCGCGTCCAGCTCGGCCTCGATCATGGGCCAGGCCATGACTGGAAAACCCGGCACAAAGTGAACCATGCCCCCGCCCGCCCCCTGACAACGAAAGCCGGGAATCTTGTTGTAAGGGTTGAGGATGATTTCGGACCCTTGCGGGAACACCCCCATGTTGAGCCGATGTACGTTGTCGTCCCGCTCAGGCTCATAGGGCAACCCTTGCTCACGGGCCGTGTCCTGTATGCGCTCCTGTATGAGCCGTTTGGCCTCGGGGTGCAGCGCCAGCGGCACCCCCAGCGCCCGCGCTGCACACTGGCGTGTGTGGTCATCCGGAGTGGCCCCGATGCCACCACAACTGAAAACCACATCGCCCGATTCAAACGCCCGCTTTAGAGTGGCCGTGATGCGTTCGGGCGAATCGCCAATGTATTCGGCCCAGCCCAACGTCAGGCCCCGTGCCGACATCAATTCAATCACCTTGGGCAAGTGCTTGTCCTGGCGCTTGCCGGACATGATTTCATCACCAATGATGATCACGCCAAAAGTGGGAACAGAGGCTATTGAGGTGCTCATGGGGTGCTTTCAGGCCGAAGGCCGCAGGTGTGAAGAAAAAGACAGGACAGAAGGCGCGCCCCTCAAGGTTCGCCATGCAGATGCCCACCCTGCTTGGGTGAGCTGTCGGGCAGCATCGCCTGGCGTGCTGCGCTGTGCGCTGGGTTTGCGGCAGGCCAGACCTCTTCGGCCACAGACTGCCCGGACTCGTCGCGCAAAGTCTGCAAAGCCGCCAGTGCAAAGTGCGCAAACCACAAAGAAGAAAAAGCAAACACCAGGGTGTAGATCCAGATCGCCACTGGCACCAGAATCACAAAGGCCGCCGCAAACAAGGCCCCTGAGGCCCAGACCAAGCTGGGCGCTGCCCCCATCAGACCGGTGACCACCCCCATGGCCAACCAGGGCAGGCGGTAACGCGCCAGCAAGGCGAGACGCTCCGGCGCACTGGCAAACTCGGCCAGCACATCAAACGCCATGATCCGGTAGGTCAACCAGCCCCAGATCAGCCCGGGCAGCAACATGGCCAAAGGCGGCACCAGCCACAAAGGCAAAGTGATCAGCAAAGCCCCCAATGCCAGCAACACCGACCAAGCCGACCACCACAGGCCTTGCAAGGCAGAGGCCCCCTGTTTGCGCACCAACTGCGGAAAGCGGCGCTGCGCTACCAGGCGCGTCAAAGCGGGGGTCATGAAGCACGACACCACCAGCAAGGTGGCCACCACCACCACCGGCGTGACCGCCAGGATCACCAGCAACGGTGCCACCGCGCTCTTGAGGCCAGCGAGTCCCATGGTCTCCAACCCGCGCCACACCACCTGCAAGCCCAAGGTGTCATCAAGCCATGCCCGCAGCGCCAGCACAGCGCCGTCCCAATAAAGCCACCCCAAACCACCGGACACGACCGCCATCAGTACCAAAGGCAACAGCGACAAGCCCATGACCCGCGGCAAAAGGCAGTACACCGCTGCACGCCAAAAAGCATCCATCATTGAATTCATGGCGCAAAGCTTATCAGCAGGCCCACGTGATCCACCCAAACCCGTGACACCGCCCGGCCAATCACTTGCGCACAAACAAAAAACCCCGTGGGCCAGAGCGCACGGGGTGAGCATGGACGCCTCCGGCGCGCAGCCGATTGGTGATCAAAAAGCCGTCAATCAATCACGGTGGTAATGCTGCCAGCCTTGAGATGCGCCTTGGTTCTGACGCGGCTGACGGAACTGCTTGTCATCAAGTTCCGGCGTTTCTGTGCTGTTGTCATCAAGCCGAACCAGCCGCGCCACCAAGGTGGTGCCATCCAGAAAGCCTTCAACTCGCAGCATCTTGCCCAACAGCGTGTCCGCCGTCACACCCACAAATGTGGTGGTATCGGTCCACCGCACACTTTGGGAACGGTTGTCCTCCATCAGGCTGAACGTTTGGCTGGCCGCATCCGCACTGGCCACCGTGCCATCCACCGGTCGGATCAATTGGGTCGTGGGGGATACCTGGCAAGCCACAGTGACGGCCTTGACCACCGCAGTTCCCACTTGCTGTGTGGCCTGCACTCGCACCGGCAAGCCGTTGGCCACCGTCACCCCCGGACACACCGCACTGAAGTTGATGGCGCTGGCGTCCACCGGCACGCCGCGCACCACAAAACTGGTGCTGTCCACATAATCGCTGATGACCCCGATGAGTTGGACTTTTGCCAAGGCATTGCTGGTGTCGCTGGTCCGCACCTGGACTTGTGTAGCGGTGATGCTGCCATCGCTGGCCACACTGCCCTTGACCATGACATACGCCTTGTTGGCGATGATGGCCCCACTCGGCTGCACAACGGCTGCACCGACCCTGACGGTGGTGCCCTGCACATCCAACGTGCCAGCACTGGCGTTGTAATTCGACACCGCACCACTGAGCTGCGCCTGCATGCTGGTATTGCCGCTGTTTTGATCGCGGTTCACACGCACATGGGTTGCGGTCAACACCCCTCCCACCAACGAAGCCCCGTAAGCGGTGACCTGCACATCATTGGCCAAGGCTGCACCGGTGGGGCGCAGTGCGGTGGCACTCGTGGTGTTGACCGTCAAACCATTGAGGGCGAAGCTCGCTCCGGCACTGGTCGTCGTGTAGCCCGCGACCTTGCCATTGACCTGCACCCGCGCCACCCCCATGTCTTTCTGAACCCGCGTGGCTTGCACCTTGTAGCTGCTGGTCACTGTGTCATATACCGGAGTGCCATGAATTTGCACCATGTCACTGACCTGCACACTGCTCAGATCGGAGTAGCCTCCGGCAAAAACGGTCAACGGTCCAGCAGCCATGTCCGAATTGATCAACACCACCTGACCCGCCACGGTCAGTGTGTTCGGGCCTTTGCTGCTGACCACACCGATCACGGCCGCATCAATCAACACACGACTGGCCTTGTTCGCGCCATCGTGTGCAACCCGCACGCGCTGCCCCATTTGCAAAACGTCATTGCTCTGACTGCCATCGGCGTTTTCATGAACGATGCGGGCATACGCATCTTCAATTTCCTGCCCATCCACAATGACCGAGCCAAAGCCCGTGACCGTGCCGCTGAGTGTGGGGGTGATGCCGTTTGTATTGCTGGCGGTACCGGTGCCGCCGCCACAAGCAGACAGCAGGGCAACAGACAAAGCGATGGTGCTCAACCCCAGATTTTGGCGAATGCGTTGTGCGTTCATGGGTGACTCCTTGGTGTGTGAAATGTGATCAACAGGCTCATTCAGGTTTGATTTTGCGCAGCATGAGCCCCGAACTGCCGCGCTGGTATTCGATTTCGACCGACATGCCACTGCGCAATGCAGTGATGGACGGCATGAGGGTCTGCCCACTGGTCCAAATCAAGGTGAGCGTGGCATTGTCAACACGCACCTCAACGGTTTTGGTCGTGCTGTCAACACCCATCAGGACGCCTTGCGCCTCCTGCACACTGGCATCAGGAATCTGCACCGAACAGGTGACTTGGGTAGCCTGAGGCAGCTGACCCGGATCACGACGACGGGCCTTGAGGCTGATGAACACCTCCTGTCCAGTCTGCAAATTGGCGCAACTGTCCGTCAGCAAGCTGGGCGGGACCTGCACTGCCGTACCGCGCAACTGCAAGGTATTGCCCCCCAACCAACGCACGGAGCCCTTCAATTCAATGTCAGGCGAGGTGTCCTTTTTCTGCACCACCAAGCTGCTGGCTTGCCACCCACTGGCACGCCCCACCAACTTGAGTTGCACCGGTGTGCCATCCGAAGGGGCTGCGCCCTGCCAGTCGGCCGGCAAATCCACCCAAACTCCCTGCACACGGATTCGTCCTGCCTCATGGCCACTGACATCGCCTCGCAAATCCAGCGATGTATCCTGAGTGACTTGTGCACTGGCCAAAGCGACCCGCGCAGCCACCCACGGCAACGACAAGGTAGCGGGTGTCTGAACCGCGCTGCTGGTCAGCCAAAAACTCACCAACGCACCTGCTTGCACACTGTCAGGCAACTCACTGGCTGTGATCGGGGTCTGCCCAACATCATCGAGCACCAGGACATTGCCCATGCGCTGAGCAACCCAAGCGGTCAACAACACCGTGTCGGGCAAGGTGGTCAATTTTTCAATGCGGCTGGCCACCAACACATTGCGCCCTGCAGCGTCACGGCTCCAGCTGCCATGCACCTCCAGCGCATCACCCAAGGTCACCTGACTCAAACCTTCAAACACCGTTGCTGGATGGATTGCATCGGCGCTGCTGACAATGTGCACGCGCTGTCCTAGCATGACCAAGTCACCCGCAGCATCGGTTGCTGCCGAAACACGCCCTATCAATTGCGGCAACACCACAATCCGGCTGGCCTGCCCATCGGTGTGGTAAACACGCACCCGTTGGCCCCATTTGACCTCGGCGACACCGCTGTCCCCCCAACGCTCCACAGTGGCCGCACCATCGCTGTAGCTCACACCATCCACGATGACGCTGCCAAACCCCGTGACAGCCCCTTCGGCCAAGCCGCTGCCGCCACTGCCCACACCGCCCGCTAATTGGGTCCCGCCACAGCCGACCAGTTGCACGACCAAAGAGAGAACCACCCCCAATGACAACCAACTGGATCTGAAAAATTGAACAGGTTTCATGAACGGGACTCCGTAGGGGGGCGATCTGCTTGAGCAGAGTCGGCCGGTGATGCACCTTGATCAGGTGCGCTGTAACTGAACAGCCCCAGGCGAAATCGCTGAGGCTCGGGATGCTCACTGTCTTGCTCGCACAAAGGTGTTGCAACCTGCACCACCTGTTCCAGCACCTGAGCCCACAACCGGTTGGCCAACAGATTCAACTGCTGTACCGACTCGGGGCTCAGCCCATCGGCAAAGACACTTTGTTCAAGAAACTTGCCCTGCGCTTGTGTGGTCAAGTTGTGAACCCCTGCATGCAAGTGATCAGCCACCGCGCCAGCGGTCAATTTGCGCGCCTCCGCATGAGCGGCATCTGGCACAAAAGCATCGCGCAACAAATGCACCTGCCCCTCGCTTTGCCGCACGATGCCCAAGCGCTGCAACTCTTGCAGCACGGTGCGGGGATGCACATCGCGCGACACCGATTGCGCCAGGCTTTCAAACGAGGGCTGTGCACCACTGACAGGCAAAACATCTGGCCACTCGGGCGATCCCATCCAATGGGTGGCCACCTGATTGGCTGTACTGGGCTTGCCCCAAGCGCTGCGCTGTGCGGCTACCGTCTGCAAATCGCCCTCGGCCGATGCACGCAACGCACGCACATCCTTGCGATGCAATCCGGACAAAAGACTCAAGGATGAATCCGTGATTTTTTGATTCTGTGCCTGCAGTTCGCGCTCGGCTTGCGCCAGGAACAAAGGCTTCAGGGCCGCCACAAACTCGCCATAGCCCACCCCCGAACGCAGCAACCATGTGACCAGCGGCTGGGCAATGCCCAAGGCTTCTGGCAAAACGGAGACGGGGCGGTTTTCAGACATGGTGAAATTTTATGGGAAATTTTCCCATTTCTATGAAAATTTTCGACATGACCTTGAAATTTCAAGAAAAAAGCCCCGCAAGCGCGAAGCTCACGGGGCTTGGCAGGAGCCAGCACAAAGAGGCGTTCAGGCCCGCCCCAGCAAGCGCAGCAAGCCCCGCCACTGCTGTGACCAAAAACCCTGGCCATAGTCGCGGCCTTGCTCAAGCTGATCGCGCACGCCGGTGGCGTCAAACCGCAGTTGAAAGTCGGCTGTGCCCAACAGCATGTCCCACCAAGGCAGCAAAACACCGAAATTGCATCCCCCCAGCACTTTCTTGCCCTTAACATCGAACTCATGGCCGATGCCAATGCTGTGGTGCCTGCGATGAAAACGTGGGCTGACCCACAAGCGTTCACCGATGTGGCCAAACCAGATGCGGACGTTGGCGTGCTGAAAGTTCTCACTGAGCTGGCTGATGGCCACCAGCGCCACAAACTGGCCCGGCCCCACACCGATCAGCACCGCGACTGCCGACAAAATCAGGCTGGTCAGCATGTCGTCGAGCAAATGGTTGCGGTTGTCGGTCCATTGGGTCATCTGCCGCTGCGAATGGTGCAGCGAATGCAAAGCCCACCAAGTATTGGATTGGTGCTGTGCCCGGTGAATCAGGTAGTGCACAAAATCAAACACCACCAGGTACAGCACAAAGCTGACCAGCGCCAAATCGGTCACACCGGGCCACAAGCCATCCAGATGCAAAGTGGGAAAGCCCATGGCGCGCAAGACGCCCAGGCCCTGCTCAAAGGCATAGTCGAGCGTGAAAAACATGACCAGCTTGAACAAACCCAGTCGGTGGATCAAGGTGTAGAGCACATCCACCTGCACCGCCCTGCGATCGGTCACCTGCTCGACTGGCCAGCGCCGTTGCATGGGGGTGATCACGGTCAGCATCACGGCCAGTTGCAGCAAGCCAGCCACCACCCAGCCCGTGCCTTCGTAGGCTTTTTCAAGCAAATGGCCCTGCCCTGCTGCAAATGCCAAAGGCTGCACCAGGGTTTCATACAGCGCCTGCTGCAACCATTCAAAACTGTCGGTCAAAAAATCCATGAGCAGATTGTGATGAATCGGGCAAAAACACAGGAGACAAGGGTGTTCTCAGCGAGGGTGCTGTGCGATCCAATCGCGGTAAGCCGGATGTTCGCGCAAGGTGGAAAAACACAGACCCCGCGCCTTCAGACCCGTGATCAAGGGCTCCAGCACCGCAGGGGCCCATGGGTCCTGGCGCGACCAGATACCCAGATGCGCCATGAGAATGTCACCAGCGCGGATGCTGTGCAGTGCTTTTTGCAGCAAAGCTGCATTGGGGTATTTGTCGCTGGGCAACTCATCGCCCAAAAATCCGGCATCGGCCCAGCCTACATGGGCATAGCCGCACTGGCGGGCCGCGTTGATCAATGCGGGGGATGTCTTGCCCCCTGGCGCGCGAAACAAGGGCAACACCGCAGAACCAGTCAACTCGCGCAGACGGCCCGCAGCGCGGTGCAAGTTATCGCAATAGTCCTTGTTCGTCCAGGTCAGTGACTGTCCGGCCTGTGCACCCGCACTGGGCCGCACCACAAACCCGGACCCGTCCGGACCCTGCACGTCGGCCAGCCAATACGCATGGTCCCAGGTGTGCGAGGCAAACGCATGGCCCTCGGCGACCCGGGCCTTCCACCATGGAGCCCAATACTGGCCCAACGTGCCATCGCCTTGCTGGGTTTTCTCGTGGGCGGCAAAAAACGTGACTTTCACTTGCTGACGGGCCAGCACCTGGGCCACCAGCGGAGCAACGCCCATGTGGCCCGTGTCAAAGGTCAGGTACACCTGCTGGGTGCAAGGGGCGGCAGCCAGAGGCAGGCTGCCCGCCCAAACGGCAGCAGCAATCAGTGTGCGAAAACGCTCAATTGCGGGGCGCATGGTCCAGCGTCCACACCCCGTGCGGCGACTTGCCCACCGGGATCTGGCGCACCACCTTGCGCGAGGCGATGTCGATCACCGTGAGCTTCTTGGCCCACCGCGAAGCCACCAGAATGAACTTGCCATCGGCCGTGATGTCCATGCAATCCGGGCCAGAAGGCCCGGGGAACTGCGCCACCACCGACATGTTGATGTAGTCCACCTGGCTGATCGAATTGGTCACCCGGTTGCTGACCATCACATGGCGCTTGTCGCCCAATGCGCGAAAAGCGTGCGCGCCCTTGCCTGTGGGGATCTTCTTGACCAGCTTGGGTTGCGCCCCGGTGATGTCAAACACCTCGACCCCATCAGAGCCAGTCAAACCGACAAGCAAAAACTTGTCATCGGGTGTGCCAAACACATCGGCGGGCACCGAACCCACTGGGGTGCGTGACTTCAGGGTTTGCGTGACCAGATCAATGGCCACCACCTCATCGCTATCTTGCATCGTCACCCAGGCCGTCTTGCTGCTGCTGTCGATCCACAGGTGGCTGGGGGTTTTTCCGGTGGGGATGCGCTTGGCCAGGGTGGCATCACGACCATCCCAACGGTAAATGTCCACGTGGTTCAAGCGGTTGGCCGCCGTCACCAGCCACTTCATGTCTGGCGAGAACCGCAAGTGATATGGGTCCAGAATACCACTCACCGTGCGCTGGATCTGGGCTGTGCGCGGATCGATGAAGGTCAGCGAATCGCCCATGGCATTGGCCACAATCACTGATTTCTCATCGGGTGTCAGGTACAGGTGGTGCGGCTCTTTGCCCGTCGGAATACGGCGGGTCTCGGTCCAGGTGACCGGATCGATCACACTGACATTGCCATCGAGGGAATTGAGGACAAACACCGGGGCCGGGGACTGTGCCAAGGCGCTCCCGAAGGAGAAAATCAACAAACCGCAGGCCAAAACACGGAAAAATCGGGACAAAACAATCACAAAACGCTTTCAAAATCGCGGTCAAGTGTAATCGGACCGTCTACAAAAACTCAGATGCAGATCAAACCCATCGTAAAAATAAGTATCCAAAGCGTTCAGCTGGAGGTTTGTCAGATCCTCGGCCCTTTAAAAAACACCCAGCCCACGTTGGTTTTTCTGCATGAAGGACTGGGGAGCGCGGCCTTGTGGCGCGATTGGCCTGCCCAACTGTGCAGCCGCCTGGGCTGCGCGGGTCTGGTGTATTCGCGCCGGGGCTACGGTCAATCCGATGCGGTGCCCAACGTGCGCGGGCCTTCGGGTTCATCAAACGGGCAACGCAGCGGCCGTTTGCTGCCGGATTACATGCACCACGAAGCCCTGACGGTCTTGCCTGAGTTGCTGCAAACACTCGGTATTGAGTGCCCCGTGCTGCTGGGCCACTCGGACGGCGGCACCATCGCTTTGCTGCATGCCAGCCAATTGCCTGTTGCGGGTTGCATCGTCATGGCCCCGCACGTGATCGTGGAAGACATCTCGGTGACGGCCATCAGCGCGGCCAAAGACGCCTATGAAAATGGCCCCCTGCGCCAGCGCCTGGCCCCCTTCCACGCCGATGTGGACTGCGCCTTCTGGCAATGGAACGATGTCTGGCTGAGCGAGGCTTTCCGTTCATTCGACATCCGGCAAGAGCTGGCGGGCATTTCAGCGCCCTTGCTGGCCATTCAAGGCGAGACCGACCCCTACGGCACCCTGGCTCAGATTGACGACATCGCCCGCGTCGTGCCCCACGCACGCCTGCTCAAACTGCCCAATTGCGGCCATTCGCCCCACCGAGACCAGCCCGAAGCCGTGGCCCAGGCCGTACAGGCCTTCATGGCGCAACTTGGACGGGCCATCGGTTAACCATAGAGGTATCCCCTGTGGGAGCGGCACCCGCGCCGCGATAGCGCCTTCGCAGCCCAAACCATCGCCCCGAGGGCGGGGCTCCCACAAAAGCAGCTGCTGCAAACACCCTCTCAGCCAACCCCTGTGCCCCCCTGT
>Ga0228702_1002558_pt1 | contig 10298 bp, 11 predicted proteins | sample McNCre217_Aug_MG_2_FD_178018 | JGI IMG/M metagenome (GOLD analysis project Ga0228702, IMG submission 178018) | Freshwater microbial communities from McNutts Creek, Athens, Georgia, United States - 20-17_Aug_MG | ecosystem: Environmental > Aquatic > Freshwater > Creek | place: USA: Georgia... | reverse complement strand
TAGTCACAGTTAAAGATTAGGCTTATTACATGAATCTTGCTCTGGTCCTGCTTGCAGGCGATCCACTCAACCCAGACCCTTCGGCATCGGCCGACCCAGCCAACACCTTCTACAGCCCTGGAATCGTCGGATTCCTCGGCACCTTCTTCGTTGTTGTTGGCGCAATCCTGCTCATCCTCGACCTAGTTCGCCGCATCCGTCGCGTGAACTACCGCGCGCAGATTCAGGAGCGTTTGGCCGCAGAGCAGGCTGAACTAGACGCAAAGCGTGGCAAAACCGCGGAATCTGGCGCAACAGGTTCGGCGAGTGCGGCGGGCAAGAGTGCTCCTGCAAAGAGCGCGGATGGTGCTGCTGCGGCCGCCAAGCCGGTTCGTAAGCGACCTGCGCCACCGGCAAAGCCTAAGCGCGACTAAGTTCGCGGCCCGACGTGAGCCGGGCTATGCGCCGTAGCTTCCCACTGCCGGGTTTAGGCAGATGAGCAGAATGCCCGTCCAGTGGCACAAGAATGCCGCCACGGTTAGTGCGTGGAATACCTCGTGGAATCCGAAGTTGCGCGCATTCTTGCCAGGCCACTTGAACGCATAGGCCATCGCGCCAATCGTGTAGCAAAGTCCACCGACCAAAATCAGGATCATCATGGGTGCGTTTGCGTTCATGAAATCTGCAACAAAGGCCAGGGCAACCCATCCCATGCCGATGTAAATAGGCACGTAGAGCCAGCGCGGCGCGTGAATCCAGAACACACGGAACCCAATGCCCAGAATGGCCGTTCCCCAGATGATCCACATCAAAAGGTAGGCCTTTTCGCGGGGGAGCGCCAGCAGAGTGATTGGCGTGTACGAACCAGCGATGAGCAGCAAGATGTTGGCGTGGTCGATGCGCTTGAGGATCTTCTTGGTGCGAGGCTTCCAGTTGAAGCGGTGATAGAGCGCCGAGTTTCCAAAGAGTAGGAACGAGCAAGCGAAGAAGATCGCGGCAGCAGCCTTAGCTGGCAGTCCGTTGGCCAAAACGATGAGAAGCACTCCGCCGGCGATCACAATCGGCAGCACGCCGGTGTGAATCCAACCGCGCCAAGTTGGCTTTACCTCGGCAGGAATCGTCTGGATTGGCTGCGTGGTGAAGTCGTTGAACTGCAGATGTGGCAGGTCATCACCGCGCTGATTGCTCATGTCTAAATGTTAGCGCGAGGGCACTTTAAGCACCGATAACATTTACTTATGCGCAACCTGATTTACAGCCTTTACGAGAGACGCCTCTCGTCGACTGTGACCGGTAAGTCGGTTCGCCAGAACCTGCCGCAGCATGTGGCCGTCATGTTGGATGGCAACCGTCGGTGGGCAAAGAGCCGTGCGATGGCCAAGCCGGTTCACGGGCACGCAGCCGGCGCGCAGAAGATCTTTGAGTTCCTTGGATGGTGCGACGACCTTGGCATCAAGGTTGTGACCCTGTACCTGCTTAGCACCGACAACCTGAAGAACCGCCAGTCGGATGAGCTTCAGGATCTGCTTGGAGTCTTGGGTAGCCTTGCAACCGACCTTGCCGCAGCGGGCAAGTGGAAGCTGCAGTTGATGGGCGACCGCGAACTTTTGCCAACCACACTGCTAAACCAGCTGGAAAACGCAGAAGAGAAGACCGCCAAGGTTTCCGGCACTCACGTGAACCTCGCCATCGGCTACGGTGGCCGCAAGGAAATCGCGGATGCAATGCGTTCCATCCTCAAGCAGCACTCGGCTGAGGGTACAAGCATCGATGACCTTGCCGAACTGATGACCCCAGATTTAATTAGCCAGCACCTTTACACTGGCGGCCAGCCGGACCCAGACCTGATCATCCGAACCAGCGGTGAACAGCGCCTCAGCGGCTTCTTGCTTTGGCAAAGCGCCTCCAGCGAGCTCTACTTTGAAGAGGCAATGTGGCCCGATTTCCGCAAGGTTGACTTCTTACGTGCATTGCGTGCTTTTGAGACACGCCACCGCCGCTTCGGCGCCTAGATTAACGTTTCATTCCGACGGGCGTGTTGCGCCGAAAATTCGAGAAACGCGATTATAAATTCGAGCCAAGGCACCACCGGACTCGAGGACAACTCAATGGCGACTAAGGCTTCAACCTCAAAGACTGCTGCTAATGCAAAGTCGGAGGTGACTAAGAAAGCCGCGGATGCCTCCTCGCAAAAGGTGAGAACCTACGTCCTTGACACAAGCGTCTTGCTTTCAGATCCGCGCGCGCTGTTCCGATTTGCGGAACACGAAGTGGTCATCCCGATCATCGTCGTCACCGAGCTTGAGAAGAAGCGCCACGACCCTGAAATTGGATACTTCGCTCGCCAGGCCCTTAGGTTCCTTGATGACCTGCGCGTAAAGCACGAGCGACTCGACTTCCCAATCAGCATCAACGAGGAAGGCGGTATCCTTCGCGTTGAGCTGAACCACACCAACCAGAGCAACCTGCCTAGCGGCTTCCAGTTGGGCGACAACGACAGCCGCATCCTCGCCTGCGCGTTCAACCTGCGCAGCGAAGGCAACGACGTCACCGTGGTTTCGAAGGACCTTCCGATGCGACTCAAGGCATCGGTGCTTGGAATGGGTGCGGAGGAGTACCGCCACGAACTTGCCCGCGACGCCGGCTACACCGGTGTTGCCGAGATTGGCCTCAGTCCTGAGGAGATGTCGGACCTCTACGATGCAGAGATCCTCGACCACCCAGAGGCCAAGAACCTCCCAATCAACACCGGTCTGGTGCTGTCTTCGGCCCGTGGTGGCGCGCTAGGCCGCATCACCCAGGATCGCCAGATCCGCCTCGTCAAGGGTTATTCGGAGGTCTTTGGTGTGCACGGACGCAGCGCTGAGCAGCGCCTCGCCATCGACCTGCTGCTGGACAACGAAGTGGGCATCGTCTCGCTCGGTGGTAAGGCCGGTACCGGTAAGTCGGCGCTCGCGCTAGCTGCAGCCCTCGAGAGCGTGATGGAACGCCGCCAGCAGAAGAAGATTTTGGTATTCCGTCCGCTCTACGCGGTTGGCGGGCAGGAGCTTGGCTACCTTCCTGGCAGCGAGGCCGACAAGATGGGTCCATGGGGTCAGGCTGTTTTCGACACCCTGAGCGCAATCTGTTCAAAAGAGGTCATCGAGCACGTTGTGGACCGCGGCATCCTCGAGATCCTTCCGCTCACTCACATCCGTGGCCGCAGCCTGCACGACAGCTTCGTGATTGTTGATGAGGCCCAGAGCCTAGAGCGCAATGTCTTGCTAAGCATGCTCAGCCGAATCGGGCAGAACTCGCGCGTGGTCCTTACCCACGACGTAGCCCAGCGTGACAACCTTCGAGTCGGTCGCCACGATGGTGTTGCCGCCGTCATCGAGGTGCTGAAGGGTCAGAGCCTGTTCGGGCACGTAACCCTCACTCGCTCGGAGCGTTCAGCCATCGCAGCATTGGTCACCGACCTGCTCGACGGCTAGCAATAGTATGGCTTAATGACTAGACACGATGAAGTTACCGTTCCGGCTGAGATTGGAACCCTGCTAGACAACTACTTTGAGCTCATGTGGAACCAGGACATGGAGCTGTTCGACCGAGTATTCCACAAGGATTCGGTCTTGTACTCGGCTCAGACCGGCGAACTGAACGTGCGCCCTTATGCCATCTACCGTGATGTCGTGTTGAACCGTAAGTCGCCAGCCGAAACCGCCGACACAGCTCGTCGCGAGGCCATCCTGCAGTTCGACCAGATCTCGCCAACATTGGCCATGGTAAAGGTGCAGCTGCAGATGTTCGGCGGCCGTATGCAGGACTATTTAAACCTCTGCTACCTAGACGGCCAGTGGTGGATTGTGGCGAAGATGTGGGAACGCGCGGGAGATGCACTTCCGGCATAACGCCTTGCCGATTCAAACCAAAAAAGAACCGCCTCCCGATTGGGAAGCGGTTCTTTTGCGTTTGCGGTGGCTTATAGGCCAGGGCTGGTCATGCTTAGAACGTCTAGCGCCTTGTCTAGCTGCTCCATGGTTAGCTTCTCGCCATCCACGTAACCTAGCTCGATGGTTGCCTGACGAACGGTAAGACCGGCTGCAACCGAGTGCTTTGCAATCTTGGCAGCAGCCTCGTAGCCGATGTACTTGTTCAGCGGGGTAACGATCGATGGGCTCGACTCTGCAAGAGCGCGGGCGCGAGTCTCGTTGGCCTCAAGTCCCTTGATGGTCTTGTCGGCGAGCAGGCGAAGGCTGTTGCTCAGCAGGCGGATGCTCTCGAGCAGCGCGTTACCCATTACTGGGATAGCCACGTTGAGCTCGAAGTTTCCGGTTGCGCCAGCCCATGCGGTGGTTGCGTCGTTACCGATAACGCGTGCGCAGACCATCATCACGGCTTCTGGGATGACCGGGTTTACCTTGCCAGGCATGATTGACGAGCCAGGCTGAAGGTCTGGGATGTGAAGCTCGGCTAGACCAGCGTTTGGTCCCGAACCCATCCAGCGAAGGTCGTTGTTGATCTTGGTGAGGCTCACTGCGAGCACGCGAAGTGCACCCGAAGCCTCCACTAGTGCGTCACGCGCACCCTGAGCCTCGAAGTGGTCGCGGGCTTCGGTGATAGGAAGCCCGGTTTCCTCGGCGAGGAGCTTGATCACGGCCTGTGGGAAGCCCTTTGGGGTGTTGATGCCGGTACCAACCGCGGTGCCGCCCAGTGGAACCTCAGCGGTTCGTCCGAGGGTGCTCTCAACGCGCTCGATTGCGTAGCGAATCTGAGCTGCGTAGCCACCGAACTCCTGACCTAGGGTAACCGGGGTAGCGTCCATGAGGTGGGTGCGGCCAGCTTTCACAACGTTCTTCCAAAGAACGGCCTTCTCCTCTAGCGCTACCGCTAGGTAGTCGAGTGAAGGAAGTAGGTCGTTGATTAGCGCGCTAGTGACGGCAACGTGAACCGAAGTGGGGAATACGTCGTTCGAAGACTGCGAAGCGTTTACGTGGTCGTTTGGGTGAACATCGCTGCCGAGGATGGCGGTAGCCAGGGTTGCTAGAACCTCGTTCATGTTCATGTTGCTCGAGGTACCCGAACCGGTCTGGAAGATGTCGACAGGGAACTCACCGTCGTGCTTGCCGGCGATGACTGCATCGGCTGCACCGGCGATTGCGTTTGCCATCTCTGGCTTTAGAACGCCAAGAGCTGCGTTGGCCTGAGCCGCTGCCTTCTTGATCTGGGCGAGGGCGGCGATGTGTGCGCGCTCAAGAGTGGTGCCCGAGATTGGGAAGTTTTCGACTGCGCGCTGAGTCTGTGCGCGGTAAAGAGCGTTGATTGGTACACGAACTTCGCCCATGGTGTCGTGTTCAATGCGGAATTCCATCAGGAACCTTTCGTTGGTGAAACTCGGCTACTTTACGTCGCCGTGAATTGCGATTGGGTGAATATTGCCTTCAACCAGCTTGTAGTTGGCACCCACTACAGCCAATTTACCCGCCTTGACGGCATCGGAAATGACTTTGGAGCGACTTAGCATCTCGTTGATTGTGTCTTCGACGTGCAGCGCTGTGACGTCGTCGATGTTGAACTTTCCGGCTGCATTTGCGGCCAGAACCGTCGGCTTGATGCGCTCCACTAGGTCGTGAATGAACACGCCCTCAACGTTTACTTTTCCCTCGGTGGCGTCGATGGTGGCACGCACGGCACCGCACTCGTCGTGGCCAAGAACGAGGATGAGCGAGACGCCCAAAACTTCGACCGAGTATTCGAGCGAGCCAAGGATGGTCTCGGCGATTACCTGACCCGCATTGCGAACCACGAACAGGTCGCCTAGGCCAACATCGAAAATGATTTCTGCCGAGAGGCGGCTGTCGGCGCAGCCGAAAAGTGCAGCGAATGGCTTCTGTACCTGGGCGAGCGAAGTGCGGCGATCGATGTCCTGACGCGGGTGCGCAAGCGAACCGGTAACGAATCGTTCGTTACCGTTTTTCATTGCGTCCCAAGCCTCTTGCGGAGTCTGTGGGCGGTGCACTTCGTTCATGGTTACCTCAGGCTTGGGTTTGGCTCGGCTTGCTTACTTTGCGTATCCACTGCGCTGGGCAGCGGCAACAACGGTTGCAAACCTATTGAACTCGGTCTTTGTTGCGGTTCCGTAAATTAATAGCTGATCTAGGCGATTGTTCACCTTGATGTCGGCAACAAACGCGTGATCGCGAGTCTTTGGTGGGTTGCTTATGGTGGTGGACTTCCACTCAACCCATTTCAAACCGCCCATGTTTACCGAACCAACCGGCACATCGCCCTTCAGCTGAAGGAGCGACCAGGTCTGGTTGCTGCCGAAAGCCTGGGTTAGGCCAAGGTACTGGTTCTTGGGTCCAACAAAGCCCACGTACCAGTTGCTCACGCCATCGGCGGTTTTGCTGTTCCAGCGAGCCGAGTTTGAGTACCAACCCTTGCCGAGAAGCTTAGGTGCGAGGATCGGAAGCGACGAACCCGAGGCTGCTTCCTTTGCAGCCGACTTGTAGTCGACTGCCTGCAGCAGGGAAGTGTTTGGTCGTGGAACGGCCAACACGAGAATGACCACCAATCCGGCAGTTGCCGCGAGCGACAAGAGCAGGTTGTTTAGTGTTTGTTTGGCGCGGCGTTCCTTGGCCGACTGCGATTCGCTCATGCTGCCTATGCCTCTGGCGACTGCTTGGCCGCGAGAGCTGCATCTAGACGCGACTTTGCGCCCGAAAGCCACTTTTCACACTGCTGAGCCAGCGCTTCGCCGCGTTCCCACAGTGCCATCGATTCTTCGAGAGTTGCGTTGCCCTGCTCGAGCGAGTTCACAACCTGAACTAGTTGCTCGCGAGCCTGCTCGTAGCTGAGTGTTGCTACGTCTGCGTTTGGGTTCTTTTCAGTCATCTCTTCTACCTTAATTCACCGACGTGGTGCGGATTAGTCGCTTGTCGCATTCAGTTCGCCGCTGGCAACGCGCAGGCGCAACTTTGTGCCTGGCTTCACCTTGGATGCGTCCGAAATTACCTGCCCTGAGGCATCGCGAACCACGGCGTAGCCGCGCTCTAGAGTGCTCTGTGGGGAAAGCGAACGTACCTGCTGCTTGAGGTGTTCGAGGCTACGTTCCTCGAGTGCAAGCAGGTTGCCGAACGCGTTTCGCGAACGTCCCAGAGTGATTTCAACTTCTTGGGCGCGCTGGGTGATGAACGTGTAAGGGTTGGCCAGAATCGGGCGGCTAATAATCTGCGCCAAAAAGTCGAGGCCGCCATTTACCTGAGTGCTGATGCGGCTGTGTACACGGTTTAGCAGTAGGCCAATCTGACGACGCTCCTCCTGCACGTCTGGCACAACGCGCTTCGCGGCATCGGTAGGCGTGCTCGCACGGAGGTCGGCCACATCGTCTAAAACCGGACGATCGTTTTCGTGGCCGATGGCAGAAACAATCGGCTTGGTGGTTGCCGCGGCGGCACGCACAACCGATTCATCCGAGAACACGAGGAGATCGAGGAACGAGCCACCACCGCGAGCAACGATGATGACGTCAACCTCTGGGTCGGCATCGAGTTGCTGGATTGCCGCAACAATCTGCGGAGCGGCTTTGTCGCCCTGAACCAAACTGTGAACAACCTTGAACTGCACCTCAGGCCAGCGAAGGCGTGCGTTCTGCAGAACGTCCTTCTCGGCATCGGAATCTTTACCGGTAATCAAGCCGATGAGGTTTGGCAGGAAGGGGAGAGGCTGCTTTACCTGGGTTAGCCCCTCGGTGGCCATGAGGCTGCGCAGTTTCTCGATACGCTCCAGAAGTTCGCCCAAGCCGACCTTGCGCATCTCGTATACCTGCATGGTTAGCTTGCCGTTTTTAGGCCAGAACACAGGCTTCACAAGCGCAACAACGCGGTCGCCCTGCTTGATGCTGGTGTCGATCTTGCCCAGGTTCCAAGCGTGCAGCTCGAGGGCGGCCTCGGCCTGCAGGTCGCGCATCGTCGCGAACATATTGTTGGTGAACGAAACCTTGGCGATTTCGCCCTCAATCCAGATGAAACCGAGGCGGTCTATGAACTCTTTTAGAGTGGCGCCAAGCTGCGCGACAGACCATGGTTTTTCGGCAGTGCTGACCCGACTTGCCGGCGCTTCTGCGCCCCAAGAACCTAGGTCGGACATTTCGCCAGCTTTCGCGGATAATTGAGGGGTGAGTTATAACAAGCCTAGCGCCGACCAAGGACAACTTGATGTTGTCGAAACCACCGATGGACAGCCAAACAAGCGCGTCCTACTCGCGTCGCCGCGCGGCTATTGCGCAGGTGTAGACCGCGCAGTCATCGCCGTTGAGAAAGCCCTAGACCACTACGGTGCTCCGGTTTATGTGCGCAAGCAGATTGTGCACAACAAGTTCGTTGTGTCGTCGCTGGAAAAGCGCGGCGCCATCTTCGTGAACGAGGTAGATGAGGCCCCGGAAGGCGCTATCCTCGTGTTCAGTGCACACGGTGTTTCGCCTGCCGTGGTTGCCGCCGCTAAGGAACGCAACCTTCAGACCATCGATGCGACCTGCCCGCTTGTAACCAAGGTGCACCGCGAAGTTCAGCGCTTCGCACAGGACGACTACGACATCATCCTGATTGGCCACGAGGGCCACGAAGAGGTTGAAGGCACCGCCGGTGAGGCGCCAGAGCGTGTTCAGGTCATCGACGGCCCGGAACAGGCGTCCAAGGCCGTGGTGCGCGACCCATCCAAGGTGATTTGGCTGAGCCAGACCACCCTTAGTGTCGACGAGACCATGGAGACAGTAAACCGCCTGCGATTTCAGCTTCCAACACTGCAGAACCCGCCATCGGATGACATCTGCTACGCCACCCAGAACCGTCAGGTCGCCATTAAGAAGGTTGGCGCCGCATCAGATCTTGTGATCGTGGTCGGTTCGGCTAACTCGTCGAACACCGTGCGCCTGGTTGAAGTTGCCTTGGATGCCGGAGCAAAGGCTTCGTACCGAGTCGACTTCGCCTCTGAGATCAAAGATGAATGGTTCGAGGGCGTGAATACCGTTGGTGTTTCCTCGGGCGCATCGGTTCCAGAGGTTCTCGTCGAAGAAGTCCTCGAAGACTTAGCTCGCCGCGGCTACGGAGATGTTCGCAACGTGACCACTGCCGAAGAGGATGTCCAGTTCTCGCTTCCGGCAGAGCTTCGCCGCGACCTTAAGGCCGCCGGTCACGAGACCAGCAACAAGGCCAAGCGCGACTAAAATAGACCACAACACGGCAGTGTCGCCGCTCTAGATTTCCGAGGAGCGTCCCGGCACCCGGAAAGCGAAAACCCCCACTCAATGAGTGGGGGTTTCTGCGTTAAACCTGTTGGTTTGACTGAACCTTATAGGCTCATGCTCTTGCCGAACGAGCCAAGCTCGCGAGCGGCTTCAACAACACGTGCTGCCATGCCGGCCTCGCCAACCTTGCCCCATGCGCGTGGGTCGTAGTGCTTCTTGTTTCCAACTTCGCCGTCGATCTTTAGAACGCCGTCGTAGTTAGCAAGCATGTGACCAGCGATTGGGCGGGTGAATGCGTACTGAAGGTCGGTGTCGATGTTCATCTTGATGACACCGTGGCTTACTGCAAGTGCGATCTCCTCAGGAGTCGAGCCCGAACCACCGTGGAACACGAGGTCGAATGGCTTGTCCTTGCCGTACTTTGCGCCAACTGCAGCCTGGATCTCGCCAAGTAGCTCTGGCTTTAGAACAACGTTTCCTGGCTTGTAAACACCGTGAACGTTACCGAAGGTTAGTGCAACCATGTAGCGGCCGTTCTCGCCAAGGCCTAGAGCCTCAGCGGTAGCTAGACCGTCTTCAGGAGTGGTGTAGAGGTGTTCGCCGTGGCCACCCTCAACGCCGTCTTCCTCGCCACCAACAACGCCAACCTCAATCTCGAGGACTGCGCCGATGCCCTTGGTTAGCGCAAGCATTTCCTTAGCGATAACTAGGTTCTCGGCCATTGGAACAGCCGAGCCATCCCACATGTGCGAGTTGAAAAGTGGGTCCTGGCCGTGCTTTACGCGGTCCTGGCTGATTGCGATAAGTGGGCGAACGAAAGTGTCTAGCTGGTGCTTTGCACAGTGGTCGGTGTGTAGGGCAATGGTGATGCCGTAGTTCTTTGCAACTTCGCGTGCGAAGGCAGCCATCGCTGCGGCACCCGATGCCATGTTCTTGATGGTTGGACCACTCCAGTAATCGCCACCACCGGTGGTTACCTGGATGATGCCGTCCGAGCCTGCTTCAGCAAGACCAGCAAGAGCTGCGTTTAGGGTCTGCGACGAAGATACGTTGATGGCTGGGTAAGCGAAACCGCCGTTTTTGGCGCGGTCGAGCA
>Ga0228702_1002554_pt1 | contig 10313 bp, 8 predicted proteins | sample McNCre217_Aug_MG_2_FD_178018 | JGI IMG/M metagenome (GOLD analysis project Ga0228702, IMG submission 178018) | Freshwater microbial communities from McNutts Creek, Athens, Georgia, United States - 20-17_Aug_MG | ecosystem: Environmental > Aquatic > Freshwater > Creek | place: USA: Georgia... | reverse complement strand
CCCGGCGCGCTGGTGAGCTGATCGGAATACACGGTTTGGATGGAGTCCATCACCACCACAGCGGGTTGCAATTTGTCGACCGTGGCCAGCACTTTCTCAAGCTGAGTTTCCGCCAGCACTTGCACTTGAGAATGGTCCAAACCCAAACGGCGCGAGCGTAGGGCCACTTGTGCGCCTGACTCTTCACCCGTCACATACAAGGTGCTCATGCCGCTGCGCTGCAAACCGTCCATCGCTTGCAACAACAGCGTGGACTTTCCGATACCAGGATCACCGCCAATCAGCACCACGCCACCTTCAACCATGCCGCCGCCCAGCACGCGGTCGAGTTCGTCTTGGCCGGTGGGCGTGCGGGCCACGTCTTGCGCTTCGATGTCGGAGAGCACGGCCACTTCAGAGGCAGGGGCTAAGGCGGCCATGCCGGCGTAGCGGTTTTTTGTGGCAGCGGCGGTTTCAACCGCGCTTTCAATCAGCGTGTTCCACGCACCGCAGGACGGGCATTTGCCCAGCCACTTGGCGCTGATACCGCCGCAATCGGTACAGGTGTATTGGGTTTTGTCTTTGGCCATCGGTCAATATTACTGGATAAATAGCCAGTAATTTATGCGTGAAGCAACGCAGAGGTTGAAATCCAAACTCAATTGGAACTAAAAATTTAGCCAAGTTAGGTTGTGTCTTTAGATTTAATAATTGAACTCGTATGGCATATAAAGAATAATTAATGTCGCTTTTAACGTCAACATTTGAATATGAAACAGCCACGCCGCCCCCCTAGACAAGGCACATCAACGCAAATAGGCGTTGTATTGGTGTTTTTCGTGTTCTCACTGCTGAGTTGGAGTTTTGCGCAAGCACAAAGCGAGGTGCTCAAACTCGAAACTTGGCGCGCTGACGACGAGGCACGTTGGGTCAACCAAATCATCCCCGCTTTCAATCGCACCCACCCCACGACCAAGCTTTTCACGCTGCCCTCGCAAGCCATTGAATACGACGCTAATTTATTAGACAAGCTTGCCAAAAATACGGCGGGAGATCTCATCACCTGTCGTCCTTTTGACCAGTCGTTGAACCTTTACGACAAAGGCCACCTGAAAGACATCACAGCTATGCCGGAGCTGCGTCGCTTTCGCAGCCACAGCAAAATCGCGTGGACCACCTACTACGCCGATCGTGTGTTTTGCATGCCAGTCGCCGCCGTGATGACCGGTTTTTTTTACAACACCCAAATCTTCAAGGAGCTTAACCTTCGCCCCCCCCAAACAGAAGAAGAGCTTTTTGCGGCACTGCAAACAATCAAAGCATCCAAGAAATACTTACCGCTGGCGTTTGGTACTGGCGACCCTTGGCAAGCTGCACAAGTATTGTTCGCAGGCATCGGTCCGAATTATTGGAATGGCGAACAGGGGCGCATCAATTTACTGACAGGGCGAGCCAAATTTACCGACCCCGCTTACGTCGACACTTGGCGCACGTTGGCCAAACTGGCCGACTACTTGCCCAAGAACCACCAAGAAATCGGTGAAAACGGGGCGCGAAAATTATTTTTGGATGGCCAAGCAGCGATCTATCCCGCCGGATCGTGGGAGATTTCCTTCCTGGCCAAGCACAGCAATGCCCAGCACTTTGGTGTCTTTGCGCCACCGCCCAAACAAATCAAACACAACTGCTACGTACTCAGCCACTTTGACATGGGGATTGGCATCAACGTGCAGACCCGTCACCCGCAACAGGCAAGTGCATTTTTGACCTGGCTGAGTACACCCGAGTTCTCACAGGCTCTGGTCAACAACCTGCATGGGTTCTTTCCCTTGTCTAACTACCCCATCGACATTAACGAACCACTCGCCAAAGAAATGGCCTCGTGGCGTCAACAGTGCGACACCACCATACGCATCAATAGTCAATTTCTCAACCAAGCTTGGCCCGGCTTAGAGCAAGCACTGTGGGATGTCTCGGCACGGGTCATGCGCAAAGAAATCACGCCCGAAGAGGCTGCCACTCGTATTTCAAACGGAGTCGAAAAATGGTTCAAACCCATTTGATTTTTTACGCGCCCCAAAAAGGAGCGCTGCGCCTCTTGTGTCAACTCCTAGCGGCGGCTTTACTTTCAACTCACGAGGCCTATGCAGACGCTCTGCCATGGTATTTAGAAGCTGACAAACAAGACGTTGCGCCAGCCTCCATTCACAGCGCAGCGGTCACCCCTGGCACAACGCCTATCACCGTGGCTGTGATTGACAGTGGCGTGCTTGCCGAACACCCGGCATTAAAGGGTGCCCTCTTGCCCGGTTACGACATGGTGGGTGCACAGCGCAACCTTCGAGGAGATCGTTCGACAAATTTCGCACCCGACGCAAGAGACGCCACATGTGGACAAAAATTAGTGTCGTCATCATTTCGAACTCACGGCACAGAGGTTGCGAGTCTGATTGCTGGCAATGGTTATGACAATGCATGGGGGGTTAATCCAAAGGCCAAAGTACTGCCCGTCAGAATTTTCAGCACCTGCGGCATGTCGCCCGACGACATGGTTGATGCCATACGCTGGTCCGCTGGACTCCCGGTTCGCGGGGTTCCCACCAACCCTTACCCAGCCAAAGTCATCAACATCAGTATTGCAGGCGGTGCGACGCAATGTCGCTCCGATTTGCAAAGGGCCATTCATACGGCCATTCAGGCAGGGGCCTTTGTGGTGGCCGCTGCGGGCAACAACTTTCAGCGTCCCTTAGCCGAACCTGCCAATTGCGAAGGTGTCATTTCTGTGGGTGCGCTTTCTGCCGAGAACAAAATCGAAAACTACTCTGCGCTCGACCCTCGCACCACCATTTACACCGCAGGGGGCGGCCCTAATCTGACCGTCAATCACCAGTGGGCGAAAAACAAACTTCGTGTCGCCACAACCGAGTCGAGTTTCGGAGGAGGCGAGCAGTTCACCGTAGCAGACAAAGGGATCGGCACAAGCTTTGCAGCGCCCTTGGTGTCCGGATTTTTGTCGTTATGGCTGTCGTATCGTCCCAATGTTGGCCCGCAAGACTGGGTGTCTTACGTTGATTCTTTTGTAAGAGAAGTCCCACGATTGGAGAAATGTGTTGATTGCAATCCACGAGGTTTGGTTGTTCCTGAAAACATCGTGAGGCGTTCCAAATGAAAAAGTTGACTCACTTCCCGCGCCATCTCCAAATCTTTGTGTCGCTACTGCTAGCGCTAATCGCGCACAGCTCACGGGCAGATGCCATCGTTTGGTCTTGCTCGCGCTCCGAGCCTAAGCAAACGACGTTTGAGGGTATCAAAGCATTTCGCATTGAAAACCTGACGACAAAAGACACCGACACCATTTCCATCACGTTGCTCGACTTGTACGGCGCATACGGCGGCGAAGTCATTCAAATGGGCAAAAACCATCTCTCTGTTTGCAGCTTGCCACCCAAAGACCCTCTCCAAATCACAGCCATGGAATTGCTCGGATACACGCCGGAAGAGTTTCTCAAAGTGTCCCAACCATCCAAGGGGGCTTTGATTTTCATTCCCTCAATTCATCAAATGCAAAAGTGCATCCATGAAAACCATCCCGCCATTGGATTTTTAAAAAATGTCGTGGAAAACGAACGCGTCGCCCCTTGCTTCTAAGCAAGCACGCATGTCGGAGAAATCTATGAAAACCAACCGCTTGTGGCTTGTGATCGCTCAACTCGTCGCGCTAGGGAGCATGCCACTCAGCCAGAGCATGGCTGAGACAACAGACAGGCCACAAAAAGTGGTCTTCTGCTCTGAAGGCAGTCCTGAATCTCTGGCGCCCAGTGTCGGCTTCAGCGCCACATCCGTTGACGTTTACCTCGCGATTTACGACACATTGGTGGCGTATGTTCGCGGTGAAACAACCCTCACCTCAGGTCTAGCAGAGCACTGGCAGATTTCTAAAGACGGCAAGGAGTACACCTTCTTTTTGCAAAGAGATGTGAAGTGGCATAGCAACGCACACTTCCAGCCAACGCGGACCTTCAATGCAGATGACGTGATTTTCACCATTGAGCGGCAATGGAAACCCTCGCATCCGTACTATCACGTGACGAGTTCTAATCACGCGTATTTCAAATCCGTGGGTTTTGAGTCCTTGATTAAATCCATCAAAAAAATGGATGACTACACGGTCAAGTTCACGCTCAACGAAGCAAATGCTAGTTTTTTGGCAATGTTGAGTCTGAGCATCGCCAGCATACAAAGCCACGAATACGGCATGGCCATGTTGAAACAAGGCACCCCCGAGATCATTGATGCACACCCCATAGGAACAGGTCCGTTTTCTTTTGTCAGCTATGCAAAAGACCAAAAAATCTCTTTTAGAACATTTCCAGAATATTGGCGTGGCAGAGCAAAGATTGATGCGTTGGAATTTTTAATTTCGCCCGATGCCAATGATCGATGGCAAAAAATTCAAAGCAATATTTGCCATGTCATGCCATTCCCCAAACCTAGTGATTTGAAGCAAATACGCAATCACCCAAACGTCACTGTGTTAGATCAACTGGGTCTGAATGTCGGGTTCTTGTCCTACAACACCACAAAACCTCCATTCAATGATGTGCGTGTTCGCAAGGCACTCAACATGGCTATTAATAAACAGGCAATTTTGGATCGTGTTTATCAAGGTGCGGGCGTAAATGCCGTCAACATGATTCCGCCCACGATGTGGTCTTACAACAAACAAGTCCAAGATGATGTGTTTGATCCTGTTGCCGCCAAGCAGCTGCTCACCGAAGCGGGCTACCCCAGTGGCTTCTCGACGGATTTGTGGGCCATGCCTATTGCGCGTGCCTACAACCCCAACCCCTTACTCATGGCACAGATGATTCAAGCTGACTTGGCGCTCTTAGGCATCAAAGCTGAAATCAAAAGTCCGGACTGGAGTGAATACTCCACACGCATGGCACAAGGCGAGCACGAAATGGGGTTGTATGGCTGGACCGCCAGTTACGGTGATCCAGACACCTTCTTCTACGACCTCCTCAGCTGTTATGCAGCGAAAACGAACGGGCCCAACATGGCCAAGTTTTGTTATGCACCTTATGAACAACGCGTCAATCGCGCGCGAACCATTCCCAATCCAACACTGCGAACCCCTCTTTATGAAGAGGCGCAGTTGATCTTCAAAGAGCAAGCACCGTGGTTAACGATTGCCAACGCCAAACAATTTGTGGTGGTCAGAAATGAAGTGCTTAACTTCAGACTCAGTCCGTTTGGACTGCATCTTTTCTATGGGGTTGAACTTGAAAAGCGCCCCTGAAAAGCCTGCAAGACGATTAGGTTTGGGTGAATCCCACGCGACTTGAAACCGCACACATCAGTTCGTAGCCCACAGTGCCCGCGGCTTGGGCAACTTCGTCAATCGGCAACACGGTGCCGTTGCCAGCTTTGCCCCAAAGTGTGACCTCACTGCCAAAGCCCGCTTGCGGGCAGGGGCTGAGATCCACAGCCATCATGTCCATGCTCACGCGGCCCAAGGTTCGGGTACGCACACCATCCACCAAGACAGGCGTGCCCGTGGGGCAGTGACGAGGGTACCCGTCGGCGTAGCCACAAGCCACCACACCTAAGCGCATGGGCGCATCAGCAGTAAACGACGATCCGTAGCCCACGGTGTCACCCGCTTGCAGTGTTTGCGTCGCAATGAGGCGGCTGCGCAAGCTGAGAGTCGGTTGTAAATCCCATTGCGCCATGTTGCGCTCAGGGAAATCAGGTGCGCTGCCATACAGCGCGATGCCGGGACGCACCCAATCAGCGGCAACTGTGGCATCGCTGGCATGGCGCAGCAAACCTGCACTGTTGCATGTGCTGCGCTCGCCGGGTAGGTCTTCGGTAGTTTTGTTGAATGTGGCCATTTGCGCAGCCACGCCTTTGGCGCCATCGGCATCGCTGAAATGCGTGACGAACGAAATTTCATCCACTTGCGGCAATTGGTTCAGCCGTGTCCATGCCGAACGAAAGCGCGTGGGCGTGAAACCCAAACGATTCATACCACTGTTCATTTTGAGGAATACCCGGTGCGGCACTTGTGTTTTGTGGCGGCTGAGCATGTCAATTTGCTCGTCGCAATGCACGGTGTGCCACAGATCGAGGCGCGAGCAGAGTTCTAAGTCACGCGCTTCAAACACACCTTCCAACAAAAGCACAGGGCCGCGCCAGCCCAAGCTGCGCAAGCGTTGCGCCTCATCGAGGTCTAACAGCGCAAAGCCATCGGCACCACGCAAACCTTCAAACACACGCTCAATGCCATGACCATACGCGTTGGCTTTGACGACCGCCCACACACGCGCATCGGGGGCAGCGGCACGCATACGGGCTAAGTTGTGACGCAAAGCGTCGATGTGAACAAAGGCTTGAATCGGGCGGGGCATGGCCGATATTGTGGCACCCGCGTGATATAACCTTGGGTAGTTCAAGAAGAAAGAAGAAACAACAGGTGCACAGCCCGCTGAACACCTGCCAGACCTACCCATGAAGCGCGGTTTTTACACCATCATGTCGGCGCAGTTTTTCAGCTCGCTGGCCGACAACGCACTGTTCGTCACAGCCGTAGAACTCCTCAAAACCGATGGCGCACCCGAGTGGCAACGTGCCGCGTTAGTGCCCATGTTTGCTTTGTTTTATGTGGTGCTCGCGCCCTTTGTGGGCGCCTTTGCCGATGCGCGACCGAAAGGCGAAGTCATGCTCATGAGCAACACCATCAAAGTGGTGGGTTGCTTGATGATGTTGTTTGGCGTGCATCCCTTGCTCGCTTACGCGGTGGTGGGTTTGGGCGCGGCGGCGTATTCACCCGCCAAGTACGGCATCTTGACCGAACTGTTGCCAGCGTCTCAGTTGGTCAAAGCCAACGGTTGGATTGAGGGCTTGACGATTGGCTCCATCATCTTGGGCGTGTTGTTGGGTGGACAGTTGGTTGGCCCTAATTTATCGACCTGGTTGTTGTCGTTTGATCTGCCCTTTGTCACCACGGGTGTCGACACTTCGGCCGAGGCCGCCATTTGTTTGCTGATTCCTTTGTATGCCTTGGCTGCTTGGTTCAACAAGCGTATTCCTTACACAGGCGCTGCGCTCATCCCCATGCGTTTGGATGAAGGCAAGAGCATGTTGCACAACCTGTGGGTGTTGGTGCCCGACTTTTGGCATTGCAACCAACGCTTGTGGCACGACAAGCTAGGCCAAATTTCATTGGCCACCACCACCTTGTTTTGGGGCGTGAGCGGCAACTTGCGTTACATCGTGTTGGCTTGGAGCGCAGCGGCTTTGGGCTACACCACCACACAAGCGTCTAGCTTGGTGGGCGTGGTGGCAATTGGTACCGCCGTCGGTGCGGTGGTTGCTTCGATGAAGATGCGCCTTGACCATGCCACACGCCTCATGCCTTTAGGCATTGCCATGGGCTGCTTTGTGGTGGCCATGAACTTCATTGACAACTTGTGGGTGGCTGTGCCCTTCCTCATCATCTTGGGTGGTTTGGGTGGCTTCTTGGTCGTGCCGATGAACGCGTTGCTGCAACACCGTGGCCACAACCTCATGGGCGCAGGCCGCTCCATCGCCGTGCAAAACCTGAATGAACAGTTGTGCATTTTGGGCCTCGGCTTTTTGTACACCTTCAGCACGGGCATGGGCCTGAGCGCTTTTGGTGCCATCACCGCCTTTGGTGTGTTGGTGGGCTATGTGATGTGGCTCATCAAACTCTGGCACGAGCACAACCACAAACACCACCGCGAAGAATTGGCGCGCCTGATGCACATCGCGCGCAACGACGATTTGCACGGTTAACCCTTGCACGCATCGCGCCACATGACACGCCCTGTGCTGGCCGTGTTGGCCTTGGCCCTCAACGCATTGGTGTGGGGCCTGTCTTGGTTTCCTTTGCGTGAACTTGATGGGCACGGCCTGCACCCACTGTGGGCGACTGCGGCTGTGTTTGGCATTTCGGCCATTGCGCTGTCCGTCATCAGTCCTTCGGGCTGGACACATTTCAAACACCACCCACACCTGTTTTGGCTCATGGCAGCGTCTGGCTTGACCAATGTCGGCTTCAACTGGGCCGTGGCCACCGGTGATGTGGTGCGCGTGGTGTTGCTGTTTTATCTCATGCCCACGTGGTCGTTGCTGCTCGCGTGGTGGCTCTTGGGTGAGCGACCTACACGCGGCGCGCTGATGCGCTTATCTTTGGCCTTGCTCGGCGTGGTGTTGGTACTCAAAACGCCAGAATCGCCCTGGCCACTGCCGCAAGATTTGTCCGACGTGCTGGCACTGCTCGCAGGCTTTTGTTTTGCATTGACCAATATTTGGCTACTGCGTTTGCAACACACGCCTGAGTCGTCGCGCATGGTGGCCATGTTTGGGGGCGGCGCTTTGATGGCGATGGCCTGCGCACTGCTGGCCACGACGTGGGGCGTCATCCCGCCGGTTTTTGAGACTCCGATGGATGTCGCCAGCTTCTCAGCATTTACAGCTTGGACGGGTCTTCCCTCTGTCCAGCAACTTGTAGCAACGTGGACACCTTGGGTGCTGGGCTTGAGCGTGGCATTTTTGACCTCCAACTTCACGCTGCAATACGGTGCCGCACGCTTGAGCGCGCACACCACCGCCATGGTGATGATGTCCGAAGTGGTGTTCGCCAGCGTGTCCTCGGTGGCACTAGGGGCTTCGGCGCTCACATGGCGCGTGGGTTTGGGCGGCGGCATGATTGTGCTGGCGGCGTTGTTGGCATCGCACGCGCACACCCCGAAGGAGACCCACCCATGACCTCGCTCAAAGACTTCACTGCCCATCGCATCGACGGCACGTCTATCTCACTGGCTGACTTGCAGGGCCAAGTGCTGCTGATCGTCAACACCGCCAGTGCTTGTGGCTTCACGCCGCAATTTGAAGGGCTAGAGGAGTTGCACAAAACCTATGGCTCACGCGGGCTTGCCGTGATCGGTTTTCCGTGCAACCAGTTTGGCGCGCAAGACGCAGGCACCAACGCTGAGATTGGCGCGTTCTGCCAACGCAACTACGGCGTGAGCTTCACGATGATGGAAAAAGTCGACGTGAACGGCGACCACGCGCACCCGTTGTTCAAATGGCTCAAAGCAGAAGCACCCGGCATCTTGGGCAGCGAAGCCATCAAGTGGAACTTCACCAAGTTTTTGGTGGGCAAAGACGGTCGCGTGCTCAAGCGCTATGCGTCGATGGATGCGCCAGCCAAACTGGCGAAAGACATTGAGGCGGCTTTAGCCGCTTAGTTCAACGCCGCGTCCAACACTTCCACCCAGTGCTTCACCGGCACATCGGTGCCGCTTTGCAAATGGGTGATGCAGCCCACGTTGGCACTCAGAATGGCTTTGGGTTGGAGCGCATCTAGGTTGCCCAGCTTGCGGTCGCGCAAGGTGTAACTGATATCGGGATTGAGCACGCTGTACGTGCCCGCTGAACCGCAACACAAATGTGATTCGTTATTAGCCACTTGGATCGAAAACCCCAAAGCCGCCATGTGTTGCTCCACCCCGCCTTTGAGTTTTTGGCCATGTTGCAAGGTGCAAGGTGGGTGGTAGGCCTGTGCGCCCGCAGCTTTCACCGCCGCCGCATTGAGTTTGGGTTGAAGCAAAGGCACGAGGTCGGGCAGCAACTCGCTCAGGTCTTGCGTGAGTTCGCTGATGCGCTTGGCTTTGGCCGCGTAAGCGGCATCGTCTTTGAGAACGTGGCCGTAGTCTTTGACCATCACGCCGCAGCCGGACGCGTTCATCACAATCGCTTCCACGCCTTGCTCAACAAACGGCCACCATGCGTCGATGTTGGCGCGAATTTGCACCAAGCTGCCGTCTTGGTCGTTCAAGTGAAATTTCACCGCGCCGCAACAGCCCGCTTCGGGTGCGACGATGGTTTGAATGCCTGCCGCATCCAACACGCGCGCGGTGGCGGTGTTGATGTTGGGCAGCATGGCTGGCTGCACGCAGCCTGCGAGCATGAGTACTTTGCGGGCATGGGTTTGCGTCGGCCACACCACGCCGTTGCGCTCGGCGGTTTGCGGTGCAGGCACTTTGGCTTTGAGCTTGGCGGGCAGCACGCCGCGCACGGCTTGACCGAGCTTCATGGCGGGCGCAAACAACGGCGAAGTGAGGCCTTCTTTCAAAGCCCAACGCATGAAGCGTTCGCCCACGGGACGCGGCACTTGCGCATCCACCACCTTGCGGCCCACGTCCACCAAGTGGCCGTATTGCACGCCGCTGGGGCAGGTGCTTTCGCAGTTGCGGCAGGTGAGGCAACGGTCCAAGTGTTGTTGCGTGGCACGCGTGGGCGTG
>Ga0228702_1002550_pt1 | contig 10328 bp, 8 predicted proteins | sample McNCre217_Aug_MG_2_FD_178018 | JGI IMG/M metagenome (GOLD analysis project Ga0228702, IMG submission 178018) | Freshwater microbial communities from McNutts Creek, Athens, Georgia, United States - 20-17_Aug_MG | ecosystem: Environmental > Aquatic > Freshwater > Creek | place: USA: Georgia... | reverse complement strand
CCTGGACGCACATTTGCGTAGAGACGGAAATGTTTACGAAGGGGCAGGAGCGAAGCTCGCTCGGGTTGTTCTTGGGGAGGAAGTTTTTCCCATTTCGGTCCACCGACCGAGCCAAACAAAATCGCATCGGCCTGACGACAGGCTTCTAAAGTTGAATCGGGTAGGGCTTTCCCATGCAGATCAATTCCAGCGCCACCGACCGGATGGGTCGAGTGCTCGACGGTGTGTCCCGAGCGTTTCAAGACTGCTTCGAGAACAGGAACTGCCACAGCCATGACTTCGGGTCCGATGTAGTCACCAGGAAGAATCGCAATTTTAAGATGCATAAGAAAAGTTTAGTTAAGGCAAAGGAGAGCGGTTTGGGCAAGGAGAAGCGAGTGAAGTTTTAAGAAGACAGGTTAGGGCCACTGCCAAAACCACCTCGGCAATCCACGCTATACCAGGCTTCAACTTTTTGACGGGCCCAAGGGGTTTTGCGGAGAAAAGTCAGACTCGATTTAAGCGAAGGATTATATAGAAAACAACGAATGGGGATGCGACGTCCCATTTCTTGCCAACCATGTTTCTCGACTAAAAAAAGAAGCACCTTTTCCAGAGTAACACCATGAAGCGGGTCGCGCGGGTGTTTTTGTGGAGTAGTCATGAAAACTTACCGAGCGTGGTAATCTTTGGCAAAGGCTTCGGCAAAGTAGGTCAGAATGACATCCGCTCCAGCACGTCGGATTGCCAGAAGTGATTCGTCGCGAACGGCTCTTAAGTTAAGCCAACCTTTCTCAGCGGCCGCTTGTAGTTGAGCGTACTCGCCTGAAACTTGATAGGCTACTATCGGTAAAGCGGAGGATTCACGAACATCGCGGATGATGTCTAAATAGGCTCCCGCTGGTTTGACCATCAGTAGGTCCGCACCCTCGGCAGCATCAATCAAAGCTTCGCGTATCGCTTCGCGACGGTTTGCCGGATTCATTTGATAGGTCGCTTTGGATAGGGTTTTCCCATCGGATAAAGTACTACCAACGGCATCTCGGAAAGGACCGTAAAAAGCTGAAGCAAATTTGGCTGAATAAGCGAGAATGCCCGTCTGCGTGCGACCATTCGCATCGAGTGCCTGGCGGATGGCAGCGACGCGACCATCCATCATGTCAGAGGGGGCTACAAAATCAGCACCCGCTTGAGCGGTGAGCAGAGACATTTTTACTAAGGCCTCTACCGTACGATCGTTATCTACATCCGTTCCTGCTTGGTTCAGAATTCCGTCGTGACCGTGTGTCGTGTAAGGGTCGAGTGCGATATCGGCGAAAACGACCATCCCTGGACATTTTTGTTTTACTTCTCGAATGGCCTGTAGAGCGAGGGAGTTGGGATTCCAAGCCTCAGCTCCTTCGGCGGTTTTACGACTTGCCTCAATTTTAGGAAAGAGAGCGACTCCATGAATACCGAGAAGCTGAAGTTGAGCGCACTTGGCAGCAAGTTGTGCAAGCGGAATTCGGAAAATGCCTGGCAGAGAAGAAATCGCTTCGGGTTGTTCGCCTTCGGTAACAAAGAGCGGTTGGATAAGATGGCGTGGCTCCACTGTGGTTTCAGATAACATCGCGCGAATGCCTGCCGAAGCGCGAAGGCGGCGGAGACGTAGGGGAAGATCGAGTGATTCCGACATGGTTTTAATGGAATAAGGTTAGAGCGCACCAAAGGGCAACGGAGAAGGAAAGTGTGACAGGTAAACCACCCAGAGGTGGTGGGACACTTTGTCATTTTGCCCCTTATTTGCCGCTCAGGGGCAATCTAAAAAGTTAAATTACAAGGGATTTTAATCGATTTGTCCTTGGCATAAGCCCTGCCACATAAACTCAACTATTCTTAATAATACTATGAGTAAAATCCTCGGCATCGACCTCGGCACCACTAATTCCTGTATGGCCATTCTGGAAGCAGGAGAGTCAGTGGTTATCGCCAATTCAGAAGGAGCCCGCACCACTCCCTCGATTGTAGCCTTCACGAAAAATGGTGACGTCTTAGTCGGTCAAGCGGCCAAGCGCCAAGCGGTGACCAATCCGAAGAACACGGTCTTCTCGGCTAAGCGTTTAATTGGACGTAAGTTTTCCGAGGTGAAAAACATTGCGGCTAAACTTCCTTACAAAGTTGTCGAAGGAAAGAATGGCGATGCAGCCATTGAGTGTGAAGTGGAAGGCAAGCCCCGTGTTTTTACGCCTGAAGAAATTTCCGCCAAAGTTTTAGCGAAACTTAAGGCCGACGCTGAAGCTTATCTCGGTGAAAAAGTTACTCAGGCTGTAATCACCGTACCAGCCTACTTTAACGACTCGCAACGCCAAGCGACCAAGGATGCAGGGACAATTGCTGGTTTGGAAGTTCTCCGTATTGTGAACGAACCAACTGCTGCCTCATTGGCATACGGTCTCGATAAGAAGGGTGACGAGAAAATTGCTGTTTACGATTTAGGTGGTGGTACTTTCGACGTTTCGATTCTCGAAATCGGTGGTGGCGTCTTTGAAGTTAAAGCGACCAATGGTGATACTGAACTCGGTGGCGACAACTGGGATGAGCGTATTATCCAATGGCTCATTGACGGTTTCCGTGCTGAACAAGGTATCGACCTTTCCAAAGATCCGATGGCTCGCCAGCGTCTTAAGGAAGAAGCAGAAAAGGCAAAGATTGCCCTTTCGTCTTCCAACTCGGTCGACCTCAATCTGCCTTTCATCACGGCCGATGCCTCGGGACCTAAACACTTGAATGTGACCCTCTCGCGAGCGCAGATGGAAAAAATTTGCGATGATTTATCGGAACGCACGCGCAAGCCTTTTGAGTCTTGTTTGAAGGACGCTGGTCTTTCCATGAGTCAAATCGATGAACTCGTTTTGGTCGGTGGTATGACTCGTATGCCTAAGATTAATGAGATTGCACGTAGTCTCGCGGGCAAGGATCCACACAAGGGTGTTAATCCCGATGAAGTCGTTGCGATTGGTGCAGCGATTCAGGCCGGTGTCTTAAAGGGAGATGTGAAGGATGTGCTTCTGTTGGATGTCACTCCGCTCACGCTTTCCATTGAAACCATGGGTGGAGTTTCGACGCCGATGATCGAGCGCAACACCACGATTCCGACGAAGAAGAGCCAAGTTTATTCTACGGCGGCCGATAACCAGCCTGCGGTTGATATTGTTATCCTGCAGGGCGAACGTCCGATGGCTAAAGACAATAAGCGTCTCGGTACTTTCAAGTTGGATGGTATCATGCCTGCTCCTCGCGGTACTCCCCAAATTGAGGTAACTTTTGATATCGATGCGAACGGCATTCTTCACGTCAGTGCCACAGACAAGGGCACAGGCAAGGAACAGAAGATTTCCATTACTGGATCCTCTGGTCTCTCGAAGGAAGAAGTTGAGAAGCTACGTAAAGAAGCAGAAATGCACGCTGAGGAAGACAAGAAGGCGCGCGAATATGCGGAAGCACGTAATCAACTCGATGCCGTGATTTTCCAAGGGGAAAAACAACTCAAGGAAAATGGCGATAAGTTCCCTGGCGACAGTAAGACCAAGGTCGAGGCCGCAATCAAGGAAGGCCAAGAGCTCTTAAAGAAAGAAGGAGCTTCTGCCGAAGAACTGCAAAAGGCGCATGAAGCCATCTTAACACCTCTCTCGGAAGCCGCGCAGGCGATTTACGCAGAGGCGGCTAAGCAGGCACAAGCGGCACCGAATGGTGGAACAACCGAACAACCGAAGAAGTCGAAGGACGGCAAAGTCGTCGATGGCGACTTCGAGGTTGTCGACGAAGGTAAGCAATAAGCTTACCGTTTAGTTTACCACATCAGGACGGGGCTCAGCCCCGTCCTTTTTGTTGAGTCCGAATTTTAACTTATACTTTCGATAGAAAGAGGGATTAAGGGCGATGGAAAGCATGGCTGCGGCCACGAGACTATTCCACGCCACTGCATTAATCAGACCTAAACCTCGGGCTGCGGTGCCCAGGACAAAGGTAAACTCTCCAATTTGTCCTAAGGTTATACCCAGTTGCATGGGTGTGTACTTAGGCTCGCGAGCAATCCACATAATCAAAGCAGCAGCGAGAGGTTTGATGATAATGACAATGAAAGCGAGGATGAGAGCTGGAAGGGGATTACTGAAAAGAAGTTTGGGATTAAACAAAAGTCCGACGGATACGAAAAAGAGAACGGCAAAAACATCGCGCATCGGGAGAGCCTCTTTGGCGGCTCGAGCCGAGTAGTCGGAGCGGGCTACAATTAAACCTGCCATGAAGGCACCAAGAGCCATTGAAACGCCGAAGCCTTGGGTGGCGATGACGGCCAATCCGAGGGCGACAGTTAAGGTGGCGAGCATGAATAACTCGCGTGAGCGAGTACGATGAATTTTTTCCAAAATCCAGGGAATGATTCGGTCACCCAAAAGACCGACAGCGAGGATGAACAGAACCATCCCCAGACTGGCTAAAGCGAGCGATTCAATGAGACCTGCACCATTACTGGATTTGCTATGAGCAATCGCAGGGAGGGCAACGAGGATGAGAACGGTAAGTAAATCCTCTACGACGACCCAGCCAACGGCGATTGTTCCGACACGCGAGTTGAGGTCTTTATGATCTGTTAAGATTCGAATGAGCACAACCGTGCTCGCAACGGAAAGAGCGAGGCCGGTAACGAGTGCACTTTCACTCGTCCAGCCAAGGAGGCGCATGATGTAGTAGGTGAAGCAAGTGCTGATCAGACTTTGAAACAGCGCTCCGGGGATTGCCACTTTCCATACGGAGATGAGTTCTTTTAGGTGAAAGTTTAAGCCGACGCCAAACATCAGCAGTATAATTCCAATTTCAGCAAATTGTTCTGCGACGCTTGCATTCGCGGTGTAGCCTGGAAAGTGCGGTCCTGCTAAAACACCAGCGATAATGTAACCTACAATAGGGGAGAGACCTAGGCGAATAGCCACATACCCTAAGACGAGCGCAAATGCCATGCTGCCAAGAAACGTAAAGATGATATCATGGCTCATGGCATGGATTTAGGACATCTCGTGGTTTGGTCAAAGAAAGATTTTGGTCATATAATTTATGGATAAAACGACCATGGGCTTGCTCTCGACGCTTAGTTGGGTAGGTCTGCATTGTGAATGCATCGGAACAACTCTTTCAACGGGCGCTCGCACTGATTCCTGGTGGGGTCAATTCTCCCGTTCGTGCTTTTCGTTCGGTGGGTGGGACTCCCTTTTTCACTAAGTCGGCCAATCGAGCTCGTTTAACCACGGTCGATAACCAAGAACTCATTGATTTTGTGCTGACCTGGGGACCGGCCATTCACGGGCATAATGATCCAGAAATACGCGAGGCAATTCGTCTGGCATTAGAACGGGGGACGAGTTTTGGTACGCCGAATCCTTTGGAAGTGGAAATGGCGGATTTAATTCTCGCCTGTGTTCCAGCGGTGAAAAAAGTTCGTATGACGAATAGCGGAACCGAAGCGACGATGTCAGCCATTCGCCTCGCTCGCGGGTACACGGGCCGTCCCAAGATTATTAAATTCTCTGGCTGCTATCATGGCCATGTGGATTCGCTACTCGTCAAAGCTGGTTCGGGTGCACTCACCCAAGGTAATCCTGACTCCGCAGGCGTTACCCCAGGCACCGCCGCCGATACCCTCGTCGTTGAATACAATAATCTGCCGGCACTCAAAGAAACTTTTCAAGCGAATGCCGGGGCGATAGCGGGCGTGATTGTTGAGCCTTATCCTGCGAATGTTGGGTTGATCTTACCTGATGCAGGATTTTTACAAGGCCTGCGCGAACTTTGTACTCAGCATAGTGTTGTTTTAATTTTTGATGAGGTTATGACGGGCTTTCGTTTGTCACTGGCTGGTACGCAGGGTCTACATTCGGTGGTTCCTGATTTAGTCTGTCTGGGTAAGATAATTGGTGGAGGTCTGCCCGTTGGTGCCTTTGGTGGAAAAGCCGAAATCATGGATTACCTCGCTCCTCTAGGTCCTGTCTATCAAGCGGGTACTCTAAGTGGAAATCCCTTAGCCATGGCCGCGGGATTGGCAGCCGTGCGCAAACTGCAACGCGAGAATCCCTTTTCACGATTAGAAATATTAGGTCAAAAAGTCCGAGACACATTGCTCTCGGCGGCGAAAGCCAAAGGAATTCCTCTTCAAGTACCGCAAGTCGGTTCAATGTTCTCGCTCTTTTTCAATGAGCAGAAAGTGCGTAATTACAATCAAGCGATTGCCTCGCAGGGTGAACTTTATCGTCGGGTATTTCGCTATGCATTGGATCACGGAGTTTATTTAGCTCCTTCGCCCTACGAAACAGCTTTTCTTTCTACGGCTCACGAAGGGGTGGACATTGACCAAGCGTGTGCCACTCTTGATGCTGCAGTTCGTTCGCTTTAACTCTTATGCCTAAACTCGCTTTTATCGGAGCTGGACGCATGGCCAGTGCTATGGTCAAAGGCCTTATTCGCTCTCAAGCCTGCCAGCCACAAGACATCACTGTAATCAGTGGCGCTGATTCTACAGCTAGCGATTTAGCCCGTGCCACAGGAGTGCGCGTGGCTGCTTCTCCTGAAGAATTGTGTGCGCAGGCCGATGCGGTTGTGCTCGCTTGTAAGCCTCAACAATTTTTACAGCTCGATCAACGTTACCCAGCCCTCACTCAAGGAAAGTGTGTGCTTTCGATTTTAGCTGGGACGCAACTCGGGAGCCTGACAAAATTTTTCTCTTCCGCTCGCAATGTTGCCCGAGCCATGCCTAATACACCTGGTGCAGTTGGACAAGGTATCACAGCGCTTTGCTCAGCCTCGCCACTTGACCAAGCAGATCAATCAATTATCCGAGCTATTCTCTCGGGTTTAGGTGAAATTGTTGAACTGCCTGAATCATCTTTCGATGCTGTGACAGCGGTTTCGGGTAGCGGTCCTGGTTTCTTTTTTGAATTTGTCGCCGCTTATGAAGCCGCTGCGGTATCTCTCGGTTTCACCCCCGCCCAAGCTCAGCGTTTAGTCCGCCAAACATTGGCTGGCTCTTTATCTTTGTTGCAGAGTGGTTCTGAAAGTCCTGACGAGTTACGTAATCAAGTGACATCGCCAGGGGGGACAACCAAGGCTGGTCTCGATGTCATGGCATCGCAGCAATTTCGCCAACTTATCTTAAATACTCTCGAAGCCGCCAAAAATCGATCGGCTGAGTTAGGGAAGGGGAAATGAGAGAAGAGTGGAAAAGAGGGCAGGGATAAGCAAGAGGCAGTGCAAAGGTGAAAAAAGTTCAAAGGTGAAACGGGCAGAGATGTCACAGAGTGACGTCCCTACCCAAGGCATTCGAAGACCATAAGTGAACACGGATAATGATTTCACTCCTCGTCCACCTGTAAACCAGTCCACGTATTTCTTCTATTTCCTGACACCTTTCACCCAACACCCGTCTACTTATTCCACGGTGCGCGGGCTAAGAGCATGCCCATTCCACACCAATCGGTAATCCCAGCGAACATGAGGCCAGCGCCGATAAATCCACTGAGCAGATAGAAAGAGGGAGCGACCCAGTAGCCGAGAGCCACGCCTGTAAGAACTAAAAATCCCGCACCGATTCGAACCTGACGTTCGATGGAAATCATTTTGGTTTTGGTGCGATTGACTGGAATACCTAATTGTATGCAGGAATTGGTGCCACCAGTAATGACGGTCAATTTCAAATCCGAGGACTCCAATCGATCTGCTGCGGTACGTGCACGTGTGCCCGAAGCACAAAGTAAAACAACCACGGGATTTTTGTGATTCGTTTTCAGTAGGTCTTTGACCTTTGAAGGGGTAACATTTTCCAGAGGCAGATTGATGGCTCCTTGCACATGCACACTGCGATATTCGGCGGGCGAACGGACATCTAAGAGTAGAGCACCCTGTTCAGATAGCTTAAGCAGGTGACTCGCTTCGGTGATTTCGAACGACATAAGAGAACTCAGGGTAGCCGATTTACCGCACTTATCAATGCTTTCAGGCCGGCGAGCTCGATATTCGGGTCGACACCAGCACCCCAAACCATTTGTCCGCTCTCAGATTGCAGGGAAACATAGGCGGCAGCAGCTGATTCTTCCCCCGCCGCAAGCGCATGTGAGCGATAATCGCGCAGGGTGAACTTCGCCCAGCCTTGTGCGGCGATGGCGTGAACGAGGGCGCTAATCGGTCCGTTACCTTTGCCTTCGATTTTCATTTCTTTGCCTTTATATTTTAAATGAGCCGAGCAAGTGACTGAATCTTTGCCGTGGATATGCGTTGAAAAATCGAGCAACTCAATCGGGTTGGACACGTTCACGAAATCGCGTCGGAAACGCTCATGAATTTCTTGAGGAGATAACTCGCGTCCTAATTGATCAGCGTATTTTCCAATCAAGTTTCCGACTTCGGGGTGCATTAACTTCGGCAAGTCGAAGCCAAATTCACGATCCAAGATGTAGGCCACGCCTCCTTTACCGCTTTGTGAGTTGATGCGGATGATGGCTTCATAGCTTCGCCCAATATCTTTGGGGTCAATAGTTAGATAGGGGACTTCCCAGATAGCATCGGGGTTCACTTTACTGCGTCGGTCCATGCCTTTTTTAATGGCATCTTGGTGGGATCCGGAAAAGGCCGTGAAGACTAAGTCTCCTGCATAAGGGTGACGATCGGGCACGGTCATGCGCGTGCAGCGTTCGTAGACCTCGCGTACGTGGGGAAGGTTGCCAAAATTTAACTGAGGGTCTACCCCGTGCGAAAACATATTCAAAGCCACGGTCACGATGTCTAAATTGCCTGTGCGTTCGCCGTTGCCGAAGAGAGTTCCTTCCACGCGATCGGCTCCAGCCATTAAGCCTAGCTCAGTGGCGGCAACACCCGTACCTCGGTCGTTGTGTGTGTGTAGTGAAACAACCACACTGTCGCGATTTTTTAAGTGACGGCAGAACCATTCGATTTGATCGGCGTGGGTATTCGGTGTTCCTGCTTCAACCGTTAAAGGTAAGTTGAGGATAATTTTTTTCTTCGAACTAGCGCCCCAGGCGGCGGCGACAGCTTCGCAGACTTCGAGAGCGTATTCCGCTTCAGTTAAAACGAAGGTTTCTGGACTGAACTCAAACTGCCATTCCGTTTCAGGATGTGCTTGAGTTAGTTCACGAATTAATTTGGTTCCCTCTACCGCTATCTCGAGAACTTTTTCTTTGGATAGACCAAAAACAATGTCACGCTGGGCGGGGTTGGTTGGTGTGTAGAGGTGAACAATAGCGCGTCGTGCACCTTTTAAGGATTCAATGGTGCGACGAATGAGGTGTTCACGAGCCTGAACGAGGACTTGAACTGAAACATCGTGAGGAATCAGTTTCTTTTCGATGAGTTCACGGGTGAAAGCAAATTCGGTATCAGAAGCGGAAGGAAATCCGATTTCGATTTCTTTAAAGCCAACTTCGCAGAGTAATTTGAACATCTCTAATTTCTCTGCGACGTTCATAGGGATGGCTAACGCTTGGTTGCCATCGCGCAGGTCGACCGAGCACCAACGGGGGGCGTGGGTGATGTGCGCATCGGGCCAGCGACGATCGTGGAGGCTGATGACGCGGAACGGTTTGTATTTTTTCCCGGGGTTCGGCATACGAAAAGATGTTCGAAGGATAGAGGAGGCTAGATGAAGTGGCGAGTATCGGTTTTCTCCTTAAAGCAAAAAGCCCACCCGAGTGTCCGGGTGGGCTTTCGCAAAAGGGTGCGACCCGGACTTAGGCGTCAGGCTTGGTCTTAGGAAGCTTGGTTACGCGCTTCAGGTCTTTAACGGCACCGCGTTTTTTGAGTAATTCGACGCGTTCAAAGCGTTTGAGAACGTTGCGCTTAGCGCCAACGCTGGAGGAACTGGATTTAAAGCTGTTATGCTGTGTCATGACCTTGAAGTATTGGAAAGGTGTAGAAAAGGGGAGGAAGCGATGGGTGCAAGGAAAAAGGGGGAAGGCGAGGGGAAGGGGTAGGGACGCCGAAGTTAGTGGGCGAGTGGGCGGGTGGACTAGTGGAATAGGTAGGGACGCCGAAATCAGTGGGCGAGTGGGCGGGTGGACTAGTGGAATGGGTAAGGATGGATACCTTTGGGGTTGCTGATGGGCGATGTCGTGGTGACATCAGAGGGAGTGCGGATTCTCGATCGCTATATCTTACGTGAGTGGGCCAAGGTCTTTAGCCTCTGCCTTATCTCCTTTTGTGGCATTCTCCTTATTTCCGAAGCTTACAATTGGATTCCCCAGTTTTTATCCTGGGGGTCCTCGCCTGGAACCATTCTCAGTTATCTATGGAGCAGTGTGGTGATTCGTGTC
>Ga0228702_1002549_pt1 | contig 10330 bp, 8 predicted proteins | sample McNCre217_Aug_MG_2_FD_178018 | JGI IMG/M metagenome (GOLD analysis project Ga0228702, IMG submission 178018) | Freshwater microbial communities from McNutts Creek, Athens, Georgia, United States - 20-17_Aug_MG | ecosystem: Environmental > Aquatic > Freshwater > Creek | place: USA: Georgia... | reverse complement strand
CGGTGATGAAGTCGGTGATGCCGTGCACCAACGCATGCGACAGGCGCTGCGCTACGCTCACGGGCGCTTCGGGCGTGCCGCGCCAGGCGAGCTTGGTGCTTTCGTCCTTGGCCGCGCCTTTGGCGCTGTCGGCGATCTCCACCAAGCGCTCACCGGCATCAGCGCGGCGGTTCAGCACCACGTCTTCCACCCGCTCGCGCAACGTAGGCTCCAGATCGTCGTACACGCCGACCATGCCCGCATTCACGATGCCCATGTCCATGCCGGCCTGGATGGCGTGGTACAGGAACACGGTGTGGATGGCCTCGCGCACGGGGTCGTTGCCTCGGAAGCTGAAGGACACGTTGGACACGCCGCCCGACACCTTGGCACCCGGCAGGTGTTGCTTGATCCAGCGCGTGGCCTCGATGAAGTCCACCGCGTAGTTGTTGTGCTCTTCGATGCCGGTGGCGATCGCAAAGATGTTGGGGTCGAAGATGATGTCTTCGGGTGGGAAGTCCACCTCATCGACCAGCACGCGGTAAGCGCGCTCGCAAATCTCGACCTTGCGTTCGTAGGTGTCGGCCTGGCCTTTTTCATCGAAGGCCATCACCACGGCAGCCGCGCCATAGCGCTTGACCAGCTTGGCCTGACGCTTGAACTCCTGAAGGCCCTCTTTCATGCTGATCGAGTTCACAATGCCCTTGCCCTGAATGCAGCGCAAACCCGCTTCGATCACGGTCCATTTGCTAGAGTCCACCATCACCGGCACGCGGGCGATGTCGGGCTCACCCGCCATCAGGTTCAAAAACCGCACCATGGCCGCTTGGCTATCGAGCATGGCTTCGTCCATGTTCACGTCGATCACCTGAGCGCCGTTTTCGACCTGCTGACGCGCCACGGCCAAAGCCTGCTCGTACTCGCCATTCAAAATCATGCGGGCAAAGGCCTTGGAGCCGGTCACGTTGGTGCGCTCACCCACGTTGACGAACAGCGACCCCTCGCCGATGGAGACAGGCTCCAGACCGGACAACTTCATGGGGGGAACAGACACGATTTCGGACGCGACAACAGACACAGGCTCACCTTGGGCTTACAGGTGAGCGTCGTTGTGCAAGATCATTCAGACATTGAACGGCCCCAAGCCTGACCTGCGACACCTTGACGGCGGCAGGCTGCAACGCTCCTTGGGGAAGCCAGTATTTTAACCAAGCGCGCAACGGTGACCAGATCCATTGTGACGACCTCATTGGGGGGGAAGAACAAGGAGGTTCTTGCCCCCTTTGATTTCAATACTGCTTGTAAGGCAAGAACTTGCCCGACAGCACCACATTCACCCGATCGCCCTTGGGGTCGGGCTGGCGCACGATGTCCATGCTGAAGTCGATGGCGCTCATGATGCCGTCGCCAAACTCTTCGTGGATCAGTTCCTTGATGGTGGTGCCGTACACGCTCACGATTTCGTACCAGCGGTAGATCAGCGGGTCAGTGGGCACCTGGCTGGGCAGGGAGCCTTTGTAGGGCACGACTTGCAGCCATTTGATCTCGTCAGCGGTGAGGCCAAAGATCTTACCGATCACTTTGGCTTGCTTGGCATCAAAGGTCATTTGGCCCAGGCACCCGGCGGTGACCCATTCTTTGGACAGGCCGACTTTGTCGGCGACGTCGCTCCACTTGATGCCTTTGGCCACTTTGGTGGAGATGATTTTTTCGGTGACTTCTAAACGGTTCATGAAAGACCTCTTGAGGGGGTTGATGAAAATTCGGGATGAAACAATTCAATGGGCTTTGGCGCGGGACACCAAAAAGTCGACGATGTGGTTGCGCATGTCGTAGTAACCAGGCAGGTGGTGCAGCTGGGCGCGGGTGCGTTCGCGCGGTAGCGGATTGACCACCACTTCGGCCAGACCGCCGGGCACATAGCTGCCGCCCGATTCGTTGCCGTTGCTCATGAGCAAGATGCGGTCGGACAGCAAAATCGCTTCGTCCACGTCGTGCGTGATCATGAACACCGTTTGCTGCGTCTGGCGCACGATGGTCATCAGCTCGTCTTGAATCGTGCCGCGTGTGAGCGCATCAAGCGCACCAAAGGGCTCGTCGAGCAAGAGCATCTTGGGCTGAATGGCAAAGGCCCGGGCAATGCCCACACGCTGCTTCATGCCACCCGAGAGCTGGCTGGGTTTCTTGTCGATGGCGTGCAGCAAGCCCACCATACCGACATGCTTTTCCACATGCACATTGACCTGAGGCGTCTTCCATTCGGGCCACTTGGACTTGACGGCGAACGCGATGTTTTGCCGCACCGTGAGCCAGGGCATGAGGGCGTGGCTTTGGAACACCACACCACGCTCGAGGCTGGGACCTGCGATCTCGCGCCCGTCCATGAAGGCATGTCCCTCACTGGCCGTATCCAGGCCTGCCAGCACATTCAGGATAGTGGTCTTGCCGCAGCCCGAGTGGCCGATGATGCAGACAAACTCGCCCTTGTCGATGTTGAAGGACACGTCCGAAAACACCGGCTTGTCGCTTTGGTAGGCCTTGCCCAGTTTTTCAATTTTGAGGAAAGCGTTCATGGCTTTGGCCTTGGGTTGGGGTGCAAAAGTCTCTGTGGGAAAAGGTGCGATCAACTCGCGGTCACTGGTGTCACTCCACATAGGTCACCGCCTTTTGCACTTGGGCAAACGCCAGGTCGAGCAACATGCCGACCACACCGATCACCAGCACCGCGAAGATCACGTTGACCAGCGACAGGTTGTTCCACTCGTTCCACACAAAGTAGCCCACACCCGTGCCGCCCACCAGCATCTCGGCCGCAACAATCACCAGCCACGCAATGCCCATGCTGATGCGCATGCCCGTCACGATGGTGGGTGCTGCGGCGGGCAAGATGACCAAGAAGGCTTTACGCAGGGGCTGCACTTCCAGGGTGCTGGCCACGTTGAGCCAGTCACGTTTGACCGCAGCCACACCAAAGGCGGTGTTGATCAGCATGGGCCAGACCGAGCAGATGAAAATCACGAAGATGCCGCTCACATCCGAGTCTTTCAGCGTGTACAGCGCCAAGGGCATCCAGGCCAGCGGGCTGATGGGCTTGAGCACCTGGATGAAGGGATCAAACGCCTTGCGCATGAGGGGGGACATGCCGATCATGAAGCCCACCGGCAGCGCCACCAGCACGGCCAACAAGAAACCCAGACCCACCCGGCCCAACGAGTGCGCCAACTGAATGCCGATGCCCTTGTCGTTGGGGCCTTTGTCGTAAAACGGATCGGCCAAGTGCCCCGCGATGGCTTTACCCACTTCCAGTGGTGGCGGAAAACCCGTGCTTTTGACGGCCCCGGGGTCCTTGCCCATCATCTTCTGGTACTCGATCTCATCGGCCGTCATGCCCGCCTTGGCCGCGCCCGCCACCGTGGGCGCGGTGGCCGACAGCTGCCACGCCCCCAAAAAGACCAGGAACATCAGCAGCGAGACCATGGCCGCACGCAAATTGAGGTGTGTGGTTTTCATGAGCGTTCAACCTGCCTTGCTGATCGCAAAACTCTTGAGGTATTCCTCGGGCTTGGCGGCATCAAAGGCTTTGCCCATGATGGTGTGCTTGGCATAGGCCGAGCCCGCCGTGAACGGCTGACCCAGGTCTTTCATGTGCTTGCGCGCATCGGTGATGAGGAACACTTTTTCAGCGATCTGTTTGTAGTTCACCTCGCCTTTGATGTAGCCCCAACGCTTCATTTGCGTGAGCATCCACACCGCCATGCTCTGCCAAGGCATGGGGTCAAAGTCGGCACGGTCGGGCACGTTCATGACCTTGCCCAGTCCATCGGCAAATTTTCCGGTCAGCACCTGGTTGAGCACGGCTTCTGGCTGGTTCAGGTACTGCGCGGGCGAGATCACCTTGGCGATCAACTCGCGGTTGCCCGGCTGACGCGCCATGGCAGCGGCCGTGAGCACGGCGCGGTACAAGGCAGCAAAGGTGTTCGGGTTCTTTTGAATGAATTCGGTGCTGGTGCCAAAGGCGCAGCAAGGGTGGCCGTTCCACAAATCCTTGGTCAACACATGGATGAAGCCGACTTCGTCAAACACAGCACGCTGGTTGAACGGGTCGGGGCCCAGGAAGCCGTCGATGTTGCCCGCACGCAAGTTGGCCACCATCTCTGCAGGCGGGATCACGCGGATCTGCACATCGGTGTCGGGGTTCAGGCCGTTTTCGGCCAGGTAGTAGCGCAACAAGAAGTTGTGCATCGAATAGTCAAAAGGCACACCGAACTTGAACCCCTTCCAATTCTTGGGATCACGGTTGTCCTTGTGCTTCATGGCCAACGTGATGGCCTGGCCGTTGACGTTCTGAATGGTCGCCACGTTCATGGGGGTGGCGTTCGAGCCCAGCCCCATGCTGATGGCCAAGGGCATGGGCGAGAGGAAATGCGAAGCGTCGTATTCCTTGTTGATCATCTTGTCGCGCACCAAGGCCCAACCTGCCGTCTTGGTCACTTCGACGTTCAGGCCTTGCTTTTGGTAAAAGCCTAAAGGGTGCGCCATGATCAGCGGCGTGGCGCAGGTGATCGGGATGAAGCCGATCTTCAAATTGGTTTTTTCCAGTGGGCCTTTTTCCTGCGCCATGGCTTGCAAACTGGCCATGGGCAGCACGCTGGCAATGGCGGCCATGGCCGTCTTTTTTCCAACAGCGCGCAAGAACATGCGGCGTTCCTGGTCTTGCGGAAACAAGGCCTTGACCAAGGTCGCCTCGATGAACTCCTGGCTGTAGGCCTCGAACTCTGCGGTTTCGGAGCGTGCACGCAACTGAGCCGCTGCGGCATCGGCGGCCACCTCAGCGTGGTGGTCGGCAGGCGAATGGTCACGGCCGCAGCTGCACTTGAGCATCAGGGGCCGGTCGGCGTTGTACGGGTCAAAGAATTCAGACATGGCGGCCTCGCTTTGTTGAAGATGCCTGAGTCCATGCAAGCTACGGGCCAGAAAACACCCTCAGCGTGCCAAGCCGACCGCTTGGCGTGAAATCGTGGTGGCCATGTCGACACGCTGTAGGGCAGCCCCTACAAAATCGGGACACATGCTTGCGTCAACAATCAGTGCCCGCTACGGCCTTGGCCTGCGTTCTGACTTTGAGCGTACAGGGCCAGCTCCACATCGTTCTTGGTGCCCGTCTTTTCCAGGATGCGTGCACGGTAAGTGCTCACCGTGTTGGGTGCCAAACTCAATTGCGCACCAATTTCGCTCACGGTGTGGCCTTGGGTCAACAAAAGATAAACCTGATGCTCGCGATGCGAGAGCAGGTCGATCCCGCTTTTGGTGCGCCCCTGACTGACCAGACTGGCCAAAGCTTCGGCCGTGCCCGGTGTGACGTGCATGCCGCCTGCGGCCACGCGGTGCAAGGCGGCCATCAGCGCATCCGGATCGGTGCTTTTGTTCAGATAGCCGGAGGCCCCTAACTTGATGCAGCGCACGGCATATTGTTTTTCAGGATAGGTGCTGAGCATCAGCACGGGCAAACCGGGCCAGTCCCGTCGCAGCGTCTGCAACACATCCAGACCGTCCATGCCAGGCATGGCGATGTCCAGCAGCACCACATCAATGCCCCGTGGACCTTGCAGGGTTTGCACTGCATCGAGCACGGCCGACCCCGTGTCCGCTTCGGCCACCACCTGCACAGCAGGATCATCGGCCAACACCATCTTCAGGCCTTCTCGCACGATCTTGTGGTCGTCGCACAGCAGCACACGCACGGTGGTGCTCATGCGGCCACCTCGTGCGCAGGCAAGGGCATGGACAAGCGCATGCGCGTGCCCCGCCCCGGTTGGCTGTCGATGTCGATCACGCCACCAAAGTGTCGTGCCCGCTCACGCATGCCCATGATGCCGTAGGCCTGGGGCGACTCGAACGCCTGCGGCATGGCCCCGCATCCGTCGTCTTCCACCGACAGGTGCAGCCAGCCTTGGCGTTCCACCATGTCCACGTCCACCGTGCGGGCCTTGGCATGCCGACCCACGTTGCTGAGCATTTCCTGAAAGATCCTGAACACCGCCATAGCCATGGGCTCAGGCAACACGCGTTGCTCGTTCACTTCCATGCACCACTTGAGTTCTTGTTCGGCCGACTGCACAAACTCCTGCGCCTGCCACTCCAAGGCACCCCACAGGCCTTGGTGGTCCAGGATGCTGGGGCGCAGGTCGGTGATGATGCGACCCACATTGACCACCGCGTTCTCGATCAGGCGGCTCATGTTCTGGCACTTGCCACGCATCTTCTCGCGCATGCTTTGCGCTGCCTCGGCCGGCCGCTGCTCCTGCTCGGACAGGCGCTTGTCCAGCCAGCTCACATCCATCTTCAGCGCCACCAGCAAGCTGCCCAATTCGTCGTGCACCTCGCGGGCGATGCGGGTGCGCTCTTCTTCGCGTACAGCGTCAGACCACGCGGCCAGTTCGCGCAGCTGTTGCAAAGCGGTTTCCAGCGCATGGGTGCGCTCGGTCACGCGCACTTCGAGCTCGCTCTTGGCCCGGTGCAATGCCTCCTCGGCCCGCTTGCGTTCAGTGATATCCACAAAAGTGACCACCGCACCGCGCACTTGGCCTTGGTCAAACACGGGGTAACTGGAATATTCCACCGGGAAGCTGCTGCCGTCTTGCCGCCAGAACACCTCGCTGTCGATGCGGCAGGGCTCGCCCCGGCGAAAGGCGTTGTAAATCGGACAGTCGTCCATCGGGTAATGCGCACCGTCACCATGCGAATGGTGAGTCAGCACATGCATGTTCTGGCCGAGCACTTGTGCGGGCTCAAAGCCGATCATGCGGGCACCGGCCGGATTGATGAAAACACACAGCCCCTCCAAATCCACGCCAAAAACCCCCTCACCTGTGGAGGCCAGCATGAGGCCCAAGGGGTCACGCCAGGCGTCGGTGACGCCCAGGCCACCGGGGACTGCGGGTTGGAGCGGATTCAAATCAAGGTGCATGGACATGACAAGCAAGCGGTGTGCCAAACAGGCGGCCACGCGCCCAATTCGCCTTGCGCTGACGGGGTCATGTCGCCTGCAGCAACCAGCCCTCCCGACGCTGGCCGCGACAATAGCGATCACGTTCCAACGAATTGAAGTCATGACCCCGGTACCTAATGCCCTGCTGCAAGGCGCTTCCAACTTCCGCGATCTGGGCGGTTACGCCACAGCCAGCGGCCAGCGTGTGCGCCGCGGCCATGTTTTCCGCTCGGACCATCTGGCCGGTCTCACGCCGCAAGACCAACGCCAGTTGCAAGCCTTGGGCGTGCAGCACAGCCTGGACTTTCGCGGCGAGGCCGAATGCCAGGCTACGCCCTATGACATCGCCGGTGTGCAGCGTGTGGCGCTGACGATCGAGCCCACGGTGATCGCCCGCATGCAGGCGCTGGTGGCGCAAGGCATCGTGCCCACCACCGAAGAAACGGTGGAGCTGATGCGCGAGACCTACCGCGACTTTGTGAACCGCAATGCCGACACTTACGGGCGTTTTTTGAAACACTTGCTGGAACAGCCCACACCCCAGGTGTTTCATTGCACGGCAGGCAAGGACCGCACGGGTTTTGCGGCGGCGCTGCTGCTGTCAGCGCTGGGAGTGGGTCGCGCCACCATCGAACATGACTACCTGCTGACCAACCAGCTGTACCGGCGCGACCCGCGCCTGGAAGGCAAGGGGCATCCGCATGTGATGAAAGTGCTCTGGCAAGTGCAGCCCGAGTTTTTGCATGCGGCCTTTGAAACCATCGATACGCAACACGGCGGCATGCGCGACTACCTGCACGGCGCCATCGGTCTCAGCCCGCAAGAAGTGGCGGAGTTGCAGCGCATGCTGCTGGAAGATTGAGCCAACAAAGTCATTGCGAGCGAAGCGTGGCAATCCAGCTACTGCGGTCAATCTGGCGTTACAGCCTTTTGCATGCGCAGCGACTGGATTGCCACGCTTCGCTCGCAATGACGAGTCTGTAAGTCGGAGCTTCAGCGCCGACGTTTTCCCGACGATGGACTCAGGCCGTGGGCAAACGGTAATCCCGGTACAGCTCGCGCAGCTTGGTCTTGAGCAATTTGCCCGTGGCCGTGTGCGGTAAGGCATCCACAAACACGATGTCGTCGGGCAGCCACCATTTGGCGATGCGGGAAGACAAATAGTCGAGCAGTTCTTTGGCCTCGACCTGCGTGCCTGCACGGCGCACCACCAACAACAGCGGGCGCTCTTGCCACTTGGGATGCGCCACCCCGATCACGGCCGATTCGGCCACGCCCGGGTGCGAGTTGGTCGTGTTTTCCACATCGATGGACGAGATCCACTCGCCACCCGACTTGATCACGTCCTTGGCGCGGTCCACCAGTTGCAGGAAACCGTCGGGGTCGATGGTGGCCACGTCACCGGTCGGGAAATAGCCTTCGTCGTCGAGCACCTCGCCGCCTTCGCGGCGGAAGTAACCGCTGGCGATCCACGGCCCGCGCACATGCAAGTGGCCAAAGGCCACGCCATCCCAAGGCAGGGCCTGGCCGTTTTCATCGACGATCTTCAGGTCCACGCCCCAGACGCCACGGCCTTGCTTGAGCTTGGTCTTGATCAGGTCTTCGGCCGGCACATTCGCATGCTTGGGCAGCAGCTTGCTGATCACGCCGATCGGGCTGGTTTCGGTCATGCCCCAGCCTTGCACGACTTCGGCGCCGAACTGGTTTTCAAACCGTTCGAGCATGCCGCGTGCCACGGCAGCGCCGCCAATGCCCACGCGCTTGACGCCCAGAGCCTTGGGGTCCAGGTGCGGGTTGGCATCGAGGTACTGAAACAGCATCATCCACACCGTGGGCACGCCTTGCGAGAAGGTCACGCGTTCCTGTTTCAGCAGGTTGAACACGCTCTCGCCGTCCAGGTGCGGGCCAGGCAGCACCAGCTTGGCCCCCACCATGGCGGCGGCATACGGCGCGCCCCAGGCGTTGGCGTGGAACATGGGCACGATCAGCATCAGCGTTTCGGCCGAGCTGATGCCAAAAGTGTCAGGCGCCAGCTCCATCAGCGTGTGCAGCAGCGTGGAGCGGTGCGAGTACAACACGCCCTTGGGGTTGCCCGTGGTGCCCGAGGTGTAGCACAGCGAAGAAGCGCTGCGCTCGTCAAATTCAGGCCAGGTGTATTCGGTGCTTTGCGACGCCATCAGGTCGTCAAAGCACAGCACATTGGGCACGCCAATGTCGGGCATGTGCGCCCTGTCGGTCATGGCCACAAAGGTTTTGACTGTCTTGAGCGATGGCGCCAACTGGGCCACCAGCGGCGCGAAGGTCAGGTCAAAAAACAGCACCTGGTCTTCGGCATGGTTGACGATGTAGTCGATCTGCTCGGGGAACAAACGCGGGTTGACCGTGTGCAGCACCGCACCGCAACCGGACACGCCGTAGTACAGCGCCAGATGGCGGTAGGAGTTCCAGGCCAGCGTGCCGACACGGTCGCCTTGCTGCACACCCAGCACCTGCATGGCCTGAGCCACCTGCCTGGACAAGGTGCAAATGCCTTTCCAGGTGGTGCGGTGCACATGCCCTTCGGGCAGGCGCGACACGATTTCGGTGTCCGGGTGGAACTTGGCAGAGTGCTCAATCAATGAAGAAATGAGCAACGGACGGTCTTGCATCAGGCCTTGCAACATAAAGGTCTCCTGGATTTCTTGAAACAGCGGGAAGCCCTCAGCGACTTCCCGCTTGTGGCACATCAACCGGCGGTGGCCTGAAGAATGGTCTCGTAGGTCTTGCCGTTGAAGCGTTGCAGGGCTTTCTTCTGGATCGGGAAGAAGTCGTCGGGTGTGGTTTTGATGTCGATGCCAGGGTATAGCATGGGCGGCGTGAAGTTCATATTGGCCGCCTGCTTCATGATGTTTTCACGGGTGAGGTTGTCACCCGCCATGCGCAGCACCTGCACCATGGTCGCGGCCGTCGAGTAGCCGTTGGCGTTGAGGGTGTCCTCAGGATCGCCCGCAGGGTAGTACTGCTTCATGGTCGCGGCGTATTCGGCCACATCTTTGTTGCCAGCGGCTGCGGGGTCCAAAGGGGTAAGCAAGTAGGTGGAAGAGATGATGCCCACGGCGTTTTCAAGCCCAGCGGGCTTGAGCACGGAACTGGCCGACTGCGACACGCTCACCAGGTACTGGGTGGGTTTCCAGCCGATCTCGGCGGCCTTGCGGATGGCCTGCGCGGCGAACTTGGGCGTGGTGATGCTGACAAACACATCGCAAGCGGCCGACTTGAGCGTGACCAGCTGGCTGTCGATGGTGGGGTCGGTCACCTCGTAGGTCAGGTGGTGGGTGATCATGGTCTTGGCCTTGTCGCCCAGACCATCCACCAGGCCTTTGT
>Ga0228702_1002548_pt1 | contig 10341 bp, 7 predicted proteins | sample McNCre217_Aug_MG_2_FD_178018 | JGI IMG/M metagenome (GOLD analysis project Ga0228702, IMG submission 178018) | Freshwater microbial communities from McNutts Creek, Athens, Georgia, United States - 20-17_Aug_MG | ecosystem: Environmental > Aquatic > Freshwater > Creek | place: USA: Georgia... | reverse complement strand
CGCGCCGAGCACCTGGGTGCTCAACAACCACGATGTGATTCGCCATGCCAGCCGCTTCGGTGGTCTGAAGATCAAGCCGACCGACAGCGATGGAGTGGGGCCGGGCGACCCGCAGCCGGACCGCGAACTTGGCCTACGCCGCGCCCGCGGAGCCACCCTGTTCATGCTCGGGCTGGCCGGATCCGCCTACCTCTACCAGGGCGAGGAACTTGGCCTACCAGAGCACACCACTCTGGCACCGGAGTTCCGCCAAGACCCCACCTTCTTTAGAACTGCGGGCAAGCGCGTTGGCCGCGATGGCTGCCGAGTGAGTCTGCCCTGGGAGGCCGGCATCGGTGCAGCGAATGGTTTCAACGCCACCGGTGCCAGCTGGTTGCCGCAGCCCGATTCGTATCGGGATTACTCGCGGAACCTTCAGGAGGGCGTGAGTGGCTCAACGCTGGAGCTCTACAAGCACGCCCTGCAACTGCGCAAAGCGCTAAAGCTCGGCGAAGGTTCTTTCAATTGGCTTAACGAGTACGTGGGCGCCTCTGTACTGGGCTACCGCAACGGTGATATTCTGGTGATTCACAACTTTGGTCACGAACCGGTGGCACTTCCTGCCGGTGAAGTCATCGCGAGCAGCCTCAACGGCATGCAACCGGGACACCCGCTGGCCGCAGATCAGACCGTTTGGCTAAAGGCTCCATGCGAAAAACCGTAGTTAAGGTGCTTGCGACCGCAGCGCTCTCCGCGCTGGTTTCGCTGGCCGCAAACTCTACGGTGGCCGCCGCCGATGCCGCCGCGCGCCCCGAAAAAGCACCAACTTCCGGTTCAGCCAACAACGGAAACGCAGCCTTCACCATTGCCCCGTTCACCGTCCCGGATGCCGCCCATCCACGGGCTGTCGTGGACTCCCCCGCCTCTGTTGACTGGAGCCAAGTAGAGAGCGGTAACTGCCTGGTGGTCCGCGCCGGCTGGGGCTTCCGGGCCTGCGAAAAGGGTGACCCACACGGCTATTGGAACGTCGGCCTCATCGGCGACAGCCACATGCGCCAATACTTTGCTCCGCTAGATGTTTTGGCGAAGCGCTACCACTGGAAGATCACCTACATCTCTAAGAGCGCGTGTACGGTTGCCAACTGGCAGCTGTTCCCCAAGAACCGAGCGGAGCCTTCCTGCTGGGACTGGAACAAGCGCCTAGGCGAGTATCTTGACTCGCATGAGAAGTTCGACCTGGTCATCAACAGCAATTCGGCCTTCGTCTCGGTGGCAGACCCAAACATGGCCGCCGCCTACAAGGCGACCGTGCAGTCGCAGATCGAACGCAGCACCCAGTGGCTGGTAATCAGCGACAACCCCAAGCCGGCACAGGACTTCGTAAGCTGCATCGCAGCCCACGGCAAGCAAGCACAGCAGGATTGCGCGCTGCCCTACAAGAAGGCCATGACCCCTGTGGATGTGCTTCCGGCCGCGGTTCAGGCGCTACCGGGAGTGCACGTAGCCGACTTCCGCAAATCGTTCTGCCCTGACCTCTGCCCGCCGGTCATTAACGGCATCGTGGTTTACCGCGATTTCAGCCACCTTTCCTCAAACTTCGTGAAGACCATGCTGCCTCAGATCGACGCAGTGATCCCGCCACAGTTCAAGCAGAAGCCGGTCGAAACTAGTTGGTACGCGCCGAACATGTCGGTGGGGCAGCTGGTACCCGGACTAGATTCCTAGGCGTGCGACTGCGGAATGCGGTCGCGGGCATCGGTGACCGTGGTGTAACCGTGCGGGATTGGTTTGCCGTCCGGCCCTAGGCCGACGAAAACGATGTGGTCAACCGTGAGGATGTTCTTGCGGGTGACCATGTTTCGAACCTCGGCACGCATGGTTATTGAGGTGGTACCGAACTTGGTGGCCACCAGTCCCATCTCGATCAGGTCACCCTTAATTGCCGATGCCACGAAGTTGATTTCGGAAATGATTTTGGTGACTACCCTGCGGTTGCCCAGCTGAAGAATTGCGTAGATTGTGGCCTCTTCATCGATCCACTTGAGCAGGCTGCCACCAAACAAGGTGCCGTTGGCGTTCAGGTCTTCTGGGCGAACCCATTTGCGTGTGGTGAATTCAATCTCAGTCAATGGCCTACCCCTTTGTTATAACAATTAAAAAGGCTAGGGCCTGATCTGGGCAAGCGCCAACGAATTGCCCTAGATCGCAAAGCGGCGGCTGTCGCCCTGGGTGTTATGGAACGCCCCGGCCTAGGACACCAGCAACTGAATGGCACCGATTGCGATTACCGCACCGGCCATTCGCTCCGACTTTGAAGCCAATTCCCTAGAGCTATTTGCTGAGCGCGGATAGAGCCTGGTTCAAGGTGGCCGATGGACGCATTGCAGCCTCTACCGCAGCGGCGTTTGGTCGGTAGTAGCCACCGATTTCCACCGCGGCGCCCTGAACGGCAACCAGTTCTTCGACAATCTTGGCCTCTGCCTCGGTGAGTGCCGCCGCGAGCGGAGCAAACTTGGCAGCAAGCTCGGCGTCAACACTCTGAGCCGCCAGCTCCTGAGCCCAGTAAAGGCCCAGGTAGAAGTGGCTACCGCGGTTGTCGATGGTGCCAATCTTGCGTCCTGGCGAGCGGTCCTGCTCCAGGAAGGTACCGGTTGCGCGGTCTAGCGTGTCTGCCAGGACCTGAGCCTTGGCGTTTCCGGTGGTGACCGCCAGGTGCTCCAGCGATGCCGCCAGCGCGAAGAACTCCCCCAGGGAATCCCAGCGCAGGTAGTTTTCCTCGAGGAACTGCTGAACGTGCTTCGGCGCCGAGCCACCGGCACCGGTCTCGAACAGTCCACCACCATTCAGCAGCGGAACGATCGAAAGCATCTTGGCGCTGGTACCAACCTCGAGGATTGGGAACAGGTCGGTCAGGTAGTCGCGAAGAACGTTTCCGGTGACCGAGATTGTGTCTAGGCCCTCGCGGATGCGGGTGAGCGAGTACTTGGTTGCCGCGGCCGGCTCCATGATCTCGATAGTGAGGCCGGTGGTGTCGTGGTCGGCTAGATACCGCTTGACCTTGGCAATGAGGGCGGCGTCGTGTGCACGGGCCTCGTCGAGCCAGAAGATTGCGGGAACGTTGGTGGCGCGGGCGCGGGTTACGGCCAGCTTTACCCAGTCGCGAACCGGCACGTCCTTGGTCTGGGTTGCACGCCAGATGTCGCCCTCCCCAACCTCGTGCGAGATCAAGACCTCGCCGGCAGCGTTTACTACCTCGACCACGCCAGCCGACTTGATTTCGAAGGTCTTGTCGTGGCTGCCGTATTCCTCGGCGGCCTGGGCCATCAGGCCCACGTTTGGCACCGAGCCGATGGTTGCTGGGTTCAGTGGGCCGTGCTCGATGACGTCCTCGATGGTGGCCTGGTAGACGCCAGCGTAGGAGGAGTCCGGGATGATGGCAAGGGTGTCGTCCTCGGCGCCATCGACGCCCCAGAGCTTGCCTCCATTGCGAACCAATGCAGGCATCGAGGCATCGACGATCACGTCCGAAGGAACGTGCAGGTTGGTGATGCCCTTGTCACTGTTGACGTAACTGAGGCGAGGGCCGTTCGCGAGCGCGGCATCGAAGTCGGCTGCGATCTGCTCGCCGCCGGCGACGTTTGCGAGGCCAGCCAGGATCGAGCCCAGGCCGTCGTTAGCGCTTAGTCCGGCTGCGGCCAGGGCGGCACCGTGCTTAGCAAATACATCTGCGAAGAAGGCCTTGACTACGTGACCGAACAGGATTGGGTCGCTGACCTTCATCATGGTGGCCTTGAGGTGCACCGAGTAGAGGACGTTGTCGGCCTTCGCCTGCTCCAGGGTTGCCGCCAGGAACTCGTCCAGCTTGGCAACGTTCATGAAGGTGGCGTCAACGATCTCGTCCTTGAGGACCTTTAGTCCCTGCTTGAGTTCGGTCACGGCACCATCGGCAGCGATGTGGCGAATGGTCAGGACGTCGTCGCCGTCCAGAACTACCGACTTCTCGTTGCTGAAGAAGTCGTCGTGACCCATGGTTGCCACGCGGGTCTTGGATCCGGCAGCAAATGCCTTGTTCAGGTGCGGGTGCTTGCGGGCATATGCCTTGACCGAAAGTGGTGCACGGCGGTCGCTGTTGCCCTCGCGAAGAACCGGGTTTACGGCACTGCCCTTGACCTTGTCGTAACGCTTGCGGGCGTCGCGCTCGGCATCGGTGGTTGGTTCGTCGGCGTAGTCCGGAACGGCAAATCCAAGCGCCTGCAGTTCGGCGATAGCGGCCTTCAGCTGAGGGATTGAGGCAGAGATGTTTGGCAGCTTGATGATGTTGGCTTCCGGAGTCTTAGCCAGCTCACCGAGCTCGGCTAGGGCATCGGTGGTGCGCTGACCCTCTGGTAGTTGGTCGGAGAACACTGCAAGGATGCGGCCAGCCAGCGAGATGTCGCGGGTCTCGATGTTCACGCTTGCAGCCTTGGCGTAAGCCTGGACAATCGGCAGCAGCGAAGCGGTGGCTAGTGCAGGTGCTTCATCGGTGTAGGTGTAAAAAATGGTCGAATCGTTCACGACGCGTAATTCTCCGGTTCTGAGAGTTAGAAACTAACCCTTTAAGCCTACCCGCTGGGCACACCGACGCCTCTCGGTTGTTGCGGTCCGTTGGGCGCGGTTCAGCAAGCACGGAGGTTTTTGGAAGCAGCTTGCCGGCGCGATTTTAAAGCAAAAACCCGCTCGTGGAGGAGCGGGTTTTCGTGGCTAGTGAGGGATTCGAACCCCCGAAGGCTGAGCCGGCTGATTTACAGTCAGATCCCTTTGGCCGCTTGGGTAACTAGCCATTGCTGCACAGGGCAACCGTATAAGAATACTCGAAAGCGGCCCCGATTGGAAATCGAAGTTTCCAAGGGACGCCAATGGGCCTTGCTGCAAATTAATTTGAAAAGCCTGTAAACGATTTCAAAAAACCAAATTCTGGGCACTCTATTTATTACAACTTGCTCTCAATTCCTTATTTCCAGCCACCGAAAGCGTTTACGGCACGAAACTTGTAACAGATTTACAATTTCGCCGATTTTTTACAGGAAAACATCATGGTTGGTATTGAAGATGTTGCTCGCCTCGCAGGCGTATCCACCGCGACCGTTTCCAGGGCTCTAAGCGGCAAGGAGCACGTCTCCGCAAAAGCCCGAGACCGAGTCAAATCTGCCGCAGAGGAGCTTGGCTACGTTGCTTCCTCCTCTGCGTACACTCTGGCCACCGGCCGCCACCGCAACATCGGTGTGGTGTTGCCCTACGTCGACCGCTGGTTCTTCAGCGTTGCCCTGGAAGCGATCGAGAAGGTCCTGATCGAGCGCGGCTACGACCTGACGCTTTACAACCTGGGCGAATCGGAAAACTCGCGCTCCAAGATCTTCAACGACTTTCTGTTGCGCAAGCGCGTAGACGGCGTGCTTTGCGTTGCGGTAAAGCCGCTGGAAAGCGAACTGATGGCCCTAAACCGCACCGGTAAGCCCGTGGTAGGAATCGGTGGCCCCATCCACGGCATTAGAACCCTCAGTATCAACGACTTTAACGCCGCCTACCTGGCAACCGATCACCTGATTGGAATGGGGCACACCCGCGTAGCCAACATCGGTGGTCTCCCACCCACCGAGATGCACTTCCACCAGCCGACGCTGCGCCACAACGGATACGAGAAGGCGCTGCAGGACAACGCCCTACCTGTGCGCCCAACCTGGTTCGTGCCCGCGGACTACACCATTAAGGGCGCCTACCACGCCGCCAAGCAGATGCTGGGCGACCCAAGAAACGCTCCGACAGCAATCGTTTGCGCCTCCGATGAAATGGGCTTCGGCGCCATCATGGCGGCCAAGGACCTGGGCATGCGCGTGCCCGAAGACGTGAGCATCATCGGAATCGACAACCACGACATGAGCGAATTCTTTGGGCTCACCACGGTGAACCAGGACGTTCGCGGCCAGGGTCGCAACGCGGCAGAGCGCCTCCTTGCGGTGCTCGAATCCGACGACCCAAGCGTGGAGACCAACCTCGAAGAGAACCACGACTGGCCGGTAGAGCTGCTCATCAGACATTCAACCGCCCGCCCCGCCCAAAGCAATCGATAAACTTCTGGCATGGCAGATTCTTCGTTCGACATCGTTTCCAAGGTAGACAAGCAAGAGGCGGCAAACGCCCTTAACCAGGCCGAAAAGGAGATCGAGCAGCGCTACGACTTCAAGGGCGTTGGCGCATCGATTGAATGGTCGGGCGAAAAGGTGCTCATGAAGGCCGCCAGCGAGGACCGTGTCCTCGCCGTCCTCGATGTGTTCCAGAGCAAACTGGTGAAACGTGGCATCTCGCTGAAGAGCCTGGATGCCGGCAAGCCATTTGCCTCCGGCAAGGAGTACCGCATCGAGGCAAGCCTGAAGCAGGGAATCGAGCAGGACCAGGCCAAGAAGATTTCGAAGATTATCCGCGACGAGGGCCCGAAGAGCGTTAAGGCTCAGATTCAGGGCGACGAACTCCGCGTCCAGAGCAAGAGCCGCGATGACCTACAGGACACCATTGCGCTGCTTCGCAGCAGCGACCTGGAGATTGACCTCCAGTTTGTGAACTTCCGCTAATCGCAAATTGTTTGAAGGGCCGCCCATCGGGTGGCCCGTCAAACTTTTAAGTTATTCCGAGACGATGATGGGCAGCTGGGCGGTTGCCGGGTAGGCATCCTCCAGCACCTTCTCGGTGGTTTCGGGTTCAACCGCCTTAGCCTTGCTCCAGCGCGTCAAGATGCCAGCAAGCAAGCCGCCGGTGGTCAAGAGCGCCGCCGGCATTACGAAGGCAACAATCACGCCGACGCCCTGGGCGATTCCGCCCATGAGGATCTTGGCGCCAAGAATAGAAAGCGAATTGAAGAGTGTCATTCTGGCCATGACCAGCGGGGTTGGCAGGCCCTGAACCGAGCCGGCGGCACCAAAGAAGGTCGGTACCATTGGCCCGATTCCCAGGCCGGCCAAACCGAAGAACACAACGCTGACCACAAGCCCTGCGGTCGGGCTTATCTTGGATACTGCAACGCCGCCAAGCACTCCGGTGAGCATCATGATGCCACCGATGAAGCCGCTGAACCGCGAGATGTTGGTGATTGGTGTGCGCTTGGTGATGCGGCTTACCGAGAGCCGACTGGCGATCATGGCCATGCTGAAAGCCGAATAGGCGAGCCCCATGGTTGCCGCGCCCTGCGCCAGTTCTTTCTTTAGAAACACCGCGCTCCAGTCCATGACCGCGACCTCCGGGAAGACCGAAGCGAAGAGACCCGCGGCCAGCAGCCAAACCATCGGTGGCAGCTTGAACGGGTTGCCGCCGGAGCTCTTGCTGGCCTTCTTTTTCTCGTCCTCGTGGCCATCTTCGTGTGGCGCTAGGAGCAGCCGATTGGCGACCTGCATGGCAATAACGCACAAAACTGAAACCGAAACCATGTACCAGTGCAGCGGAATGTAGGGAGCCAGTAGGCCCGAGATGAGCGAACTCAGCGTCGCGCCGATACTCCAGGTGGCGTGCATCTTGCCCAAAACCACGCGACCAACACGGTCCTGGAACATGACGCCCTGGGAGTTGAGGGCGAGGCCCAGTATGCTTCCGAAAAAGCTGAGCACAAGGGCCACCGAAAGGTAGATGCCACCGCTTGGAATGAAGCCATAGCTGGCAAAACAGGCGGCCATAAGAAGGAACGTTACCTGCATGATTGGCCGGGTGCCGAAGCGCATGATGAGGCGATTGGCAAAGAGCAGCGGAATCAGACCGCCCAGGCCGGACAGCCCCGAGATTAGGCCCCACTGAACGAACCCAACGTGAATCTGAGTCAGTAATTCCGGAATTCTCGGAATAATACTGAGACCGATGAATCCCTGAATAAAGAACGTCAGCATGAGCCCACGCTCCGCGTTTTTGGCACGCGAAACGGACATCAGAGCGGTGGTGAGGGTACCCATGGATAAAGCCTATTCACGCAATCTGTGCCAGATGCGGTTGTGGCGCAAACCGGTCAAATTACTTGGGTTTTAACCGACTTTGACTACCTCGAGCAGGAAGCCGAACTCAGGCTTCAGGATCGGCGGGCGCAGGCCCTCCGACATGAGGAACCGGCCATCCAGGGTGACACCCGTGGCCCAGTCTGGTTCGGTGCGCTGAATGGATTCGTATTGACCCGCCAGATTTACCAGCTTCACCTGGTAAAGACCATCGGCCTCAAGACCGGCCAGGCGAAGCTTCTTGGGCTCGGTGTATTGGCTGAGTCCCAGCGCGATGTAAGCGAAGATTCCGCGGCTGCCATCCTGGGCAACCACGCCGTGGGTCCACGAGTAGCCGTCGATGGAATCCAGGCGGCTGACGCGGCCGGAGTGCAGCAGACCTCGGTTTGCCTTGTAATAATCGGTGAATTCACGAAGCAGTACGCGCTCATCCGCGGTGGTCTCGGTGAGGTCCCACTCCAGACCGGCGTGACCCCAGAGTGCGGTGATAGCACGGAATCCGATGGTGTGAGTGCGCGCGGTGGAGTGCGAGTGGGTTGGCCCGATGTGGGTACCCAAGAGCTCTGGTGGAATCGCGATCGAGGTGTAGCGGTAGATGTTCTGGCGCTCCAGCGGGTCGTTGTCGTCGCTGGTCCAGAAGCGGTCCGCGTGCTCCACCATGCCCAGATCGATGCGGCCACCGCCGGATGCACAGGACTCGATTTCGAGCCCAGGGTGACGGCGCTTCAACTCATCGAAGAGGCGGTAGATGGCAATGTTCTGATTGCGCATAGTGGCCTTGCCGAAGTGAGCGGCGTCTACCAGGGTGCGGTTGTGGTCCCACTTGATGTAGGCGATGTCGTACTCGGTCAGGATTGCATCAACCTGTCCGAGAACGTGATTGTAGGCGCCCTCATGGCTCAGGTCTAGCACCTGCTGGTAGCGGGCCTCGATTGGGGTGCGGTTGGCGGAATGCAGAATCCATTCCGGGTGCGCCCGGTAGAGGTCGCTGTCCGGGTTGATCATCTCGCCCTCGAACCAGAGGCCAAATTCCATGCCGTTTGCCTTGACAGTGTCGATCAGCGGCTTGAGGCCGTTTGGCCAGACCTCTGGCGCAACGGTCCAGTCGCCCAGGCCGGCGTGGTCATCGCGACGGGCGCCGAACCAGCCGTCGTCCAGCACGAAGCGCTCTACACCGATTTCCTTTGCCACCTGCGCCAGCGCGGTCAGTTTTTCTAGGCGGTGGTCGAAGTAGACAGCCTCCCAGACGTTTAGCGAAACCGGGCGTGGGCGAACGTTTGTGGGGTGTTGCTTGCGGGCGCGCACCCACTGGTGTAGGCGGTGGCTCGCGCCGTCGATGCCGTCGTTAGCGTATGAGCCCACAACCTGCGGGGCCTGGTAGGTCTCGCCCTGAGCCAGGGTGACCTCGCCCGGCATAAGCAGCTCGCCCGCGCCGATGGTGGTCCTGCCGACGGGTTCTCGCTCGATGATGTGCTGCGCCTGACCGCTCCAGGCCAGGCTGACGCCCCAGACCTCGCCGCGCTGGAAGTTGGCGTCCTCGGTCATCGCGAACTGCACGATGGTGTAGTCGTGGCCGCTTCGACCCTCGCGGCTCTCACGCGACCAGATTCCGGTGTTGATCTTGGAGCGCTGTGGCTGACGCTCCTTCAGCCAACGTCCGGTGAAATCAAGGATGTCGGTGGCGTGGTCGGGCAGCGGTAGGAAGGCGCTCGAGTTCTCCAGGAAGAAGGTGCCGGCCGCGAGGTTGGTGACTCGGTGGTTCATCAAGACCAAGCCGCTGGCCGAGAGTTCATAGGAAATTTCCACCTCGATGCCGAGGTCGGAGTCGCGGGAGATGAAGCTGACGCCATGCTCCGATTCGGTGGTGGACACCAGGGTGAATAGCTGGCTCCAATCCTTGCCGTCGCGGTGCCCAAGAACTGCCGGACGGCCCCAATAGGCGCGGGCGTGTTCGCGCCAGGCACCCGGACGCTGAGGCTTATCTACATATGAGTGAGCTACCGGTTCGGTTATGCCAAGCAGGTACTGGGAAGGGTCTACCCCGGCACGCAGTGCGGCGCCCCAATAGAAGACGTTTGGCGTACCCTGGCTGGTCTCGATTAGAAGCGAAACTCCGGCACGGTTTAGGTGAAATAGCTGCTTACTCATGGCCAAAGTCTAAGAGTCAAACGGGGCCCTGACAAACGGAACACAAGCGCACATTCCAACCGCACAGCAGGCGTGGATGACGTGTTAGGTTCGGCTAGTTTTGACGGTCTACAACGGCCTCGGCGAAGGCGATCATCGCCTGCTTGGCAGCAGTGTTTGGCAGTGGATCCAGCGCTGCCACGGCAGACTCGGCCCAGCGCTTTGCCTC
>Ga0228702_1002547_pt1 | contig 10351 bp, 12 predicted proteins | sample McNCre217_Aug_MG_2_FD_178018 | JGI IMG/M metagenome (GOLD analysis project Ga0228702, IMG submission 178018) | Freshwater microbial communities from McNutts Creek, Athens, Georgia, United States - 20-17_Aug_MG | ecosystem: Environmental > Aquatic > Freshwater > Creek | place: USA: Georgia... | reverse complement strand
CTAAACAATCCCCATTTTCAAGTCGATGGGAAAGGGAAACTTCCGGATGTGCTAGCTTTTGTCTATATTGGTTCTACTATCGAACCATCTGACAAAATCCACAAAAAAATGGCCACGATCTTGGATAAATTCACCCAATCGAATGAAGCAACTCATTAAAGTAAGCTTACTGGTATTTTTGGGATTAGGCTTATGGGCTTTTAGCCGGGCTGATCAGCTTTTTGATCTGGCCAAAAACCTGGACATCTACGCCAGTGTCATCAAGGAACTCAATCAATTCTATGTAGATCCGATTAATCCGAACAAAGTCGTTCAAAACTCGATTGACGGAATGCTCGATCAATTAGACCCTTATACGGTCTATTATCCAGAAGAGGATTTGGACGAATTCACAACATTGACCACAGGAAAATATGAAGGAATCGGCATCCGCGCTTCCTGGGTTAACAAAGGATATTACATCACCTATGTGGACGAAGCAAGTCCAGCACTTAGTGCCGGATTACAGATAGGCGATCAACTCATGTCCATTAATGGGAATTCTATTACAGAAGATTCAGATCCGGGTTTACTCATCAAAGGGCCCAAAGACAGCCAATTAGTCGCAGTCATTCAACGCGGGGATTCTCCATTAACCTTAAGCATCAACCGTTCCACCGTCCAAATCAAAAATGTAGGATATGCTGGTATTATTCGTCCGGGCATCGGCTATATTGAACTAGAAGAGTTTAATCAATCGGCAACCAAAGAAATGAAAGCCGCTTTACTTCGATTAAAGCAAGAAGGGATGAAAAAATTGATTTTGGATTTACGCAATAACCCTGGTGGTTTGTTAACGCAGGCAGTGGACATTTGCAACCTCTTTTTAGATAAAGAAACGCCTATTGTAAGCACAAAAGGAAAATTGCAAGAGTGGAACGCGTCCTATAAGGCTTTGAATCCAAGCTGGGACAATGCTATTCCGCTAGTGGTTTTGATTAACCAAAACTCCGCATCTGCGGCTGAAATTGTAGCTGGCGTTTTACAAGATTATGATCGTGCAACCATTGTGGGACAACGGAGTTTTGGCAAAGGACTCGTCCAAGTGACTCGCGATTTACCTTACCGAGCTAAAATCAAGATTACCACGGCGAAATATTATATCCCTAGTGGACGCTGTATCCAAGCCATCGATTATTCTGGCAATAAGGACACCACCAAGCAAGAATTTAAAACTCGCAAAGGCAGAAAAGTCAATGCCGGCGGTGGAATTGAACCTGATGTTATGGTGGGGAGACCACAAGCAAATAGTTTAACGCAGCAATTATTGAAAGAGAAAATTTTCTTCCAATATGCCCGACTTTTCAAATTAAAACATCCGAACATTGCCCCTGCTGCGAATTTTCACTTGACAGAGATAGAATTTGAAGACTTCGTTCAATGGGTAAAGACGAGCTCCTTCCGTTACGAAAGCCCCTTAGAAAAACAGATGCGCGAGGTACTGAAGGAAACGCAAAAAGATCCGTTGTATGCGAACTTAACGGCAACGCTTGAAAAAATCAAGCCGGAGTGGGATTCGTCGATTTCGAAAGAGCTTTTAGCAAATAAAAAAGTGATTTCTGCTTTATTAGAACAAGAAATTGTCCACCATTACTACCTAAAAAAAGGCATTAATGAATGGTCTATTGAACACGATCCAAGCCTGTTAAAGGGAGTGGAAATAATTACTTCTATCAAATGAGTCTTATTCTAAGCTTAGATACATCCACCCAAAATTGCTCTGTTGCCCTACACAAAAACGGGCAATTGATTAGCCAAGAATTGGTGGCTGAGGAGGGTTCTCATTCCAAAGCACTTACGCTTTTGATTGAAAAGGTAATGAAGACGGCCAAATGCAAATTAGCAGACTTAGCTGCTGTTGCCGTTTCGAATGGACCAGGTTCATATACGGGTTTACGCATCGGATTAGCTACAGCGAAGGGCATCTGCTTTGCTTTGGACAAACCCTTAATCTGTTTACCTACTTTGCAAGTTTTGGCTTCCGCAGTAGCACATTCCGATGGCGCATTGCTTTTACCCTTATTAGATGCACGTAGAATGGAAGTGTACGCGGCTGTTTACTCGTCAGAACTAGCAGAAGTATCTCCACAAGAGGCGCACATTTTAGCACCTGAATCGTTTCAAGATTTTTCACCTGTGGTGGCTTTTGGAAATGGGGCTGCGAAATGGCAAAGCATTTGTAGTCATCCATCTATTACGTTCATCGATGAACCCTTATTGCCAGAGGCGAAATATATGGGTCAATTAGCTTATGATGCTTATTTGAACCAAAAGTTCGAAAACCTCGTTACGAAGGAACCCGATTATTTGAAAGAATATATGGGAACTAAACCAAAACTTAAATCGCTTTAACATGGCGGAGGAAATCATTAACCGCGTAAACCAAAGTGGACTGACCCAAATCGATCTAGAAGATTTACGTATTCCGGGTGAACGTGTTTTCATCGACATCAAGGAACAATTATTCCAAGGAATAGCTTTGCGTGAAAAGGATTTCAGAGCATTCATCGCTGAACACGATTGGTCGAGCTATGCGGACAAGCACGTAGCCGTAGGTTGCAGCGAGGATGCGATTATTCCCACGTGGGCTTATATGTTATTAGGGGTACAGCTAACTCCGTTTGCGAAAACACTTGTTTTCGGGGATTTGGCCGAATTAGAAAAGACTTTATTCGAACAGGCTTTGGCAAAGATTAATCCAGCTGATTTTCAGGATGCTAAAATTGTCATCAAAGGTTGTTCCAAAGAATCCGTTCCTACAGAAGCTTATTTAAAAATCACCCAATTATTGCAACCGGTGGCTAAAAGCCTATTTTTTGGAGAACCGTGCAGTACGGTTCCGCTTTTTAAAAGAAAATAAGGTAATTTTGTCCTATGTCCACGGAAACACAAGCACAATACCAGTTTATTGATAAAATTATCCAACATCAATTAGGTGAAAATACCGAAGTGAAGGACCTCGAATTTTTCTATGGGGGAAATTTCAATTTGGCGGTGCGTGTCCAATTGAAAAATGCGGACGAATATTTCATAAAATGGAACCAGGGTGACCACCAAGGATTATTTGAGGCAGAAGCAAAAAACCTGGATCTAATTGGAAACACCTCTTCTATTTCAGTGCCCAGCGTAATCGGTACAGGCACCATGGAGGAGAAAGAATATTTAATGATGGAATGCATTCCATCCGGTGAAAAAGCAAGCAATTATTGGACTGATTTTGGTGAAAAACTGGCTCGTCTTCACCAAAACACCTCGAATAAAGGGCACGGACTCGATTATACCAACTATATCGGAGCCTCGCCACAAATCAATACTTGGCATCAGAATGGGATTGCTTTTTTCATCGAACATCGCTTACGTAATCAATTAGAAAGAGCCATCTATGATCGCAAGATAGATGCTGCATTAGAGGCGAAATTCGAAAAATTGTTCGAAAAACTCCCCGATTTAATACCGAATGAAAAGTCTGCATTAATCCACGGAGACCTGTGGTCTGGGAATGCTATGACGAATCCGCAAGGATTGATTACGCTAGTGGACCCAGCTTGTTATTTTGGATTCAGGGAAGCTGAAATTGCCTTTACAACCATGTTTGGTGGGTTTGAGGAGGCATTTTACGAGGCATATCATGCTAACTTCCCTATCGAAAAGGGGTTCCATGAGCGCATCCCTTTGTACAATCTGTATCCTCTATTAGTACACGTAAATCTCTTCGGGGAAGGCTACCTCCCAGCCGTTAAGAAGATTGTAGATTCGTATTAACGACCTCTTCCACGTCTTTTGCTCCTGGAAAAAAGGATACCAGTTTGCGTAGGATTTCTTCCATCACTGCATCTGGGCAAGAAGCCCCACAAGTCAATAAAACACGCACTTTTTCCTTAGATGGAATAAAACCTTGGGTTATTTTTTCTTCTTTCTTCTCATTATCAAAATGCAACACCTGATCTGCGGAAATCAATTTCTCTTCATTCTTAATGAAGTAGGTAGGTAATTTCTGCTTACATAAATCCACTAAGTGTGCTGTATTCGAAGAATTATACCCACCGGCCACTAATGCAAAATCTGCCTCCTCAGCTAATAAACCATAGGTTGCACTTTGGTTATCATTGGTTGCATAACAAAGGGTGTCTCGCGTATCAGCAAAATAATCCTTGATTTTTTCTGGATCCAGTTGAAAATGTAAACGAATGATTTGGCGTAAGTAATCCACAATTTCCTGTGTATCCGTTGCTAACATCGTCGTCTGATTGACCACCCCTATACGCTTTAGATCTGTTAATGGATCGAACCCCTCCGAATACTGCCCAGCAAATTCTACAAAAAACTCTTCCGAAGATTTTTCCCCCTTAATATAGGCCGCCAAAGCTATGGCTTGCTTGATATCCTTCACAATCACTGTGGGAGTCACGGCCTGAGAATGTGAAAAAGTAGCCTTCGTCTCTTCGTGGCTTGGTTTCCCATGCACAATCACGGTATATTCCTTCTTTCCTATTGCATCTGCCCGATTCCAAACTTTCTCCACAAAAGGACAGGTCGTATCATAGGCATAGGGATCAATTCCTCGGGATTGTAAAATTGCCTGTGTTTCTAAGGTTGTTCCAAAAGCAGGCACAATCACCACATCATTTGAGCTCAATTCATCCCAAGCTACTAATTGATTACCCGCTGTATCTTGAATAAAACGGACACCGCGATCAACTAAATCCGCATTAACCGCCGGATTGTGAATCATTTCAGACAATAAAAAAATGCGTTTATCCGGATGTTGATCGATAATCTGGTAGGCAGTCTCTACTGCATTTTCCACCCCATAGCAAAACCCAAAATGACGCGATAGCAATACTTCCACCGGGCCAAAATCCAAGTGTGTGGGCGTAAAATCCTTCTTCAATTTATCCTGTACACGACGAGCCTCTTTAATCCGACCGATCACGTTACTCTTAAACAGTGAGGGAATGGAGAAGGATTTCATTTTTTTAAAGGTTCGTTTATGTGGGCGATGAGTGGAGAATGTACGCGTTTGTGCAATTGAATGCATTGGATAAACTAATTTTTTGGTTATTGGTTTTCAAAATTACGACATCTACGGCAATTAATCATTTTTTGTGGCTAATTTGCACCTCATTTAATCAGCAATTTGTTATGGAATTCGAGCCAGCACTCGTCATAGAAGAATGGGAGATGATTCTCGATTTTTTCGAAAACTCGTTTGGCAAACGCCCTACTGAAATGGAACCCATCTTATTACTGATAGGAGTACAAGAGTTAGGACAGGGTCATGCGCATTTCACCAAAGAGCAAAAGCAAGATCTTTTGCACATCGCCACCTGTAAAGTATTGAGCTACAGCGATTTTTATCGCTTGGAAGGCTTAGACGAAGAAGGCTGGCCACATTGGGAAAATGTTCAGACTATTCCTTCGCTTCCGCTAAAAGAACAAGAATTACTCTTGAAAGCGCATATCATTCATTATTTCAAAACCGAGGTATTCCAGAATGAAAATAATTAGTTACAATGTAAACGGCATTCGTGCCGCTATGACCAAAGGTTTCGTTTCTTGGCTTCAAGATGAAAATCCAGACATTATCTGCATTCAGGAATTGAAGGCAGATGTAGAACAAGTAGACCTATCTGAAATTTTCGCATTGGGCTACGAAGTATACTGGCATTCTGCTCAGAAAAAAGGCTATTCTGGTGTAGCGATATTCAGTAAAGTTAGGCCAAATAACGTATCTGTGGGTTGCGGTATCGACAAATACGATTCAGAAGGGCGCGTTTTGCGTGCCGATTATGACGGATTCTCTGTGATGAGCGTTTACATGCCTTCTGGTTCGAGTGGAGAGGAAAGACAAGCTTTCAAAATGGACTGGTTAGCAGACTTCCAGCAGTATATTAACGCCCTCAAAATTGAATACCCTAATTTAGTCATCGCTGGCGATTACAATATTTGTCATAAAGCCATCGACATCCACAATCCCAAATCCAATGCGAACAGCTCCGGTTTCTTGCCAGAAGAGCGGGAGTGGATGGAGGGATTTATCAACCGTGGATTTATTGACTCCTTCAGAGCTATCAATAGTGAACCACATCACTACAGCTGGTGGTCCTACCGCGCTGGAGCCCGGGGTAAAAACTTGGGTTGGCGAATTGATTATCAAATGGTGTCTGAGCCTTTGGCAGATAAAATCCAACATGCGTCTATCTTACCAGAGGTCAAACATTCTGATCATTGTCCCATCGTATTACTTTTAAATAGCTAATCATGCACTTCGAAAAACACGTATTTATCTGCGCTAACGACAAGGATGCCCCTAAAAAATGTTGTGGATCCGGCCATGGAATGGAATTAGTCGACGCCTTTCGCGCGAGCTATGCAGCGCAAGGTGGAACAGCTAAAATCCGCGTCCAAAAATCAGGTTGCCTCGATTTCTGCGGAAAAGGTCCTACGATGGTGGTATATCCCGAAGGCGTTTTCTACGGAAATGTGCAATTAGATGATGTGGCTGAGATCACAAAATCACATTTAATCGAAGACGAAATTGTGACTCGCCTCCAAATTCAATAAATTGCAGCATGATTTACCGCTTATATCCTACGCTTTTAAATTCCTTTAACCTTTATGTGAGTCAATCCCGAGATGGGAATGGCAAAATCATCGTGGATGAAATCGAACTCATCGATCGCATCAACCGTGTGCGTAAACCGACCACAAATGCGCAGCAAAAAGGAATAGATTTTGAGCGTGCGGTAACTTTGGGCGAAAATGAAGAGGCATTTGCAGAAGGGATCATCGACCAAGCGCGGGAATTATTACCGGCCAAATACAAGACCCAATTTTACGTAGAGTCTCGATACAAAAACGCACAGATTTACGGTTACATCGATGGAGTGGGAGATACAGTGGCTTTTGATTTAAAAAGCACTGCCTTTTACGAGCCTAATCGCTTCTTACATAATCACCAAAACCTGTATTTATTAGGTCTGCAAAAATATGGAATTGAGCGCCTAGACTACGTAATTACGGATTTCAAGCAAGTTTATGTGGAATCTTACGACGTCAATAAGATCGATTTCAGCTTCCAATACGATCAGATTGAGAAATTCATTCTATTCTTAGAAGAGAACAAGAAATTCATTCGGGATAAAAAGATTTTTGACCGGAAATCAAATGATAATCAGTTATCGATTTTTGAGTAATCCTCTCAATTCGTCCAGATGCTGAATTTCATGCGGCAAATCAGTTGCTAAGGCCAATGGATTGTAATGAATCGCTGGAATTCCTACGTTCAGAGCTCCTCTAACATCCGCTTCCACGTGATCACCGATCATCAAGGCCTCATTCGCTTGAATCCCCGCACGGCCTAAGGCATATTCATAAAACAAGGGACTTGGCTTCTTTGTACCCACCTGCTGAGAAGTAATGATTTCTTTAAAAAAGGACCGCATTCCAGCACCTTCAATTTTCACATATTGTACATCATCGAAGCCATTCGTTAAAATATACAAGGGGAAATGTGCCGCCAGGTCTTGAATGATCTCAAAAGCGCCCGGCATCAAATTCCTCTTTCGGGGTGCCCGATCGAGGTATTTATCCCCAAATTCTGTCGCTGGACCTGAAATACCCAGTTCTTGAAAAAACCGGACAAAGCGCGTCTCCCGCAATTCGGCCTGCGAAATTTCACCTGCCGCGTATTGATCCCACATCGCATTATTGATTTTTTCAAACGTTCTCCAGTAGGACTCCGGTTCGATTGACTGCTCATATTCCGCAGCTAAATCCAGTAAAACTTCTTTTGCATTTAAGTCGTGATCCCACAGCGTGTGGTCCCAGTCAAAAAAAAGTGCTTTCGGGCTAAAATTCATGTAACAAAGGTAATAATAACTTACCTTTGCTTTAACCCATTTTAAAATATCCTATGGAACATCAATTACAACTAAAGAAACCGCTCGCATTTTTCGATTTAGAGACAACGGGAATCCAGATAAACCGCGATCGCATTGTCGAAATTTCCATTGCCAAAGCCAATCTAGATGGAACCGTAGAAGTAAAAACACGTCGAGTGAATCCCGGTATTCCGATTCCTTTAGAAGCTTCCTTGGTGCATGGCATCTACGATGAAGATGTAAAGGATGAACCTACGTTTCGAATGGTTGCTAGATCATTAGCCGCCTTTTTAGATGGTTGCGATCTCGCGGGATTCAATTCCAATCGATTTGATGTACCCATGCTAGTGGAGGAAATGCTCCGTGCAGAAGTAGATTTCGATATGAAAAACAGAAAATTGGTGGATGCTCAGCGCATATTCCATTTAATGGAGCCTCGTAATTTAACGGCTGCTTACCAATTTTATTGTGGGAAAGAATTAATAGGTGCCCATGGTGCAGAGGCTGATGTCTTGGCAACTCTTGAGGTGTTAAATGCACAAGTAAAGCATTATGCGAACAAGTCGATAAAAGATGCTGAGGGCAAAGAAGTATTCCCTATCCAAAATGACATGGACAAATTACACGAACTAAGCGCCTCTAATTCAATCGACTATGCAAATCGCATGGCCTACAATAAAGATCGAGTAGCGTGCTTTAATTTTGGTAAACATATAGGCAAACCTGTACTCGAAGTGTTAAAGTCTGACCCCTCGTATTACGACTGGATGATGAAGGGAGATTTCCCTATGGACACGAAGCGCAAACTGACGGAAATAAAATTGCAAGGTTTTCAGCGTTAAGGCATTTTTGTTGTCGAGGCTATCAGATATTTTTGTATTTTTGCCTCGCATAAATGCATTTTTTGGACAGGCATTTGCCTACAACCCATCCTATTTTTTAAAGAGTATGCAATCTATACCTGAAATTATTCGTACGATTCCATTGACCCATTACATTATGTTAAGCTCGGCTTTGTTTTGCATTGGTATTTTGGGCGTACTTACCCGTAGAAATGCGATCATTGTTTTTATGGCGATCGAATTAATGTTAAATGCCGTTAACTTATTGTTAGCAGCCTTTTCATCGTATTATTCAGATCCAGCTGGCCAAATTTTCGTCTTCTTCATTATGGCAGTAGCTGCAGCAGAAGTCGCAGTAGGCTTGGCCATTATCGTCATGATCTACCGAAATATCCAAAGCATCGATATCGGTGTTCTTAACAAATTGAAAAACTAATTCAGCGCACCTATTCCGCCAAATTAATATGTCTTTACTATTCCTCATTCCACTATTACCCTTATTAGGCTTTGCTATTAATGGTTTAGCGTACCCTACCTTACCGAAGCAAATCGCAGGAATCATCGGAACTATTCCTCCCTTGGTTGCCTTTGTACTATCGCTTCAATTATTCTTGAATTTCGATGGTCAAGCACAAATACTGCCCATCGCTGATTGGATTAAAGTAGGTACTTTAGCGATTCCTTTTGCCTTCCAAATCGACCAATTATCCATTTTAATGCTCTTAGTTATTACGGGAGTGGGTACACTTATTCACGTGTATTCGATTGGGTATATGTCGCACGATGCAGGTTTTGGCAAGTTTTTTGCTTTCTTAAACCTATTCGTGTTCTTTATGTTAGTCCTCGTTTTAGGGGCTAACTTTACTGTTTTATTCATTGGATGGGAAGGCGTAGGTTTGTGCTCCTATTTATTAATCGGGTTTTGGAACCAAAAGAATTCTTACGGAGACGCTGCACGCAAGGCCTTCATTATGAACCGTATAGGGGACCTAGGTTTCCTTGTGGGTATCTTCTTGTTGATCCAGGATTTTGGTACGACAGATTACCAAACCATCTTCGCTGCCATTCAAAGTGGTGATTACACGACTGATTTGAGCATCATCGCTTTCTGTTTATTCATCGGTGCGATGGGTAAATCAGCGCAGATTCCTTTATTTACTTGGCTTCCTGATGCGATGGCTGGTCCTACACCTGTTTCTGCTTTGATTCACGCAGCGACGATGGTAACGGCAGGAATTTACATGGTTATTCGTGCGAATGCCTTGTTTGAATTAAGCCCTGAAGTATTGCATTTTGTAGGTTGGATTGGTTTAGCGACGGCCTTATTAGGTGCTGCGATTGGTCTATTCCAAAACGATATCAAAAAAGTTCTTGCCTATTCCACTGTATCCCAATTAGGATATATGTTCATGGGCCTAGGCGCCTCAGCCTATACGGCTTCGTTCTTCCATGTGATGACGCACGCCTTCTTTAAGGCCCTTTTATTCTTAGGTGCAGGTTCTGTGATTCATGCTATGTCAGACGAACAAGACATTCGTCGGATGGGTGGATTAAAATCAAAGATGCCCATTACCTTCATCACATTTA
>Ga0228702_1002546_pt1 | contig 10351 bp, 9 predicted proteins | sample McNCre217_Aug_MG_2_FD_178018 | JGI IMG/M metagenome (GOLD analysis project Ga0228702, IMG submission 178018) | Freshwater microbial communities from McNutts Creek, Athens, Georgia, United States - 20-17_Aug_MG | ecosystem: Environmental > Aquatic > Freshwater > Creek | place: USA: Georgia... | reverse complement strand
GACCCCCGAAGAGGTGCAGGCCACCACACGGGACCTGCAGGTCACCGAATACGAAAAGAAATTGCCCCAGCTCAGCTGGTCCCGCGTGGTCTGTCAGAGTGAACTGACACCGGCCCTGGTGCATGCCCTGCAAAAAGGCCTGCAACGCGAGGGCTGGATGCCAGGCGCACTGGACGGCAAGCTGGGCACCCGTACCCTGCAGGCCGTCAAGGACTTCCAGAAACAAAAGGGCATTGAATCCAGCCACATCGCCTACCAGGCGTTGGAATGGCTGGAGGTGCTGAAAGACAAGGACTGACGCTTGCCGCGCAGCAGTTGCCGCCCTTATAAACAAAAAGAATATATACAAAACCAAAAAATCGTTTGTTTTGGCATAAAGACTCGCTAAAGTCGCGCCCATGTTGGATCTGGCTTATGTCTTTGCGGGTTTCTTTGTGGGCACCATCGTCGGTTTGACGGGGGTGGGCGGCGGCTCACTCATGACGCCCTTGCTGATCTTCTTTTTCGGGGTGAAGCCCTACATGGCGATCGGCACCGACCTGCTGTTCGCGGCCTTCACCAAGATGGGCGGCACCCTGTCTTTTGCCCGCCAGCGCATCGTGCCCTGGCGCGTGGTGGGCCTGCTGAGCCTGGGCAGCATTCCGGCTTCGCTCGTCACCATCGGCATCCTGCGCTGGGTGGGTCCGGCCGATGCCCATGTGCAGTCGGTCATGACCACCACGCTGGGCATCGCCTTGCTGCTGACGGCTGTCGCCATGCTCTACAAGGCGGTGCGCGGCAAGCAGCTGCCCCGCCACCTCTCGGGCGCCGACGAAGTGCGGGCCACCACACCCCGCCACTGGAGCCTGCCGCTGCTGTTTGGCGCCCTCATCGGCACCCTGGTCACCCTGACCTCGGTGGGCGCTGGCGCCATTGGCGTGAGCGTGCTGCTCATCCTCTACCCCCTGTTGCCCCTGCCGCGCATCGTGGCGGCCGACATCGCCTATGCCGTGCCACTCACACTGGTGGCGGGCCTGGGCCATGCCTCCCTCGGTTCGGTGGACTGGCCCCTGCTGGCCAAGCTGCTGGCCGGCTCGCTGCCCGGCATCTGGCTGGGTTCGCGCCTGACGCACTACACGCCTGACCGGGTGATCCGCTCGCTGCTGTCCGTGCTGCTGGCATGGGCGGGCACCAAGCTGGTCCTGATCTGATTTTTCTCCTGCTGCCTCTCGTATGTACCAATACACCGAATTCGACAAAGCCTTTGTGCGCGCCCGCGCTGCCGAACACCGCGACCAGCTGGACCGCTGGCAAGCCGGCCAGCTGAGCGACGAACAGTTCCGCCCGCTGCGCCTGCAAAACGGCTGGTATGTGCAGCGCTACGCGCCCATGCTGCGCGTGGCCGTGCCGTATGGCGAGATCAATGCCGCCCAGATCAAGGTGCTGGCCAGGATCGCGCGTGAATACGACACGCCCGATGCCGCACTGCTGGCCGAGGCGCAAGCCACGCAAGACAAGTTGCCCGGTCTGGCCCCCAGGCTGACCACCAACTACGGTCACTTCACCACCCGCCAGAACGTGCAGTTCAACTGGATTCCCCTGTCCAAAAGCGCCGACGTGATGGACCTGCTGGCCACCGTGAACATGCACGGCATCCAGACCAGTGGCAACTGCATCCGCAACACCACCACCGACGAGCTGGCTGGCGTGGCCGTGGACGAGGTCGTGGACCCCCGGCCGTATGCCGAGCTGATCCGCCAGTGGAGCACGCTGCACCCCGAATTCGCCCACCTGCCGCGCAAGTTCAAGATCGCCATCACCGGCGCCGAGGAAGACCGTGCGGCGATTGGCTGGCACGACGTGGGCCTGCGCGTGCGCAAGAACGCCGCGGGCGAGGTCGGCTTCACGGTGCTGGTGGGCGGCGGCATGGGCCGCACGCCGGTCAATGGCGTGGTGATCCGCGAGTTCCTGCCCTGGCAGGACATCATGAACTACCTCGAAGCCGTGGTGCGCGTCTACAACCGCTGGGGCCGCCGCGACAACAAATACAAGGCCCGCATCAAGATCCTGGTCAAGGCCGAAGGCCAGCGCTACTTTGACGAGGTCGAGACCGAGTTCCGCGAGATCATTGAGCGCGATGGCGCGCCGCACACCTTGCCGCAAGCCGAACTCGACCGCGTGAAAGCCGGTTTTGTGGCCCCTGCGCTGGACTTGCCCGAAAACACCGACGAGTGGCTGGCCCAGGCCGAAGCGCAGCTGAGCATCGAAGCGGCCAAAACGCCCGCTTTTGCCCGCTGGCTGGCACAAAACGTCAAGCCGCACCGCGACCCGCAGTTGCGCGCGGTCTCGCTGTCCTTCAAACGCCCAGGCTACGCCCCGGGCGATGCCACAGCCGACCAGCTGGACGCCGCCGCGGCCCTGGTGGAGAAATATTCCGCTGGCGAAGCCCGCGTCTCGCACACGCAAAACCTGCTGCTGCCCTGGGTGCGTCTGGACCAGCTGCACGCGCTCTGGCTGGAGGCCAAGGCCCTGGGCGTGGCCCAGTCCAACATCGGCCTGCTGACCGACATGATCGCCTGCCCGGGCGGCGACTACTGCGCGCTGGCCAATGCCCGCTCCATCCCCACGGCCAACGCCATCATCGAGCGCTACCAGGATCTGGACGAGCTCGAAGACCTGGGCCACATCGACCTGCACATCAGCGGCTGCATCAACTCCTGCGGTCACCACCACTCGGGCCACATCGGCATTCTGGGTGTCGATAAAGACGGCAAGGAGTGGTACCAGGTCACGCTGGGTGGCGCGGATGGCAAAACCCTGTCCGGCCCCGCCACGCCGGGCAAGGTGGTCGGCCCCTCGTTTTCATCGTTCGAAGTGCCCGATGTGATCGAAGCCATCCTCGACACCTACAAGGCCCTGCGCGCGGCCACAGGCCATGGCCGGCATGAAGCCTTCATCGAGACCCTGCGCCGCGTGGGGCACGACCCGTTCAAGGCCGCTGCCAACGCCGCACGCCATCCGACCGAAGAACAAGCCGTCTGATCGCCGGGAGAAACACAACATGAAAATCATCACCGCACAAGAACACCAGGCCGCCACCCCAGCTGGCGTGCTGCCACTGACCAACGATGTGGACCCGCGCACGCTCGACCTGACGGGCATCACCCGCATCGACCTGCAATTTCCGGCCTTCACCGATGGCCGCGCCTACAGCCAGGCCTTTTTGCTGCGCCGCCGCCTGCGCTTTGCCGGCGAGCTGCGCGCCACCGGCGATGTGCTGATCGACCAGCTGGTGCAGATGCAGCGCACCGGCTTTGACGTGGCCGTGCTGGCCGAAGGCGTGGATGCCAGCGCCGCCCAGCGCCAGCTGGAGCGCTATGCCGGCTTCTACCAGGGCTCGGCCGTGGACACCCAGCCGCTGTTTGCCAAGGCCGCCTGATGAATTCGAGCCTGATTTCTTCGCGCCATGCGCCTGCCAAGGCCACCGAGCTGCACGCCAGCGCCAGCGCCGACTTTGCCGCCAAACTGGCCGAGACCGAAGCTTTGCTGCAACGTGCCGCTGCCGACTTTCAGCCCCTGACGCAGGCCTCCAGCCTGGGCGCCGAGGACGTGGTCATCACCCACATCATCAACCGCCTGCGCCTGGACATTCCCATCTTTGTGCTGGAGACCGGCGCGCTGCACACCGAAACCCTGGCCCTGCTCGAGCGCACCCAGGCGCATTCGCGTGCGCCGGTGCAGGTCTACCGCCCCGAGCAGGAGTCGGTGGTCTGGTTCATCCGCAACGAGGGCCAGGACGCGATGTACAAGAGCATCCAGCTGCGCAAGGCCTGCTGCAATATCCGCAAGATGGAGCCGCTGGGCCGCGCCCTGGCGGGCAAGAAAGCCTGGATCACCGGGCTGCGCCAGGAGCAGTCGGCCGCCCGTGCCGAAGTGCCTTTGCAGGACGACAGCGAAGTGGCCACCAAGGGTTTGCACAAGTTCAACCCGCTGGCCCGCTGGACCTGGGGCGATGTGTGGCACTACATCGCCTCGAACCACGTGGACTACAACCCGCTGCACGACCAGTTCTTTCCGAGCATCGGCTGCGCGCCGTGCACGCGGGCCATCAGCCTGGGCGAGGAATTCCGCGCCGGGCGCTGGTGGTGGGAAGACGAAGCCGCCAAGGAATGCGGCCTGCATGTGAAGAAATGAGAACCGAATGAACGCCATGACCGAACCGTTGCACACGCTGAGCAACAGCCACCTGGACGCGCTGGAAGAAGAAACCATCTTCATCCTGCGCGAAGTCGCCGCCGCTTTCGAGCGCCCTGCCCTGCTGTTTTCGGGCGGCAAGGACTCGCTGGTCATGCTCAAGTGCGCCGAAAAGGCGTTTGGCGCCGGCCGCCTGCCCTACCCCCTGCTGATGATCGACACGGGTCACAACTTCAAGGAAGTGACCGATTTCCGCGATTTGCGCGCCAAGGAACTGGGCGCCGAGCTGATCGTGCGCAACGTCGAAGATTCGATGAAGCGCGGCACCGTGCGCCTGGCGCACCCGGGCGAGAGCCGCAATGTGCACCAGTCGGTCACCCTGCTCGAAGCCATCGAAGAATTCCGCTTTGACGCGCTGATCGGTGGCGCCCGCCGTGACGAGGAAAAGGCCCGCGCCAAGGAGCGCATCTTTTCGCACCGCGACAGCTTTGGCCAATGGCAGCCCAAGGCCCAGCGCCCCGAGCTGTGGACCCTGTTCAACACCCGCATCCACCCGGGCGAGCACTTCCGCGTGTTCCCGATCTCCAACTGGACCGAGCTGGACGTGTGGCAATACATTGCCCGCGAAGCCATCGCCCTGCCCTCGATCTACTACACCCACCCGCGCGAGGTGGTGGACCGCCGTGGCCTCTTGGTGCCCGTGACCGAGCTGACCCCGCCCAAGGACGGCGAGCAGGTGGTGGTGCGCGATGTGCGTTTCCGCACCGTGGGCGACATCACCTGCACCTGCCCGGTGGAGAGCGATGCGGCCACGCCCGAGCAAATCGTGATCGAGACCCTGGCCGCCGAGGTCAGCGAGCGCGGCGCCACCCGCATGGACGACAAGACGTCCGAGGCGTCGATGGAAAAGCGCAAGAAAGACGGCTATTTCTGAGCACGGAGCACACGACATGCACAACGAACAACACTTCTCCGCCCTCAAGTTCATCACCTGCGGCTCGGTCGACGATGGCAAGAGCACGCTGATCGGCCGCCTGCTGGTGGACACCAAGGCCGTGCTGCAAGACCACCTGGCGGGCGTGCAGCGCTCGGGCGAAACCGATCTGGCCCTGCTGACCGACGGCCTGTCTGCCGAGCGCGAGCAAGGCATCACGATTGACGTGGCCTACCGCTACTTCAGCACAGAAAGCCGCAAATTCATCATCGGTGACGCGCCCGGCCACGAGCAGTACACCCGCAACATGGTCACCGCCGCTTCGAGCGCCGACGCCGCCGTGGTGCTGGTGGACGCGATCAAGCTCGACTGGCAAAACGCCAACCTGGAGTTGCTGCCGCAAACCCGCCGCCACTCGCTGCTGGTCAACCTGCTGCGCGTGCCCTCCATCGTGTTCGCCATCAACAAGCTCGACGCCGTGGATGACGCCGCGCTGGCCTACCAGAACATCGCTGCCGCCCTGGCCAAATTCACGCAGGAGGCAGGCATCCGCGTGACGGCTGTGGTGCCCGTGTCTGCCCTCAAGGGCTGGAACGTGGTGGACAGCCACGCGGGCTGGTGCGGTTACAACGGCCCCAACCTGCTCGACATCCTGGAAGACCTGCCGGTGACGCCCGCCGAGACCGATGTGGCCTTCAGCTTCCCGGTGCAGTGGGTCGAAAAGTTCCACGATTCCGGCGTGACCACCCAGGGCCGCCGGGTGTTCTGGGGCCGTGTGGCCACCGGCAGCATCGAGCCGGGCCAGACGGTCCAGGTCTTCCCCAGCGGCCAGACCGCGGTGGTCTCGCAGGTGCTCTCAGCCACCCGCCAGCCGCAAAACAAGGCCGCCGGTCACAGCGCCGGCATCGTGCTCGACCGCGAAGTGGACGTGTCGCGTGGCGACTGGCTGCTGGCCGCCGAAGGTGCGCCCGAAGGCCAGCGCCAGCTGAGCACCACCATCGCCTGGATGGACGACGAGCCGCTGGTGCCCGGCCGTGTGTACTGGGCGCTGCATGGCCACCGCTGGGTCAAGGCCAAGGTGCAGCGCGTGGTGCACCGCCTGAACGTCAATACCCTGGCCGAAGAGGAAGCCACCGAACTCGCCCCCAACGCGATTGGCCACGTCACACTGGCCCTGCAGGAGCCGCTGGTCACCCTGCCCTTTGCCCAGTCGCGCATTCTGGGCGCCCTGGTGCTGGTGGACACCGCCAGCCACAAGACCTCGGGCGCCGTGCTGGTGAACTGATCTCCTTTAAAATCAACGCTTTTGCTGGGGGCACACGGCCCCCGCGCCGCTTTTCAAAAGTCCGTCATGACCCACGTTGTTTCCGAATCCTGTATCCGCTGCAAATACACCGACTGCGTCGATGTGTGCCCGGTGGACTGCTTCCGCGAAGGCCCGAACTTCCTGACCATCGACCCCGATGAGTGCATCGACTGCGCCGTGTGCATCCCCGAGTGCCCGGCCAACGCCATCTTTGCCGAGGAAGACCTGCCGCGCGACCAGCAGCACATGATCAAGCTCAACGCCGAACTGGCCCTGCTGCCCAGCTGGAAGAGCATCACCAAGCGCAAGGCCCCGCTGCCCGACGCCGACGACTGGAAAGACAAGAGCGGCAAGCTCAAGGAACTCGTTCGCTGAGACCGGTCATGGCCAGTCTCCCAATCCACGCGATCGACACCGACGCGCTCGTGATCGGGGCTGGCCCGGTGGGCCTGTTCCAGGCCTTCCAGCTCGGCCTGCAGGGCATCGCCTGCCACCTCGTTGACGCCCTGCCCCACGCGGGCGGCCAGTGCGCCGAACTCTACGCCGACAAACCCATCTACGACATTCCCGGCATCCCGGTCTGCACCGGGCGCGAGCTGATCGAGCGCCTGACGCGGCAAATCGCCCCGTTCAAGCCCACCTTCCATCTGGGCCAGACCGTCGAAGCCCTTCAAGCCACCGAAGATGGGCGCTGGCATGTAGAAACCAACACTGGCAGCGCCTGGACCGCCAAAACCGTCTTCATTGCCGCGGGCGTGGGCGCCTTTGTGCCGCGCAGCTTGCCCATCGAGGGTCTGGCGCCGCATCTGGGCCACCAAATCTGGTTCGGCTCGCAAAACCTGCCCAACTTTGCCGGTCAGCACCTGCTGGTCTGCGGCGACAGCGACACCGCCTTGCAAACCTGCCTGGACGCGCTAGGCACCGCTGCCAGCGTGACCCTGATGCACCGGCGCGAGCAATTCAGCGCCGAGGCCCCGCGCACCGAAGCCTTTGCCTCCGCTCAGGCCACGGGCCGGGTGCGCTTTGTGGCGGGCCAGCCCACCGGCCTGGTGCTTGAAAACGGACAACTGACCGCGCTGGAATACCTGAACGCCGAAGGCGACACCGTCGCCCAGCCCTGCGAGCAGCTCGTCATGGCCCTGGGCCTGTCGCCCAAGCTGGGGCCGGTGGCGCAGTGGGGCCTGCAGATCGAGCGCAAGCAGCTGGTGGTCAGCACCGACACCTTTGCCACCAGTGCGTCCGGCATTTTTGCGGTGGGCGACATCAACACCTACCCCGGCAAGAAAAAGCTGATCCTGTGCGGCTTTCACGAAGCCACGCTGGCCGCCTTTGGCGCCGCGGCCCTGCTGTGGCCCGAGGCCAAAACCCTGCTGCAGTACACGACCACTTCGACCACGCTGCACCAGCGCCTGGGTCTGATCTAAAATCCACCCTGCCGCGCTCCGGTGCGGCATTCGCTAGGGGTGTTGGCACCATCACAGGTGCCGACTGAGAAAGTCCCTTTGAACCTGATTGAGGTAATCCTCGCGCAGGGAAGCTTGTCAGATGAACGGCGCCACCTCTCCGGCGCACCCACGTTCCCCGTCAGCCGACCTGCCATAACGTTGAAGGAAAACGTCATGGCACACCACACGCCATCCATGCCACTGAGCCGCGTTGCCGCGGCCACCGCCCTGTGCATTGCCAGCACCGCCTGGTCACAAACGCAGGAACTCGTCATCACCAGCCCCGCGCCGCAGCAGGTCAGCGGCTTTGCCGACGTGCCCTTGTCCAAAGCCCCATTCAGCGGCATCAGCGTGGATGCACAAACCCTGCGCGACATTGGCGCCACCCGCATCTCGGACGCCCTGCACCTGGACGCCAGCGTGACCGACAGCTACAACTCGCCGGCCTATTGGGACATGCTGAGCGTGCGCGGCTACGCCCTGGACAACCGCTACAACTACCGCCGCGAAGGCCTGCCGATCTCCGCCGAAACCATGATTCCCATGGACAACAAGGAGCGCGTGGAACTCTTCAAGGGCACCAGCGGCATCCAGGCCGGCACCAGCGCGCCAGGCGGCCTGGCCAACTACATGGTCAAACGCGCCCCCACCGGCAACGACGACACCATCCGTTCCGTGACGGCCAGCTACGGCAACGGCAAGAGCAGCGGCATCGCCCTGGATCTGGGCAACCGGTTTGGCGAGAACAAGGACTTCGGCTACCGCTTCAACGCCGCCTACGAAGACCTCAACCCCTACGTTCACAACACCCAGGGGCACCGCAACCTGGTGGCCCTGGCCATGGACTGGCGCATCACGCCCGACAGCAAGCTGGAGTGGGAATTCGAGCACAGCGAACGTCAGCAGATCGGGGTGAACGGCTACAGCCTGCTGGGCAACCGCCTGCCCGCCCCTGTGGACGGTACCCGCAACCTGACCTGGCAGAACTGGGCCGTGCCCGGCGTCTTTGGCGCCGACACCGGCACCATCCGCTTCAAACAGAATCTGGCCAATGGCTGGTTGTGGACCACCAGCTATGGCGCACAGCGCCTGAAGACCGATGACCGGCTGGCCTATGCGTTTGGCTGCAGCGCAGAAAACAACTACGACCGCTACTGCAGCAACGGCACTTTCGACCTGTACGACTGGCGCAGCAACAACGAGCACCGCAAAGTGGATGCACTGCAAACCGAACTGAGTGGCCAAACCACCCTCGCTGGCCTTCAACACGATGTGGCGGTGAGCGCCATGCGTTACCGCATGCTGCTGGACACCCAAGCCTACGCTTACAACCTGGTGGGCACGGGCTCTGTCTTTTCCTCGTTCACCAGCAGCGCAGACCCCAGCGCCATCTATGCCGGCACCAACCGCAGCGAGTACTACACCGAACTGGGGCTGAAGGACAAAGTGAGCCTGGATGCGCGCAACAGCCTGTGGCTGGGCCTGCGCCACACCCGCATCGACCGTGGCAGCGTGAACACCGACGGCAGCGAACCCACCCACCTGCAAGCCAGTTTCACCACCCCATGGCTGGCGCTCAGCCACGCGCTGGACAACAGCACACTGGTCTACGGCAGCTATGGCGAGGGGGTGGAAGTCAATGCCGCGCCCAACCAGGCCAAATACAGCAACGCAGGCCAGCCTTTGCCCGCGCTGCGCAGCAAGCAAATGGAAGTCGGCCTGAAAACCCAGACCGGCCCGGTCAAATGGCAAATGGCCTGGTTTGACATCACGCGCCCGCAATCGGGCGACCAGGGCAATTGCGATGCCACCACCAACTCCTGTCTGCGTCGCATTGACGGCGAAACCCACAACAGCGGGCTGGAGCTGGGTGGCTCGTACAGCCAGGGCGCCTGGCTGCTGCACGGCAGCGGCACCTGGATCCAGTCGCAGCGCCAAAACGCCAGCATCGATCCCAGCGTGAACGGCCAGCGCGCACTCAACGTGCCCAAGGCCGTGCTGCGCGCGCTGGCCCAGTACCGCTGGGCCGACGTGCCCGGCCTGCGCACCAGCCTGCGCCTGAGCCACGAGGGCACGCGTGGTGTGCTGGAAGACGGCAGCATCCAGCTGCCCGCCTGGACCACGCTGGACCTGGCCGCACACTACGACACCCGCATAAACGGCGTCCGCACCGAATGGACGTTTGCCATCGACAACCTGATGGACAAGCACTACTGGCGCGAGTCGCCCAAAGAGTTCGGCCATTACTACCTGTACCCGGGCGCACCACGCACGGGCCGCATCACGGTCAGGACCAGCTTCTAAGCGGTTTTTTGAAGCTATAATTCGAGGCTATTCCCCGATAGCTCAGTCGGTAGAGCGCCGGACTGTTAATCCGTAGGTCCCTGGTTCGAGCCCAGGTCGGGGAGCCAAATTTCAAAGAATGGACTTGGGTTCGCCCAAGTCCATTTTTTGTATCCCGTTTCAAGGCCCTCGCACGGTGGTGCAAAGCCT
>Ga0228702_1002544_pt1 | contig 10365 bp, 11 predicted proteins | sample McNCre217_Aug_MG_2_FD_178018 | JGI IMG/M metagenome (GOLD analysis project Ga0228702, IMG submission 178018) | Freshwater microbial communities from McNutts Creek, Athens, Georgia, United States - 20-17_Aug_MG | ecosystem: Environmental > Aquatic > Freshwater > Creek | place: USA: Georgia... | reverse complement strand
GGTCGCAACCTTGTCGAAGGTTATGCCCAGATTGTGCCCCAATAGAGTGACGCCCGAGATGAGCACGACCGCGATTAGGCCAACGATTAGTGCGTATTCGACTGCCGATGCGCCGCGGTCATCTCTGATTGCTCCGCGGATTTGTGAAACGAGTTTCAACATTTTCTTCTCCCCCTGGCCAACACCTTGTTGACCGATAGTTGAGAAAAGTAGCAACGGCCCGCGCCGCCGCAAATAGCGAAATCGGCTGCCTTTTAGAAATGCCGTGATGCCTACCCATTTGACCGCGATGGCTGACCAGACATGGATGCATGTACGCATTCAATTTGGTGATTGAATGAAGCAATGAACTTCGAACTGGCCATGGCAATCGCAACATTTAGCTTTGTCACCTCGGTCACACCTGGCCCAAACAACACCTTCTTGTTGACCTCGGGGGCTAACTTCGGTGTCCGCCGTTCGCTGCCTTACGCTTTCGGAATTCTCTCGGGTTTGTCACTCATCATGATCGGCATCGGTGCCGGGCTTGGTGTTCTATTCGCAACTCTGCCGGTGGTTTATCAGACACTCAAGTACGTGGGTTTTGCGTACATGCTCTTCATTGCCTATCAAATAGTTAGAAGCACTACAAAAAACGAAACAGCCGAGGCCCGCTATGTAGGGTTTGGCCGTTCAACGTTGTTCCAGTTTGTGAACCCAAAAGCCTGGATCGTGACCGCATCACTGATGGCCAGTTTCATCCCGGTGAACGAGGGCTTGGTGTCCACAGTGCTCTATTGCCTGCTTTTCCTCGCCTTTACGTTCCCTGGCGGTGTCATCTGGGCACTGTTCGGACACTCACTTAAGGGCTGGCTCTCGGAACCACGCAAGCGCCGCATCTTCAACATCACCGCGGCTGTGCTTTTGGTGGCATCGATGGTGCCAGTGCTCTTCCTGCACTAGGGATTTCAATCGCCTGCTTGCTTTAGCGGCGATTCTTGCGCCTATACCTAATGAGACTTTCGGTGACGAGTGCCGCAACACCCACGAAATAAATAATGCTCATCGTTGAGTTGCCAGATTGGGCCGCCTCGATTCCGGACCAGAGTATGTAACCGGTGAATGCAATGTCAAATGCAATTCGCCAAGGGCTCACTCCAAGACGCTTGGGGCTAACTTCTGACACCGAAGACTTTTCATTCTCAGCAGACAAAATATGCTCCGTTCTTACTCTTTGGCTCGGCGACTACAACATTTACAAATTTCATCCAGCCGTATACGAGACTTATTGGCCCTCCGACTGAACCAGTCATAGCACCAAGGGTAGCTGTGACCACACGACTGGCTTGAGCGACGCACGTACCTGAGACTGATTTATTTCCTGCTGAAAGCGAGTCATGGTTTCCAGCAATTGAGGCGATGTGCAGCGCATTCGACTTATTCGTCATCGTGGCGGCCTCCGGCGTACTTGCATGTGCCGACGGAATTGCTAAATAGGACGAGATGACCAGTGTGGACATTGTCGCAGCAGCTGTGAAACTGCGCTTATTCATCCGAGTTCCCCCTGTTTCTAGATCGGTAGCCAGTGAGGCATTTTGAAGCCGATGTATGAAATGTAGAGGTAACCACCTAACTGGTTAAGTGCATCACCGTGCAGACAATGTGCCTGCACCCCTTCTAGCTCGGTTAACCATTCAAAAACAAGGAAAGTATTCGTCTCTTTATCGCTGAATAAATTGCGCATAAAAAAAGAGGCCCCTTTCGGGACCTCTTTTTGTTTTGGTGCACCCCCTCGGACTTGAACCGAGAACCCACTGATTAAGAGTCAGTTGCTCTGCCGATTGAGCTAGAGGTGCATGTTGCCAAAAACACGCAACGAGGAAAAACTATAGCAGGAAAAAAGGCGACGGGCAAGATACCAGCTGCTCAGCTGCAGGCTAGGGATATTGACATGCATATTGTTTGACCGCACATGTCTTTTGTCTGGCATGCATATACGCATTTCAAACAGGTGGCCATTACTACAGTTCCAAGAACCGGATCGAAAATGCCTACCTGGCAGACCGGTTAAAAGGGGAGTTCGAAATGTTCATTTTCTTGGCAATCGTCGTGGTCACAGCCATTCTGGTCCTAGTTCCAGCACGACCAGCTCGATAACAATTAGCCGCTCTAGCAATGGACATCGTATTCAACAAAGTTTCTAAACGCTTCGGGAGAAACTGGGCGATTGAAAACCTAAGTTTCACGGCCGAGAGCGGCAAAATCACAGGGCTCTTAGGGCGCAACGGGGCTGGAAAAACCTCAGCCCTAAGAGTTTTGGTCGGGCTAGAGAACGCAACCGAAGGCACCGCAACGATTGGCGGGTCCCTCTTTGATGATTTACCTGTGGGCACGGTTGGCGTTGCGCTAAGTCCTTTTTTCCCTCCCATGCGAACGGTGATGCAGCAACTTTCGCTCTCCGCTCTGGCCGGCGGCGCCACTCGAACCGACGTCGAAAGAACACTGGTTGAAACCGAGCTGGCCGAGGTTTCGCACAAGCGCTGCATGAGCCTCTCGTTAGGAATGAAGCAGCGACTCCTTTTGGCATGCGCAACCGTATATTCGCCAAAAGTTCTTATCCTTGACGAACCGGTTAACGGACTAGACCCCGACGGCATTGTGTGGCTGCATAAATTCCTTAGAACGCAGGCCAGCCGCGGAGTTTCGGTTCTGGTTTCAAGCCATTTCTTGCATGATCTGCAAACCTACGTCGACAAAGTTGTCATTATTCAAAGAACATCTCTCTGGCAGTCTCAATGGCCGGCAGCCGATGGAGAATCCCTGGAAACTCTTTTCAGTAGGGTCACTGCGGGCATCGGTGTCCGATGACGAGTCTTCGAAGTCTGCGGTACGACTTTGGGCTCCTGTCGAATGGTTTCCAGCAATATGCCCTTTCCTACCTGCTCGGATTCTTCGCAATGTCAGTTTCGCTCAGCGCATGGCCAGCAGAGATTGCTAACCCTCTCATAGTTTTATTTCCGCTGACATTGTGCGTTCTTAGTCACATTGCAAGCGAAAAAGCTGACAAGGTTTCCGACCGAAGCGTCCTAGAGCACGGTGGATACCGTCGTCGGCTAACGGTTCGGATTTGGACCACGCTAATTGCAAACCTGCTGTTGGTAGCACTTGGGACCATTGGGCTCGAGGTCATTAGAGATTGGCAAGCGCCAATAAACCCTTCATTCGCAACTGGAGCTCTGGTAGTGGTTCTTGTCTATTCGACCGCGGGCACATTTGTTTCGGCCGCAGTACCACACCCCTTCGTTGCCGCACTCGCGATAGGTCTGCTCATTTTCGCTGGCGGGACAGGCCCAAGGGAAAACTTGGCCATGAAGTCCTTTCTGGCCATAGCGAGGGCAAATAACCTCGAGAGTTGGTCTATTGCTGCTCTCGAGTTTGCTGCCCCTTGGGTGATTGCTGCGATTTTGCTACACAAAGTGGCCTTAGGACGCGTTAACTTGCGTTTCCCGCGATCGGGAAGCCAAACCATCGATCGAAAACACAAAATTCCACGCTGGGTAGACCAAAGACCGGGGTTCTTGCGGGTAACTTTTTTGGCAGGAATCACTAGCCCCTTAGTAACAGGAGCTGCGTTTCTAGCACTAGCCGTCTTCACGGGCACAACTTTGCAGATCGCCGCTAAGTTCGCCGAACTCACTGTAGGAAAAGATTTCTTCTATCTCTTCCCGGGGCAGATCCTGTTGAATGTACTGCCTGCGATCTCCCTTGCTCTTTCACTAGAAAGCTTGGAACAAGCAGACCAAGAAAGTTTCTTTTATAAGTCAAAAGGGTTCGCCAAATTGGCGGAGATCATTCGGCTATCAATATCCGCAATGGTCGGAACCGTATTGGTTACCCTCGCGACGATCTTCGTTGCACACATCTCCCTTGAGCCATCCGAATTGCTGAGAACCTTTGGAGTGGAAATAGCGGCGGTGCCTGGCCTTGCGGTCTTGGCTCAGAAAATTCGAAAAGTCGTGAAAATGCCAGTGCTAATTTCACTTTTAACTTTCGCTTCCACCTTCGTCGAAGTCGTACTGAGCAAGCTCGCCCCAAACCTCAGACCTTGGCTCCCCAGCAGCCTCTTTTCAGCCGCAGCTGGTGGGGCTGGTCTTTACATCCAATCTCCTGATCAAATCCCACCGGTTGGTTGGGCTGTGACTTTTGTGATTTTGATTGGTGTAGGGCCACTCGTTTGGGCCTTCTGGCCAAAGAGAAAGATGTCATAACCCTCGGATAGTCTTGGACCATGCTCGCCGTAATCATTGGTTTCGCCACCGCTCTGGTTTACGGATTCGCAGACTTCTTCGGCGCCATCGCATCTCAGCGACTTCGCTCGGTCCTGGTCACCGGTCTAGCCGGATGGGCTGGCCTTCTGCTGCTGCTAGCCGCAGTTACCATCGGTGGCTTCCACGCCGAGTTCTCACAGCCAGCGATCTTCTGGGGTCTTTTGGGCGGAGTCTTCTCAACCCTCGGGCTTTCATGCCTTTATAAAGCCCTCAGCATCGGCCCAATCAGCATCGTCTCGCCGCTGAGCGCTCTTGTCGGCGGACTCATCCCAACTTTTATAGGTGTGGCTTTCCTGGGAGAAAAGTTTGGCTTACTGGCCTGGCTGGCTATTGCACTCGTGCTTTTGGCAGTTGTTCTGGTGGCTTCATCGCCGCAAACCGAAACCAGCCGGGTAAAACTGCCCGGCGTACTCTTTGGACTTGGTGCGGGAACGGGCATCGGCGGAGTATTGGTTTGCCTTCACTTGGCACCGGCAAGTGCAGGGCTTGCCCCGGTAATCCTCATGCGCGTTGAGAACGGCGTGCTTCTAGGAGGGTTCGCCCTATTGCTGCTTGCCATCGGCAAGGCCAAACCAGCGGAGTTCAGGGGCCTGACTGGCCGCACCTGGTTGGCGATCTTTGCAACCGGACTTCTCGACGCTTTTGCGAACGTGCTATTCGTGGTGGGCAGCCAACTTGGTAGCCTTACCGTGATAAGCGTGCTCACTGTTTTGTATCCAGCGGGAACAATCTTGTTAGCGCGCGTTGTTCTAAAAGAGAAGTTGGCTCTGCGTCAGAGCCTCGGAATTGTTTTAGCGCTGGGGGCAAGCATGCTCCTCGCGATTTAGTAGCGAAAGTAAGCAGGAAACCACATGGGTAAGTTCATTGGAAACCGTTGGGTGGGATTGGTCTTCATTTCGATGGGCATTTCGCTCGTCATCATCGACGGCACAATCGTAAACACCATCTTCCCGGACATCATCAAAGCCCTAAAGCTAACCTCCACCGAGGTTCAGTGGGTTCAGGAATCCTACGTGCTCGTCTTCGCTTCGCTGCTTTTGGTGTGGGGCTCCATTGCCGACCGCATCGGCCGCCGAGCACTGATGCTCATCGGTATCCTCATCTTCATTCTCGCGTCTATGTGGGCTGGTACTACAAACACCGCAAACGAAATGATCGTTGCTCGCGTGATTCAGGGCATCGGTGGTTCAATGGTGCTTCCAACCACATTGTCTTTGGTGAACGCTAACTTCCAGGGCCGCGAGCGCGGCATCGCATTCGCAATCTGGGGTTCGACCATCGGTGGAATGGTTGCCCTTGGTCCGGTTCTTGGTGGCTGGTTGGCAACCGCCTTCACCGATGGCTGGCGCTTGGCTTTCAACATCAACCTTCCTATCGGCGCGATCATCATCATCGGTGCGCTACTCACCGTGAAGGAATCGAAAGTTGCCGATAAGCACGATGGCATCGACGTTCTTGGTGCGCTCATCTCGGTAGTCATGTTTGTCACCCTCGTTTTCGGCCTCATCGAAGGCCGCAACTACGGATGGTGGAACGTCAACAACGAGTTCATCATTGGCGACTTCAAGTGGGGCACCTCTGGCATTAGCCCGATTCCGGTATCGCTAGCCATCAGCGCAGTTGCAACCACACTCTTCGTGCTTTGGGAACGCTTCCGCGCACGCCAGCAGAAGAGCGTTCTTCTAGACCTCGACTTGTTCCATATCGCTTCTTTCCGCAACGGTTCGATCGCCGCACTCATCATTAGCATGGGTGAGTTCGGTGTCATCTTCGCGCTGCCACTTTGGCTTCAGAACGTAGAAGGCCTCAGCCCGGTTTCTTCGGGTATGGTTCTGCTCTGGCTAGCCGGTGGTGCGTTCCTCGCATCGGGCATGGCTGGCGCAATGAGCGGCAAGATCGCTCCTGCAGTTGCAGTTCGCATGGGTGTTCTTCTTGAGCTCATCGGTGTCATCGCAACCGCATTCGCAATCGGCGCAGATGCCGGTTGGGGATGGGTTGCACCGGGACTCTTGGTCTACGGAATCGGTGTTGGTTTCGCGACCGCACAGTTAACCGGCGTGATCATGATCGATGTTCCACAGAACAAGGCCGGTCAGGGTTCGGGTTCGCAGAGCACCGTTCGCCAGATTGGTTCGGCTCTCGGCATCGCGGTTATCGGAACCACTCTGTTCCAGGCAACACAGAACATCATGCTGAGCAAGCTCGATGCGATCGACCTACCTGCGGCCGCAAAGCCATTCTTCACCGATGAGGTAAAGAACAACCTGACTAACGCCGTCGTCGACTCAGCTGGTGGCGCGATTCCTAAGCTGAACGGCATCCTTGAGGCTCAGTACCACATGCCTGCAAGCGTTGCTCAGCAGATCACAGAGGCAGCCGGAAGTTCGTTTAGCGAAGGCGCGCGCTGGGCTGCTCTGTCTGCGGCAGTCTTCCTACTCATTGGTTTCGCGAGCACGTTCCGCCTAACTTCGCGCAATCACGCTGAGGGAAACCACTAGTAGGCACTAACAAGTCCAAAGAACACGAAACGCCCTCGGCAGTAACCGGGGGCGTTTCGCAATTCTTGTTATTCCAAGCGGCGACTATTCCAAGTTCGCTTCCGCGTAAACCAGCATCGCAGCGCACATGTAAGGCGCAAGCCCAACTGCGAACTTGTCGTAGTAAGCGGTGAACCGAGGGTCTGCAACGTACATCTGCCCCATAGCCGAATATGCTTCGCGGTTCGGTTTCCAGAAAGTGCTGAGCCAACCATAGTGGCGTGCCACCTGCAGCTGGGTTTGCTTTGAATCGGCTGGCTCGCCGGCAGTAAAAAGCGCTGCCAGTTCGGAGGTTACTTCCTGGCCCAAGGCGAATAAGTCACGCTTCTCGGTATCGGACATCGACGCGAGATTGCGGTTGCTCTCCGCATACTTGTCCGGCCAGCGCTCGGCTGCCTCGTCGGCGTATTCATTAACAATTTCTGTAGCCATGGATACAGGCTATGTGAATAGCTAAAAGCGCACGACATTATTCGAGAAATGCGCTTGGAATCAGGAGTAAAGTGGCTCTTTGTGAATGACTCACTGATCCCAAAAAGATTCTTACTGGGTAAGAAGCTTTCGAATGAAAACCTCGAAGGCCAACTTCTTCCTAAGTTCATCGCTCTCCCGGTCTTTTCATCCGACCCATTGAGTTCTGTGGCCTATGGTCCGCAGGAACTTCTCATGATCCTCACCCTCGGCGGAACTGCCATGTTGGCATTCGCGCCAGGCATTGCTGCGGTGGTTGTGCTGCTGCTCACCGTAATCCTTCTCTCCTACCGCAAGATCATCCAGGCATACCCTGGCGGCGGTGGCGACTACGAGGTTGCGAAAAAGAACCTCGGTGACCGCGCTGCTCTAATCGTTGCCGCGGCTCTCCTTCTCGACTACGTGATGACTGTAGCCGTATCGGTTGCATCGGGCACCGACAACCTAATCTCCGCATTCCCGGAACTAGCTCCCTGGCGCGTGGAAATCGCGGTTGGATTTGTTCTATTGCTTTGTGCAATCAACCTTCGAGGCGTGAAGGAATCAGGCGTGGCATTCGCGGTGCCAACTTACGTGTTCCTCGCCTCTGTGCTCGTAATGATTGCAGTTGGTGTATTCCGCCTATTTATGGGACACGAACTCGTTGCCCCATCGGCGCACTACATGGTGAACATTGAGAACCAACTTGGCAACGTGGGCAGCATCGCATTCATTATGTTGCTGCTGCGCGCGTTCGCATCAGGCTGTTCGGCACTTACCGGTATCGAGGCAATCGCAAATGGTGTGCCAGCCTTCCGTGAGCCAAAGATCAAGAACGCCCAGAAGACCATGCTCTGGATGGGTTCGGCAGCGATCGTAATGTTCATCGGCGTGACTGTGCTTGCCCTAGCTTCAAATGTTCACTATGCAGAAGACCCTGCCGCTCAGCTAGTCGGCTGGACTAGTGCGAACGGCCCACAGCAGTCGGCGATGGCACAGATTGCGGTCGCAGTATTCGGTAACTCAAGCTTCATGTTCTACCTGATTCAGGCTGGAACCGCAGCGGTTCTATTGCTTGCAGCAAACACAGCCTTCAACGGCTTCCCGCTGCTTTCGAGTGTGCTGGCCAAGGACGGATTCGCACCGAAGGCGCTGCTGACTCGAGGTGACCGATTGGTTTACTCGAACGGCATGTTCTCCCTGATGGCTGCTGCGCTGGTGCTCATCCTCGCCTACCAGGCATCGGTTACGGGCCTTATCCAGCTTTACATTTTGGGTGTATTCACCAGCTTCACCGTTGGCCAGTGGGGCATGATCAAGCACTGGCGCCGCGGCAAGGCCGATGGCACAATCACAGCGAAGGAAGCAAACTCTGGTCTAACCATCAACGGTTTTGGCGCTTTCCTTACCGCGACGGTTTTGATTATCGTGACCATCACCAAGTTCACCCACGGTGCCTGGCTAGTGTTCATCATCATGCCGATTCTGTACTGGGTGATGTACAACACCAAGCGCTACTACGCCGAGGTTGAACGAGAAATCGCCTTGGATGAGAAGACTGTGTTCGGCAGCAAGGGCGACTACGCCGTTGTGATGATGGACAAGCTAAACAAGCCTCAGCTGAAGGCACTCGACTACGCTCTGAGCAGCCGCCACACAGAGATGGAGGCGATTCACATCGCCGTTGATCCGGAGCGCGCGAAGGAATTCGAGAAGGAGTGGAAGGCCTACGGAATCGAAGTTCCGCTTCGAATCATCGAGAGCCCTTACCGCGAATTTGCAGCACCGCTTATCGAGTACCTAACCAAGCACCGTGAGAACCACGGCTCGGAGCGTATTTCGGTTTACCTGCCAAAGTTTGTCGTTGGACACTGGTGGGAGCACATCTTCCACAACCACCGCGCAAACCGCATCCGTAAGCAGCTCATGTACATCCGCGGCGTTATGGTCACTCTTGTGCCGTGGCGTCTCGAAAGCGCCGACAACGTGAACCTGTTTGAGCGTCGACCACTCCCTGGTGACGCTCGTCGAGGAGACAGCGTGCGTCCGGCTCGTCGTCGCCACATTCGCGGCAAGAACATGGTTGCCCGCTTCCAGATCACCAAGAACCCAGAAGAGCACGAGTAAGCGTTTGGCGTTTGGCACGAATATCCGGAGCGTCGGTCTGGCATTTGCCGGTGGCGCAGTGGGCTCGGTGTTACGCGCTTTGGTTGGCGATGCTTTCGATAGCCTCACAACGCTCATAGTGGTCAACCTTTTGGGTGCCGCGTTCCTAGGATGGGTGAACGGTTCGGCGCTTGGCCCGAAGCAACGCTTTGCATCCGCACAATCCAAGGTTTTCTGGGGCGCAGGCTTCGCTGGCGGATTCACAACGATGAGCGGCCTTGCCCTAGCCACTGTGATGCTTTCAATGTTTGCTACGCCGGTGTTGGCGGTCGGTTACGTAGCCGCTCAGTTCGTACTCGGACTTGGCGCATATCTTTTGGCCTATCGTCTCAGTCGTGGAGCGTGGCCGAATGCTTAACTCATTGACCACTCCGGGCTTTTGGCTGACCCTAGCCGGAATAGCGCTTTTCGGCGGCTTAGGCTCTGCGCTTCGCCTAGTAATCTCCGGATGGCACGGAAAGCTTCCCTGGGGAATCCTCTCAGGGAACGTGATTGCCTCGCTACTGGTTGGTTTCGCGTTCACCGGACAGGGCTTTTGGACGGGGCTTCTCGCAACCGGCTTTGCGGGCGGATTGTCCACATTTAGTTCATGGGCCGCGCAGACCGTGCACTTCATGAGCCAAAATAATCGCGTGCAGGGTTACCTGAACTTTGTTCTCAACCTTGTGCTACCAGCCTGTGCAGTAGTTGCAGGAATGTATTTGGGCTCTTCCCTGCTAAAATAACCGCAGGTTTCTTTTGTCATTCCGCAGTTGCGGATCGAATCACAGATGGGGTGCTACGCATGGGCCGTGGCCGTCAAAAAGCAAAGCACACCAAGGTTGCTCGCGAGCTGAAGTACTTCAGCCCAAACACCGACCTGACCGCGCTTGAAAAGGAACTAGGCCACGTTGAAGCAAACGGCG
>Ga0228702_1002543_pt1 | contig 10366 bp, 8 predicted proteins | sample McNCre217_Aug_MG_2_FD_178018 | JGI IMG/M metagenome (GOLD analysis project Ga0228702, IMG submission 178018) | Freshwater microbial communities from McNutts Creek, Athens, Georgia, United States - 20-17_Aug_MG | ecosystem: Environmental > Aquatic > Freshwater > Creek | place: USA: Georgia... | reverse complement strand
ACGCTAAACAGCACAGAGTTAGCACAAAATCAATTGGTTTACATTAAAGCATTGCAGCAAATCGAGTTGCACAGCAAAGCCGTGGAGCGTGCGCGTACCTTGTTAGATGCAGATGTGATTAGTAAAGCTGAACTGCAACGTCGGGAAGCTGAATTAAGTGCAGCACAAGCAGAGTTGAATGCTGCGGCTGACCAGCTGCAAGTGCTGGGAATGTCGCCACAAAGCATTGCTAAGCTTTCTAAATCTTCGTCCATGCATTCTTTCAGCAATGTCTCTGCACGAATTTCTGGCACCGTGATTGGTCGCCAAGTAAATTTGGGTCAAGTAGTGCAGCCAGCGGATGAGTTATTTGTTGTTGCTGATCTGTCAAAGGTCTGGGCAGTGGCCGAAGTGCCGGAAGCGCAAATCGATTTGATCGAGATGGGTGAGGATGTGAATATCGAAGTGCCTGCGCTGGATAAAGCCTCGATTCGAGCTAAGTTGATTTATGTGGGGGATGTGGTGAATCCACAAACTCGTACCGTTACGATACGCACAGAAATCGACAATCAAAAGAAATCGCTCAAGCCTGACATGTTGGTGTCTATGCTCATCAAATCTAAACCGCTGCCAAAGCTGGCGATTCCTGTGCGGGCGGTGGTGCGAGAGAACGATAAGGACTACGTATTTGTGCAAATTGCACCTAACAAATTCCGCTTGCGTGAAGTGGTGTTGGGTACAGATTTCCAAGACAGGGTGGCGGTGATTAATGGCTTGGAAAAAGATGAGGTGGTTGTCAGCGAAGGTGCCTTCCATGTCAACAATGAACGCAAGCGTAAAGAGTTGGAGTAGACCATGATTGCATCAATTATTCGCGGCGCTTTAAGGCAGCGCCTTGTTGTGGTCGTGATTGCTTTGGCTTTGATGGTCGCTGGGATCTTTGCGCTTAAAAAACTTTCTGTTGATGCGTTCCCTGACGTGACCAATGTCCAAGTCCTAATTGCTACCCAGTCAACTGGACGGTCGCCTGAAGAGATGGAGCGGTTTATTACGGTGCCGCTTGAAATCTCGATGACTGGTTTGCCAGGTTTGACCGAAATGCGGTCGCTCAACAAAAACGGCTTGTCTTTGATTACCTTGGTGTTTACCGACGACACGAATGTGTTCTTTGCGCGCCAGTTGGTGATGGAGCGCTTGGCTGAGGTGATGGAAAAAATGCCGCAAGGTGTTACGCCAGTATTGGGCCCTGTTTCTACAGGTTTGGGCGAGGTTTATCAGTACACGCTTGATAAAAAGACCGATGGTAAAAGCACTTTATCTCAAGAAGAGCTAACCGAGCGTCGTGCCATTCAGGATTGGGTGGTTCGTCCATTATTGCGCGGTATCCCAGGGGTTGCTGAAATTAACTCACAAGGCGGCTATGTGAAGCAGTATCAGGCCTTGGTGAACCCAGACCGTATGAATTATTACGGACTGAATTTGCAGGATATTTATGCTGCCTTGGCTAAAAATAATGGCAACAGTGGCGGCGGTATTTTGCCGCACTATGCTGAGCAATACCTAATCCGAGGTGTCGGACTTATTCAAAATTTGGATGATATTCGCAACATCATTTTGAAAGAGAAAAACGGTGTGCCGGTCTATATGCGAGACGTAGCCGAAGTTCGTCTGGGCAATGAAGTACGCGTCGGTGCCTTGGTGAAAAATGGCGATACCGAATCAGTTGGTGGCGTGGTCATGATGATGCGTGGCGGCAATGCGAAAGAAGTCGTCAGTCGTATTAAACAGCGCGTGGCTGAGATTAATGACAAAGGCATGTTGCCAGGCAATTTGCAGATTGTGCCTTTTTACGATCGCAGTGAATTAGTCGATGCTGCATTGCACACGGTTTCAAAAGTGTTGGTCGAAGGCATTGTGTTGGTGATTGTCATCCTATTCTTGTTTTTGGGGGATGTGCGCTCCAGCTTGATTGTGGTGGGAACACTTATTCTGACGCCGCTGATTACTTTTATGGCGATGAATTATTATGGGATTTCAGCTAATTTAATGTCCTTAGGTGGCTTGGCGATTGCGATTGGTTTGATGGTCGATGGTTCAGTCGTCGTTGTTGAAAATGCGTTCCATCAGCTCGGTCATCGTAAAGATGAAAGTAAGTTGCGTATCGTACTAGATGCTGCTGCTGAAGTAGGTACGCCTGTGCTGTTTGGCGTGGGCATTATTATTCTTGTGTTCTTGCCGTTGATGACCTTGCAAGGCATGGAAGGCAAGATGTTTGCGCCATTGGCAATGACTATTGCGATTGCTTTGTTCGTGTCTCTTGTTTTGTCGCTCACACTTTCTCCAGTGTTGTGTTCATACATTTTGAAGGGTGGCTCTGGTGAAGATACCAAGCTCATCCAAAAGATAAAGCAACCTTATTTGAGGCTGCTGCAATGGACATTAGCCAATGAGAAAAAAACGGTGACGGGAGCGGTGGGCGTTTTCGTATTATCTCTTGTGATACTGCCATTTCTGGGGATGTCTTTTATTCCGGAAATGAAAGAAGGTTCGATTGTGCCAGGCATTAATCGTGTGCCGAATATCTCCTTGGAAGAATCCATCAAGATGGAAAGTCAGGCAATGAAACTCATTATGGAGCAAGTGCCTGGCGTGAAATCGGCGATTTCCAGGGTTGGCCGTGGTGAGAGTCCCGCCGACCCGCAAGCGCAAAATGAGTCCACGCCGATTATCAGCCTGAAGCCAAGAAGCGAATGGCCAAGTGGTTGGACGCAAGACGACATTGCTGAAAAGATGCGTGCCGTACTAAGTGAAAGCTTGCCTGGCGTGCAGATTATCATGGCGCAGCCTATTTCTGATCGCATCGACGAGTTGCTGACAGGCGTTCGCGCCGATGTGGCGGTGAAAGTTTTTGGTGAAGACATGACGGTTTTGAAGAGCAAGGCTGAAGAGATTTCTAAAGCTGCTCAAAAGATCAATGGCGCCACGGAAATTAAGGTGGAGAAAGTCTCTGGTCAGCAATATCTAAACATTGTGATTGATCGACAGGCAATCGCGCGTCATGGCATTAATGCTAGCGATATTCATGACGTGATTGAAACGGCAATCGGTGGCAAAGTTGCTACGGAAATTTACGAAGGTCAGCGTCGTTTTAGTGCAGCAGTACGTTACCCAGAAAACTTCCGTAACACGGTCGAGGAAATTAGTAATCTTATGATTACCTCTCCTAATGGCTCGCGCGTTGCTTTACGTGATTTGGCCAGAGTTGAAGTTAAAGACGGCCCGGCACAAATCAGTCGCGAGATGGCCAAGCGTCGTATTGTGGTGGGCGTTAATGTTAAAGACCGAGATTTGGGTGGCTTTGTAGATGAGTTAAAGCAAGTGCTTGATGCTAATGTCAAACTGCCTGATGGATATTATTTGGAGTATGGCGGACAGTTTGAAAACATGCAGCGGGCGATGAGCCATTTGAAGGTGATTATCCCGATTACTATCGGCGCGATTTTCTTCTTATTATTCTTGTTATTTAACTCTGTGCGGTACGCAACCATGATTATCATGGTGCTACCATTTGCCTCAATTGGCGGCATCTTTGCCTTGTTCTTAACAGGGGAGTATTTGTCGGTGCCAGCCTCGGTTGGCTTTATTGCGCTGTGGGGGATTGCTGTTCTAAATGGCGTGGTGTTGGTTTCCTATATTCGCCATTTGCGTGATGATGGAATGAGTCAGTTTGAGGCGATTGTAAAAGGTTGTCAGCAACGCTTTAGGCCAGTGATGATGACGGCCACAGTGGCGATGTTGGCTTTGGTGCCATTCTTATTTGCTACCGGTCCTGGTTCTGAAATTCAGCGGCCATTGGCGATTGTGGTGATCGGTGGTTTGATTAGTTCGACTTTGCTCACCTTGGTGGTTGTCCCGACCTTGTATCGTAAATTTGATGAAACAAAACCTGAGGCTTAATCAGGTTCTGTGAGGATGCAAAAATGAAAGAAATTAAAGCGATTATTCAGCCGCAGCGTTTATCTAAGATTCGATCTGCGTTGCGCAATATCAAAGAATTCCCCGGAATGACGGTGACTAAAGTTGAGGGGGCAGGTCACTACATTGCTAAGCCTGGCCAGGTGCGTGATGAGCTTTCGGATTACACCCCTAAGATCCGCCTCGACATGGTGGTGCCTGATCATTTGGTCGAGGGAGTGTTGCAAATCGTCGTAGAAGTTGCGCACTCTGGACAAGTCGGTGATGGCATCGTCTGGGTAACGCCAGTCGAACGCATGATTCGCCTTTCTGAGGAGATTGTTGTTCACGACTGTTAGCCGCGCTTTTCGAGTAAAATGGGCACATGAATATTTACTCGATTGCCAAACCACTGCTGTTTCAGCTTGATGCGGAAACGGCTCATGACCTCACTTTAAAAAGCCTGCGCTTTGCTGAAAAGGCAGGCTTTTTATCTTTGTATACTAAACCGCCACAATGCCAAACCAGAACGGTTATGGGTATTCAATTCCCCAATCCAGTTGGGCTGGCAGCAGGGTTAGATAAAAATGGCATGGTGATTGATGGCATGGCTGCGCTGGGTTTTGGTTTTATTGAAGTAGGCACTGTGACGCCGCGTCCTCAGCCTGGCAACCCTAAGCCGCGCTTGTTTCGGGTAAAAGAAGCGCAGGGCATTATCAATCGTTTCGGCTTTAATAATTTAGGTGTTGATCACCTGATTCAAAACGTTGAGACAGCCAAATATCGCGGTGTACTTGGCATCAATATTGGCAAGAATTTTGATACGCCTAATGAGCGGGCGGTGGATGACTACCTCATTTGCATGCGAAAAGTGTATTCACATGCTAGCTATATCACGGTAAATATTTCTTCGCCTAACACCAAAAATTTACGTCAGTTGCAGGAGAAAGAGGCGCTAGACGGTTTGCTGGCAACGCTCAAGCATGAACAAAAAGTGCTCGCTGATGCACATGGTCGCTATGTGCCCATCGCGCTGAAAATTGCCCCAGATTTGGATGCCCAGCAGATTATTGAAATTGCAGATTTGCTCAAAAAGCATGCATTTGATGGCGTGATTGCAACCAACACTACACTAGATAGAGAGCCGGTTAAAGGCTTGCCTCATGCTGAGGAAACCGGTGGTTTATCTGGTGCGCCAGTACGCCAAAAATCAACGCTGGTTATTCAGCAGCTATCTAAACAACTTGCAGGTGAATTGCCGATTATTGGTGTGGGTGGCATTTTATCGGGTGAAGACGCAGCTGAAAAAATTGCGGCTGGCGCGAGTCTAGTCCAGCTATATAGCGGCCTTATCTACAGAGGCCCAAGTTTAATTCACGAGGTTTGCCGCAAGCTAGGCTGAGGTTTGGATTAGCCCTCTGAATTAAGCTCTTCAGATTAACGCGCGGTACTCCAGCTCATTGGGTCAAAAGGCTTACTTCTGTTGCGGAGTTCGTAATAAAGACCAGGTGTAGGGTTGCCACCGCTGTTGCCCACGCTAGCAATCGTATCGCCACCTTTCACGGTGTCGCCCATTTTGCGTAGTAAGGCTTGGTTGTTGCCGTACAAGCTCATGTAGCCGTCGCCGTGATCAATAATCATCAAGTTGCCAAAGCCACGCATCCAGTCGGCAAACACTACGCGACCATTGGCAATCGATTTCACCTCATTGCCTTCAGCTGACTTAATAAACAAACCTTTCCAAGTGACCCCAGTATCTTCGCGAGAAGCGCCAAAACGATTGGTGATTTCACCCCTCACAGGCAAGTTGAGCTTGCCTCTCAAATCGCTAAAACTCGCACCACCAAATGCGCTGCTGGGTAGCGTGTCATTGCGCCCAAGCATTTGCGTTGGGCGGCTAGCAGCCTCTTCGGCAGGTTTTTTGCTGGCTTGTTCTTGTGGCTTAGGTTTTGCTTGATTGGCTTGTTTTTCAGCCGCGGCACGGGCTAGGCGTTCAACCAATTCTGAAAGACTCTTTTCATCACGTTTCAGCTTTTCAATTTCTTTGCTTTGAGACTGAATCTGTCCTGCTAGCTGTTGCAGCACTTTGCCTCGTGCAGATTTTTGTGTTTCTAAATTCTTGCCTTCAGCTTCTTGTTTGTTTTTGAGCGTCACCACTTCTTTTAAAGCTTGGCTGGTTTCTTCGTTGAGTTTTGTTACTTGATTGAGATTGGATTTTGTTGAGGCAATCAGCTCGCCTCTGGCTTTGGATACGTAGCCAAAATACTGCACTTGGCGCACTGCTGAGCTAGGGTCTTTTTCTTGCAAAATGATTTGCAAGTCACTTTCTGAGCCGTGCAAATACTGCTGATATAGCTGCTTCTCGAGTAGGCGTTTTTGTCCATCAATCGTGGTTTCAAGATGGGACTTTTGATTTTGCAAATCTTGTAATTTCTCGCTGTGTTTCTTTTGGTCTTGATGCAATTCAAACAGTTTGCGATTGGATTCGCTGATGGCTTTTTCGCTTTGCTTTAAAGCGTCAGCAGCATCGGCATGTGCTTGCTTACTGCTGTTGAGCGCCTTTTTTAGTGACTCGATACGCTCGTGGATGGAGTTTAGTTTTTCTTTGGGTTTCTCATTTTTTGCGGCGGCAAATAACGGTGTATTTGCTGTTGCCATTAAAACAAAAGCCAGTAAAAAACTAATTCGCTTCATTAACATCCACGCCAAATAAATTTTAAATAAACTTTAAGCAAAATCCACTTAAGAAAAAACCATAAGCGCCTTGCCTGTCATCTCGGCAGGTTGTGGCAAGCCCATGATTTTTAGCATGCTAGGAGACAGGTCTGATAAGGCGCCAGTGTTGACCATATTGGCAGGGCGGCCAATGTAGAGCAAAGGCACAACATTCGTCGTGTGCTGTGTGTGTGGCTGATTGTTTTCAAGATCTTGCATCAACTCCACATTGCCATGGTCGGCTGTGATGATCACTTCTGCGCCTACAGCTTGTGCGGCGGCGACAACACGGCCGATACAAGTATCTAAAGTTTCGACGGCCTTGATAGCAGCTGAAATCTTGCCGGTATGACCTACCATATCGCAGTTGGCAAAGTTGCAAATCACCGCTGCATATTGCTTGCTAGAAATTGCCGCTTCCAATTTTTCTGTGACTTCAAAAGCGCTCATTTCTGGTTGCAAGTCGTAAGTCGCGACTTTAGGTGAAGGAATCAAAATACGGTCTTCACCTTCAAATACGGTTTCTTCGCCACCGTTAAAGAAGAAAGTAACGTGCGGATATTTTTCGGTTTCTGCGATGCGTAATTGTTTTAAGCCCAATTTGGCAATGTATTCGCCGAAGGTGTTTTTGACTTCATTGGGGGCGAAAACCACTTTGGCGCGTTTTTCATTTTTATCGTAAGTAGTCAGCGTGTAGTAACCGCCTAAGGCAGGTAATTTGTTGCGTTTAAATCCATCAAAATTCGGATCCAAGAAGCAGCTTGTCATTTGGCGCGCGCGGTCAGAACGGAAATTCATAAATACAACCACATCGCCATCATCAACAAACACAGGCTTTTCGCCTGCTTGAGTAATGGCGGTAGCCTTCACAAACTCGTCGTTTTCGCCACGTGCGTAAGCGGCTTCTAAGCCTTGAAGTGCAGATGCTGCAGTAAATTCACCCACACCTTCGGTGAGTAATTTGTAGGCTGGCTCAACGCGTTCCCAGCGCTTATCTCGGTCCATGGCGTAGTAGCGGCCACAGATAGAAGCAATCTTGCCAGCGCCTATTTTTTTGATTTGATCTTCTAAAGATTGCAAATAGCCTTTGGCGCTAATTGGTGGTGTGTCTCGACCATCTAAAAATGCATGCACGTAGATTTTGTTGAGGCCCTGTAAGGCGGCCATTTTAATCATGGCGTAAATGTGCTCTTGGTGACTGTGTACGCCGCCATCAGAAATCAAGCCGAAAATATGTAGCGCTTTGTCTGCCTTTTTGGCTGTGTTTACGGCTTCAACTAGTACCGACTCTTGATTGAATTCACCACTACTAATAGCGTTGTTAATGCGTTCAAAATCTTGAAAAACAATCCGGCCGGCGCCAATATTTAAATGGCCAACTTCTGAATTGCCCATTTGACCTTCAGGTAAGCCCACAAAGCCTTCCGAAGCGTTAATGAGCATATGAGGGTATTGCTGCCAAAGCTTGTCCCAATTGGGTTTCTTTGCTTGAGCAATCGCATTGTCTTCGATTTCTTCGCGATAGCCAAAGCCATCCAAAATTAACAAAACAACGGGCGTGATGTTCATGTAGCCTTTATTCCAAAAGAATTTTTACGTAAATGGGTATTTTAGAGATTTTTACTCAATAAATCTGCATTATTTATGTGATGCAGATAATGCCGCTGTGACTTCTTAGGTACAATTTAGTTTTATTTTGATGAGTTTGAGGTGCCGGATGGCTAAGGTTTTAATATACACCAGCGCGTATTGTCCTTATTGCGTGAATGCGGAGCGTCTATTGAATAGTAAGGGTGTGACCGAGATTGAGAAAATTCGGGTCGATGAATCGCCAGAAATCAAAATGGCCATGATGGAAAAAACAGGCCGCCGCACGGTGCCGCAAATTTACATTAACGACCAACATATTGGCGGTTTCGATGATTTGCGCGCATTGGATTTGGCTGGGGGCTTAGACCCATTATTGAGCGCCTAAACGAAACAAGCATTTAGAATAAGCATCGGTTAGAATAACGTTTTTTTGAAATTCACTTTTAGGAAAAGTCATGGCACAAAAAGAAGCCGCAGTAGAGCAAACAACACAAAATCCTGGTCTAGAACAAGCACAGGTGCCTGGTTTTGCGATTGAAAAATTATATGTAAAAGATTTGTCTTTGGAGCTTCCAAATGCGCCACAAATCTTCACAGAGCGTACAGCGCCGCAAATTGGTATCGAAATTGGTAATGCTGCAAGCAAATTAGATGACGGCGTTTATGAAGTGGTGTTGACCATTACTGTGACAGCTAAGATTGGCGAAAAAACAGCGTTCTTAATCGAAGTGGCTCAAGCTGGTATTTTCCAAGTGCGCAATGTGCCAGATGAAAACCTAGAAATTATTTTCAGCATCACTTGCCCAAACATCTTGTTCCCATATGCACGCGAAGTGGTTTCTGATTTGTCAGTGCGCTCAGGTTTCCCACCTGTTGTGTTGAGCCCAATTAACTTTGAAGCGCTTTATGCACAGCAAAAACAGCAACAAGCGCAAGATGAAGCAGCACAAACAACACATTAATCTTTTCGCTTTTTTTCTGCTTTTGCCGGGCTTGTTATTTTCAAGCCTAGCCTTGGCAGAGTTTCGTTCAGTCAGTGTGCCGAAGGCGATTCTTTATGACTCGCCTTCACCACAAGCTAACAAGCTGTTTATTTTGGGTCAGGGGTATCCGGTCGAGGTCGTCGTTACCTTGGCAGACTGGGTGAAAGTGCGTGATAAGCAAGGCGCGCTCAATTGGATAGAAGCTAAACAGCTGACACCTAAACGCACTTTGTTAATGATTGCGAATGTTGAAGTCAAACAAACGCCAGAAGCGGCAGGTGTGCTTGTTGGACGATTGGAAAAAGATGTGGTGGTTGATTTTGTTGAGCCAGCCAAAAATGGCTGGGTGAAAATCAAGCATCGTGATAGCTTAAATCGTGAAGATTTGACTGGGTTTATCCAAGCCTCAGCGGTTTGGGGTTTGTAAGGGAACGCGATGAAAATTGCAGTATTAGGTGCCGGTGCTTGGGGAACAGCCCTTGCGATGCATATTAGTCAGCAACATCAAGTCTGTTTGTGGGCGCGCAAAGCCGCCCATGTTGATGGCATGCGTAAAGTCCGCGCTAATCCTTTATATCTAGGTGATTTCAAATTTAATGACAATTTAAGTGTTGAGTCAGATTTGGCGATTGCACTTAAAGATGTCGATTTCATTCTTTCTGTTGTTCCTACCTCTGGCTTCCGTGCCATGTTGCAATCGATTAAAGCGCTTGGCGTCAATGCGCCGGTGATTTGGGCGAACAAAGGCTTGGAGCCTGTGACCGCCAAATTGCCGCACGAAGTGGCTTTTGAAGAGTTTGGTAACAGCCGTGCTTGGGGCGTGTTGTCTGGCCCTAGCTTTGCGGCGGAATTGGTGCGTGGCTTGCCAACAGCCGTGACATTGGCCGCTAATGATGCGAGCTTTGCTCAAGAAGCTGGCGCCGCTTTGCATGGCGGTAGTTTGCGCGTTTATACCAGTACTGACGTGGCTGGTGTTGCCGTGGGTGGCGCCTTGAAGAACGTGATGGCGATTGCTGCGGGTATTTCCGACGGCATGCAGTTTGGCAACAATGCACGCGCAGCAATGATCACGCGAGGCTTGGCTGAAATGACCCGCTTTGGCGTGGCTATTGGCGCGCAAAAAGATACTTTTATGGGCCTTGCTG
>Ga0228702_1002541_pt1 | contig 10376 bp, 6 predicted proteins | sample McNCre217_Aug_MG_2_FD_178018 | JGI IMG/M metagenome (GOLD analysis project Ga0228702, IMG submission 178018) | Freshwater microbial communities from McNutts Creek, Athens, Georgia, United States - 20-17_Aug_MG | ecosystem: Environmental > Aquatic > Freshwater > Creek | place: USA: Georgia... | reverse complement strand
CCCTGGTGGACAAGCTCAAGAACGTGGCCAAAGTGATCTAAGGACTGAAGAACATGACATCCCTTGTTATTGCAGAACACGACAACGCCTCGATCAAAGGCGCGACCCTGAACACCGTGACCGCTGCTGCCGCTTGCGGTGGTGACGTGCATGTGCTGGTGGCTGGCCACAACGCCGCTGCCGCTGCCGCTGCTGCTGCACAGATCGCTGGCGTTGCCAAAGTGATTCACGCCGACAGCGAAGCCCTGGCCCATGGCCTGGCCGAAAACGTCGCAGCCCAGGTGCTCGCCATCGCTGGCAATTACAGCCACATCCTGTTCCCCGCCACCGCAGGCGGCAAGAACGTGGCCCCCCGCGTGGCTGCCAAGCTGGACGTGGCCCAGATCTCCGACATCACCAAAGTGGACTCGGCCGATACTTTCGAGCGCCCGATCTACGCCGGTAACGCCATCGCCACCGTGCAGTCCACCGACGCCACCAAGGTCATCACCGTGCGCACCACCGGCTTTGATGCCGCTGCTGCAACAGGCGGCTCGGCTGCTGTGGACAGCGCCGCTGCACAAGCCGACAGCGGCAAGAGCAGCTTCAAGGGCAGCGAGATCGCCAAGAACGACCGCCCCGAACTGACCGCCGCCAAGATCATCGTGTCCGGTGGCCGCGCTTTGGGCAGCTCGGAAAAGTTCAACGAAGTGATGACGCCCCTGGCCGACAAACTAGGCGCCGCCATCGGTGCCAGCCGCGCTGCGGTCGATGCCGGTTATGCCGCCAACGACCTGCAAGTGGGCCAGACCGGCAAGATCGTCGCGCCTCAGCTGTATGTCGCTTGCGGCATTTCGGGTGCCATCCAGCACCTGGCCGGCATGAAGGACTCCAAAGTGATCGTCGCGATCAACAAGGACCCTGAAGCTCCGATCTTCAGCGTGGCCGACTTCGGCCTCGAAGCCGATCTGTTCGCCGCTGTGCCTGAATTGACCAACGCACTGTGATCTTTTAAAGACCGCAAAAAAGGCCTCGCACAGAGGCCTTTTTTGTACCCCTTTTTTCCCTTACCGGAGACTTTCATGAGCTACACCGCACCCCTCAAGGACATGCTGTTCAACATCGAGCATCTGGCCCGCATCGACCAGATCGCGCAGATTCCCGGCTTCGAAGACGCCGGTCTGGAAACCGCGCAAGCGGTGCTGGAGGAGTGCGGCAAGCTCAACCGCGATGTGATCGCGCCGCTGAACTGGGAAGGCGACAAAAATCCGTCTTCGCACAGCGGCACTTCGGTCACCACCACACCCGGTTTCAAGGACGCCTACAAACAGTTCACCGAAGGCGGCTGGCAAAGCCTGCAGCACCCGGCCGACTACGGCGGCCAGGGCCTGCCCAAGACGATTGGCGCCGCTTGCGGCGAGATGCTGAACTCGGCCAACATGAGCTTTGCCCTGTGCCCCATGCTGACCGACGGCGCGATCGAAGCGCTGCTGACCGCAGGCTCCGACGAGATGAAGGCCAAGTACCTGGAAAAACTCATCTCCGGTGAGTGGACCGGCACCATGAACTTGACCGAGCCGCAGGCTGGTTCCGACCTGGCTGCCGTGCGCACCCGCGCCGAGCCCCAGCCCGATGGCACCTACAAAGTGTTTGGCACCAAGATCTTCATCACCTACGGTGAGCACGACATGGCCGACAACATCATCCACCTGGTGCTGGCCCGTGTGCAGGGTGCGCCCGAGGGCGTGAAGGGCATCAGTCTGTTCGTTGTGCCCAAGTTCATGGTCAAGGATGATGGCTCGTTGGGTGATCGCAACGACGTGTACTGCGTCTCCATCGAACACAAGATGGGCATCAAGGCGAGCCCCACGGCGGTCTTGCAATACGGTGACCACGGCGGTGCCATTGGCTACCTGGTGGGCGAAGAAAACCGTGGCCTCGAATACATGTTCATCATGATGAACGCCGCCCGCTACGCGGTGGGTGTGCAGGGCATTGCGACCGCAGAGCGTGCCTATCAAAAGGCCGTGCAATACGCCCGTGACCGTGTGCAAAGCCGCCCGGTGGACGGCAGCCTGAGCGCCGCTGGCCCGATCATTCACCATCCGGACGTGCGCCGCATGCTCATGACCATGCGCGCTTACACCGAAGGCTGCCGTGCCATGGCCAGCGTGGCTGCCGCCGCTTACGATGCGGCCCACCACCACCCTGATGCGGCTGTGCGCAAGGACAACCAGGCCTTTTACGAATTCCTGGTGCCGCTGGTCAAGGGCTACAGCACCGAGATGAGCATCGACGTGGCCAGCCTGGGCGTGCAAGTGCACGGCGGCATGGGCTTCATCGAGGAAACCGGCTGCGCCCAGTATTACCGCGACGCCAAGATCCTGACCATCTACGAAGGCACCACCGCCATCCAGGCCAACGACCTGGTCGGTCGCAAGACCGCCCGCGACGGTGGCACGGGCGCCAAGAGCATTGCCGCGCAGATTGCCAAGACCGAAGCCGATCTGCTGGCCTCGTCCAGCGTCGATGCGCAGGCGGTGGGCAAGCGCCTGAAGGCCGCACGCGAGGCCTTTGTCGATGTGGTGGACTTCATTGCCGCCAACGGCAAGTCCAATCCAAATGCCGCCTATTCGGGCAGCGTGCCCTACCTGATGCTGACCGGCAATTTGGTGGCTGGCTGGCAGCTGGGCCGTGCCCTGCTGGTGGCCTTGACCCCAGAAGCGCAGGCGCAGGACGCCGCCTTCATGGCCGCCAAGGTCACCACGGCACGCTTCTATGGCGACCACATCCTGTCCAAGGTGTCTGGCATGCGAGACAGCATCGTGGAAGGCGCTGACAGTGTGACGGCACTGCCGCTGGACGCGTTCTGAGTTCTGTCTCGGAACCTTTGAGAAAATGCCGGTTTTGACCGGCATTTTTCATCGAGGCGTTCAATCAGGCATGCGCTGTGTGTCCCCACTCAGACAGCCATGCAGCAAGCCTGTCTCGCACAATCAAGAGATCACTTCAGGAGACCCCATGTCCAAGTTGCCCCCCGTTCTGGCGAACCTGCCATTTCCCGTCATTGCATCGCCTTTGTTCATCATCAGCAACCCCCAGCTGGTCATCGAGCAGTGCAAGGCCGGTATCGTGGGTTCCATGCCAGCCTTGAACGCACGGCCTGCAGCGCAGCTGGAAGACTGGCTGGCCGAGATCACCGAGACGCTGGCCGCCTACAACAAAGCCAACCCCGACAAGCCTGCTGCGCCTTTTGCGATCAACCAGATCGTGCACAAGAGCAACGACCGCCTGGACCACGACATGGCCATGTGCGTGAAGTACAAGGTGCCGATCATCATCACTTCGCTGGGTGCACGAGAAGAAATCAACCAGGCCGCGCACAGCTATGGCGGTGTGGTGATGCACGACATCATCAACAACAAGTTTGCCCACAAGGCCATCGAAAAGGGCGCGGACGGTTTGATCGCAGTCGCCGCAGGTGCGGGTGGTCATGCGGGTGTGAAGAGCCCCTTTGCCTTGATTCAGGAAATCCGCCAGTGGTTCGATGGCCCGGTGGCCTTGTCCGGCTCGATCGCCACAGGCGACGCCATTTTGGCCGCGCAGGCCATGGGCGCAGACTTTGCCTACATCGGCTCGGCTTTCATTGCCACGCACGAAGCCCGTGCGGCCGAAGCGTACAAGCAAGCCGTGGTCGACTGCAACTCTGACGATGTGGTCTACAGCAACCTGTTCACCGGCGTGCATGGCAACTACCTGGCGCCTTCCATCCGCGCAGCAGGCCTGGACCCGGACAACTTGCCCGAGTCGGACCCCAGCAAGATGAATTTCGGTGGCGACGCCAAAAAAGCCTGGAAAGACATCTGGGGCTGCGGCCAGGGCATTGGCTCGATCTCTTCGGTGGTCAGCACCGCTGAGCGTGTGGCCCAATTCAAGCGCGAGTACCAAGCTGCCCGCGCGCGTTTGGCGCTTTGAGTTCGGCGACCCAACAGAGTGCAACTTCAGGTTCCCCGCGCACTGCGGGACGAGCCTGGCTGCTGGACGCCTTGAAGGCGGTGGGTTGCGTGCTCATCGTGCTGCACCACCTGGCCTTTTATGGCCCGATGTCGGATGTGGTGATGCAGGTCTGGCCTGGCCTGATCGAGTGGTTGTATGACCGCGCGCGCCTGGCGGTTCAGATGTTTCTCGTGTGCGGTGGGTTTTTGACGGCTGCGAATTTTTCCAAAATGCCGAGCATGAGTGTGCTTGGCAGTTTGACGCTGCTGTGGCGGCGCTATCTGCGTTTGGTCATGCCTTTGCTGGCAGCGCTGAGTGTGGCTGTGCTGGTGTCTGAAATCATCCGCCCTCAGTTTGACCATTCCTCCTTGTCGGCCTTGCCCACTTGGGGGCAGGCCTGGGCCCACGTGGCCTTGTCGCAGCATCTGTTGAACATGGAAGCGCTGTCGGCAGGCGTCTGGTATGTGGCAATGGATTTTCAGCTGTATGCGACGGCCTTGGCGGTGTTTTTGGTAGCTCAGCGCTTGGCTGCAAGCTCTGCCGCTGTGCCTGCTGTGTGGCGTCAGCGCCTTTGGGGGGTGCTGACCGCCGGTTCGCTCCTGTGGTGGAGCGGCAATGAAAGTCTGGACGATTACGCGGTGTATTTCTATGGCAGTTATGGCCTGGGCTACTTGGCATACAAGAGCCGAGAAATCGGGTTTTCGCGCAAGACATGGGCCCTGCTGCTGGGGTTGGCACTGGTGGCCTGGTGGCTGGACCCCCACTGGCGATTGGCCACGGCCTTGTGGGTTGCGGCCTTGCTGGCCCGAGCACCTCAATCGTGGATGGATGCGCCGGGCGCCCACAAGCGCTTGACGCAGACCGTGCAATGGCTCTCGCAGCGCTCGTATTCCATTTTTGTCATCCACTTCGCCGTGAGCTTGGTGGTCAACGCTTTTGTGACGCATTTTTGGCCAGAACAGCTTTGGCCCAATGGTTTGGGCATGCTGGTGTCGTTGGCGCTGTCGCTTTGCGCAGGTGCTGCTCTGTTCAAGTGGGTGGAACAACCCAAGCCCAGCCTGAAGCGCTGGGTCGTCTGGGTAGCGGTGTTCATGGCCAGCGTGGCGCTGGCCATGCAGATCAACAGCCTGGCCGGCTGAGCGGCACCAGGCATCGTCGTCAAACCCCGCTCAAGCGGCGGCTTTGACCTTTTCGGTGATGTAGGCCAGCGCTTCTTCCACCTGGTCGATCAGGATCAGGCACAGGTCGCCGTCTGACAAACGGGCCAGTGCCTTGTCGATGGCATTGAATTCACCCTGGATGTCTTCCACATGGCTGGTGCGCTTGGCGCCTTGCAGGCCTTCGCGCAACAGCTTCAGCACTTCGCCGTCGGCACGGCCACGTTGGCAGGCGTCCTGGTAGAGCAGCACATCGTCGAAAGCCGCACCGAGGATCTCGGTTTGATCGCGGATGTCCTGGTCGCGCCGATCGCCTGCGCCGCTGATCACCACCACGCGTTTTTTCGCGGGCATGTTGTCCACGGCTTGCACCAAGGCCTGGATGGCATCGGGGTTGTGACCGTAGTCGGCAATCAAAGTGGCACCTTTGTAGTCAAAGACGTTGAAGCGGCCAGGCACGCCCTGGATGTCGCTGATGAAGGTGGACAGGCCTTGGGCAATCGCATCCCAGGGCACATTCACGGCCCAGGCTGCGGCCACGGCGGCCATCACGTTCTCTGTCTGAAAGCCGATTTGGCCCTGGCGGGTCAAGGGCACATTGGCCAGCGGGATGCGGACAATCTGCTTGCCCTTTTGCGCCACGATGTCACCGTCATCGGTGAACACCACGCGCTTGCCCTGGGCGCGGTGCGCGGCCAGCACGGGTTGGTTGGCATCCAGGGCAAAGAAGGTCACATCGCCGGGGCAGTGGTGTGCCATGGACACCACGGCGGGGTCGGCGGCGTTGAGCACGGCCATGCCACTGGATTCCACGTTCAGTACGATCACGCGCTTGAGCACCGACAGGTCTTCGAGCGTGGTGATGTAGTTCAGGCCCAGGTGGTCGCCCGCGCCCATGTTGGTGACGATGGCCACTTTGCAGCGGTCAAAGGCCAAGCCTTCGCGCAACAGGCCGCCACGGGCGGTCTCGAACACGGCAGCATCCACATCGGGGTGCATCAGCACATTGCGGGCGCTGCGCGGGCCGCTGCAGTCACCCGAGTCGGTCTGGCGGCCGTTGACGTACACGCCGTCGGTGTTGGTCATGCCCACACGCAGGCCCTGGGCGCGCAGCAGGTGCGCGGTCAGGCGCACGGTGGTGGTCTTGCCGTTGGTGCCTGTGACGGCAATGACGGGCACCCGGCCGTTGTCGCCATCGGGGTACATGTGGTCGATCACGGCCTTGCCCACATCGCGGCCTTTGCCATACGACGGGCTGATGTGCATGCGCAGGCCGGGGGCGGCGTTGACTTCGACGATGCCGCCGTTTTGTTCTTCCAGCGGGCGCATGACGGATTCGCAGACCACGTCCACACCGCAAATGTCCAGGCCCACCATCTGGGCCGCCTCAATCACGCGGGCAGCCACTTCGGGATGCACATCGTCGGTCACGTCGGTGGCGGTGCCGCCGGTGGACAGGTTGGCGTTGTTGCGCAGGATGACGCGGCGGCCTTTGACGGGCACCGATTCGGGCTCCATGCCTTGTTCGTGCAGACGACCTATCGCGATGTCGTCAAAGCGGATTTTGGTGAGCGATGTGGAATGGCCTGTGCCCCGACGTGGATCGGCATTGACCATGTCCACCAGTTGTCGCACGGTGTGCTTGCCGTCGCCGACCACCAAGGGCGGCTCGCGGCGCGCTGCGGCCACCAGCTTGTTGCCGACCACCAGCAGGCGATAGTCATGGCCGGGCAGGAATTTTTCGACCATCACCACGCCATAACGCACAGCCGTGGCGTAGGCGGCGTCAAACGCTGCGCGGTCTGTGATGTTGACCGACACGCCTTTGCCCTGGTTGCCGTCTTGCGGTTTCACCACCACGGGCAGGCCGACTTCCTGGGCAATGGCCCAGGCTTCTTCCACGCTGTGGGCTGGGCGGCCCATGGGCACAGGCACGCCCGCTGCATGCAGCAGGCTTTTTGTCAGGTCTTTGTCCTGGGCGATCGATTCGGCGATGGCGCTGGTGGTGTCGATCTCGGCGGCCTGGATGCGGCGTTGTTTGGCACCCCAGCCAAACTGCACCAAGCTGCCATCGGTCAGACGTCGGATCGGGATGCCACGGGCCACGGCGGCATCCACGATGGCACCGGTCGAGGGGCCCAGGCGCACGTCTTCATCGAGCTCGTGCAGTTGGGCGATGGCCGCTTCCAGATCGAAGCCCATGCCCGCGATGGCGGCTTTGCACAATTGTTCGGCCAGTTCCAGGGCCTGACGGCCGACCGATTCTTCGGAATATTCCACGACGACCTGGTACACGCCCGGCTCCTGTGTCGGCGTGGTGCGGCTGAACGAGATGGGGCAACCGGCTTGTGTTTGCAGGCCCAGGGTCACTTTTTCGAGCGCATGCGCCATGGTGATGGCTTGGCCCGGGCGCAGGCTGTCAAAAGGGCCGACTTCCGGAAAGATCCGGCGCAATTGCTGTTCGATCGGGTGTTGCGGGCTCAAACCGTGTTCGGCGGCCGTGCAGGTGATGATGGCTTCAATGGCCGTGTGACGGCTCCAGAGGTTGGGGCCGCGCAGGGCGCGAATTCGGGACACTTCCATGGGTATGGGTTCCTGTTGTTCTTCTGGGGCCGCGTCAGACGGCAGAGTTTTGGCCGTAGCTCTTGACACCGGCGCGGATCAAATCAGCCCCCATGTCCATGGCCCATGCGGCGCAAGCCGCAATCAGCATGTCAGTTTGGCTCAGGGTATCGGTTTTGAGCAGACGGGCCACGGCAGGGCGCTGAATGGACAGCACAGCCTGTTCTTTGCTGCCTTCGGCCAGGATCAATTGCCCGTCACGCCAAAAGCCCACTCGACCACCTTCGGCACGGTGAGCGCTCAAACGCGCCTCGGCTTCGTCTTGGGCATACAAAATCACGCCGCCGTCGCTGTATTGCGCCAGGTCCGCCACGGCTTCATCCGCTGCATTGAGCACGGCGTATCCATTGCTCAGCACCAGATCGATCTGGGTGCGGATGTAGCTGGGCATTTTTTCGTCGGGTCCGGGGTACAGATCTTCCAGTGGTGTCGCTTTGGGCATGCTGGTGACGATGCCGACCAGGCAACGGTCATAGGGCAGGCCCTGGGTCAGCAGGCGGCGGGCATCGCTTTCAAACACAGCCGCCTGAACAGAACGGTTGACCAGCAAACGCTCGGCCTGGTCAAAGTCCATGGCGTTGTGTGTTTGCAGGCAACGCTGGTTCATGTACAGACCATCGGCGCAAGCCAGACCGGTGTACAGACCTTGCAGGTGCAAAAGCCATGAAATCAGTTGGGCGCTGCGGGTGGTGTCACCATCGCCCATCAGGCCGACCAGCGGGATACGGCCATTTTCCTTGGCCGGAATCAGGTGCTCGGCAATGGCTTGACCCACGGGGCGTGGCTGGCCCTCAGCAGGGTTCAGGTGCATCAGCAGGCTGGGCCCTGCATTGACTTCGACCACCACACCCCGGTCAGCCAGGGGTTGGCGGATATCCGGGGTGACCACGTCGACACCTGCAATGTCCAGGCCCACCATGCGTGCAGCCAGCACAGCCTGGGCGGCCACATCGGGGTGCACCACATCGGTCACGTCGGTGGTCATGTTGCCGGTGCGCTTGACCAGTACCTGGCGACCAGATTCAGGCACGCTGTCGGGCGTCAGACCCTGGCGGGCCAGCTCCAGCACTTCGGGGCTGTTCTCGCGCAACTTGACCAATTCGAGCGGCAAGCTGCCGTCGCTGCCGCGACGGGGGTCGGCGTTGATTTGCAGATCGACCAGTTCACGCACGGTGTTGTGACCGTTGCCGGTCACACTGGCGGTCTCCCCCCGGCTGGCTGCAACCAGACGGGCGCCCACCACCAGCAGGCGGTGCTCGGAACCACGGATGAAGCTTTCGACAATGACCTCACTGCCTTCAGCCAAGGCGATGGCGTAGGCGGTTTCCACATCGGCTTGTGTGCTCAGGTCGAGCGAGACGCCACGTGCGCGGTTGCCATCGCTGGGTTTGACGCACACGGGCAGGCCAATCTCTTGCGCTGCGGCCCATGCTGCAGCAGGGCTGTCCACCACTTGGCCTTCGGGCACGGGCACGCCGCACATGGCCAGCAGTTTCTTGGTCAGGTCCTTGTCTTTGGAGATGCCTTCGGCAATCGCGCTGGTGCGATCGGTTTCTGCAGTCCAGATGCGCCGCTGGTTCACGCCGTGGCCCAGTTGCACCAGATTGCCTGCGTTGAGGCGGATGTAGGGAACGCGACGCTCGTAAGCGGCTTCTACGATGCTGGCCGTGCTCGGGCCAACGTACAAGGCGTCCACCAAGTCGGTCAACTTGGCAATGGCGCCCGGCACGTCATAAGGGGTGTCGTGGATGGCGGCCAGGATCAGCTCGCGGGCCATTTCCAAAGAGGTGCGCCCCACGGTTTCATGGTCGGTGCGGATGACCACCTTGTAAACGCCCCGCGGCCCGGCCTCGCGGGCTTTGCCAAAGCCCATGGACATGCCCGCACGGGTTTGCAGCTCCAGGCTGACGTGTTCGAGGATGTGACCTGCCCAGGTGCCGGTGTCCAAGCGTTGAAAAAAGCCTCCGTACACACCGGGTGTGCAGTAGTGCTCAATCATCCGGGGCAACCAGGCCTTCAGGCGGTCGTTGAAGCCGGGCAACAAGTTGGAGGGGAAGTCCTCCAGTTCGCCGATGTCGATCAAGGCTTCGATGACCGAGCGGTAAGTCCAGATGTTGGGCCCGCGCAAATAAGTCATGCGCAGGAATTGGATGTTTTTGGCGCTCATGGATGGAGGGGGCAGCGATACAATGACCGGTCGATCAAGGCAGCGGCCAAAGTGTGTACAAGAAGCTCAGGATTCAAAAAATACATGGGCAGTTTTGTTGCAGTCTTTGGCCAAATCAATGGTTGTTTTTTGCGGCTCGCCCATTGGGCGTGTCGGGCTCTTAGCGGTTCACCTTCATGACTCCAACACCTTCTTCAGTCTTGCCGCGTTCGGTGGTTCCGGATGCTTGGCAGGCCAAGGTTTCTTCGCATCTTCAATCAGAAGAAAACGTTTCGGCCTGGCTGGAGGTTGACCTCGATGGCGAACTGCTGTTTGCTAAAAATGTCATTATTTTGACCGATCGGCGGGTTTTATCGCCCGGTGATGCAGAAAAAAGTTGGCAAAGCTGGCCCTTGCAGCCCGATTTGACCCTGAAACTGACTGACCACGCGGGTGTAGGCACGCTGGAGCTGACC
>Ga0228702_1002538_pt1 | contig 10383 bp, 13 predicted proteins | sample McNCre217_Aug_MG_2_FD_178018 | JGI IMG/M metagenome (GOLD analysis project Ga0228702, IMG submission 178018) | Freshwater microbial communities from McNutts Creek, Athens, Georgia, United States - 20-17_Aug_MG | ecosystem: Environmental > Aquatic > Freshwater > Creek | place: USA: Georgia... | reverse complement strand
GGGCGAGGCTTCGCGTGTGGTTTCGGCCTTTGCGGTGGCGTATGGCGTGCTGCAATTGATTTACGGCCCCTTGGGTGACCGCTTTGGCAAATTGCGTGTCATTTCTTTGGCAGTGCTGGCCTGTGCGGTGTTCAGAGCCCTCACCAGCATGGCGCCGAATCTTTCTGTTCTGGGCCCACCAACCCATGTTGGGCATGTTGGGTTGCTTGTCCACCGGCTTTGGTTTTTACATGCTGCACAACACACGGCAAACCCAGGCCACTCAAATGGCCCCAACCTCACGCGGCACGGCAGTGACCTTGTTCGCATGTTTGCTGTTCTTTGGTCAGTCCAGCGGTGTTTTGCTGATGGCGCAAAGTGTGGACAGGCATTGGCTGCCCTATGCCTTCAGTCTGGCTGCGTTGGGTGTGGCGATTTTGGGCACCTTTGTGTACCGCTTGGTCGGCAAGCACTGAGAATGTCCAGATAACCCGAGCGTTTTGATCGGGATTGCAGTATACTTGACTCGTTTAGTCGGGATCCTGCGCTGCTGGATTCTGAATTGAACCCATCCCCACTCCAGGAGCCTGCCATGCGCCTCACCACCAAAGGCCGTTTTGCCGTCACCGCCATGATCGATCTGGCTTTGCGTCAAGACGCAGGCCCAGTGACTCTGGCCGCCATCAGCCAGCGCCAACAAATTTCGCTATCGTATCTGGAGCAGCTGTTTGGCAAGCTGCGCCGCCACAACCTGGTGGAGTCCACCCGTGGCCCCGGCGGCGGTTACAGCCTCGGCCGCAAAGCCACCGACATCACCGTGGCCGACATCATCTTGTCGGTCGACGAGCCCATCGACGCTACGCATTGCGGTGGCAAGGAAAACTGCCACGGTGGCGACAGCCGCTGCATGACGCACGACCTGTGGGCTTCGCTCAATGCCAAGATGGTCGAGTTTCTTGACTCCGTTTCACTGCAAAAACTGGTGGAAGACCAGCTGGCCAAAGGCCTGGTGGTGGAGAACAAGCCCAACATCAAGCGCGCCATTTCGCCCATGCCCGTGGTCAAGCCCATCCGCGTGACGGGCCCCAACTCGGTGTTCGAGTTGGGCTCGGTGTTTGCCAAATCCTGATCAATTCCCCAAAGAAGTACCGCCATGGACACCACACCACACCTGCCGATTTATCTGGACTACGGCGCAACCACCCCTTGCGATCCCCGCGTGGTGGACGCGATGATCCCTTGGTTGCGCGAGCACTTTGGCAACCCCGCATCCCGCAGCCACGCCTGGGGCTGGGAAGCCGAAGCCGCTGTTGAAAAAGCCCGTGAAGACGTGGCCGCCCTGATCGGTGCCGACCCTCGCGAAATCGTCTGGACCAGCGGTGCCACCGAATCCAACAACTTGGCCATCAAGGGCGCGGCGCAGTTCTACAAGTCGCGTGGCAAGCACCTGATCACCGTCAAAACCGAGCACAAGGCCGTGCTCGACACCATGCGCGAGCTGGAGCGCCAGGGCTTTGAAGTCACTTACCTCGATGTGCAAGACGACGGCATGCTCAGCATGGACGCGCTCAAGGCCGCCATCCGCCCTGACACCATCCTGATCAGCGTGATGTTCGTGAACAACGAAATCGGCGTGATCCAGGACATTCCCGGTATCGGTGCGCTGTGCCGCGAAAAAGGCATCGTTTTTCATGTGGACGCTGCACAAGCCACCGGCAAAGTGGCCATCGACATGGCCACGCTGCCGGTTGACCTGATGAGCCTGGCCTCGCACAAGACCTATGGCCCCAAAGGCATTGGCGCTTTGTATGTGCGCCGCAAGCCCCGCATTCGCCTGGAAGCGCAGATGCACGGCGGCGGCCACGAGCGCGGCATGCGCTCGGGCACCTTGCCCACTCACCAGTGCGTGGGCATGGGCGAGGCCTTCCGCCTGGCCAAGCTGGAAATGGACCAGGACAACGCCAAGGCCCACGCCTTGCACGACCGCCTGATCAATGGCCTGAAAGACATGGAGCAGGTGTTTCTGAATGGTCACGCTACCCAGCGTGTGCCGCAAAACATCAACATGAGCTTCAACTTTGTGGAAGGCGAATCGCTGATCATGGGCATCAAGGGCCTGGCGGTGTCGTCCGGCTCGGCCTGCACCTCGGCCAGCCTGGAACCCAGCTATGTGCTGCGCGCCCTGGGTCGCAGCGACGAGCTGGCCCACAGCAGCTTGCGCATGACGATTGGCCGCTGGACCACCGAAGCTGAAATCGACGAAGCAATCGCCACCATACGCTTGAACGTGAACAAGTTGCGCGAACTCAGCCCCCTGTGGGAAATGTACAAAGACGGCATTGATCTGAGCACCATCCAGTGGGCTGCTCATTAAAGGAGAAACACCATGGCTTATTCTGAAAAAGTGGTTGACCACTACGAAAACCCCCGCAACGTCGGCTCCTTTGAAAAGGGCGACGAAGACGTGGGCACCGGCATGGTCGGCGCACCGGCTTGCGGCGACGTGATGAAGCTGCAGATCAAGGTCAACCCGCAAACCGGCGTGATCGAGGATGCGCGTTTCAAGACCTATGGCTGTGGTTCGGCCATCGCCTCCAGCTCGCTCGTGACCGAATGGGTCAAGGGCAAAACGCTCGACGAAGCGGCGGCATTGAAGAACAGCCAGATCGCCGAAGAGCTGGCGCTGCCACCCGTGAAGATCCACTGCTCCATCCTGGCCGAAGACGCCATCAAGGCCGCTGTGGACGACTACAAAAAGAAACACCTGAACTGACATGGCCATCACACTGTCTGCCGCTGCTGCCCGGCATGTGACCCGCTACCTCGCCAAGCGTGGCTCGGGTGTAGGTGTGCGCCTGGGCGTCAAGACCACCGGCTGCTCGGGTCTGGCTTACAAGCTCGAATACGTGGACGAGATCGCCCCCGAAGACGTGGTGTTTGAAGGCCACGGTGTGAAGGTGCTGGTGGACCCGAAAAGCCTGGCCTACATCGACGGCACCGAGCTCGACTTCGTGCGCGAAGGTCTGAACGAGGGTTTCCGCTTCAACAACCCCAACGAACGCGACCGCTGTGGTTGCGGCGAGTCGTTCCGCGTTTGAGTTTTGAGCGCGTGATTTCTCTTCAAGCCAACGACTTCGCGCTGTTTGATGTGCCCGTGCAGTTCGCGCAAGACCGTGCACAACTCGACGCCCGCTGGAAAGCCCTGCAGCGCGAAGCCCACCCCGACCGCTTTGCTGCCGAGGGCGCGGCGGCCCAGCGCGTGGCCATGCAGTGGTCGGTGCGCATCAACGAGGCCTATCAGCGCCTGAAAGACCCGCTCAAACGCGCCGCCTATCTGTGCGAATTGCAGGGTGCGCCTGTGCAGGCCGAAAACAACACGGCCATGCCCGCTACGTTCCTCATGCAGCAGATGGAATGGCGCGAAAGCCTTGAAGACACCGACAGCGCCCAGGGCCTGGAAGCCCTGGCAGGCGTTGTGGCGGCAGAGCAGCGCCGGGTGCAACAAGAACTGGCCCGTCTGCTCGACGAGGCTAAAGACCCCGCGCAGGCCGTGGGGCAGGTGAGGGCGCTGATGTTCATTGAGCGTTTCACGCAAGAAGTGAACGCTAAACTCGACCGATTGACCTGATGTCAGACCGCCCCGCGCCCTGGGTGCAGGCGTTTTGACCAAGACCCGATATCCACATGGCCTTACTGCAAATTTCCGAACCGGGCCAATCGCCCGACCCCCACCAGCGACGCATTGCCGTCGGCGTTGACCTGGGCACCACGCATTCGCTGGTGGCCTCTGTGCGCAACGGCGTGGCCGAGTGCTTGCCCGATGACGATGGCCGGGTGATCCTGCCTTCGGTCGTGCGTTTCATGCCCGGGCAGGGCCGCCAGATTGGCTTTGAGGCGATCGCAGCAGCCGCCGCCGACCCGCTCAACACCATCGCCTCGGTCAAGCGTTTCATGGGCCGTGGCCTGAGCGATATTGCTGACCGCAGCAAGCTGCCCTATGCGTTCACCGACAACGACCAAGGCATGCTCAGCATCCAGACCGTGCAAGGCCCCAAATCGCCGGTGGAGGTCAGTGCCGAGATTTTGGCCACGCTGCGTTACCGCGCCGAAGACACCTTCAACGACGACCTGTACGGCGTGGTCATCACCGTGCCCGCCTACTTTGATGACGCCCAGCGTCAAGCCACCAAAGACGCGGCCCAATTGGCGGGCCTGAACGTGTTACGCCTGATCAACGAGCCCACCGCCGCCGCCATTGCCTATGGGCTGGACAACGCCAGCGAAGGCGTTTACGCGGTGTTTGACCTGGGTGGCGGCACCTTCGATATTTCCATCCTGCGCCTGACGCAAGGGGTGTTTGAGGTGCTGTCTACGGGCGGTGATTCGGCCCTGGGCGGTGACGATTACGACCAAGCCCTGGCCGATTGGGCCATGGTTAAGCAGCCAGGCGTGCAAGCCATCACGGCCGAAGACAAAACCACGCTCAAAGCTGCAGCCCGTGCGGCCAAAGAGGCTTTGACGAAGGCCGATGCGGTCACTCTGGAGGTTGCGCTGTCCACCGGCCATGTGTCGGTGCCTGTCAGCCGTGCCGATTTTGAGCAAGCCACGCAGGCCCTGACCGCCCGCTGCACCACCGCTGTGCGCAAAGCGCTGCGCGATGCGCAACTGGCCAAGGACGATGTGCAAGGCGTGGTCATGGTGGGCGGCTCTACCCGCATGCCGCAAATCCAGCAGGCCGTGGCCGAGTTTTTTGGCCAGGCCCCGCTCAACAACCTCAATCCCGACGAAGTCGTGGCGCTGGGCGCGGCCATTCAGGCCAACCAGTTGGCCGGCAACAACGCCGCAGGCGAATTGCTCTTGCTCGATGTGATCCCGCTGTCGCTGGGCATCGAGACCATGGGGGGGCTGGTCGAGCGCATCATCCCGCGCAACCAGACCATTCCCACCGCCATGGCGCAAGACTTCACCACCTACCAGGACGGCCAGACCGCCTTGGCGCTGCATGTGGTGCAGGGCGAGCGCGATCTGGTGCAAGACTGCCGCAGCCTGGCGCGCTTCGAGTTGCGCGGCATACCGCCCATGGCTGCGGGGGCCGCCCGCATCCGCGTGACCTTCACTGTCGATGCCGACGGTTTGCTGAGCGTGGGCGCCAAAGAACAAATCAGTGGCGTGGAAGCGCGCATCGACGTCAAGCCTTCTTATGGCCTGAGCGACGCGCAAATCGCCACCATGCTGCAAGAAAGCTTCACCACAGCGCAGGCCGACATGCAGGCCCGCGCTTTGGTCGAGGCGCGGGTGGACGCCGACCGCATGCTGCTGGCCACCCGCAGCGCCTTGGCTGCAGATGGCGATTTGCTGAGCCCGGCAGAGCGCACTGCCATCGACGCCCAGATGGCCACTTTGCAATCGGCCATCCAGACCGAACAAGACGCCAAGGCCCTGGAAGACTGCACCCAGGCATTGGCCAAAGGCACCGAAGCCTTTGCCGCCGAGCGCATGAACCACAGCATCCAGAAGGCTTTGTCTGGCCAAAACATCCAGTCGATGTAACCCACCCTACCGCCATGCCCGTCATCAAAATCCTCCCCCATCCTGAGTACTGCCCCAGCGGTGCGCAAATCACCGCGCCCGCAGGCACCAGCATTTGCGAAGCGTTGCTCGACAACAAAATCAACATCGAGCACGCCTGCGACATGAGCGCGGCCTGCACCACTTGCCATGTGGTGGTGCGCGAAGGCTTCAACACGCTCAATGAGATGGAAGAAACCGAAGAAGACCTGCTCGACCGCGCCTGGGGCCTGGAACCCAACTCGCGCCTGAGCTGCCAAGCCTTTGTGGCCAAGAGTGATTTGGTGATCGAGATCCCGCGCTACACCATCAACCACGCCAAAGAAAACCACTGAGCAAACGGAGCGACAAGACATGCGCCAAATCGTTCTGGACACCGAAACCACCGGCCTGTCGGCCGAAGGCGGCGACCGCATCATTGAGTTGGGTTGCGTCGAGCTGTATGCCCGCAAGCTCACCGGCAACAACCTGCATTTTTATTTCAACCCCGAGCGTGACAGCCACGAAGACGCGCTCAAGGTGCACGGCATCAGCAACGAATTCTTGCGTGACAAACCCAAGTTTGCCGAGCTGAGCGATGAAATCCTGGATTACCTGAGCGATGCCGAACTCATCATCCACAACGCGGCATTCGACATTGGTTTTCTGAACAAGGAATTGGAGCGTGTGGGCAAGAAACCGCTCAAAACCTACGTCAGTGGCGTGATCGACACCTTGGCCATGGCCAAGGAAATGTTCCCTGGCAAGCGCAACAGCCTGGATTCGCTGTGCGACCGCCTGGAAGTGGACAACTCCGGCCGCACCTTGCACGGCGCTTTGCTGGACGCCGAACTGCTGGCCGATGTGTACATCAACATGACGCGAGGCCAGGAGGCCCTGCTCATCGATGCGGGTCAAGAATCGACCAGCGACGCTGCCGGGCTTGTTGTTCAGGTGGATCTGACCGGATTTGTTCTGCCCGTGCTGAGCGCCAACGAGCAAGAGCTTGCTGCGCACGAAGAGGTGCTGGCGCAAATGGACAAGTCGAGTGGCGGCAAAACCATTTGGCGTCAGGTGGCGCCAGCCCACTGAGTTCAAAATTTGTTCAGGCCAAGTCAAATAGGCTGAATTTTTGTGCCATAATTGCGGTCTACGCTGCAAAGCGATAGGGCGATTAGCTCAGCGGTAGAGCACTGCATTCACACTGCAGGGGTCACATGTTCGATCCATGTATCGCCCACCAGATTCAAGCCTCGTAAATTTCGGTTTACGAGGCTTTTTCTATTTCAGAACGGTTTAAATAACTCTGATGCCTTTATAAGTTGTTATGGCAATTTTCCAATTTTGAGAAATTGTGCCCGGCATGATTTATGATCAAGTTTTTGCCCTCACCTTTTAAGGAGATAACTCGTGAACAAAGCAGAACTGATCGAAGCCTTGGCCAAAGAAACCGAATTGTCCAAAGCTGCTGCTGGCCGTGCCGTGTCGGCATTGGTTGACATCATCACCAAGACTGTGGCCAAGAAGCAAGATGTGCAACTGATCGGTTTTGGCACTTTCAAGGCTGCCAAGCGCGCTGCCCGCACAGGCAAGAACCCACGTACTGGCGAGAAGCTGAAAATTGCTGCTGCAACCGTTCCTAAATTCACTGCCGGCGCCGCCTTCAAGGCCGCCGTGAACAAGAAAAAGTAATTTTCGTTTTTGTTGAATAGAAAAAGCGGTGCAGGTCCAAGACCTGCGCCGCTTTTTTAATCTCCAAACGCCAAAGAGGACTTCGATGCACTGGACCCCAAAAATGAACCACTGGATCGGGCAAGCCCTGTGTGGTTTGGCGCTTGCGGGCGCTTCTGTGGGAGTGAACGCCTCGCCGGATTTCAAACTCACGGTGGATGTAGCCGAGCAAGAGGGTATTTACAAAACCAGTGCGAGTTTTGTTTTGCCCATGCGGCTTTGCCAAGCCTATCGCTACTTGACCGATTACGATGCTGCGAAAAATATCCCAGGCGTAGCGTCTTCGTTGACAACTCGTCTGGACAACAACAAGGTTCGGGTTGACCGAACTCTGCAAGATCGTATTTTATTTTTCCCCATCAACTTCAAAATGGTGCTGGAAGTGACCGAGTGGCCCAACAAGGGGACCGACTTCATGCAGATATCAGGCGCATCCAAATCGTACAAGGGGACATGGCGTCTGGAAGAGACCGTCGATGCCACCGTGTTTCGTTACCGTGCGGAGTCAGAGCCAGATTCGGTGTGGCCCAAGGCGGTGATTCAGTACTTCATCAGGAACCGTTTGACCAGTAGCTTTGAAGCGATGGCTGCTGCTGGGGTGGATTACCGCTTGAAAAGCTGTTGATGTGGTTGCGTCATCAAGTGTTAGAAATGCCACCCCAAGCTCATGCGTGTTTGGTCATCGTTTGAAAAGTTCACCTTTTGATCCCACGCGAAACGCACAAAGTACTGTGACCAGTCCCATGTTGCAGTCAAGCTTCGCCCTTTGACGACTTCGCTGATCGGGTCACTTCGTCCCTTTTTGACCGATGTATCCAGTGTCAAGCGATTGCCGCTGGGCATGTGGTAACGCCACATCAGGTGGGTGACTTGCTGGCCTGTTTGCAAACGGTCATCTTGAGTCCGCCACAGTGTCCATTGATGTTCCGCGCTCAACCATGTGCCCAGACCCACTGTAATGGCATCGTTCGGATCAAAGTTAAGGTTGTAGTACGGTCGCACATTGGTACGGCCAAGTCCTCCAATGAGGTACGTGCTTTGACCCCATTGGACATTGAGTGAGCTGCCCCAGAAACCACCTGTTGCACTCTGGATGGATGGAATGATCTGGCCCCAGTCTGTACGGAGCGTGTATTCGTAGCCCACACGCGTTTGATGAAACACATTGAACTGGTCGTACTGGCCAATCCAGAGTGCATGCATGTCTTTGTTGGCCCGCAGATTCACATCGGTGGCGCTGATTTCTTGTGCCGTCTTGTAATAAGACGGGGTGAGCTTGAATTGCCAGGCTTCTTGCGCGAAACACGTAGACATGGAAGAGAACCATGTCACCAATAACCACAGGAATGGGGGTCGGGGCATTGGTTTGTCCATGTTGAATTTTTTATCTATCACACATACATGTCGGCGAGGTCTGGCTGTATTTTGGAGCATCCACGATGAATCACGCGGATGAGCGTTTGAATCTGTGCTAATCCTGTGAATTTGAGCCCTTGCAAGAAGGGCTGGACCTGAGTCCACGAGTTGCAGTAAGCTACAAGGTTTTCTACGTAACTTGTTGTCGTTCATGGACAGTTCGCTCCCTCCTATTCCTGCCAAACGCTATTTCACCATTGGTGAAGTGGGTGAACTGTGTGGCGTCAAGCCCCATGTGTTGCGCTACTGGGAGCAAGAATTCACCCAGTTGCGACCGGTCAAGCGCCGTGGCAATCGCCGCTATTACCAGCATCATGAGGTGTTGATGATCCGCCGGATTCGCGATTTGCTGTATGACCAGGGCTTTACCATCAGTGGTGCGCGCAACAAGTTGCAAGAGCTGGTACAGGCAGACCGCCAAGGCCGTCGCGGCCTGCCGGAGGTGGACGATGTCGACTTCGGACAGGATTTGACGCAAGAAGAAGGTCCGAATATGTCACCATTCGATTTGGGTGTGTCCGCAGCAGATGGCCCCGTACTGCACCGCGAGCTTTTGGAAATTCGTGCGCTGCTGACGGTGTGAGGCTGATTTCTCAGGCTATAATCAGCGTCTAGTCGGCGTGTAGCGCAGCCTGGTAGCGCACTTGCATGGGGTGCAAGGGGTCGCGAGTTCGAATCCCGCCACGCCGACCAACCGAAGTGATAAAGGCTTCTAGCTAGTGATAGTTAGAAGCCTTTTTCCTTTGTAGATCAACACTTTGCGTTCTAACGAATGCTACTGACTTCTACCCACTGCTATGAGCATGTGGGGGTCAAAATGGGGGCAAAAGTTGGAGGCACTTGGAAGGGTGGGGGTAAAAACTCAGAGGGTCACTTTTTGGGAGGGTTTTGACGCCCTGACTGACCTCACAGGCCGCGCTGCATGCACCAGCTCTGCCCAAATAGGCATGCGTGCCTGCCGAGGGTGGCCGTAGTGCTTCTTCGTATCCTCTGCAGCATGCCCGAGGATCGCTGAAATCACCTTGCCAGACATGCCGGCAGCTTTCAGATCGCTGGCAAATGCGTGACGCAGGCTGTACGCGCTGACAGATGCATGCCCTCGACACCCGAACAGCTTTCGACCGATTCGGCCTGCTTCGACAGAAATCTGGTTTGCCCTGTCGACTTTGATGAGCCGTTCGCCGCCCTGAGCCAGCAAAACCGCCAACTCGCTCTGAACTTCAAAAATCCGGAGAGGCTGGCCATGCTCCCGGTCCGTTTTCGTACCTTGCACCACAACACGAGCACCTCCAGCGATCGGGGTAACGGCTACGCCATTGACCACCTCGGACGGCCTAACGCCGGTGGCCGCCATCAACAACAGCGCAGGGCCGACGGTCGAATCACGCATTGCCTCAAGCATCATCTGCCGCCAGTTCGCCGGGAGGCCTCGAAGGCTGCTTCGCTTGCTTGCGCGACGCTTTGGGTTCAGCAATGGACAGGCGGGCATCTCTGTAGCGCACTCGCTCTGAGTGACGCCCGATGTGAATCTAGCTAGAACTCGGAGGGCATGGGCCGCATCCTTGGCGTTGCCCACTTGAACTGCATCGCGCAGCTTGCCTGTCGCGAAATATGTCAGGGCTGCTTTTCGAAGGTAGTAAGACCGCTTGCTTGTGGTGTCCAGAGCTCTTTCTGCGTCTGCGTAGTACAGCTGGCCCGTTAGCTCATACA
>Ga0228702_1002537_pt1 | contig 10383 bp, 9 predicted proteins | sample McNCre217_Aug_MG_2_FD_178018 | JGI IMG/M metagenome (GOLD analysis project Ga0228702, IMG submission 178018) | Freshwater microbial communities from McNutts Creek, Athens, Georgia, United States - 20-17_Aug_MG | ecosystem: Environmental > Aquatic > Freshwater > Creek | place: USA: Georgia... | reverse complement strand
GTACTTCCACACCAGCTTCTTGCAGCACGTTGAGAATGCTCTGTTCAGGGTGCACTTTCAGTGTGAGTTGCCGCTTGGCAAGATGTATCTCAAAGACGCCGTCTTGGGGCAAATTCTGGCTTTCGGACACAGATCAATTCCTTGTACTTTTTTGAGGCATACGCTGACCTGATTCACAGGTCTCAAGACTCGATGTAATTGCCCGCCGAAAAATAAACGGGCGAAGCATCGGCATCAAAGCTCACACCAGCAGGATCTTGTCCTTGCGCCACCGCTTCGAGTTGCTGCCGCAACAATCGCCGCAGCATGACAATGCCGCGATCGCTCGTCGCCAGGTGTTCTTCCGAATGTTTGGCAATCACGCCTTGGCTGACCATGGCTTCGATGTCATTCGGATACAACTGGTGCTCCTCTTCGGTCATTTCTTCCCAAAGCTTGCCGTTCATCCGAGTTCTCATCCGGCCCAGTTCTCCGACCTCACGCACGCGTCCCACCACATAGATGCGGAAATGGTGGTCATCGATTGGCAAGACCCAACCCAACGATTCAACACGTCCGCCTGCTCCATTGCGCCCCAATCGCGGGCTTGGGATGACTCGAAGCGTAGGCAATCCAGCCTCTGAAATTCGGCGAAGTGTTTTGCCATCAGGCAAGGTCCGCAGGGAAATTGTCCGCACCCCGAGATCTGTGGTTTCCCAATGAACATCGGGCATCACGGCCATTTCGGGCACGAATTGAGTACCACTGAAGCCAGAATGCAGAATCACGACGTGGAACGGGTCCACCAAATTTTCGTAATGCTGCAGCCAGTTGCAGGGGATGATCTGAGGGCCGCCTCCACCGATGCTGCTGTCGTCGGCTTCGAGGAATTCGCCTTCATCCAGGTTTTCAAGGCATTCGTAACGCGGCAATACCGGTTTCCGCTCGGGCGGCCCCATGTACGCCCAAATCAAACCGTATTGTTCTTGGACCGGATACCACGGTTGCCGCTTGGCTTCGCGGGCTCGGCCGCCATTGGGCTCGCAAGGCTGGTTCAAGCAATTGCCCTGCACATCAAAGTGCCAGCCGTGATAACAACACCGAATGCCTTGCTCATCGACCTTGCCGTAGTACAGCGATGTGCCTCTGTGCGCGCAATGTGGATAGACCAATCCGGTGCGACCACTCTTGTCGCGAAAGAGAATCAGGTCTTCGCCAAGAACCCGTACGTTCTTGGGCTTGTCCGTTGCGTCTGAAACCATCCCGATGGGGTGCCAGTACCGCCTGAGCAACTCGCCCATGGGAGTGCCTGGACCTACCTCTGCCAGCTCTTTGAAATAGGTCTGGGCAGGCCGTCCGTAAGCTGTGCCTTGGTCAATGAGGGGAATCACTTTGGGTGTGGCGGTATTCATGTTCTTGTCCTTCGCATTCATGGTGCGGTCACTCCTGCGGCCTTGATCAGCGCAGCAACGCGGGGGTAATCCGTCTTGAGCACTTCCGTGAACTGTGCAGGTGTATTGGCCAAAGGTTCAAACCCAAATGCGGTCAGACGCGCTTGGATTTCAGGTTGATGCGTGATGTCACGCAGGGCAGAAACAAGCGTGTTCTGCAACTCTGCGGGCAAGCGCGCCGGTGCATAAATGCCAACCCAGCTGTCGATGTCAAAACCTTGGAATCCCTGTTCCGAGAAAGTCGACACCTGGGGCATGACAGAGACGCGGCGACTACCGGCAACCGCAAGCACTTTCATCTTGCCCGCTTGAACGTGGGTACGGGCTGTCGAAGGATTGGCCCATGCAAAATCGAGCAATTGGCCAAACAAATCCATGTGTGCCGCAGCTTCTGACTTGTAGGCCACATGCATCAGATCTGCACCCGACTGCCTTTTGAGCAATTCGCCAAACAGATGAGCCGCTGAGCCGTTGCCCCAAGTCCCGTAACTCAGGGGCTTGTTCTGCTTTCGTGCGTAGGCCACAAATTCACGCACATCATTGAACGGTGCGTCGGCTCTGGCAATCAGCATCGGGCCGCCAGTGGCCAACATGGTCAGTGGTGTGAAGTCCTTGACCGGGTCATAAGGCAGCTTCATCAAGATCGCATTGTTCACATGAGTCAGCGGCATCGTCATCATGAGGGTGTAGCCATCGGCGGCTGATTTGGCGACAAAATCAGCCGCGATGATCCCGCTGGCACCCGGCTTGGCATCGACCACAATGGGCTGCCCCCATCGTTGAGAGAGTTTTTCACCATAGGCTCTGGCCAATGTGTCGATGGGTCCGCCGCCTGTGCCAAATGGCACGATGCGTACTGGCCGACTGGGGAATTGAGGCCCAGATTGCGCCCAGGCTGCGGCAGAAACTCCAAGTGCAGGCAGATAAGTCAGTACAGTTCGGCGTAGCATGTTCATGTGTTTGTCTCCGGGTTTTTTGATTTATTTCAAGTATTCATCAAACATGCCCCCCACTGTTTGTCAAAGTTTCGATAAGTGATATGAACCGAAGTGATATTCGCGGCTTGGACATTCCCATGCTGCGCACATTTGAAGCACTGATGCGGGAACGCAGTGTTTCTCGCGCCGCAGCGCGTCTGTTCTTGAGTCAATCCGCAGTCAGTGCATCGCTACAAAAGCTCAGAGACACATTCGAAGATCCCTTGTTCAAGCGAACAGGGCATGGCGTAGAACCGACAGCCCGCGCACTTGCACTGGCAGGCCAAATTGAACAGGTGCTTGCCGACATCGCGGCACTGCTTGACAAGGAACGCACCTTTGACCCGCAAGCGTCCAATCGGGTGTTTCGAATCACAGGGTCCGACTTTGCCAGCGGCAACGTGCTTGCCCCGCTGGGGCAGAAGCTGTTGACGTCAAATTCACGGGTTCGCGTGGTCTGGGAACCTCCTGGGACTTGGCCGTTGCAGCAACGACTGGCCAATGGCGACTTGGACTTGGCTGTTGTGGCACGCTTGAAATTGCCAGAAGATCTGGATTACGACATCTTGTACGAGGACCACTATGTGCATGTCGTGCGTCACGATCATCCAAGCGCGGGCCAACCTCTGACGCTGGACACCTTCTGTGAGATTCCTCAAGTTTTTCTGGGGTACGGCATATCCAGCTTCGACGATCTGATCGATCAAACCTTGGCAAAAACGGGGCACCAACGATTTGCACAAATGGCACTTGGCAGTTTTTCACAAATCATTCATCAACTCAAACATGGCAACCATGCTGCCGTGATCGGAAACCGGATCGCGCAGCAGCACCAAAAAGATCTCTGTATTCGCCCGCTGCCGTTTGAATTCCCAAATTACCACTCCCTGGTATGTTGGAGTGACAGGGCCAACCGCGATTCAGGCATTGCATGGTTGCGTGACAAGGTATTGAGTATTCTGAAAAATACCAATCAGCAGGCATAAATGAATCGCCCCGGGTTTCAAGGAGGTTGGTTGGTTTTAGTTGAACTGGCAGTCTCAGCCTGTTGGGCGAGTTACCGCCAGTAGTTTGCCTCAGCCTCGGCCGGAGGGATGTACAAAATCAGTTCGAGCAGTCGGATATTGTTGAACCAGTGCACCCATTGCAGGGTTGCCAGTTCCACGAATTCCCTAGACCAGCCATCGACCAAATGTATTTTTTGGCCGACAGTTGCCGGTCATCTGACGAATCAGTGGTGGCCTGCTAGCGGCATTTGGACGTTTAAAAAAAGTTTACATCCCCAATACCCGTGCAGCGACAAGGTCCAACCCGATCCTTGAAACCCGCATGAATACTGAGCTCAGCTTATGGACACGTCCACAAGCCAGGAGAGAAAAAAGAGAGAAATGTGGTCTCTGAGGACAAAAAGCGGGGAAATCTAACCCATCGCGTCCACAAGAAAAAACGCGGAGGCCCGCAGAAACAGGGCCTTCCGGGAAAGAAAAAGGGGGACAGAGAAAATCTGTCCCCCGTGTATGGTGGGCACTCCGAATATGAAGAGCCGTCCACAAGAGCTCGCTCTACCGGCATAAATATCTCCATAAATAATTGATTTGCATAGATTTTTCTTGCCCTATACAATAAACCACATGGACATCGAAGGACGCATCTTGCAATCACTCCGCCCTCGGCGGGATGGCGTTCTGCTGCGCTCAGACGTCAATGACTTCGGGAGCCCCACCCAGGTTTCTGCCGCGCTCAAAGCTTTGGTCGAAAAGGGCCTCATCACCCGACTTGATCGCGGCGTCTATGCCAAACCTGACAAGGTCGAGCAGATCGGGCGACAGGCGTTGCTTGAGCAGGCCATGGCCAAAATGGAACACCAGCGAACACAAGACCTCAAGCGAGCCCGGCGACGTCGCAGCGACCCCACCGCCATTTATGTGCGTCAACTGGCCAAGCGCGAGGGCATTGTGTTTGCCCCAACTTTTGCAGACCTTTGGGCCAAAGCCGTGACGAAGCTGGCTGGCGACGAGGTCAAAAGCGACAAAACAGATGACCTCTTGGTTGCACTGACACGTGCAGGCAAACTCTCCCCGCGCGACATGACCCGGCTGGTCATCGCGCACCATCGGAATCTGGCCCGTGTTTGACCCGTTTGGTGATTTTGCGACCGAAGGGTACCTGCGCAACTTCGACAAAGAAAAAGATCTGGAGATCGTCAAGATCGCTGAGCATGAACTCTTTCGTGCACAGCTTCCAGCCGCGCTGGATTTTCTGGCCAAGAGAAAGCAGATTGAGTACGCCGATTTCTTAGAGGTGCATCGCATCTTGTTCGAAGGTCTTTACCCTTGGGCTGGAAAAGACCGGGCAGAAGTTTTGCCTAACAGCGCGGTCAAAAAGGGAGCGCTTTATTTCTGCCATCCACGCGACTGCCGGTTGGCAGTCTCAGAGGGTTTGTCTGTGGCCCAAGATAAAAAGCAGATGGACAAACGCCCCGGCTTCATCATGGGCATGTTTGCATACGGCCATCCATTTCTTGATGGCAATGGGAGAACGATGTTGCTCGTTCATGCCGAGCTTTGCTTTCGCGCCAACATGTCGGTGAACTGGATGCGAACCAGCAAGCAACCCTATCTGGATGCACTCACCAAAGAAATCCAGGCCCCCAACGATGGTCATCTAGATACGTACCTGAAACCGTTTATTGAACCTCAGATTCCGCGCGAAAACTGGTTGCAGTCTGTCTCAAGCCTACCTGGCCTGGACGGAATCGACGCGGAATCAGATGTCTCCGCAGGCTATTCCGACCCTGCGATCACAAAGGAATATCAGGAGTTCGAACGCCGCCGGGGGTATCAACTGGACAACAAACGGGCCCATTGATGCACCGGCACTCTGGTTCTGGCTGAGACAAATCGGCCATCTCCCCAGCAAAGGGGGAACTCGCTTTGCTCTCCTGACTTCGACTGGCTCCCAAGTTTGAGATGATGGAGGGCATGAACCAGCTATCCGGCGAACTGGAACCAGCGGATCCCACCTGCGAAAGTACCTCGACCAAAATTCGACGGTGTGCCGTCTATGCACGTGTGTCGTCCAGCAGCCGAGACGACACACCGCTGAGTTCTATTGAGGCTCAAATCGAGTCCTGCAAGGCTTATGTTAACTCCCAGAAAGGCATGGGGTGGGAGCTGATTGAACCCGTTTATGCCGACGACGGGTACTCAGGCGGCAGCATGAACCGCCCTGCCCTCCAACAGCTTTTTCAGGACATGGAGGACGGCAAGATTGATGCGGTGGTCATTCAACGCCTTGACCGCGTTTGCCGCAACGTCCTAGACATCTGCGACATCATTCCTTTATTCACTATTCCCGGCATTGCCTTGGTCAGTGTCAACCAGTCGCTAGACACGGAATCGCCACAGGGGCGGCTGATGATCAACACGCTCACCTCGTTTGCTCAGTTCGAACGAGAGCAGTCAGGTGAACGCACACGGGAGAAAATTTCAGCCGCTCGCGCCAATGGCAAATGGCAGCACAACGGCGTTCCCCTCGGTTACTACCAAGATCAGCGTCAGGAATTGCAGGTCGATGCAACTGAAGCGGCGATCGTGAAAGACATTTTTCAGCGTTTCACAGAAGCTGCATCCGTCGATGCCCTGATCATCGAGCTAGCAGATCAGGGGTACCGATCCAAAGTCCGCGTCAGCCAGCAAGGCAACAGGGCTGGCGGCAAACCGATTGACCGCAACGGTCTGTATCGGATTCTGAACAACCGCATGTACCTCGGCGAGTTGTTCTACCGGCAGGAATGGCACGCCAGCAAACACCAGCCGATCATCGAGCAGGGCCTATGGGACCGGGTCCACGAAATCTTGGACCGACGCGCAAGACGCAAGGGTGTTCCAACAACTGAAGAGCGCTGGATCTTCTTCCCGTTGGGCGATCGGCTCTACTGGCATGACGGTCGACCGTACAAGATGTACGAATCCAGTAATCGGAACGGGTTGCGCTATCGCTACTACAAAGGCGTAGCAACGCCACAAGAAAAAGCGACGGACACAGGTCCGCCCACCATACGCGCTGCAGACATTCACGACGTGGTCATCACGTACCTTCTTGAACAATTCAAGAACCCTCAAGGCTTGCTGGACAACTTACCCGGTGAACTCAAAGACTTGCCGCAATTTGAGCCTGCGCATGTGATCAAACACCTCGCCAGGACCGAGGAAATTTGGGGAGACTATTGGGAGCCAGTAAAGTCCCTCATCATCCTGGAGTTAGTGGCCAGAGTAACCCTCTTTCCAGATCAAGATGAACTTGAAATTGCGCTGGATTTTGCAGGTCTGAGCAGGATGCTGGCTACAGGTCTGCCTGTGCAGAAAAATAAGTCAAGGCGTTCCAAACTGTGAACCCCATACCAATAGATTTTTCATGCGAAAACGGCGAAGACCACGCGATCATTCGAAGGCTCTTCGTTCGTGCGACACGTCCTGCCAAGATCCGTTGGCGCTCCAGAATGGCATAAAGCAATCGAAGCGTGTTAAACGCACCATCTCGCAACTAGCGCTACTTGCTATTTCTTTCGTTGTTCGATATCACCACGGCCGGCGCACCCCTTTTCGTCAGTCCGTGCTTTTGCGTGAGGGTGTTCGCTGTCTTATTCCACTCCCATTGAGTTACACGGCGCATTGGCTCGTTATCTTTGATTTTGGCTTCCTGGTTCAGGGAGCGCAGAACTACGGCCGCCGCGTGTGACGGCACTTTCAAGAAGCGGTCAACCGCTCGTTGAAGCAACTCAGAACTTATGGGACTTTCAGCATTCATTGCCGTTCTGGCATAAAAGGCGAGGCAGTCTGAATACTGCAGTTCAGCTTTCTTTCGCGCGAACTCGGTCAAAGCATCCTCATAGAGCGCGCTTCCCAGTTCATGTTCTCCAACCAGAAGCTTTACAGCCCCCATGGTAGCAAGCGTCAACGGACGGTTTTCTTCATCCCCTTGCGCATCGATCAGTTTTAGTTCGGCCTCAGCCTCATCAAATCGTTTCATCAAAGCGAGCGCGTACGCACGATTGCCTCGTAAGCTCGTGTCCTTCGGATCTGTCAAAAGACCAGCTTCAGCTGCTTCGAGGGCTCGCTCGTAGTTGCCCATTGCACCATGAACAAACGACTGCAGAAGGCGCGGACGACTGGAGAAAGCCTCCTCTTCAGCCCAAAATTCCGTGAGCTGCCCCACCTCTTCGAAGTCTGTGCGTAGAAGTGCTTGCAGCGCACGGCCTTCAAATACCCCATTCGGGGCCTTCTGAAGCAGCGAGTCATTAATCTCAATCTGAAGGTGGTCTTGATTCGTTATAGCTTGTGCCAACACATTGTCGGTGGGATATTCAAGTGCAAGACGAAATAGCTTTCTCGCTTCCTTGAAGTTACCCTGATATAGCTCTGCACCTCCAACTGCGCCAGCGAGCTCCGTAACGTCTCTACTTTTGAAAGATTTGATGGCCAGGGCTCGCTGAGCTTTACGGAGCTGAGTAGACGGAGACCCCGTAATCTGCGCCGTTGCAATCTCCGAAGCCATAAGCCAGGGATCAGCTGCGGTGCGTGGCGCCTTCTTAATGAAGGCATGGGCCTTGTCGGGCATGCCAACATGAATCCAATAGCGCGTTACAGCACGAAGTACATGCACGGAATCGGGAGAAATTTGATGCGCTACCATCAGTGCGCGATGGGCTGCGCGCTGCTTTCCCACTGCAAGGTGGTGCTGAGCCAGATCCACAAGCGCAATTACGTCATTAGGCGTGTTGCTCAACAGAGCTCTCAAACCACGAACGCTCTTGGCCACTTCTGAGTCGCGCCACAGAAACGCTTCGCTAGCACCTGACTTAAGAATTTCCTGGGCTACGAGCTTCATTGCCGAGGTGGCTTGTGGTGACTTCAGCGCTGCCTCAGCTGCAGGTACGAGGCGAACATGCTGGCGGGTATCCATGCCGAACGCGAGAAGATCTGCAAGGTCACCGATAGACTTGCTTTGCTCCCATGTCCATATTGCAATATCGACAGCCTCATCGCTTGTTGGAATAGGTACAAATGACTTAACAGACTGGACGAGCCCGAGCATTTCCGGCTGGTTCAAGGAAAACCGAGCCTTGCGCCACTTGGGAATGAGCCTGCGAGTGGGGAGTAACCTGTTCATTTGGGTTTCACGCTGAGGCGCTCATATAGTTGTGCCCGCTGGGCGAGACGCTCCAAGCGAGACTGAATTCTGTCGATGCCGACGGAGCCAGCACGCCGTGCACTTGGCTCACCACGTAACTTCGGATCAGGCTCAGTTAACCAACGGACGATATCACCCAGCTCTTGGCGCAATTCGGCGGGAAAAGTTGGAATGACCTGGTTTTCGAGCACACTATTGCGTGTGTAACGGATGATGTCCAGCAACTCACGATAAGGTCCAACAAAGCCACCGGCTCCATGCCGGTATTCAGGCGGCAGCGAGTTCGTCACGCGCTCAGTTAGGGACGCCCCAGAAAAAAGGAAACTCACGAGGTTTCCGAGCATGTAAGCGTCAGCTGCAGTCCTACGGTTTTGCCATTCCGGCTCCTCCCAGCCATAGAGCACTTCCAGCGGCTTGTGCCTTGGATCGCCTGCCCATCCATATCCATCGAAAGGCCCTGTCCCAGATTTGGTTACTGCCCGGCCCAGGTCACCCAGCTTGATATTGTGTGAGACTCCATTGCTCGGAAACCGAATGACATTTGAAGGCTTGATATCGTTGTGCGCGAGTTGAGCGCGCTCCATCTGTACGATGGCAAGCGCAACCTCTCTCAACACCCACAGCTTCCAGTACGGACTCCGGTCAGGACGGAAATCGACATGACTTTTTATGTCGCCATCGCCACGCTCTAGCACGAGACAGAGATAGTTGTAAGGATCTGGATTTGTGGGAATTTGAAATGCCAGTTGACCGTGACCAACCATGCGAACGACTTTAGACATTCGCATGCACGCCTTATGCATGACCACCTCAAACTCTGCCAATTCGAGCAGTTGACGCAACTGACTCAAATCACTCATGCGACTGCGGAAGTCCACAACCTTAACGAACCTTCGCGAGCCATCGTCAAGGTCTGTCGCGGTGTAGCCAATGCCAAAATTACCTCCAGACTCTTGCTTCCCCTCGTGAAACTTCTCATCAAGCCGCCAACGCCCAGCAATGTTCACGCCTACCAGCGCATCCGCTTTGGGGATCTCAGCGACCTGTTGAATATCGTTGAATTCCACGGCACCGTTGCCGCCTTGACCTGTAGCCATCCTTAGACTTCTCCCCGCACGCTGTTGATTGCCTTAAAACATGTTACTGCTAAAGAGTAACAAGGATTTCCGCTGTGCCAATGCTGACCGAATGGGAGGCCACTTCTGCTGCAAAGTTGCCACTGATCAAGTCGACTACATATGTTTCAGAGAAATCTCGAAAGGTCACTTTTACGAGATTAGTTTCGAAATAGAAAAAGACTACAAATAAATTAAAAAAACCAAGTTCACATCCCTCATGCTGATGCAGCGACAAGGTCCAACCCAATCCTTAAAACCCGCATGAATGCTGGCCTCAGCTCATGGACACGTCCACAAGCCAACAGAGAAAAAAGAGAGAAATGTGCTCTCTGAGGACAAAATTCGGGGAATTCTGACCCGTCGCGTCCACAAGGCAAAACGCGAAAGCCCGCAGAAACAGGGCCTTCCGTGAAAGAAAAAGGGGGACAGAGAAAATCTGTCCCCCGTGTGTGGTGGAGCTGGGGGGATTTGAACCCCCGTCCACAAGCCTTTTTCGTACAGTTCTACATGTGTAGTCGTCTGATTTGGATCTCGCCGTGTGCGTCGCGCAGCGACACGCTACGCACCCAGCCAGCACCCTTTTTTCTCACACCACCTCAAGGTACCCGAGGTGATGCCAGCCCATATGTTTTCCCTTGCAGTTAGGAAGTCTTGCGACCCCCTAAC
>Ga0228702_1002536_pt1 | contig 10384 bp, 10 predicted proteins | sample McNCre217_Aug_MG_2_FD_178018 | JGI IMG/M metagenome (GOLD analysis project Ga0228702, IMG submission 178018) | Freshwater microbial communities from McNutts Creek, Athens, Georgia, United States - 20-17_Aug_MG | ecosystem: Environmental > Aquatic > Freshwater > Creek | place: USA: Georgia... | reverse complement strand
GGTGAGTGTTGCTGGCAGCACGTCACCTTCGGTCTTGATTAGGCGCTTGTAGGTTGTAACGCCGTCCGTGGTTGAGTCGGCAACGTATGCACCAGCTTCATAACCAGTCACGTAATACTGCGAAGCCAGGTCACCCTTCAGACCAGAGTCAGTAAGGAATAGCATGTAGTCGGAGCCAACTTTAAGAACGTTCGACTTGTCTTGGTTGGATGTTGAAGTGTACATGCGAACGACAACGGTTGACTTGCCACCAGGTACCGCACCAGCAAGTACGGTTTTGATTTCGAAGGTTGATTCCAGAACCGGAGCATCCTTCACCGCATCGGTGACGATTTCTTCCTTGACTACGGTGCCAGTCACAACAAGGTTGCTGCTGTCGATTAGCTCGCCAATGTTTTGGAAGCTTTGCACACGATCAACAATTGTATGCAATACCTGTGTTGACGAAGATACTTTGGCAGAAGAAATATTGGCGTAGTTCAAGGCGCCTAGCCCTGCTGCAACACCTATTGCCACGACTGTTGTGATTTTTATTGCGTTTTTCATAGTTACCCCTTTGGTTTACATGGCCTTCTCGTCGACCGAAAATTCCACGGTTATGAAATGGATTTATAACCCCCTCATGGAACCAAGTTACCCATTATTTTTTTTTACACAAGCCAACTCAGGATATTCACAGGATTCGAATATTGGGAAAACGAACTACCTCTGAGGTTTGATTACGGTTACCGGAATCGTTCCGGTTGGTGGGAAGTCGATTACGTTTTCAACTTCGCGCTTTTTGGCTTTTTTGCCAACGATGTTTTGGATGAATCCGGAGGCGAAGTAGGTAGCTACTGGGAAACCCATGGCCACAACTAGGCCGAAGGTGTCGGCCAGGGTTCCCATGAGGCCTTTGGCGCCGATGAAGATTAGCGATGTCACCAAGTTCATTCTGGCGAGGGCCTGAGTCGATGGAATTTCTCGGATGTGGCTGGCAGCAGAGTAGAAAGCCGGAACCATGATTGATTCGCCAAGACCCGCGATGAAAAAGAAGAACGCTTGAACGCTAACCGCGAGCAGTTCGTTGATCGGTAGTAGAACAAGACCGAGAACGAGGCCGGCGGTCATTGCGACACCGCCCGCATAGCCACCGATGCTTGCTGCCTTGTTCACGTGAATCTTCTCGGAGACCCTGCCGGTTAGGAATCGGCCGATGATCATGGCTGCTGCAAAACCGGTGAATGGGATCGAGATAAGGGCTGGTGTTAGGTGAAGAACCTTGGTTGAGTAGACGCTCATCCAGTCGCCCATGACCAACTCTGGCCAAATACCAACGAACATTCCAATTGCAAGAAGCCAAACAAACCTTGGAGTTTTTAGCCAAGAGGTTTTTACCTGAGCCTTCTCTCGAATCTGGCTCATCTTCTCTTCGTCGCGACTCATGAGCTTCGAGTTGAAGTAGAGGTGAGCGGCAAAGCCAAGCGCTGCGATGATTCCCATGTGCCAGGCGAGCGGAAGGAAACTGGCGAGAATACCGGCAACGACGGAAGCTACTCCGACACCGAGAGACCAGGCTCCGTGAATCGAGCCGAGGATTACCTTCTTCATGCGGTGTTGAACCATGAGCGATTGGCCGTTGGCACCATTGTTATAGAGGCTGAAGAAGAAGGCCTGGATGAGGGTAATTACGAAGTAGACCCAGTAGTTGGTGATTAGCGGCAACGAACCTTGGATTACCGTTGCAGCTAAAGTTCCGAATCTCGTAACCGCGGTGGTTCCAAAACGGAGTACTAGGCGGTGAGCAAAGAGCAGAGCAATCATGCTTCCGGTGCCCGTGAGGCCGGTGATGGTTCCCCAGATGGCGAGGTTGTTGGAAAGACCTAGATTGTTGATGATCTCCGGGATTCGAACGATGATGGCGGTGGTGACAAGCGCTTGGGTGAAGAAGGTTCCAACCATCGCCTTACGGATAACCTCCGCACGTACCATGGAAATCTTTTGGGCGGCCATTAACTTGCCCGATCAACTACTGCGTTCGCGAAGGTGACCAGCGCGCTCTTGACCGAACCGTTGGGCAGAGGTTCGATGGCATCGATAGCCTTTTGAGCCCAGGATCTGGCGACTAGCTCTGCTTCGGCGGTGACGCTGTTCTCGCGAAGTTCCTTCACGACTGCGGCGAGGTCTTCGTCGCTGCTAAGGTCGCCGTCGATTTTGCTTAGGAGCGATTTGGCGCTTTCGTCAGTTTCAGCCATCTTACGAAGCATTAGTACCGGCAGCGTTGGAACACCGGCACGAAGATCGGTGCCAGGGGTCTTGCCTGAAGGTCCCGCCTCCGAGATGTCGATAACGTCGTCGATGAGTTGGAAGGCAACACCGATGGCCTCACCGAAGTCGCGAAGCGGCTGGAGGTATTTAGGGTCGGCGTTTGAAGACATGAGACCGAGTTCGGCAGAAGCTGCGATGAGCGAGCCGGTCTTGTCGGCGAGAACCTGAATGTAGTGCTCGGTTGGATCATCGGTTTCGAGAGGGCCAACGGTTTCGTGCATCTGGCCGAGGCAGAGGCGTTCGAAGGTGTGAGCCTGAAGGGCGATAGTCTCTTGGCCCATCCTCGCCGCAACCTGGCTGGCCCTGGCAAAAAGTAGGTCGCCGGTGAGGATGGCGATGGAGTTACCCCAGATTTGGTGAGCAGTTGGAACGCCTCTTCTGGTTGGGGCTTCGTCCATAACGTCGTCGTGGTAAAGGGTTGCTAGGTGCGTAAGTTCAACAACAACTGCAGCCTCGACAACGGCCTGGGTGGTTCCGTCGCCAAGCTCGGCTGCGAGCATCACCAACACCGGGCGAATGCGCTTACCGCCGGCCTGAACTAGGTGAGCGGCTGCGTCCTTGGCAACGGGATCGGTGTGAGTGGTTGCTTCTAGCAAACCGGCTTCGACAAGTTCGAGACCGGCCTCAAGTTTTTTGAGCAGTGCCAAATCGGCGACGTTACGAAACTGCTTAGGCAGTGAAAACTTCACTTATTGCTCGATTCAGGCTTGAAGCCAATGTGAATGGCAACGACGCCAAAACTTAGGTTCTTGAATTCAACCTTCTTGAAACCAACCTTCTCGAGCTGTTTCGCAAGTTGCTCTTGGCTTGGCCAGGCGTTGATCGACTCGGCAAGGTAGGAATAGGCTTCCGGGGTCTTGCTAGCAAGGCCGGAAAGTCTCGGCAGAATCTGGTTGAGATAGAAGTTATAGAAACCGCGGAACACGGGAAGGGTGACCTTCGAGAATTCGCAGATGACCACACGGCCGCCAGGTTTTAGAACCCTGTGCATTTCACTTAGTGCCTTGTTTACATCGACGACGTTACGAAGTCCAAACGAGATGGTCACCGCGTCGACGGTTTCTTTGCTGAACGGCAACTTGGTTGCGTCGGCGAAACGGAAGTCAAGTTCTGGATGACGCTTGCGGCCTTCTGCCAGCATGCCTTCCGAGAAGTCGGTGGCGATTACCTTGATTCCAGGCCCGGTGAAGGCAACGGAAGAGGACCCAGTGCCGGCTGCGAGGTCGAGAATAGTTTGACCCTTTTTGGCTGCCACTTGCGCCGCAACCTTCGAGCGCCAAAGGCGCGACTGCCCAAGGGAAAGCAGGTCGTTGGTCAGATCGTATGTGGGTGCCACTTCGTCGAACATTGCTGCAACCTGGGCTGGTTGTTTATCGAGATTGGCTTTACTCACTAAACCAGTTTACAAGCGTGAGCAAGGCACGTAAATTGCCTACTTGTCGCTGTAGAAGTAGTCGTACTTTCCTTCGCGACGAAGTTGGAAGGTGCGAACAGCGGTGTATCCGGCGAGGCCGGCAGCCGAGACGGCAAGGAAGCCGAGGGCGAAGTAGGCGATGTTCAAGAACTCTTCAGCAGGGGTTCCGTGAGTAACGCGAACCTTGTCGATCTCAACCGGGTTCGACTGGTGTGGGCGGAAACCCTTTAGTGGGGTATTTGTGCCAGGGTCGTTCGCGCCAACCACCATGAGATCGCCGGTTGGATCAACGGTTGGGTTGGTGCCGGCCGAGGTGCCACTCAGGGCAGCCTTGGTTCCCGTGATTCCGGTTCCGGTGCTGGTTGAAGTTGAAGGCTTCTTGGAAGGTTTTGGAATCTGCGTTGTTCCACCGGTTGTCGATGGGACTCGGTCGCCAGGCACAATGACCACAGGCGGAATGTAGTGATCCTCGCTGTCGTCGGAGCCTTCAATTTCGTTGCTGTCTGAGCTGTCGTCTCGGTGGAAACCAACGTTTACCTGAGAAATTGGAGTTGACTTGCTAGCGGCGTGACTTGCTGCCTGAGCAGCGACAGGTGCGAAGAGAATGCCGAATGCGACAGCTGAAACAAGCAGAACTGTTTTCGGTTGGAACACCTTGACACACCTCCTAACACCTAGACTCGAATGTGCCTTCAAATCAAATTTAGACCCCGAAATCAGTGAATAGAAGGCTAATAGCAGGTTCACAGAAAAGACTCAGCGAAGGGAAAACCATGACCAGAGTGGTGACTTCTTCGCTTCCCGAGGCTATCGGTCGGGAACTGTTAGACCTCATGCCGGAAGGATCGATGACCTTCGTTCGTCACGGCGAGGGAATGATTGGTTGGGGCGAGGCAAAGCGCTTGAGCGCCACCGGCCCTGGCCGCATAGGCGACCTATCGGCAGCCTGGCGAGAGTACTCGGCAGAGCTAGAAGTTGTTGACACGGTAAACCTCAGTGGTACCGGCCCGGTTGCCTTCGGCAGCATCGCTTTCGATGAGACATCGGCGGCAAAGAGTATTTTGATCATGCCAAAAGTTTTGATTGGTCGCCGCGACGACCGCTGGTGGATCACAGTCGTTGACGATGCCAAACTGCCTGCTGCGACGGTTGTTGAAGGACAGCAATCGGTTGAGTTGCACTCGGGAAGCCTCGACCGAGAAGGCTTCGTGAAACTGGTAAATCGTGCCGTGGACGAGATTCGTTCCGGAAGCCTCGAAAAGGTTGTTTTTGCGAGAGACCTGGTTGGCTCGCTTCCTTCTGGTTTCGATGTTAGACCCGCGCTTCGCAAGCTTTCGAGCCGCTACCCAACCTGCTGGATCTATAACGTCGACGGCATGTTTGGCGCCTCACCGGAACTACTGGTTCGTGTTTCGCACGGGCAAGTTTCGGCTCGCGTCTTGGCGGGCACAGCCGCTCGCGGCACCGACCCGGCGGTGGATCAAGCGATTGCAAAGGGCCTTGCCGCATCTTCGAAGAACGTTGTTGAGCACAGGTTTGCAGTGCAGTCTTTGGTTCGGGCCCTCGAGCCGTTCTGCGAGCACGTTGATGCAGACACCGAACCGTTCAGCCTTGCGCTGCCGAACCTTTGGCACCTTGCCAGCGACGTGCACGGTGTTCTCGGTTCGAACTACTCTGCGCTGGATCTTGCCAGCGCTCTGCACCCAACCGCGGCCGTCGCCGGAACGCCACGTACCGAGGCTCAGGCGATGATTCGCGAGCTCGAACCGTTCGATCGCGGTCGTTACGCCGGGCCAGTTGGATGGATCGGCGCCGATGGCGACGGGGAGTGGGTCATCGCACTTAGAGGTGCTCAGATTGATGGCGACCGGGTTACCGCTTTCGCGGGCTGCGGGCTAGTTGCCGAATCGGATGGGGAGTCTGAGTTGATCGAAACCGACCTAAAGTTTCAGCCCATTGTATGGGCTCTCAGCTAGCTCAACCTCGATCAGCACTCGTCCGCGAATTTGCAGAGCACCTTCCAACTCTCGAACGTTGGTTACCTTCGCATACTGCCAGTCGAAGGCCTTGGCGAGAGGTTCAAAATACACCAGCTGAGGCGTTCTGAATACTCGCTCGAAGTTGTCGTGCGAAAGAATCTTGGCTGGTTCCAACTTTTCGAAGATGCTACCGCCGTGGTCGTTCGCAACGATTAGCTGCAGGTCAAGTGGGCCATCTTTAGGGTCGATTGCTAGCGCCCCAACATCGTGAAGCAGAGTCAGGTCACCGAGAACCACCCTGGTTCGAGACCTGGTTGCCAACGCTATTCCGGTCGCGGTGGAAACAGTTCCGTCGATGCCTGCAAGACCGCGGTTTGAGTAGACTGCAATGTTTTTCGCGGGTGCCCAGCGGTCGGCTTCGCGAATCATTCGAGATGCACCGAGTACCAGTTGGTCTCCAGGTTCGATTGCCTGCCACACCTTGGCGATGATGTCTTCTCTGGAAATCTCGGCATCTTCAACCGGGGCGTCGACGGCTTCTAACTGATCGGCCACTCTCCAAAGTTCCAGCCAGCCGTCCGGGCCTTCGGCATTCATGGTTACTTCGTCGACGAACAGCGAGGCCCTGCGCGAAACATCGAAGTGACCCATGGTTCTCGACTTAATTACAACGACCTCAACGGTTGGGTTGTTGAGCAGACTGATGATTGGCCGCGTTAGCGTTGGCTTTCCGAAGACGATTGCCCTGCCGATTTGGTCGGGAAGCATTGGGTCTGTTGCCAAAATGTTTGAGTAGGCCAAGATGGCGTTTTCGCCGAAACGCGCTTGCGAGGAAGGTTCTGCGAATAGCGGCAACCCAAACGCTTCCGCGAGTTCTACGGCTGCCTCGCCGGCCCCGGCACCCGCGATGACCACGGTTGCAACCGAGCCATCGAGAATCGCAAAGTCTGGCTCAGGTTTCTTAAGGGTGATCTCGATTGGCGGAAGTTCGATCTTCGAGGTGTCAACATCCGCAGAAGAAAGGGGCTCCCGGAAGGCGAGGTTCAGCTGAACCGGCCCTGGCCTGAGCTCCCCGGTGCCCAGGGCTAACGTTACCGCCGACTGCACGAGGTCGATGGTCTTGGCCAAGCCCCAGTCTTCGTGGGTTGGGGCATCAACATCGATGACCGCACGCACTGCTTCGTCGAAGATTCCAACCTGCTTCGTGGTTTGGTTTGCGCCAACACCTCGAAGTTCTTCTGGTCGGTCTGCTGTTAGCAGGATAAGCGGAACACCCGAGTGATGGGCTTCGAGCACGGCCGGGTGCAGGTTGGCAACTGCGGTTCCAGAAGTGGTGATGATGATGCTCGGTTTGCCACTGGCTAGGCTCGCGCCGAGAGCGGTGAACCCAAGCGAACGTTCGTCGATGCGCACGTAAAGGTCGGCTTTGTCGGCGGCTGCCAACTGTTGCGCGGCAATGGCAAGGGCCTGCGACCTCGCGCCTGGGGCGAGGAAGATCTGGTCAACGCCTGCCGCCACGAATCCCGCGAGCAGGTGAGAAGCAAACTGCTGAGCCGGCGACTGCGGTAATTGATTCATTTCTCCCCCGGTTCGTCGTTTAGACGCTTGCGCAATTCTCTCAAGAATTCCGGGTCGTCGTCTGGTGCAACAGACCTAAATCTTGATTGCCCAGTAGAAACCGGGCGTCCGATGAATAAGTAAAGAATGGCACCAACCATTGGCACCAGAAGAATTATGGCGATCCAAGCGAATTTGGAAAGCACTCGAACCTGCGAAGAATTGGCGCTGATGGCGTAGACGGTAGCAAAAACCGTTAGCACCAACCAGGCCACAACGGCGTAGATAACAAAACGCATAAGTCCACCCTATGCTCACGCCTAGACTTTATAAATATGAAGAACCCGATACTTATTTACACATTGGCTCGACTCGGGGTTTTTTCGGTGCTGCTCACCATCATGCTCTTGGCCGGATTTCCGCCGCTTTGGGCAGCGCTGTTCTCGGCAATGCTGAGCCTTGCCTTTTCACTGATCTTCCTACGACATTCGCGCGAGGCCAGCAGCGCCAAGCTCTATGACTCGGTTCACAAACCTAAAAAGACCGCCGACGAAAAGGCAGAAGACGAATAGTCTTCTAGAAAATACGCCACATTCCGAAACCAACCAGAACCGCGAAGATTATTGCGGCCAGACTGGTTAGTTTTAGAGCGGTGATTTGCTCCGGCGGGGTTTTTGCCGTGGAAACGATTAGCGTTAGCGGAATCAACAGGAACACCAAAAGCAGCGGCATGAAGAATGCACCGTTCATCTTGAACAAAATAAACGTGTAGTTGATTGCCAGCGGAAGCCAAATCATGGCGAAGTAGATGCCCTTAGCAGCGGTTTTCCCGAGACGTACGGCAAGCGTGTTTTTCCCTGAAAGTTTGTCGGTCTCGATATCACGAATGTTGTTGATCATCAGAACAGCGGCCGCGTAAAGACCTAGTCCGATAGCCGCCGGTGCCACCCAAAGCCAAACCTCTGGAATCTTCGTGATGGCTGGAAACTGCACCAGGATGGTTCCGCAAACCGCTACTGGTCCAAAGAAAATGAAGACCACTAGTTCGCCTAGACCCGCATAACCGTAAGGTCTCTTTCCGCCGGTGTAGTACCAGGCGGCAATAATCGCAACTGCTCCAACCGCAAGCAACCACCACAGTCCGCTGATGGCGACAATGGCTAGGCCCGCGGCTGCGGCAACACCGAAGAAAATGAACGCGGCGTGCTTTACCTTTTTGGCTGGAACCTGCTTTGAGCCGGTGAGACGCATCGGTCCAACGCGATGGTCGTCGGTGCCTCGCACGCCGTCAGAATAGTCGTTCGCGTAGTTCACACCAATCTGGAGGCTAAGTGAGACAACCAGAGCGAGTGCCGTTAGCAGCGGATTGAACGCCTGAAGTGCGCTTGCAGCACCCGAGGCAACGATGATCGGAGCCACCGCCAACGGCAACGTTCTTACCCTGGCACCGGCGATCCAAAGCTTTGCTCTCGATTTCGATTTAGCCAAGATCTTCTCCAAACTGGTTTGCCAACACGCTCAAGAATTGTAAGTCCGGCTTGCCGCTTGCCAGCTTCGGAATGGTCTCGGACTGCTTCCAAGAGCCTGACTTTGCAGCAAGTCCGAGGTTTGCCGCGGCGTGTGTTGAATCGAATTCAAACCCGTTTTCCATTACCAGGAAACAGGTGAAACTTTGACCAAATTTCTCGTGATCAACCTCAACAGCGGCAGCCTCAATGACGCCTGGTTGTGCCAACGCCCAAGCTTCAACGCGCTCGAGGGAAACCTTTACTCCCCCTGAATTGATGACTCGATCCGCGCGACCGGCGATTACCAGCTGCCCGTTTAGCCAAGCCCCGATGTCGCTGGTTTGGAAGGGTCTGGCGCAGTTATTGGCAAGGGTCGGTGAGTCGATCGAGATTAGCCCGTCTTCGTTAAGAAAAACCGTGACGCCGTCCAGCGGGATGCCGTTATAGACAACACCGCCAGCCGTTTCCGCCATTCCGTAGGTGACCACGATGTTTAGGTTTAGCGAGATCGCCAGTTCCAATGATTCGAGCCTAGGCATTTGACCGCCGAGCAGAATCGCGTTGAAGCGTTGAAGCACACGAAGAACGTGATCGTCGTGTTTGGCGGCGGCCAGCAGCAGATCGAACTGGGTGGGCACCAGCGACACATAGCGAAGCTCGCCGGTCATCATTCCGGCAGCCCGAGAGAACCCTTCGGAGGTAAAACCAACTGCCGTATTCATGATTATCGGTTGGGTTTCCGCAACCACCGAGCGAACCAAAACCTGAATGCCAGCGATGTACTCGAGCGGAAGACAGGAGAGCCACTGACCGTGGCCACCAAGACGCTCGGCAGAAAGATCCGCGGCAGTCTTCAGCGCTTCAACGGACAGTTCAATGCGTTTTGGGGTTCCCGTCGAACCGCTGGAAAAAACCACAAGCCCAACATCGTCGCCAACTGATTCTTCACCGTGCGAGGTGTGAGGTTCAACAATCTGAACCGCCAATTTTCCTGAAAACATTTCGGTTAGAGCAATCAGGGCTGTGACCGGCTCACCGGCGGAAACAAACTTGGTCGGCTTCATGAAACGAAATTACTTGCTAGAAGTACCAGGGATAGCTCGACCAGTCTGGGCTTCGACGTTCAAGGAACGAATCGCGGCCCTCGGCTGCCTCGCCGGTGCCGTAGGCGAGACGCGTGGCTTCACCAGCGAAAAGCTGTTGACCAACCAGGCCGTCGTCAACAGCATTGAATGCGTACTTGAGCATTCGAATCGACTGCGGACTCTGAGCAAGGATTCGCTCGGCCCACTCGATTCCGGCACGCTCGAGGTCTTCGTGGTCAACGACCTTGTTCACAACACCCATTTGTAAAGCACGCTCGGCGTCATACTCCTCCGCAAGGAAGAAGATTTCACGAGCAACCTTTTGGCCAACCTGCTTGGCGAGATATGCGCTTCCAAAACCGCCGTCGAAGCTGGCAACCGTGGCATCGGTTTGTTTGAACCTCGCATGCTGGCGCGAGGCGATCGAAAGGTCGGCAATCACGTTGAGCGAGTGCCCGCCACCTGCTGCCCAACCGGAGACCAGGGCGATGACAACCTTCGGCATGAATCGAATCAAGCGCTGGGTTTCGAGAA
>Ga0228702_1002531_pt1 | contig 10406 bp, 11 predicted proteins | sample McNCre217_Aug_MG_2_FD_178018 | JGI IMG/M metagenome (GOLD analysis project Ga0228702, IMG submission 178018) | Freshwater microbial communities from McNutts Creek, Athens, Georgia, United States - 20-17_Aug_MG | ecosystem: Environmental > Aquatic > Freshwater > Creek | place: USA: Georgia... | reverse complement strand
CCGCGCCGCGTGGCTTTTGCGCGGGCGTGGACCGCGCCATCGACATCGTGGACCGTGCGCTCGACAAGTTTGGTGCGCCCGTGTACGTGCGCCACGAAATCGTGCACAACACCTTTGTGGTGGCTGACCTCAAAAGCCGCGGTGCCATCTTCATCGAAGACTTGGCCGAAGTGCCCGCAGGCGCCACGCTGGTGTTCAGCGCGCATGGCGTGCCCAAGTCGGTGGAAGAAGAAGCGGCGCGCCGCGGCTTCAACGTGTTTGACGCCACCTGCCCCTTGGTCACCAAGGTGCACGTCGAAGTGGCCAAGCTGCACAAAGAGGGCTTCGAGTTCATCATGATTGGCCACAAAGGCCACCCCGAAGTCGAAGGCACGATGGGCCAGTTGCTCGATGGCATTTACTTGGTGGAAGACGTCGAAGACGTGGCCAAGGTCAACCCAAAGCAAACCGAACGCTTGGCCGTGGTGACGCAAACCACCTTGAGCGTGGACGACGCGGCGCACATCACAGCAGCGGTGGTGGCGCGTTTTCCCAACATTCGCAAACCCAAGATGCAAGACATTTGCTACGCCACCCAAAACCGCCAAGACGCGGTGAAGGTGTTGAGCAAAGAGGTCGAAATGGTCATCGTGGTGGGCAGCCCCACCAGCTCCAACAGCAACCGCTTGCGCGATGTGGCCGAACGCTCCGGTGTACCCAGCTACATGGTGGACAACGCAGACGAGCTGCAAGAAGTCTGGTTCGCTGGCAAAACTTGCGTGGGCTTGACCGCAGGTGCATCGGCCCCTGACATCTTGGTGCAACAAGTCATTGCCCGCATGCGCGCTTTGGGCGCGGTGTCGGTGCGCACGCTTGATGGCGTGGAAGAAACCATCAAATTCCCGCTCCCCAAGGGACTGAAATAAATATTCAAAGGACGAAGTACATGCTCGACATCAACCAATTGCGCCGCGACCTGCCCAGCGTCATTTCCAAACTCGAAACCCGCAAAAATCCCCAAGTGTTTTTGAACGTCGAGGCTTATCAAGCTTTAGAGGCCGAGCGCAAAACCTTGCAAACGCGCACAGAAGAATTGCAAGCCAGCCGCAATGCGCTGTCTAAGCAAATCGGCATGCTCAAAGCCAAAGGCGAGAGTGCCGACGGTGTGATGGCCCAAGTGGCCGACATCAAAACCGAACTCGACACTTCTGCGGTTCGCTTAGATGCCTTGCAAGCCGAGCTGCAAACCTTGTTGTTGGCTGTGCCCAACTTGCCGCACGACAGCGTGCCCACTGGCGAAGACGAACACGGCAACGTGGTGCTCCGCAGCTGGAGCCCCACCGGCACCGAGCCAGCGCCCTTGGGCTTCGAGCCCAAAGACCATGTGGACTTGGGCGAGCCTTTGGGCCTCGACTTTGAAATGGGCGTCAAACTCTCGGGCTCACGCTTCACCGTGATGAAGGGCCAGATTGCCCGCATGCACCGCGCGCTCGCGCAATTCATGCTCGATGTGCAAACGCAAGAGCACGGCTATACCGAGTGCTACACGCCGTACATCGTCAACGCCGACAGCCTCAAAGGTACCGGCCAGTTGCCCAAGTTTGAAGAAGATTTGTTTGCCGCCAAGAAGGGCGGCCAAGAAGGTGAAGCCACCAGCGAAAGCACGGCGCTCTACCTCATCCCCACCAGCGAAGTGCCCTTGACCAACTTTGTGCGCGACGTGGTGATGGCCGAAAACGAATTGCCCATCAAGCTCACCGCGCACACCCCATGCTTCCGCTCAGAGGCGGGTAGCGCAGGGCGCGACACACGCGGCTTGATTCGCCAACACCAATTCGACAAAGTGGAAATGGTGCAAATCGTGCACCCCGACAAGAGCTACGAGACCTTGGAAGAAATGACCGGCCACGCCGAAGCCGTGTTGCAAAAGTTGGGCTTGCCCTACCGCGTGATGTTGCTCTGCACCGGCGACATGGGTTTTGGTGCGACGAAGACCCACGACCTCGAAGTGTGGCTGCCCGCGCAAAACACCTACCGAGAAATCAGCTCGGTCTCCAACTGCGAAGCCTTCCAAGCGCGCCGCTTGCAAGCGCGTTTTAAAAATGCCCAAGGCAAAAACGAACTCGTGCACACCTTGAACGGTTCCGGCTTGGCGGTGGGCCGAACCTTGGTGGCTGTGTTGGAGAATTACCAACAAGCCGATGGCAGCATCCGCGTGCCTGAAGCCCTGCGCCCCTACATGGGTGGCGTGGCCGAACTGCGTGGTTGATACAGTCATCAAAACTTGAAGGGATGCGTGCTGTGAAAAAACTACTTCTTTTGTGTGTTGTGGCTTTGCTGACAGCCTGTGGCACCACCAACGATGCCCAAAACAATGGTGAGAACAGCCAGCGTCCCAGCATGGACCAGTTTGGCCGCATGCCTTTGCCCACCGGCACCAAGCTGCGCACCGCAGACTCTTTGATTTTTGGTGTGGGCGAGGGCTGGCTGGGGCGTGCGGTGTTTGAGCTGCCTAACGATGCCAACGCCAGCTACAACTTCTTTGCCGAGCAAATGCCCCGACAAGGCTGGACCATGGTGGCGTCGGTGCGTGGCAAGAAGAGTTTGCTCGTTTTCACTCGTGCTGAACGCTCGGCTACGATTGAAATTGAAGACAGCGGCTTGTTCAGCGGTTCGTTGGCTTGGATGACCGTCAGCCCCGTGGGCAGCAACGCGGGCGCGCCCGCTGGTGCGGGCGTGGTGGTGCAGCCCTTAGGCGGCGCTGGCGCACGCCGCCCCTGATAGAATTGCGGCTTCGACAAACGACACCGAATCAGGAGAAGTGGCAGAGTGGTCGAATGTACTTGACTCGAAATCAAGCGTAGGGGCGACCCTACCGAGGGTTCGAATCCCTCCTTCTCCGCCATCATGTAAAAACCCTTTAAGAACGTTGTTTTTAAAGGGTTTTTTACTTTTTGCCATTTTGGCTTTACCACATGTTTTCACCACATGTATTCTCTGTCAGGCTGTTGTACCTGCGTCACGAATGCCAATGATGTTGGCTCTAGATACATTGAACTGACGTGCCACGGCACTCACAGACTGACCAGCATTGAGCATTGATCGAATCTCAATTCTTTGTTGGTCATTGGTTTTAGATGGTCTTCCAAGAGTTTTTCCTTGGGCTTTGGCTCGTTCAAGTCCAGCTTGGGTACGCTCAACCAACAAGTCACGTTCCATTTCAGCCACGGCAACCAACATGGTTAATAACAGCTTTCCAGCAACGGACGTAAGGTCAACTTTGCCAAGTTGCAGGACGATTACCTGTATGCCTCTCGAACCAAGCAGTCGAATGGTTTGAAGCACATCCACGGCATCTCGACCCAAGCGATCAAGCTTGGATACAACAAGAGTTTCACCGTCACGGATTTTGTCCAGTAGCAATGCAAACTGTGGTCGTTGTGATGCACTTGTCTTACCGCTAACACCTGTATCCGCAAACCAGTATTCAATCTTGAACCCAGCGGCTTCCAACTCAAGGCGTTGGTTCTCTGTATGTTGGGATGAAGTGCTGACACGACCATATCCAAAAACTGTCATCTCGATACCTTTAACTGTTGGAAAACGGTGTTAGTTTATCCAAACTGTTAGAAAGTGTCAGCCCCTACTTTGTTAACACTTGAAGGAACAATTTCACAGAGTGTTGGAAAAGGATCGTTAACTAACAGATCAACAACTTTTCTAACTCATCAATATGGAGGTACTTCACCGTCTTGATAGACGCAGGTCAGCAAGTTCGACTTCAACCAGCTTCACCATAGAGCTTGGTGCAACTTTCAATGCGTAGGCCAATTTGAAGACTGTAGAAATTGTTGGCTGGTATTTACCCAGCTCCATTAACGATACGTAGTTGCGTTGAAGCTCAGACTCGAAGCCTAGTGCCTCTTGTGACATGCCTGCCTCTTTGCGAAGTCGCTTGAGAACACGACCAAAGGCTTCTTGACAGTTAGGGGTTATTTCTCCACGCATATGTGGAGGAATGTCTCAATTTAGCTGAGAACAGTCTTCACCATATACTATGCAAAAATCAAAGGCTCATATAAAAAACAGTCTTGGGACTAACTCTGTCGAAATGGTTGCCAGAGGTTCGTAGCGGATTGCATAAGGTTTAAAGTGAATTTCAATCAAAAAATCAAATACGCTTTTCTTGGCATCATCTTTTCACTGGCAGTCGTACCTGTCGGCATCTGGGCATATGACGCTGTTTCGGTATCTTTCCGCAAAGGGGATGTACTTAGTGCATCCGTATTGAACAACGCCTTGCAAAACCTTAATAACGTAGTCTCTGGATACAAAAGTTCGGATGAAATCGTAGGCGTTTGGAGTTGCAAGATGTACATCGGTTCGGGATCATGCTCAACCATGTCAAATTTGGTAGCAACGGGTGATGGCGTTACATCTTCAGCAACACAGAACATCACATTTAGTTGTTCAGGTGGCACCTGCTCAGGCTATGCACAGAGCTTTGTCCCGTGGACATGCAACCCTAGCGTACCGAACCCATATACGTTTAACTATTCGTTAATGGGTAATGTGATTGCTAACGGCAGTGCTTCTGGCACATTCCAACAAATTCAAAAGTTAGGCCCGACAAGCTTCATTTGGAACACTGGCGGCCCAGTTAACGTGTGTACTTTGAATTCGGCAAAACCTGGCCCAGTGAATGACCTAACTTTAACGTCCTCAAGTTCAGGACAAACAAATCAGGTCAACCTTACTTGGTCAGATGTAAATGCAGACCAAACTGGATACATCGTAAACAGAAGTGATGATGGTGGAGCTACTTGGACAACAGTTGGCACCATATCAAACGCTAGTTCTATGTTCTTCACTGACAGCGTATCTTCTGGTTCTTACCAATATCAAGTATTTGCAACAAACAGCAACGGCACTTCTAGCGGTAGCAGTGTTGCTGCTGCAGCCTTTTAAATCTGCCTACGTATGAAACTATTTTTTATCTCATGCGTAATCGTCTTGATTGTTGGATGCGGTGGAGGTGGAGGCGACTCAGGTACCAACAACTCCAACAACTCCAATGGCGTCACAAACAACAACACTGCTAAGAACTCATTTGGTGGGGCTAAATTTGGATCAGCAACTTTTGGTCAATAGGTTGTTTGAGCTTCATGAATCCCGTGAACTGGTTTATCAGTCCCGAACAAAGCTTATCTAAGGCTGAGATCAAGGCTTGTGGAATGTTTGGCTTTGAACTGGTAGAAGAGGTTGTCACTGGCACCACTTTCTATCAGTCCAGCGACAACACGCTAGTGGGATCCCTTTGCCGAACGAGCAGCGGTGTCCGATTTGTTACCAGCAATCAAATTTTGCTGGCAATTGAAAACGAAGAAATTGAGACTGTTAGATCGCTTCCGATTGCTGCTCTCAATTGCTCACGTTGGCGACACCTAGGATGCAAAGCCTTGATCTTTACGATTTTTGGAACTACAGAAACCATAAATTTTGCAGTTCCAGATGCAGTTGCAAAGTCTTGGTCTGAGCACTTTCAATTTGCGTAGAAACAGGCATTACCAGCTTTATTCAATACGGCTTCAATTCCATAGACTTCAATGTTAGAAAGATGAAGTTCCAGTGCGTCCCGTGCCAAGGTCGACATTGGTATCTTGGTCTGCTTTGAAACATCTATGAAACGTTTGTGAAGTGCATGGCTGATGCGGATGGGGATACTAACTTTTGTTGCTGTGGTCATAGTTTTTATTAAATCCAATGCTGAGGCTAAGTGAAAGGGATTGAAGGATCAATCTTGATGTGCCGACAAGAGGTGCGCCAGCAAGTGAATTCAATCCTTCATGGTTATTTATCAAATGAGTGCAGAAGGATATTTCTGCTGTCAGACTGCATCTACCTATGGGTTCTAGCTTTAATGTGGCTATAGGCCATCCTGCAAGCTTCTAGCTTCCTTGCCAAGGACATGAATGGCTTGTCATGGCTTCGCTTCCACTTGTCAGGGAAGGTTAGGAAGTCTGGATAAGTTCGAATCATCTTTGAAGCGTATAGAACCCTCTTTGCGTCACATGGTTTCAGGTCTGACGTGAGGTAAGGGCCAAAGGCATTCTTTATGTCTGTTAGCGAGTTTTCACCAACGTGGTCATCGAACCAAGTCTTAGTGTCTGGATGGACTGCCAAGATCGTATGGTGATGCAATCTTGCGGCTTTGCCAAATTGCGTGAACTTGTCCTTTTTATGCTCATCAAGAAACGCATAGGCAATTGGTTGCTTTGATCTGTACTTTGCGTAATGGAACTTTCTGGTTTCCAACAGACTTGGTAACAGGTGTTGGGTGTAAAACTTGATGAAGCGATAGTTGACGTTCTTTGGGCTTAGATGGTGTTCGGTTGGCTTGTACGTCAATGTGAAGTGATAGAGCGCATAGCCTTGTTCGTATACAAGCTTGTAGAAGTAATCAGCAAGGCTCAGTCTCTTTAGGTCATGCTCATCCAAGTGCAAGTACCGAAGGTCAGTCTCGGTTAAACCCATTCGGAACAGATCAGTTCCTGTGAGCTGATAGTTCCATATTTCTTCACTGGTCATGCCAGTGGCTTTCAGTGAATCCTTCAACGATTGAAGATTAGGATGGTTAAACCCCAATTCCTCTAGGTTTGGTAATGATGGGTTGTAGATGTTCTTTGTTAACCACAATATCCAGTCTGTGTATTGTTCTTCATAGGATAAAACTCTTACTGGTTCTGGTTCTGGTTCTGGTTCTGGTTGTAGAAATGGTTCAAGATTGTTCATGTAATTCCTTTAGGCAATAGAAGATCTCATTGAACCCATGCAAGGTTCAATAGACAAAAGAGAAGCGCAGGTGAAAGCCACTCAAACGCAAACGTCTGAGTTATTTATGCTTTCAAGTGCTGTCACATGGATAAAAATCGGACTTTTTATGAAAAAAATCTAAAAATATCTAAAACCAGAAAATAAAGTTTGGGTATATGCGAAAATGTTATATAAAATTAGTAAATTATGATTTTTAACTATCAAAATTGAATCTTACATTTGCAATTGCAGACCTTTTTTGCTCAATGGAGCTTCCTTCGCTATAGACACCATAAGTCATGGTCTTTATTTCATGACCAACAATGTTGGCGGCAACGACTTCTGTTACATCTGCTTGATGTAGAAGTGTTGTGAAAGTCTTGCGAATCGAATGAAAGACATGTTGCTTTCCGTGGCCTAGTGCTTTCTTTAAGCGACCAAATCGTTTTCCAATTGCGTTAGAACGTACGCCGTACTTACTTTTAGCAAGGTTGCAAAGTATGTAACCATCACTTGAGCTTGTCTTTAATCGTTCAAATAGATTTTGAACATTCGGATGAATCGGAACAGTTCGAATGCCAGCTTCTGTCTTTGCGTCATTGATTGAAATTGTCAAATCGACAAGGTTAACCATCTCAATTTTTAAAGAGCACAGTTCTTCAATTCGTGCCCCTGTATAAGCCGCAAGTACGATCAGATCAGCAAGTTCTTGATCACCCTTTCTAAGCGCAACTTCATATAGTTGTTCGACTTGTTCTCTTGAAAAAGGACGCCAAGGATTCTTCTTGAAAATTGATTTGCCGTTCTTGCTATCGCTAACTTGATAGGCTTTTGGAACTTTGAAAGGTGAAACTTCATCTTCATCAACAACACCGACGTGTTGAAGGTACTTGTAGAAGTTGTTACTTGCACTAATGATTCGAGTCACAGATGATGCGCTAAGGCTGCGAGTGGAAGCAAGATTTTTTATCCAATTACTGCAAACTGGCTTGCTCAGTAACCTTGTGGTGGGAATGTCATCAGTAAGGAGCGATAAATCTCGCTTCATTTGATCGATGTTTTTCTTGGTTAAGTTCCTTGCGTGTTGATGGTTTTCCCAGCCATCGATGTATGACGTTAAAACCCTTTCATTGCCTTTGGCAACTTCCTTGAAGATATCCGCAACAATTTCATTGGTTTCTTGTTCAAGCCTATTGGCTTCGTCTTCAAGAACTTCATCAAAAAGCACTTTAGGTGTTGAATTGCGAATCTTGTTGAGTTCTAGTGCTGAATGAAGCACGGGGCTTGATGAATCTTGTCGTGCATTCGCAATCTCGGATTGCCATTGGATAACAAACAACTCGGCCTTTGTTTGTGCAAGACGAAGATTTGAAGTTCCAGTGGTTTTGAAAAACTTCTTTTTGCCTAGGATTAAGCGAACATCTGTGGGAACCGTCAGAACGGCATAATAGGTTTTATGCCTTAGTTCAAGGTGTTGGGCTCGAAAGGATTTTTGTGCCATTGAAAGTCTTTGTTACCACATGTTTTTACCACATGATGTGGGCTACAATAGCATTGAACGTAATGTTTTCTAACAATTTGACACTGAGTAAGAGAATCCCTCCTTCTCCGCCAAATCGAAAAAGCCGTTCGTTGACGAACGGCTTTTTTCTTATTCGGTTGTCAGTCTCACAGGGCGACACATGCCGCAACTTGCGCCATCTTCCAAGCTAGACCTTCTGCGCTACGTGGCCAAGTGGGTGGCTTTGGCGACGGTGGTGGCCGCACTGGCTGGTTCTGCCTCTGCCCTTTTCCTCTTCGCCCTCGACTGGGCCACACACACACGCGAAGCCAACCGTTGGCTGATTTGGGGCTTGCCTGTGGCGGGCTTCTTGGTGGGGTGGCTGTACCTCAAGTTTGGCCAGCACGTCGAGGCGGGCAACAACTTGTTGATCGACGAAATTCACGACCCCCAAAAAGTGGTGCCCTTGCGCATGGCGCCGTTTGTGTTGGGCGGCACGGTGGTGTCGCATTTGTTTGGCGCATCGGTGGGCCGCGAAGGCACGGCGGTGCAAATGGGCGGTGCTCTGGCCGATCAGCTCACGCATTTTTTCAAGCTCAACCACGTCGACCGTCGCTTGGTGTTGATGGCCGGTATCAGCGCGGGTTTTGCTTCTGTGTTTGGCACCCCGTTGGCCGGTGCGGTGTTTGCGCTCGAAGTGTTGGCCATTGGCCGTTTGCGCCTCGATGCCTTGCTGCCTTGCACGGTGGCTGCCGTGGTGGCTGACCAAGTGGGCTTGTTGTGGGGTGTGCAACACACGCCCTATGCCGTGGGCCAAGTGCCGCACATCACGGCGTGGCTGTTGGCTGCCATGGTGGTGGCTGGGGCTGTGTTTGGTTGGGCCGGCAAGTTGTTCGCCGATGGCACACATGGTTTGAGCCGCGTGATGAAAAAGCACATCGCCTATGCGCCCTTGCGACCTTTCATCGGTGGTGCCGTGATTGCCTCCGTGGTCATGTGGGGTGACTTTGACCGTTACATTGGTTTGGGCATTCCTGTGATGGTGGAGGCCTTTGCGCATCCATTGGCACCGACAGATTTTTTGGGCAAGGCCCTCTTCACCATTGCCTCGCTCGGCACTGGTTTTAAAGGTGGTGAAGTCACGCCCTTGTTCTACATCGGTGCGACCTTGGGCAACGCCTTGGCTCCGTTGTTGGATGTGCCGTTTGCCTTGCTCGCAGCGGTCGGTTTTGTGTCGGTGTTTGCGGGCGCGGCCAACACACCGATTGCCTCGACCCTGATGGCGATGGAGTTGTTTGGTGCAGAGATGGGCGTGTTTGCCGCACTCGCGTGCGTGATGAGCTATGTGTGCTCCGGCCACTCAGGTATTTACCGCGCGCAGCGCGTGGCGCACCGCAAGACCGATGCGCCGTCTTCTTAAAATGAAAGCCATGACCATGCACCTTGCACGTACGCTGAAAATTTTGCTGTTGGCTTGTGCCCTGATCGCCAGCGCTGCGCAGGCCCAAACTTTCAAAATGCCTTGTGAGGTAGAGGCCACGATTCCGGCCGCGGAAGACGTGAAGATCAAGCCGCAAAAAGTGGTGATTGAAATTCAAGCGATGGGTAAAAACATTTTCTTGAAGATGAATGGCCCTGAGCCTTACACCTTGATCGCCAACAGCTTGGCGACGGAAGACTACACCGGCAAAAATTTAACGACCGCCAAAGAAATGGGTGCGTTTCGCAAGCACAAGGTCACGGGGGCAGAGTCAGAAATTCGGATTGACCAAGCCACGGTGGTTGTGTCGGCGTATCACGACACCACTTACATGGGCAAGAAAGTGCGCATCAACATCACAGGGCCATGCAGCGTGCCCCGCTAAGGGCTGGGCTGTGCAAACAACGATGATGCTTTGTTTAAAACCAGCACCAAAAACCGGTGCAGCTGCCTGTGATTTGTTGAATCAGCAAATCCACCACGCTGCTGATGAACAGCAGGGGCAAGCCCACGTACACAAACACCCACAGCACAAACACGAGCGTGAGGCGGGGTTCTTCCAAGCGATGGCCCATCACGGTCTCGGCTTGTCGGCGAAGGCGAAGTTTGTTCAACATGGTGCGAGGATTCTAG
>Ga0228702_1002530_pt1 | contig 10409 bp, 8 predicted proteins | sample McNCre217_Aug_MG_2_FD_178018 | JGI IMG/M metagenome (GOLD analysis project Ga0228702, IMG submission 178018) | Freshwater microbial communities from McNutts Creek, Athens, Georgia, United States - 20-17_Aug_MG | ecosystem: Environmental > Aquatic > Freshwater > Creek | place: USA: Georgia... | reverse complement strand
CCTAAAAATCAGGAGTTCCTGTGCCAAAAATCATCGTTGAAGTAATGCCAAAAGAGGTTCTTCTTGACCCAGCCGGCAAGTCTGTAAACAACGCACTTCACCGCTCAGGACACAAAGACATCACCGCTGTGCGAATCGGCAAGCGAATTGAGCTGCACTTTGACCGCCCAGTGACCGACGCAGATCTTGCCGAAGCACAGAAGATTGGCGAGAACTTCTTGAGCAACGCGGTTATCGAAGACGTTGTCTCGGTAACCGTTCAGAACTAAGCGAAAGCGAAAACACCCATGACTTTCAAAATTGGTGTTGTCACCTTCCCGGGCACCCTGGATGACCGTGACGCACAGCGCGCAGTTCGCCTAGCCGGCGGCGAAGCCGTGCCACTTTGGCACGCAGACGCCAACCTCCACAAGGTCGACGCAGTCGTTCTGCCTGGCGGCTTTTCATACGGTGACTACCTTCGCTGTGGCGCCATCGCAGCACAGGCCCCGGTCATGGAGAGCATCATCAAGGCAGCAAACGGCGGCCTGCCGGTGCTTGGCATCTGCAACGGTTTCCAGGTGCTTGTCGAATCACATCTTCTTCCTGGCGGTCTAATTCGCAACGAGAAGCAGCACTTCATCTGCCGTGACCAGACCCTGGTTGTTGAAAACGTCAACACCCCTTGGACCAACCAGTTCCAACTAAACCAAGAGATCGTCATCCCGTTGAAGAACGGCGAGGGCGGCTACATCGCCACCGAAGAGACCCTAAAGAAGCTCGAGGGCGAAGGTCTGATTGCGTTCCGCTACAAGGATGTAAACCCAAACGGCTCAATGCACGACATCGCCGGCCTGCGCAACGAGCGCGGCAACGTTGTTGGCCTAATGCCTCACCCAGAACACGCCGTTGAAGCCGGTTTCGGCCCAGACATGCCAGGCACCATGCGCTCAGGCACCGATGGCCTCAAGTTCTTCACCTCAGTTCTCAACTCATTAGTCAGTGCCTAATCAACCTGCATAAACGCGACTTCCCAACTAATTAAGGTGAAACCTCCAATGGCATTGTTCAAAAAGAAGAAACCAGAATTCGTCCCTTCAGGCGTCGACACCACGGCAAACGCGGCGGTCACCCCAGACAAGGCCCTGCCTTACGCGCAGCTTGGCCTCAAAGATGACGAGTATGCCCGCATCCAAGACATCCTTGGCCGCCGCCCAACCGCATCAGAGCTTGCAATGTATTCCGTGATGTGGTCAGAGCACTGCTCATACAAGTCTTCAAAGATGTATCTTCGTCAGTTTGGTGAAAAAGTCACCGATGAGATGAAGAAAGACCTAATGGTTGGCATGGGCGAGAACGCCGGTGTGGTCGACATCGGTGAAGGCTGGGCCGTCACATTCAAGGTTGAATCACACAACCACCCAAGCTACATCGAGCCTTTCCAGGGCGCCGCAACCGGCGTTGGCGGCATTGTTCGCGACATCTTGACCATGGGCGCACGCCCAATCGCCGTGATGGATCAGCTTCGCTTTGGCGCACCTGAAAACCCAGACACCGCTCGCGTGGTTCATGGTGTGGTTGACGGCATCAGTTTCTATGGAAACTGCCTGGGTCTGCCAAACATCGGTGGAGAGACCGTTTTTGACAAGGTTTATCAGGGCAACCCACTGGTCAACGCCCTGTCAGTTGGCGCCCTACGCCACGAAGACCTCAAGCTTGCCAAGGCTTCAAACCCTGGTGACCTGGTCATCTTGTTTGGTGCTCGCACCGGCGCCGACGGCATCGGTGGCGTGAGTGTTCTTGCCTCTGAGACCTTTGATTCAACCGGCCCAAGCCGCCGCCCAGCCGTTCAGGTTGGTGACCCATTTGCTGAGAAGGTGCTCATCGAGTGCTGCCTTGAGCTTTATCACGCACAGGTTGTTGCCGGTATTCAAGACCTTGGTGGCGCGGGCATTTCTTGCGCAACCTCAGAACTTGCCTCAAACGGTGGCGCCGGCATGCGCGTTCAGCTTCAGCACGTTCTAAAGCGTGACGAGACCCTGACCCCAGAAGAGATTCTGATGTCTGAGTCACAAGAGCGCATGATGGGCATTGTGCCAAAGAAGCACCTAAAGGCTTTCGAGGCAATCGTGAACAAGTGGGAGGTTGAGTATTCGGTTATCGGTGAGGTTATCAACGAGGACCGCCTATACATCAACTGGGGCGAGGAAGAGATCGTCAACGTTCCACCGCGCACCGTGGCTCACGACGGCCCAGTTTATGAGCGCCCAGTTGCCTACCCGGCATACCAGGATGCCCTAAACGCCAACAACGTTCACGTTGCAGCGCACGGCCACGGCCTGCACCGCCACAACGACAACGGCTCAGAGCTTGCCGCTCAGGTTGTGCAGATTGTGTCAAGCCCAAACCAGGCTGACAAGTCTTGGATCACCGACCAGTATGACCGCTATGTTGGCGGCAACACCGCGCTGGCTCAGCCGGATGACTCGGGCATGATTCGCGTCGATGAGAAGTCTGGCTTGGGCATCGCCCTGGCCACCGATGCCAACGGCCGCTACTGCTACCTTGACCCATATGAGGGTGCAAAGCTTGCCCTTGCCGAGGCATACCGAAACGTTGCTGTTGGCGGAGCCAAGCCAATGGCCGTCACCAACTGCCTCAACTTTGGTTCACCTGAGAACCCAGAGGTTATGTGGCAGTTCAAGCAGGCAACCGCAGGTCTTGCCGATGGCTGCCTCGAACTTGGCATCCCGGTGACCGGTGGAAACGTTTCGTTCTATAACCAAACCGGCGATGTTGCCATTCACCCAACCCCAGTGGTTGGCGTTCTCGGTGTCATCGATGACGTTGCCCGCCGCATTCCATCGGGCTGGCAAGACGAGGGCAACAACATCTATCTTCTTGGTGTCACCAAGGATGAACTTGATGGCTCAGTTTGGTCAGAGGTCATCCACGGTCACCTTGGCGGCCGCCCACCAGTTGTTAACCTTGCTTTTGAGAAGCAGCTTGCCGAGGCAATCGCAGCCGGCAGCGAGCAAGGCCTGATCGCCTCGGCTCATGACCTATCCGAGGCCGGTTTGGCTCAGGCAGTTGTTGAGTGCTCACTTCGCTTTGGCATGGGTGCCCGCATCTGGCTTGGTGAGATATGTGAGCGCGATGGCGTTGACCGCACCGCTGCCCTGTTCTCAGAGTCAACCGGCCGCGTGCTGGTTTCTGTTGGCCGCGAGGATGACGTGAAGTTTGTCGGTCTCTGCGAAGCCCGCGGAATCCCAGTCCTGCGGATCGGCGTCACCGACAACTCAGGCCACCTCGAAATTCAGGACATCGCAAACTGGAACCTTGCTGACTTGGCAGGTGCCCACAAGGGCACTTTGGCTGAGCTGTTTGGCTAAAAAGTACATTCACCTAGGGACGAATAGCAAAAAATTCTCTTTAAAACAATAAAGTTGCTGGCTTTTCTGACAGCATACCTGCATGCGTAGTCACTCTTATTTCTACAGATTCAAATTCGAAAAAGAGTTGCTTCTGGCTAACGAAAATTTCATGATTATTTGCCAGTCGAGACAACACGAGATCGAATTCAGCAAGCGCCTCTAAATCTACTGAGGCAGCAGGCCAAGATTCTGAGTTCTCAATATAGTTTCACTTTCAAATTTGGAATTTGAAAAAATGGCCGCGTCGCTCAACAGAACTGATCTGGCTTAGTATCCATTTCAGATCACACGGGCCGTCGATGTAAAAGTGTTTGAAAGCCCAAAGAATGCACATTAACTTCGAGTTCGGTAGCGCTGAATAAGTAAGAGGCGCTGAAACTCAATGCCCCGATCGCCAACGATGAGGCTAACGCGGCAGCGTTTTGAGAGCGCTCAGCATCTTGAATTTGCGAATCAAAAAGCAATTCAGTCGTGTTTTCGGATCCTTTACTATCGCAGGTGTAAATGCCAAGAATTGTGCTGGATATGTGAGAAAAAGTTGACAGGTAACTATAGATATTGTGAAGCTCCTCTCGTTCCTTAAATGCGTTAATTACATCGGTTATTGTCAACGCCCTATGTTTGTGAGCGGGTTCATCGAGAAATGAAATACCGGCTTTGTGTTCAGATGTGACATGGTGGTGAGCCTCCCACTTTTTTAGCCTATCGAGGTAGCTATTTTGGGCTTTGTGTCTAGCTGATTTCAATCCATTAGGGTCCAGAGCTAAATACTGAGCAAAAATTGCCTGCTCCAAGCCTGTGCGCGCCATGATCAAGGCTGCTAAGTAGTTTTTGTTTTTATAATTGCTTATTGAAGACATGGCGCATTCAAGTGCATGCGCGACCATGCAATGGAGGAAAGCGATCCGATCTGATTCGACCGATGGAACTTGATTGTAATCAACCTTACGAATCATTTCATTGATTAGGACCACTACTAACTCATTCGACGAAGTTCCCTTGTTTGATTCCATTACTTCCAAATCCCTGCGCGGTTTTCAACCAGTCTTTTGTCTTCAGTGCAAATATTCCCTATTCACATTCTGTTGGAATCGTGGTCCGAATGTTCCTTTGTTGAAGACTTAATCGCCGGGTTTTAGGCACGATCGTATGACATCTTCGAACCATAATTTGGTTTCAAAGGACTATGTAGTTGTCATCCCTTTGAAATTTTCACACCTTGCGTAGCCACGCAGGTCCCAACTTAAACTTGAGCACCTGGGGTAGATTAGGCCCCTTCTCCCGCATACTGTTCAGTGCATTGTTTAGCAAAATTTGCGCTCATCTTTAGCATTTGTAAAGGTGATCTATTGCATGTCTTTGGCAATATAACTACAACTTCAGATGTTTCTTGGTTTTGGTCGACGTAGAACCGCGAAGTACATGGTATGTAAGGATGTAATTGTCCTGAAATTGCCGGCCTTGTTGGCCTGAGTAACCAGTGCTGCCGAGATATTTTTCAGAGCCAAGAATAAGAAGCAGATGTGTTCCGTCCATTTTTAGAAGGATATTGAACTCTACGCATATTTACTCGTAGCCGGATGGCACTTGAACGTTAGAACCTAAAGGCTTCGCAAAGGTGCAAATACTGGCCATTCATAGAGGTTTCGCTTAGGTAAAACCCCAGACGCGATTAGGTCTTCCGCTCTTTGTGCGGCGGCCGTCAAATTGCCTTCGAGAACTACCTTAACCAGTTGAATTATTTCGCTTTTGGCATGGCAATCCCATTCACTTACCTCAACAAGATAACTGGAGTCACCAATCTGACCTTTAGCAAGGCAATGATTGACAAATGCGATATCCGCGTCCATCTCCGATTTGGCTTGCCTACTTACTAAATCGCGTGTCAAAATTATCGGCTCTGGCAAGTTTTTTTCAAGTAGTAGCACTTGTATTTGTGATATAGAGCCAAAGACGTGCTCTGATCTTCCAGCATTTGATTTTGCAAGTTTCGAAACAAGTAAAATCCATAAAATCAGGCTGTATGTGATTTGAGCACTTGCAAAAGTTGCCAGATCTGAAGACGTGAGTGGGATCCTTTTTCCCAGCATTCGTTTCGAATAACGACTCCCCCGGAGTTGGCCTAGAGCTCTTTCCGTTATTCGGCTACCACTGTGAATTATTAAATGTCTAAGCTGCGTTGCATCGTTGACTAAATTTAAAATTGACTCATCGACCTCAATTTCACCAACTTGTTTAGCAAACCAATAATTGAAATCGTCAAAGCTTTTTGCTGCTATTTCATCGGTCTTTCTGCTTACTAAAAGGTCCTGAAGTTCAGCCACATTTTCATAGTTTTGAATTTCTCTCCAACCGAGTTTTATTTCATCCGCTATGAGAATCCCTGGCTTAGCTTCTATGAATTTTCTAACAAGCCTCGAGGCAAAGAGCTCCGTTTCAGCAACAAGCATTGTCAGGCTAGCCTCAGTAATTCTTCTGGAGTAGTCCCGCCCCGGAACCTTTCGATTTAGGCGCTCAAGGCTCAGGACCTGGAGAAAACTCACTTGATCTTGGCCGGATTGCACTTTAATAAAATTGCGAAGCTGTTCTAGATAGTTATTAAGTTCTTCAAACTTCTCGTCATCGGCTGATTCCCCTGTGTTGTCCTCTTCAGCTTTAGCCCGAGCACTTAGCCATGTGTCATGATTCTTGGCGAGGTAATTAATTGCGTCAGATAGGTGGCGCTCGGGTTGATCAAAAACCACTGCAATGTCTTTTGCCTTAACATAACGTCTGAGCTTGGACTCATATGAGTCTAATTCCGAGATTGACGACTGCATTGAGTCAAGCATCGCGACAGTGTCTACTTGGTTTTGAATAAATATCTCCAAGTAGGCCCTCCACTTGCCAACCCAGGCAGCATGCTCACGGATTTGCTTTTCGTCGTCCGGTAGATCAGTCATGAGTTATAGCGTCTTACTGTGTCTGGCCATATTGAAAGATTTTCTCCCAAATTTTTAATACATACCAGTCTTCGCGCCTATGAAGGACACGCCGCGTCCTCGGCGGGAAGTTTATGTAAAGTTGAGGTTCTTCATCCAAGCCTAAATCCTGCGAAATCTTCATTAGCGTTTCCAGGTCACGTTTCCTGAAACCCACGCGCAGATCCTCAAGTGACAAGCTAGCTGGGAAAGAGGTAAATATGTCCCAACGCTCGAGATATAAATCGAGACTACCTGTAGATATCGAGGCCTGCTTCCTCAACCAGACTACTTCTGTTGGAATGATCCAGCACTTGCCGCTCATAGAGTGGACTCCGATTAAGAACTCGCTATCATCTGGAGAGAGGACTACTTCTCGTGATGCGGTTTCCCTGCTAATTTGCTGACCTGAGCGCCCGCCAGAGGTGCAACTAATTTGCTTTCCATCGCCAGACTGCTTAATTTCAATTCTGAATAGTTGCCCGCCATGGTCCAAAACTGCATCATATTTCGAGTCACGCCAAGCTTTGAAGAACAAATTGTAGCCCGCCACGAGCGCGCGACCGATGACCAGTGATTCACCTGCATACCCCAAAATACTTCTAAAATTACCTTGGTCCAGCCCGGCTAAATTTCTTGTTGCACGCCAATCCGGCATAATTCCCCCTATTTTTTTATTGCACCCAATTTGTCAGCTTCATTCAAATATTTTTTGAGATTAGGCTCAACTGATTCATAATTTTGACCAGCGAAGCACTTGAAAAGTGCTTCGAAAACCACAGCCGCACCTTCAACTGGAACGGCCATACCAATTTGCTTTCTGACGCTCTCCTTGGACCCTTTGAAAAGAAAATTGTCCGGAAAAGTTTGAAGTCTGGCTCGCTCGCGATTCGTCAATGCTCTAGGTTCGCTCCAGTGGTAGACATGTGTGCCGCCCCCGCCCGAACCTGTGATGGTGTAGGAAGGTTTGTCGGCTTGCAATCGCTTGTAAATTTGACTTATTTTCGCACCCGAGACATTTAGTTTGAGGTGCTCGGGCAAATTCGCCGTAAACGCATTTTCGCCTGGTTTTATGTGTTTCAATCTCTCAACAACAGTTGGAGACTGCTTGGTTAGCTCGTTGTTCGGGGCATCCGCAGGAATTGGAGGAATGGTCAATTTGGTACCAGCAGAATTGTCAATTTGCTCGTACGGCTTAGGTGAAGGAACTTTGAATTCTGTTGGTAGATCCGATCGGATACCAACGATTAAGATGCGGTGACGCGCCTGAGGAACGCCATATTCTTCAAACCGATATTTGTGTGGGTAGAGTTTGTATCCCCCAAAATCACCCGCGTTTCTTAGCGCATTTAGAATGGTAAGAAATGCAAGCCCTTCATTCGAACTCGTGAGGCCGCCAACATTTTCAGCCACAAACCACTTGGGTGAATACTCATTGAGAACGCCTACTCCGTAAGTATAGAGTGGGCCAAAGCGACCTTCAGTGCCCTTCTGCTCCCCTACCAGACTAAAGTCGTTACAAGGAAATCCAAAAGCAAGGCCATCGATCTGACCTAGTTCAGCAATGTTTAAAAAGCGCACATCTCCGTGTTTGACTGAAATATCTGTGGCGCCAGGAATGTTCGCCATGTATGTCTCGCAAGTAGAGAGGTCGTAATCGTTGGCCCAGGCGTGTTTAACACTAATCCCGTCAACCCTTGATGCTGCTATGTGCGCGCCTAGGGCGATGCCGCCAGGACCACAAAAAAGCTCGCCCATGCGAAATTCCATTACTAGCTCATTTCCACTTAATGCCAAGAAGGCGATTTAGGTCAATCTTAAGTGGAACCACTGACAATGCCCCTTAGGGACCCGTCTACTCAAGTTCTAAAGAACGCTAAGCATTCAAAATTCAAAGGGGCAATCCCGTCGCCAGCGTCCTTTGAATTGGAAACCTAACTGCCGATAGATTAGTTTTATGACACCAGCACCGGGGAACCCACTTATTGGCATGGATGCGGCCGCGTTTGAGAACGAGACCAGAGCCGAGCACGCGGTGCACGCCTGGGAACGCTGGTCAACCATCCCGTTGGCAGTTTTGGCATTTGTTTATTTGGGCCTCTATTCGATGGAGGTTCTTGGCGACTGGCCGAAGCTGGTTCTCTTTGACTTCATTGCCATCTCAGACATTATTTGGGGCATCTTCATCATCGACTTTGCCGTGCGCTTTTTTATGAGCCCGGCAAAAGTTCAGTTCTTGAAATCAAATGCAATCGAACTTGTCTCGCTGGTGCTGCCATTTTTCAGAGCCTTCAGAATGTTCCGCGTGGTCATCGCGTTGGGTTTCTTGTCACGCGTGGGCAAGTCACTCAGCGCAAAAATCAACATCTATGTTGGCCTTATTTTGCCTCTGCTGATTTATGTTTGTTCGCTTGGAGTTTATGAGGCCGAGCACCTCGCGCCCGGCGCCAACATCAAACAGTTTGGTGACGCGGTTTGGTGGGCCTTTGTCACCATTGCAACCGTCGGATATGGCGACTATTACCCAGTCACCCTCGAAGGCCGCATCATCGCGGTGTTCCTGATGATCTCTGGCTTGGCCCTGGTTTCAGTCATCGCGGTCTCGGTGGCAACCATGTTTTTGAACCGAATTGAGTATGACCTAACTCAGCGCCGGGGCAGCAACAAGCGCAAATAACTAGCGCAGCAGTTTCGCCCCAGGAATCGCATCGAGAAGGTTTCGAGTGTAATCCTGCTGGGGTGAGTTGAAGATGTCTGCGGTTGGGCCAAACTCAACGATTTGGCCCTTATTCATCACGGCAACCTGATCAGCGATGATCTTCACCACGGCTAGGTCGTGAGTGATGAACAGGTAGGTCAGGTTCAGCTCGTCCTGCAGTTGGGCCAGCAGTTCAAGAATTTGGGCTTGAACCAAAACATCAAGGGCCGAGACCGCTTCATCCAAAACCACAAGTTCGGGCTTTAGGGCAAGGGCACGAGCAATCGCAACGCGTTGGCGTTGGCCGCCAGATAACTCACTTGGATAACGGCTTGAAATCGCCCAAGGAAGAGAGACCTGGTCAAGAAGCTCGCGCACTCTTGCCTCACGCTCTTTTCTCGTGCCAACCTTGTGGGTCACCAGTGGCTCGGCAATTGTGTTGGCGATGTTCTGCAGCGGGTCAAGTGAGCCATAAGGGTCTTGGAAAACCGGTTGCATGCGGCTGCGCAAATTGAAGAGCTCACCTGGTTTCAGGTTGGCAATGTCTTGGCCATCAACACTGATTGAACCAGAGGTTGGTTTCTCAAGACCAAGCAGCATCTTGGCCACGGTTGACTTGCCTGAGCCAGATTCACCAACCAGCGCCAGAGTGGTGCCGCGTTTGATTTCAAACGAGACGTCGTTGACGGCGGTGAACGGGGTGCTCTTGAAAGCCGAGCCCTTGATTGAATAAACCTTGCTCACATTTGCCAGCCGCACGGCCACCTGCTCACCGGCGTGAATCGTGCGCGGTTTGGCGTTTCTGGCGGCCACCAGCTTCTGGGTGTATGGGTGCTTTGGGTTGCGCAAAACCTCGAGGCTTGGGCCGGCTTCAACCACCTTGCCGCGATACATCACCACAATTTTTTCGGCACGTTCGGCTGCCAAGCCAAGGTCGTGGGTGATCAAAATCACCGATGTCTTGCTTGCCTTGGTTAGTTTTGCCAGGTGATCAAGAATGGTTCGCTGAACCGTGACATCGAGGGCCGAGGTTGGTTCATCAGCAATCAAAAGCTTTGGGTTTGCCGAGAGGCCAATGCCAATCAAAACGCGCTGGCGCATGCCACCCGAGAACTGGTGTGGAAATTGACGCATGCGGTCACCGGCATCGGCCAGGCCGGCCTTCTCAAGCACGGCAATCGCCTCAGCTCGAACCTCGGTTTTGCTCAGCTTTGGGTTGTTGGCGTGAATGGCCTCTTCAACCTGAAAACCAATTGACCAAACCGGGTTCAAATTGCTCATCGGGTCTTGCGGCACAAAACCGATTTGCTTGCCACGAATTGCCTCAAGTTCGGTGCT
>Ga0228702_1002526_pt1 | contig 10419 bp, 9 predicted proteins | sample McNCre217_Aug_MG_2_FD_178018 | JGI IMG/M metagenome (GOLD analysis project Ga0228702, IMG submission 178018) | Freshwater microbial communities from McNutts Creek, Athens, Georgia, United States - 20-17_Aug_MG | ecosystem: Environmental > Aquatic > Freshwater > Creek | place: USA: Georgia... | reverse complement strand
CTTGGCTTTCCGACAGCATCATCTCATAGGCGGTCATGTTGGTTTCGCGCTGCGGCACGGCATCCAGTTGCAGCTTGATCCCCAAGCCGCCCTTGTCGCCCATTTCCACCGCCGAACAGGTCAGACCAGCGGCCCCCATGTCCTGAATCGAAATCACCGCACCCGACGCCATCAGCTCAAGGCAGGCTTCCAGCAGACGCTTTTCGGTGAAGGGGTCGCCAACCTGCACGGTCGGGCGTTTTTCTTCAATCGTCTCGTCAAACTCGGCGCTGGCCATCGTGGCGCCACCAACGCCATCGCGGCCGGTTTTCGCGCCAAGGTAAACCACCGGCATCCCCACGCCCGAAGCCACCGAATAGAAAATCTTGTCGGCATCGGCCAAGCCCGCCGCAAAGGCGTTCACAAGGCAGTTGCCGTTATAGGATTTGTGAAAGCGCACTTCGCCGCCAACTGTCGGCACGCCAAAAGCGTTGCCATAGCCGCCCACGCCTTCAACCACGCCCTTCACCAGATAGCCGGTTTTCGGGTGGCTCGGCACACCGAAGGACAGCGAGTTCATCGCCGCAATCGGGCGCGCGCCCATGGTGAACACGTCACGCAGAATGCCGCCAACACCGGTGGCCGCGCCCTGATGTGGTTCAATATAAGACGGGTGGTTGTGGCTCTCCATCTTGAAGATCACCGCTTGGCCATCGCCAATATCAACCACGCCCGCGTTTTCGCCCGGACCGCAAATTACCTGCGGCCCCGTCGTCGGCAGGGTGCGCAGCCATTTCTTCGACGACTTATAGGAACAATGTTCGTTCCACATCGCCGAAAAGATGCCCAATTCGGTGAAGGTCGGCGCACGGCCGATGATTTCCAGCAGGCGCTGGTACTCGTCCGGCTTCATCCCATGAGAGGCGATCAGCTCTGGCGTGATTGCGGGCTCGGTCATTGGTGCTTTTCCCGGACTGAATGGATGTGCGCGCCTCATAGGCCAAGTGCTGCCACAGGGAAAGGGGCGGGGGCGGTTCTGGGCGATATTTTCGGCGAAATTCGGGTGAAACCGGGTGTTCCAGCGCAGGGCCGGGCGGGGAATCGCTTTGGCTGTGGTGTCGGGTAACTAGGCTGTGCGTCCAATCACATGCTGCCAGCTTCCTGCGCAAACAACCTGCATTTTTGCCCTCAGCAGGGCAAACCAAGAAAATGCTGCAGAAAGTAAAAAAAAGGCCGAGCTTTCGCTCGGCCAAGTCCAACAGGGAGGTATGAAGCAGTAAGAGCGAACTCAACCACTGCTTCGCGGACCTCTTTATACTTATGGCTGATTTGCCTCAATAATGATCATGCTGCTTATGCAGCATTGCCGCCATGCATTTTGTGCATGGCTCCTGCATTTTCAGATCAGTCGTGGTGGCGTTTGCGGAAGGCCATGATCTCTTCCAGCACGAAATCACGGAACGCCGAAACGCGCTTGGAATGGCGCAATTCTTCGGGGTAGGCCAAGAACACCGGCACTTCGGTAGATTCGGTTTCCGGCAGCACCCGCACCAGATGCGGAAAGTCTTCGGTGATGTAGTCGGGCAGCACCCCGATCCCAAGGTGGTTCAACACCCCCTGCAACACGCCAAAATAGTTGTTCACCGTCAGCGTTGACGGAATATCATGGCTCATCAGATCGGCGACAAGGTTCGCCCCCGCCGCCACCTGCGCCGTGCCCGCATGCTGACAGATCAGCCGGTGCTGGGTGAAATCCTCCATCGTCAGCGGCATCCCGGCATCGGCCAGATACTCTGGCGTCGCATAAAGCCGCATCTTGATGTTCATCAACCGCTTGCGGATCAGGTCGGCCTGACTGGGTTCTTTCATCCGGATCGCCACATCCGCCTCGCGCATCGGCAGGTCCAGCACACGCTCTTCCAACATCAGGTCGATCTTCAGGCTGGGGTATTTCTTGTAAAGCGCGGGCAGCCGCGGGGCCAGCCACAGCGTGCCAAAGCCGGTGGTGGTGGTCACCCGCAGCTCGCCAAACACCTCGTCCTCGGAGTCGCGGATCCGCGCCGCAGTGGCGTCCAGCCGTTTGACCATGGCTTGCGTCGCATCAAACAGCAACTCGCCCTGTTCCGTCAGAATCAGCCCGCGCGCGTGGCGGTGAAACAGCGTCACCGACAGCGATTCCTCAAGCGCCCGGATCTGCCGGCTGACCGCCGATTGCGACAGATGCAGCACATCCCCCGCATGCGTCAGGCTGCCCTTATCGGCAACCGCATGAAAGATGCGCAGTTTGTCCCAGTCCATCGTCATCCCTTTAAACTTTCACACACGCTAGCATAAGCGCCGCTATCTATGCAGAAAAATCGTCTTTAACAGGGGGAGAAACCACCGATTTTCCCGCTTTTTGTGGCGATCGCTGCGCTTTGTGTTGTCACAAACCCGTCACATGGGCTGGTCACACTGGCATAATCCGGCTAATCGACCCGCGCCAAATGGGGAATACCATGCTTCAATCCAGCATCACCCGCGATATCAGCTATGCCAGCTCTGCGCGCACCCGCTCTGGTCGGGTGCTGATCCGGGCTTTGGAAAACGTCACCGGTCGGCGCAAACTGATCGCCCGCGCCGCTGGCTACGAGGTCGAGGTCGCCAAGGGCCGCTCGTTCTGGCAGGTGATCCCCGAACGCTATGGGCTGTCGCTGGATATCGTTGGCGGCAGCTTGGCCAACATTCCTGCCAACGGCCCCTTGGTGCTGATCGCCAACCACCCCTACGGCATTCTTGACGGGCTGATGATGGGCCATCTGCTGGATGCCATCCGCGGGGATTTCCGCATTCTGGCGAATTCGGTGTTTCGCCGCGCCGAGGCCTTGAACCGCATCTTGCTGCCGATTTCCTTTGATGAAACCAAAGAAGCGATCAAGCTGAACCTTGAAACCCGCGCCACCTCGCTGAACTACCTTGCCAATGGCGGTGCCATCGGGGTGTTTCCGGGCGGCACGGTGTCCACCTCGGCCAAACCGTTTTCGCGCCCGATGGACCCAAGCTGGCGCAACTTCACCGCCAAGATGATCGCGAAATCCGGCGCCACCGTGGTTCCGGTGTATTTCGAAGGCCATAATTCGCGGCTGTTTCAGATCGCGTCGCGCGTTCACTCCAACCTGCGCCTTGCGCTGCTGTTGAAAGAGTTCAAGTCGCGCATGGATGAACCGGTGCGGGTGGTCATCGGTGAACCGATTGCCGCCGCCGCGCTTGCGCCGCTGAAATCCAACCCCACCGCGATGATGGAATTCCTGCGCGCCAGCACCTATCAGCTTTCCCCCACCCCGCTTCCCTCCTATGCTAACGGCTACGAATTCGAGGCAAAGTACAAATCCCGCTGAATCGCAGCCCCAAGCCTGCGACGCGGGGCGCAGGAGGCAGCAATGGCAGTTGGTGTATTTGATTCCGGCATTGGCGGGCTTACGGTTCTGGATGCGCTGCAAAAGCGCCTGCCAGAGGTGCCTTTTGTCTATTTTGGCGATAACGCCCACGCGCCTTATGGCGTGCGCACCCATGACGACATCTTCAATCTGACCTGTGCCGCCGTCGAAAGGCTTTGGGCCGAAGGCTGTGATCTGGTCATTCTGGCTTGTAACACCGCCTCTGCTGCGGCGTTGAAGCGGATGCAGGAAACCTGGTTGCCGCCGCACAAGCGCGTTCTGGGCGTGTTCGTGCCGCTGATCGAGGCGCTGACCGAACGGCAATGGGGCGATAACTCGCCGCCGCGCGAAGTTGACGTCAAGCATGTCGCGCTGTTTGCCACCCCGGCCACCGTGGCCAGCCGCGCGTTTCAACGCGAACTGGCGTTCCGCGCCATCGGTGTCGATGTCGAAGCCCAGCCCTGCGGCGGTGTGGTTGACGCCATCGAACAAGGCGACGAGATTTTGGCCGAAGCCTTGGTGCGCAGCCATGTCGAGGCGCTGAAGCGCCGGATGCCGCATCCGCAAGCTGCGATCTTGGGCTGCACCCATTATCCATTGATGGAAAAGACCTTCCAAGAGGCGCTTGGCCCAGAGGTCAAAGTGTATTCCCAAGCCAATCTGGTGGCAGAGTCTTTGGCCGATTACTTGCAGCGCCGGCCTGAGTTCATGGGCAGTGGCACGCAGTCGAAATTCATTACCACGGGTGATGCCGTCAGTGTGTCAAACAAGGCCACGCAATTCTTGCGCAAGAAAGTCACCTTCGAAGCCGCTTAATGGTGCAGTTTTGGGGTGAAACGCTGTGATCTGGCAGCGCGGCAGAATGAAAATTCTGCCCCCTGTAGCTTTGGGTTTCGTTTGGCTCGCTAGGCGCTTGCTACATGAATTTCTAAGAAATTACTTTAGGTATTTTATTTATTTTATTGATATAACAGAATAAATGAAAGTTAAATTCAGGCTGCCTGCAGCTAACGTGGGTCAGTCTTCCTGCCGCAGATCTGGTCTAATGTTTCCTCTGCGCCGAACCCGTCCCGGTTTCTGCACAATCCCGGAGGCTTTCATGACCCGTCGTATTCTTACCCCCGCGTTTATTTCCGTATTCCTGACCGCCAGCGCCCTGACCGTGCCAGTTTTTGCCGCTGACCCGGCGATGGTCAAAGAAATTGAGGTCAGCATTGACCTGCCTGCCATCAGCAATCCTGCTGCAGCCCTGCGTTACACCCACATTGCCGACGATCTGAAAGCCGCAATTGCGGCGCGTCTTGTCGACCGTTTGGGCGAAGACGGCATGAAGATCAGCGTTGATTTGTCAGAAGTAGAGCTGTCAAGTTCGTTCACTGATGCCATAGGTGCCGCCGACACCCGTTTGGTCGGGGCGGTCAAAATCTCGGATGAAAAAGACAACTCGCATTTCAAAACCTATGAACTTACGTTGGATGTCAATCAGGCCAAGCCGTTCTTTCCGGCAACCGTTGATCTGTCGAAGCTGTCGGCCAACAGCGATGACTTCTATAATGCGATGATTGCAGCTTTTGCCGACAACGTGGTCAAGTCGCTGGACAAATAGCACCCATCACGCGCGGCGTTTCTAGCGGCGCAGGCGTCGCGCGCCGAAGTGGACGGGCAGGGCCAAACTCGGCCAAAATCGACGCAATACTTAACAAACCGTTAAAACGGCCATGCCAATCCATTGATAATAAACATCAAAAAAAGGTCCCGAGTCGGGACCATAGCTCCCCTTGCCCCCGCGGCCCTGCCGGTTCATCCTCCGCCCAATTCACGAACCAAAGGCTTTCCTATGATCCCGCTCGACCAGCATCGCCAAGCCCGCCTTGAGGCCCTGCAAGCCGAAGATGGCTGGCTGAACCTGACCGACCGCGTCGAAATTCCGCCCGGCTCGCACAGCGTCGGCTCCGCCCCGGATAACAGCCTGATCCTGTCGCGCGGTCCGGCCCATCTTGGCCAGATCGACGCCGCCGCCCAAACCTTCACCCCCGCAGGCGGATCGCCGCAACCCTTCCTTCCGGCCGAAGGCGGCTTCCCGCAGCTGCGCGTCCCTCCCTTCCTTTTGGAGCTCCACACCGTCGACAATCAACCCGCCCTGCGGGTGCGCGACCTGACCCTGCCGCGCCACGCCCAGCTGCGCTATTTCCCCGAAGCCCCCGCATGGCAAATCCGCGCCCGCTGGCAAGCGCTGGAAACCCCGGTTGCTCAAGCCGTCGACCAAAAAGGCGGCAGCACCACCACGGTTCAGCTGACCCACACCGCAACCTTCACCCACGACGGCCACGCCATCACCTTGCTTGCCACCCATTGGAAGGCGGGCAAACCGATGTTCGTGATCCGCGACGCCACCTCTGGCCACGAAACCTACCCAGCCTCGCGGTTCTTGATCGGCGAAGACATGACCGACAGCGAAATCGCCCTTGATTTCAACCGCGCCTTCACGCCGCCCTGCGGCTTCACCGACTTCGCGATCTGCCCGCTGCCGCCGCGCGAAAACATCCTGCCTTTCCGCGTCGAAGCTGGTGAACTTTACTGAATCCGCTTGCATCCGCGCCCCCCTGACGCCACATCTGCGCCAACCAGACAGGAGGGTCGCATGAAGCATCGCATCGCCATTCTCGGAGCCTCGGGCTACACCGGCGCCGAACTTGTTCGCCTGATCGCCTCGCACCCGTCCATGCAGATCGTCGCCCTTTCGGCTGATCGCAAAGCGGGCATGGCCATGGCCGAGGTGTTCCCCTTCCTGCGTCACCTGGATTTGCCAAAGCTGCAAAAAATCGATGAGATCGATTTTTCTGGCGTGGACCTGTGCTTCTGCGCGCTGCCGCATGCCACCACGCAACTGGTCGTCGCCAGCCTGCCGCGCAATTTGAAGATCGTCGATCTGTCCGCCGATTTCCGGCTGCGTGATCCGGCGGAATATGAAAAGTGGTATGGCGCGCCGCATGCCGCAGTCGATCTGCAAAAGGAAGCCGTTTACGGCCTGACCGAGTTTTACCGCGAAGATATCCGCAATGGCCGTCTGGTTGCCGGAACCGGATGCAACGCGGCGACCGGGCAATACGCCCTGCGGCCGTTGATTTCGGCGGGGGTGATTGATCTGGATTCGATCCTGATCGACCTGAAGGCCGGTGTGTCAGGGGCAGGGCGGTCGTTGAAAGAAAACCTGCTGCATGCAGAGCTTTCGGGCGGCACGCATTCCTATTCTGCGGGCGGCAAGCATCGGCATCTGGGCGAGTTTGATCAGGAGTTTTCAAAGCTTGCCGGCCGTCCGGTTCACATCCAGTTCACGCCGCATTTGTTGCCGATGAACCGCGGCATCCTTGCTACGACCTATGTGAAGGCCGATCCGCGCGAAGTGCATAAGGTTCTGTCGGATGCCTATGCTGCAGAGCCGTTCTTGCAAGTGCTACCCTTTGGCGCACTTCCCTCGACACGCGACATCGCCGGGTCCAATTATTGCCACATCGGCGTGATCGGCGACCGGATTCCCGGCCGGACGGTGGTGATTGCCGTGTTGGACAATCTGACCAAAGGCTCGTCGGGCCAAGCGCTGCAGAATGCCAACCTTATGCTGGGTATCGAGGAAACGGCGGGCTTGGGCCTTGCGCCGATGTTCCCATAAGAGGTCAAAATGGCTGGTCTAAAAGGTCTGAAGAAACAACGCCGCGTGCAGGTGATTTTGCTGGCCTTCGCGCTGCTTGCCGTGGCCACCGGGCTGGTGGGCTATGCCATGCGCGACGGCATAAACTTCTTCCGCTCACCCAGCCAAATTGTGTCCGACCCACCGCGCCCTGGCGAGGTGTTTCGGATTGGCGGTCTGGTTGAAAAGGGCAGCCTAGTCAGGGGGCAGGGCGAAACAGTCAGCTTCAGCGTGACCGATACCAACAAGACCATTCCGGTGCGCTTTACGGGCGTGCTGCCCGACCTGTTTGCCGAAGGCGCGGGCATGGTTGGCACCGGTTCGATGGAGGGTGACACCTTTGTTGCGACCGAAATTCTGGCCAAACACGATGAAAACTACATGCCGAAAGAGGTTGTCGACGCGCTGAAAGAGCAGGGCGTTTATGTAGAGCCGAAGAAGTAGCCAGCGTTCGGCGCGGTTTTCGCGCGTTAAGGTCTTTGATGCAGCATCTTCCCTAACCTTGAAGGGGGAGACGTATGAAGACGGTAAAAGAACTTGCCACCGACATTGTCGCGCGCGAAGGGGGCTTTGTGAATGACCCTGCCGACTCTGGCGGTGCCACCAACCACGGCGTTACGCTGAGCACTTTGCGCAGGCTGGGGTTGGATATCACGAAAGATAGCCGCATTGACGAAGCAGATATTCGCGCACTGAGCCAGGCGCAAGCTATTGAAATCTTTGTCGAGCATTACTTTCGCCGCCCCGGAATCGGCAATCTGCCAGAGCCGCTGCAGCCATCGGTTTTCGATATGTATGTCAATGCGGGCAGCAACGCGGTGAAGGTGTTGCAGCGATTGCTGTCGCAAATGGGATTTGCGTGCAAGCCTGACGGCCAGATTGGCCCGCAAACCATTACTGCGGCACAAAGTGCCTTCGAAGCCGCCCCGTCGCATCTGGTGGATGCCTACGGCATCGCGCGGCGCAATTATTACTATTCCTTGGCAGACGCGCGCCCTGCCAGCCGTAAATTTGCCCGCCGCCGCGATGGTGGCAAAGGTGGGTGGATCATCCGCGCAGAGGACTTCATTTCGGAAAAATATCGGCTAAGTGATGCGCAACATCGGGCACGGGTGGCAGCATGGGCTTGATTGGCACTATTTTAGCCCCCGGCGCGGTTGCGGCCTTGGGCGAGGCTGCAAAGGGCGTGACGGAAGTTTTCGTGCCATCGGCCACCAAACGCATCGAGCTTTCGGCGCAGGCCCAGACGGCAGCCTTGAACGAATTTTCCGGTGAATTTGGCAGCGCCGCTGCTGGTGGGTTTGACCGCTTCGTCAATGGTCTGAACCGGTTGCCACGGCCGCTGTTGGCGTTTGGCACGATTGGGCTGTTTGTTTACGCCATGACCGATCCGCAGGCGTTTGCGCTGCGCATGGTGGGGTTGAATGCAGTGCCAGAGCCGCTTTGGTGGCTGCTTGGGGCGGTGGTGGCGTTTTACTTTGGCGCGCGCGAAACCCATTATTTTCGAAATCGGCCCGTCGCCTTGCCAGTAATTGCGGGCGAAACGCCTGCCATCCCTGCCGAAAATCCAGCCTTGGACGATTGGCGTAACGGTCAGGGTTAGGCCGTCCTTGACCTGTCTCATCGCCTCTGGCATTGCCAATGCGATGAGACAGGAATTGATCAAATGAACCTCTTCGCAGAAATCCGCACTCTGGTCGTCGACAGCCTGACGGCTTTGTCCGCCGAGGGCGTGTTGCCCGCAGGGCTTGATACCGCGTCGGTCGCAGTCGAACCGCCGCGCGATGCCGCACATGGCGATATGGCCACCAATGCCGCGATGGTGCTGGCCAAGCCCGCAGGCCTGCAGCCGCGCGTGATCGCAGAGGCGTTGGCCGCACGGTTGGCGCAAGATCCGCGGATTTCTGGCGCCGAAGTGGCAGGCCCGGGCTTTTTGAACCTGCGGCTTTCTGCAGCAATGTGGCAGGGGGTTGTCAAAGCTGTGCTGTCCGAAGGGCTGGAGTTTGGTCGTTCGACAATGGGGGCGGGCCGCAAGGTCAACGTCGAATTCGTGTCGGCCAACCCGACCGGGCCGATGCATGTCGGTCACGTGCGTGGCGCTGTGGTGGGCGACGCGTTGTCGCGGTTGCTGGCCTTTGCGGGCTGGAATGTTACCCGTGAATATTACATCAACGACGGCGGCGCGCAGGTGGATGTGTTGGCGCGGTCGGCCTATGAGCGTTACCGCGAAGCCAATGGGCTGGAGCCGGAAATTCGCGAAGGCCTGTACCCGGGCGATTATCTGATTCCGGTGGGCGAGGCGCTGAAAGCCAAGTTCGGCACCAGTTTGCTGGACAAAGGCGAAGAAGTTTGGCTGGCCGATATCCGCGAGATTGCCACCGAATTGATGATGGCCGAAATTCGCGGCGATCTGGCCGCACTTGGCGTGCATATGGATGTATATTCTTCGGAAAAGGCACTGTATGGCACCGGCAAGATTGAAGCCGCCATCGAAACCCTGCGCGGCATGGGGCTGATTTACACCGGCACTCTGGAGCCGCCGAAAGGCAAGTTGCCCGAAGATTGGGAAGCGCGGGAACAAACTCTGTTCCGCTCAACCGCGCATGGCGATGATGTTGACCGCCCGGTGCAAAAATCGGACGGGTCCTGGACCTATTTCGCGCCGGACATCGCCTATCACTTCGACAAGGTGCAGCGCGGCTTTGACGAGCTGATCGATATTTTCGGCGCCGATCACGGCGGCTATGTGAAACGGATGAAAGCAGCGGTTTCGGCGCTGTCGAACGGCAAAGTTCCGTTGGATATCAAGCTGGTGCAGCTGGTGAAGCTTTATAAGAACGGCGAACCGTTCAAGATGTCAAAGCGCGCAGGCACCTTTGTGACCCTGCGCGATGTGGTCGAACAGGCGGGGGCCGATGTGACCCGCTTTATGATGCTGACCCGGAAGAACGATGTGGCGCTGGATTTCGACTTTGCCAAGGTGCTGGAACAGTCGAAAGACAACCCGGTGTTCTATGTGCAATACGCCAATGCCCGGATTAACTCGGTGCTGCGCAAATCCCGAGACGCGGGGATTGATTGTTCGGATGCGGCTTTGTCGCAAGCCGATTTGGCGATTTTGAGCCACCCTGCCGAAATCGAGATGGCGAAGAAACTGGCAGAATGGCCGCGCCTGGTTGAAATTGCCGCCAAATCCAACGAACCGCACCGCGTGGCGTTTTACCTTTATGAACTGGCGTCCGAGTTCCATGGTTTGTGGAACAAAGGCAACGACGATGTCAGCCTGCGCTTCGTTCAAGAGGGCAACGCGGCAACATCTGCGGCAAAAGTTGCGCT